>Ga0228649_1000860_pt1 | contig 12231 bp, 22 predicted proteins | sample 61DmetaG_FD_190074 | JGI IMG/M metagenome (GOLD analysis project Ga0228649, IMG submission 190074) | Seawater microbial communities from Monterey Bay, California, United States - 61D | ecosystem: Environmental > Aquatic > Marine > Coastal | place: USA: California | collected 2016-10-31 | reverse complement strand
GCCCAAACGCCACCTCGGAGGTGCGACAAGAACCGAAGAACCTTGAAAAACTGAAAAACTGCCCCAAACATGGGACATCCCACTATGCCCTTTAAGTAGTATCAAGTCTTACCAACAAATGCGAGAGAAAGTATTTCCGACTATTGCCGACCCACTTCCAAAAGTGAAGTCTTATATAGTCAAAAATACAAGTATCTAATAGGACAGGTGAAAAATATGTTCAGTCAAGACAAATATAACAGATATGACCCATCGGTTAATCCCGATGTAGCCGAAGCGATGGACAAAGCGTTTGCTTTGTTCGGATTTACCGCAATTAAGCAACGAAGTGAAGACTTTGGGGCTGATTGGTGCGGAAACTACGAAGAAAAAGACTGTTTAATGGAAAGTCAAGTGAAAGCGGGTTGGAAACAAGGCCGTTTTCCTTACAACACCATTGCCGTCTTTATGCGATACGGAAACAAACCGCACACTCAATTGAAAGCCATGAAGAAAAAGAAGGTGTATCACTTGATGATGGATGAGAACCTAAACCGAGCGATACTGCTTGATTGGGAACACATCAAACTGTATGCAGGTCGCTGTTTCCTTCCATCCGATAGAGGATATGAAGAAAACTACGAAATGGGCAAGTATTGGGCGTTGGAATGCAACATTACAACAGGGGAGGTGTGGTCTAATGACAAATGATGGCCTACACCGACTTTTGAAGCAATTCCGAATGCAAAGAGCAATGCAAGTGCGACAAGCACCAAGTCATTTGGTGATTGATTTACACCATAGCGAGAACGAGGCTTTCATTCAAGACCTCATCATAATGCTTATGGACAGTAGCGGTGTGGAATGGTCGTTGGAGGGTGAGTGATATGGCTAAGGACATTACAAAAATCTCCCAAGAAGCCCGAACAAAGGCTTACTTCAACAACACACCTGCTTCAAATGCTACTTTAGCCCGAAGATACGGCAAATCGGTGAGAACGATTCAGCGATACCGACAAACGGGCAAAGTCCCAAAGTCAAACAAGAAACTCAATAGAGCCATTCAGCGAACAGGAAAGAAATACGCTAAGGCGGAGAAGAAGGAAGCAATCAAGAAGGCCGTTATCAACAAGTATGACAGGCTGATTGCAGAATCGGAAACACAACTCAAGTCTTCAACGACAAGAGCAGTGCGAAGGGGAAAGCAACGGGACATTGATTCTCTTAAGGAAGCGAAGAGAATAGCCCAATCACAGTCATTGGAAGAATTAGTCGGCATGACAGGCGACTTAAGAACCGATAGCGATTGGAGAGAGTGGGAAGCGAATTACAACAGTGTGAAAGGGAGTATGTTTGTATGAGTTTGAAACCATTACCGACATTCAAGTTTCAAAAGCGAGGATATGGTGTTCCATTCCTTCAACCCGAAATGGATGGAAAGACCTACAAGAAACCCAAGAGCGAAGATGAAGTCATTTACAACTTCATTGAGAGGGTGAGAAGTGGTTCATGGCGACCACATCAATTACTCGGTGCTGATACGGAAACACTTGATGGAAAGGCAAGGAAAATCTCTTTGGAAACATCCAAAGTCACAGGATGGAACAAGTCAAGAAAGCCTACGGGCTACGCATTTACAGGGAAAGTCGTCAATGTCAATTCCTTCATGGATTGCATCAATGCTTTCCTTGATGCAGGGCGAGGATATTCCAAGAAACGGTCAAGAGGCAAAGGAAAGAACAGGAAGACATGGACTGACAGAAATTGGATGACAGACCAATACTTGTTTTGGAATCTCAAGTTTGATGCACAGGCAATCTTGAAGCACCTTATGACTTACAAGTATGAAGGAAAGGTTTCTCCTAAGCATGAAGTTATCCTTGCAGACCTTCTAAGCGGCAAAGAGCAGTGGTTGGACAGACTACTCGCATTAGGCGAGTTAATCCTTCCTACGGGTTCTTATGAAGTCAAAACCGAAGAAGGAACGGAAACGGTGTATCAATGGATTGAAATTACATACTTGGAAGGAAAGTGGCTATGCTTCAACTTCAACAATATGTTCAAGGTCAAGCAAGGAAAGCGATTCAAAGTCAAGGACTTAGAGATGTGGGACATATCACAGTTTTACAACAAGCAACCACTTACTGTTGCGGCTAAGGGCAATCTTGGCGAAGGCAAAATGGAAAAGTGCTTTGATGGTTCTAAGTTGGAGGCTTCAAGGTTCGGGGAAAAGGATGTTCTGTTCACAGGAAAGACATTCCCCTACAATTCCGATGATTACACCATTGCTGACTATTGGGACTACTACGAGAAGGACATTGACAAGTATGCGGTGATTGATGCGGAGTTATGCGGTCAATTGGCGAGAAAGAAGTGCAAAGAATACATACAAAGTGGTGTGCGATTCAAAAGAGCATACTCACCTGCGAATGTAGCCCAAACACACCTACTTGACTTGGGATTCCGTCAAACGGTCAATCTCATGGAAAAGGATGCAAACTTCCTTGAGTTAATGCGAATGGGTCAAGAAGCCTACAACGGAGGAAACTTTGATGTGGCCGCTATCGGTCTGTTTAACGACTGTATTCAAGTGGACTTGGTTTCCGCATACCCATACATCCAATACCACCTTCCTGCACTTATGCAGACAAGAAAGGTGGTGAAAGAAGTCAATGGAAAGGAGAAGGAAGTCTATGAAGACCGAATCATTGGTGCTATTGTCAAAGGTGAAGGCAAAGACTCCGATATTTTCTTGGAATGGATGGAAGAACGAAGACCATACTCATTAGGCTTCATTGAAGTCAAAATGGAGTTTCCCGAAGGACAGTCATGGTATCCTATTTTGGAAGAAATAAACGGTTGTTTAACTGCTCCCCGATGTATTGACCGAACCATTACTGCTGATGAATTGAAAGAGGCACTACTATGGAATCCGACCAACATTGAATATGGAGATTGGGTATTCCACCAAGAACCCGATGAAGGCAAACAATACCCGTTCAAGAAGTCATTGACAAGACTGTTTGATTTGAAGTATAACGCTCCAAACCCTACTGTTAGGGCAGTAGCGAAAGTTTCCGCCAATTCAATTTACGGAAAAAATCTGCAAGCCATAGAGGACACAATGGGCAAACTTTGGAACATTGGCTATGGTGCAGTTATCTGTGGTGCTACAAGAGCAAGACTCGCTGAAATCAACCGACTTAACGGAAAGAAGGCTATTTCAATGGCTACTGACGGTGTTATTTTCAAAAGAGAAGACTTGGTGAATATGCCTAAGCGACCCCTTGAAGCACCCGAAAACTTGGGTGAATGGGAGATTGACAACGAAGGTGAAGTATTCATCATGGGAAGCGGTCTTTACTCGTTTATCGGTGAAGAAGCCGAAGACTATGATAATGAATGGCTACAAGGAGCATCTGCCCCAAGAACCTTCAAGACTACATACAGGGGTTCGGCCAAGTTGTTCTTGAATGAATCCATTCACAACGATTGGAAGTCCTTTGCCCGTCAATACGCTGACAAGGAAGTATTGACAACTACAAAGTCAAGACCTAAGAGCATGAAGGAAGCCCGAATGCGAAAGGACTACTCGTTAATCAACATCTTTGAAGAACAGGAATACCGAATGCGACCATTTGGCGACTCAACCAAGCGAAAGTGTCCAATAAGACCTACAACCTTTGGAGATTTGCTTACAAATCAATTCCCTCTTGTCCCTTATGAATCGGCAGTTGAAGCATTGGCTTGGGCGAGATTACGAAAGGACATTACGGAGGTGTTAAACGATGAATGAACATACAAAGAACATACAACAACAGCGAAGAATAAACCGAAGGAATAAGGCAATCAATGATGCTTTAGAGATACTGAAACCAAGTGGTGAACATGGCTTGGAATTATCCGAGTTGGCTTGTCAATTGGATATGCCCTTGAACCGACTTGGAAACTATCTATCCCGATATGCAGGAAAGCCCGATACACCTATGGTGAAGTTGCTTTCCAAGAAGAACGGAAGGTGGTTAAGTGCTTACGCATACAAGGAAACGGAAACTGTCTTAAATAGTTGTGACCTACAACATGGAAATGGTGAAGGAAATGAACCTGCGAGATGATGAACAATTTTTGGAAATGGTGGATGCTTTAGCATTAGGAAACAGGAAAACAGCAGAAATGCTTCTCAATCACCTGTTTATCAACCATTGGAATGAGGAAATCGGACAGCCACAGGCAGTTATGGTTGCCGTAGTGGATTGGCTAAAGCACTATGCGGAAAGCCGAGAAGCGGAAATGGATATTCAAACAAGCATTGACTTGGCTATTGCCCATGTCCTATCAAATCCAAACATTCAGCAACTAATGGCTGATATGATGAGCAAGCAATTAGGAGGTCGTTTCCAATGAGTGACGATAAACCATTCAAGTGTGATGAATGCCCTGCGGAGTTTAAGACCAATTCGGGGCTTTGGAAGCATAAAAAGAACAAACATGGGGATGCACCAATTAGTGAATCATCGGACAACCTTTCACCTGTCCATGCTCTCGCTCCTTCGGACACCGATGATGAGGGCGATAACCCCTCCATCCCCGCCTCTCAAGACAATACAATATGGAATACATGGAGTAGGACTATTGTTGATGATAGCACCGAGAAAATCCCTACACCTCTAAAGGTCATTAGTGCAACAGGAAAGGTTGCAAGTGGGGCTAAACTCACCAAAGCCCAAAGAAAGGCATTAGACGAGAAATCGGTTGCCCTACTCAAAATGGGTTTAACGGGTGCTGATGCTTTAATCGGTATCTATGGCCGAGCAATCACATTAGACCCCGATTACAGTTGCCGACATAGTGATGGAGAAAAGACCATTGTAGCAGAAGCCCAATTGGATGCTTTCAAAGACAAGGGTATTGAAGTCACATCGGTATTATCACCTACTACTGTTGCAGTAGCATTAACCGCAGGTTATATTGTTCCTCCAATTGCTAAGTTGCAAAAGAACAAGAAGCGAAAGTTGCTCAAGAACGGAGGAAAGTCGCTACTAAGCCGAATACCTATCATTGGCCGACGATTTAGAAAGAAGGAACAAAACGACTTCTTTAACCAATCAAGCCTTGAGGACTACAAGGAAGTGAATGAATGATTACCCCTACATTGATGGCGGGATGGTCTTTAGGAGCATTGAGTATGATTCTGTTTGATATGGCTTGGGATGCCTACGGCAATTACAAGAAAGCACTTAGAGAATCAAAGTGTGCTGTATGCGAGGGAGAAGAATGAGTCAAGAAATAATGAACCGAATGTTCCTTGCTGATGGAACGGACTACGGCCTATCATCAGTTATTGCAGGAAGAAGTGGTTCGGGCAAGACATACCTTATGACCGAGTTAATCAACGATGCTTTGAAGACAGCACCTTTCAAGGATGCAAGAATCATCTATGTATCGGTCAAGAATGAATCCTATTGGGATAAGGTCAAGCCTACTTATGACTTGGATGAATTGTTCAATACACTACAAAAGAGCCGAATAGGTGTATTCTATCCTACTGACCCCGATATGTATGAAGCGGAGTTGGACTCTCTTATAGAGCGAACATTCCTTGTATCGCAGGAAAACGAGAAGACTTCATTCTGTATCATCGTTGATGATTGCAATGTGTTGGATAAGTTTAACTCCACATCAAGACCGAGCAAGATGATGACGAAGGCGGCAATCGCAGGAAGGTCGTTTAACATCAAATTGACCCTTGTAGTGCATAGGATAGGCAACTTGCCGAGAATCCTCAATTCAAGCCTAAATGCGGGTATTATCATGGGTATCTCACCTATGGACAACGATTACAGCAAGAAAATCCTTGCTTTAGACCTTGACCCATACTATGATAGCCTCAACAGCAACAAGTATTCTTGGGGTTTTGCAGACCTTCTCACAGGTGATGTCACCCTGTATTCTCCCTTCGGTGAGTGATGTCTTAAATACTTGTGACCCATAAGGTAGGAGTATGGCTAACTATGATTACGCTATCAAGTCGTTCATGTTGGGTGCAGGGTTTTCGCTCATGTATGCAACTATGGAAGGCTTAAGCACATATTTGTTTGGAGCAGGAGTCACCCTAAGTGACAAAGTGAATGATGCAATTAACGGAGGTGCTTGATATGACAAGTGTTCTTCCTTCCTCGCTTAGTGCGGGTTCGCTCGTTAATTGGCTCGTAGGTGGTATGGTGGCTGTTATTGGCTTTACGCTAATGCAAAGCACCCTTTCCCCTGCATTGAAAGAAATTGTGGAGAAAAAGGAGTAGGTGATTTAAGATGGCTATGAAATCTAATTCAAACGCAACCTCCTTTACCACAGTGTATCAAGACTCAACGAGTTTCTTCACTACTACTGCACAGACTTACCAACATTCAACCTATGTCCCTGCGGGACTTCTTGAATCCGTTTCTCTCCGATGGATTGGAACATCAAGTGCTGAAATGGCTGACGGTGACTACGGAAACCTCCTTTCTCAATACATTGGCCGAATCAACGGAAACCAATTTGCAAACCTAAATGCAAACGCAGGTGACAACGATTCAGTCGGTATCTCCCGAATTGGTGCTATTCTTGAATCAGTCGGTGGAACAGTGAGTGGAAATGTCACAGCAACAGGCTTTGACTACATGATTACTATTCCTGTTGGTCTAAACATTCCAAACCAAAGCCGATACGAAGGTGAATTGCGAACAGGCGGTTCAGCCGTTGTTCCAACAGCAAACACCTTCCAAGTCATCTTTAAGTATGGATTCTCCGACATGGCGACCATTTACGGAAACCAAACTGTGCAAAACATCAGTGCCGCACAGACTATGGTTCAAGTGAAAGTCCCTAACTACGGTGCAGGAACAAGAGTCATTGGTGTTGCAATTCAGCAACCAAACGAAGACGAGCAAATCGCTCAAATCGTCTGCAAACCATTGGGTGACTTTGAGGCTTCTCCTGCCGTTTGGCGAGAAAGAAGTGGACTTGTTGGTGGAAACCAATACTACTTCCCCGACGCTGACACAGGTGCTACTGTCTTCCAAGACGCATTGAAGGGATTCCTTTTCATTCCAACTTACGGGCTTGATACCTCCGCAACAGGTCAATTGACCTTCCTTGTGACAGGAACAGGTGATGTGAACAATGTGTCCTTTACCCCTATTCTATCGCTCCCTACAAGTGGTGCAGGTGAACGAAGAGAAGTCCAAACCCAACAGGTCAAGACTTCGGGTGCAAATGCAGTATTGGAACGAGCCGAGCAATAATCGCCCAATAACGGGGTGATTATTCATGGTTTCAACAATAACAAGATACAACCTTAACGATGCGATACCTACGGGTATTCTTGCCGTTAATGCTTCAAAGGTCATTATGACCTTCAAGGCTGATACAGCAGATGCAAAGGTGCAACTTGCCTACAATACGGGCGGTTTCGCTGACGGTGCATACATAGAGTTTGAAGACGGCACTATTGCAGTGTTTGATGCTGACCCACTAACAGGGAAAGTCCCAAGCATGGGCGACCTCTATGCTCTAATGAGTGCAGGGAACGGAACATTAGCAGTGTGGATTCTCTCTTGCGAGGGAGGCTACTAAGGTGTCTTATTTTCAAAGACCGAGTAGTAGCGGTGGTGGAGGGGTTTCAAACCCTTTGACATCAAACCTCAATGCCGCAGGTTTTGACATTGAAAGTGTTGATACCTTAACGGGAACAAATGTCCGAGTTGATTCAGTAGTCGGTTTAATTAGCACAGCAGGTGCTACTGTCAATGCCGCAACAGAATTAGCACATCAAGACCCATTAGGGACTGTTGGATTCTTCGGTGTTCTTCCAAAAGGACAGCAAACGGTTGCTTTCCCTATTGTGGGTGCTGACCCTGTTCAAAACGAAGATACCATTAACCAAATCTGTTTCGCACTTCAAGCATTGGGGTTGATTCAATGATTCTTGAAGTATTAGCAATTGCATGGATAGCGAAGCACTTCGCTGACCGACAACCTTCGGAAGAAGTGGACATTGACGATGATGAAGTCCTACCCGAAGAAAGACCCGATGAACAGGTTTGGACTAAAACGGCTAAGTGGAGTGGAGAATACGCAACAACAGGCACAGGTGGCGACCAAGTAGTTTGGTTCTTGACTATGGGAATCCGATATTCCGATGGAACAGCCGACTTTAGCGATACAACATACATTGTTATCGGCAATAAGAATCATACAGCGTTCTTGAGGTCAAACAGCGATAGAGGCACTGTTGATATTGCTAAGGAATACACAGGTGGAACACAGGACATACAGAATGCAGTAGTGTTCTCTTCATTGGCTTCAGCAGAAGCAAGAGCCGATGAATTAGCGAACCCTGCACCTTATGACCCTAATGACCCTACATCCCCTCAACCACAGCCCGAAGAGGATGATGACGAGCCTACGCAACCAAGTTTGCCTACAAGACCCGACTTTGGGTTTGGAGGATTCAATCAGTTTAGCATAGGTGGTCTATAATGGCTATGCAATGGGTGGAATACTTCGCCAATGAGAACACTAAGACCACTATTCTTAGGCAAATAGAGGACTTTGACCGATACCCGTTTGAACAAATATCGGTGCGAGAACCCTACACTTGGACTTCCAATGGAAGGTTTCTCCGATTGAACATGGAAGGGACATTAAACCCATTCCGAGAAGACATAGGCGGTGGTGCTAAGTTTGAAGTATCGGATAATTGGCGAGTTAAAATGCGAATTATCACAGAAAACAACGACTACTTCAATGATAACATCAAAGGCAACAAGCAGGATGTTGCAGGAGTCACAGTTGATAATGACGGTGATATTCCTAATCAGCCCGATTTCTTCCAAAGTCAATTGATTATGACTCTTAACGGGAAGACCGAAGACTACATTTCATTGGACTTGGATGGCGACCATTCGGGTATAGCCAAGTTTGCTTGCCGAGTTGATGGTGATATGATTAGCGTTTCAAGTCCCGAATCCATTAGGAATGAAACCTACATTGAAATCCTTAAGATTGAACACTATGAGGATGTTAATGACCTACCTCCCGAAGACTCCGAATTGCAAGACGAAGCCTTTGAAGACCTATTAGCCGAAGAAACAGGAGATACCGACTTCACAGGTGATGGTGACTTAGATGGTGGAGGCAGTGGAGGAAGTGGAGATGGCGGAGGCAGTGGAGATGAAGACAAAGAACCCGCTACATTCCTTGACTATGCCTTATTTGTAGGTATTATCGCTATGGTCGGAGTTGCTATCGGACTTATCACACTTAGAGGTGGTAAGTGATGGCGGAAGACAGGGACATTGGTGAGTTTATTGGCGATACAGCCAAAACATCATCCCAAATCGCAGTAGTGAGTAGTCTTGCTACAATTAGAGCCGTTTCATATTCGGCTATTCCAATCCTACAAGTTGTATTGATGGCGGGTTTCGTTTATGGAATGATAGCCCTTCCAAAGATGCTTATTGAACGGATAAGAGGTTGATACCATGAAAATTGATAAGAAAGAAACTACTATGCTGATTGCACTTGGACTTGGATTGCTTTATTTGAGAAGCAACAACCATGATGTGAATAAAAGCGGCACTGCTGATGAAGACGATAAAGGACTCATCATTCTTGCAGGTGCTATTGCATTGATGCTCTTTATGTGAGGTGAGAAGTATGGCGAATGATTTTGATGTTTCACAAGTGAATGTGGATGCTCCTGTCAATATCAACTTGCCCGAAGGACAGTCCTATACCTTCATTGACTCCATTAAAGGCGTATTTGACAACTATGTTGAGCGATTGAAAGACCTTGATGATGAGGCATTAACAGGTATATACATGGCCTTGCTATTCGGGGTGACTTTCATTGTTATATGGAGGTCTTCTTGATGCGAACAAAGACCGTTGATGGAAGAAAATACATCCAAGCACCTACGGGAAAGTGGGTTCTTGTTAATTCACTTGTAAGAGTCGGAAAGGTCGGTGATGGCCGATGGCTAAGTTTCTGTGCAAGAAGTGGTGGAATACGAGGTTCATGGAAGACCGATAAAGAATCCCCTAATTGGCTACAACGACGAAGGTGGAAGTGTGGCTATGTTGAAGGCGAGGTGAAAGCATAATGGCCGAAGAAGACCCCCACAATGTCAAACAAGACATGAAACTTCACTACCTTGAAGAAAGGGTCATTAAGAACGAAGAGATTATCAAAGCCCTAAGTGATGGGCAAATCGCTATGCAACAAAGCATGGTTGAAATCAACACTACTCTTAACCTACTCCTAAAACTTGGAAAGCCCACCTTGCTTGTTATCACAGCCATATTCGCAACGATTGGTATTGATGTAAGCGGTGTGATGTGATGATTAGACTATCATACCTACAATTCTTAGGCAAAATGGGCAAAGTCATGGGACTTGCCGCTACTCAATCATTCAATATCGCCAACTTTAACCGAATCTTCGGTGGTGAGTTTTATTCCCTGCCCGAAGACGGTGGAGATACATTGGACTTCGCCTACATCTATGTTGATTTGGATGAGGACACTACGGTTCTCCTTAAAATCAAATACAAGGAAACCAAAAGCAAGTCGTATTATCTTGGAGTTATGGGTTCATTAGCCGCTATTCAATTCGGTTATACCATGAGGCTAAAAAGAAGGGCAGATGCTCTCACTTCTCAAATGAGGTTGAAAGAAGCCGAAGCATTCACTTATCGGATTCAAGCCCAAAAGGTTGTCAATGAAATAGAAAGGGTGGAATTGTCAATTAAGAACACCAACAAAACCATTGATGTGTTATTGAGAACGGCCAACAGCGAGGCAATTATTGAAAGGGGTGCAATGACAGCCGAGGATGCTCAAAGGCTTAGGAATAGTGCCGCAGACCTTCAATTGCACCTCAATTCACAGACTCAAGACCTAAAGAGATTGAAGGCAGGTTATAGCCCACTTGTGACTCAAGGGCAGGTAAGAAAACTACCTGCGAATATGATAGACCCAACTACGGGAAAGTTTGTCAATACTCGGAATCCCGCATTAGGGACAGTAAGGTATTTTGACGATGCAGGACAAGTCCTTGTTGAAGGTTTAGAAGAGTCTTTGAACAAGCAAAGAAAAGCACTTTCATGGGCTTCAAAGTGGAGTAAAGCGAATGTCGCAGACCTCACCGTTCTCGCCTTAACAGCCGCTATTGACTTAGCAATCACCGAAGACCAAGAACAGGCCATATTGGACACAGTGGATGGATGGTTTCAAGAAACAGGTTATGAAGGAAGTATCACCGAAGACTATGGATTGAGCCTTCCTTTCAGTATCTCCGACATTGTTCTCAAGGTGGGTTGGACACTTGCAATATCACCTTTCATTCCCGAAGATTTGCCGATTGATAACTTGAATGACCTAAGCCTTGCTTTGGTTGTCACCATGCTTCAATCGTTGTTTGAAGTGGAAGTAGTAGCCATATTTGATGTAAGGACTATTGACCTTGACATACAGTTAAACCCTACAAAACTACTTGAAGAATATGCTTGGTCTTTTATCAAGAAAGACCCATACATTGTTGTTGAAGGATTCCTTATCGCTTATGCAATAAAGGTGTTCTATGGGCTATACATTAAGCCCATGTTGAATAAGAGTGTAATGGTGGAGTGAAGCGAGAAAGCACTACCAAGACAAGATTAACCTACAACCTCCGTTGCAGGTTCAATTGCTTCCAACTTCGCAGTGAGTTGGTTGTAAGTGTAATCCGACTTGGTGGATTGCTTCTTTTGTCGGAGGATGTGCAACTTGAAAGGTGCTTCGTTTTCTCCGATAACTCGCTTAAGTGAGGACATCTCGTAGTTTGAGAAGAACATGATGTTGGCTTCAGTCTTTAGGGAGATGAAATCCCCGTAGTCTTCATGTGTTCCAAAGTCGTATTCTTCAATGTTCAATGAATGGACTTCATCAAACTTGAGGTTCGTCTTTTCTCGGCTTGCTTCGTTTGTTCCTACTTCGCTAAGGAAGTCTTCTACTGTGTATTCGCTCATAATAATTCGCTCCTGTGGTTTTGTCTTGCTTGGTGGGTTTCTCGCTCCACTCTAACCTATGCTACCATGAATCATGTATAAGAAGGTTCTGTGGGATGTCCCATGTTTGGGGCAGTTTTTCAGTTTTTCAAGGTTCTTCGGTTCTTGTCGCACCTCCGAGGTGGCGTTTGGGCTTTAGCCCTTCGCCTCCTTGTATGGGGG
>Ga0228649_1000850_pt1 | contig 12329 bp, 10 predicted proteins | sample 61DmetaG_FD_190074 | JGI IMG/M metagenome (GOLD analysis project Ga0228649, IMG submission 190074) | Seawater microbial communities from Monterey Bay, California, United States - 61D | ecosystem: Environmental > Aquatic > Marine > Coastal | place: USA: California | collected 2016-10-31 | reverse complement strand
GGTGATTTCGAGGTAACACCTCAGTTGACCGTATGGGTCGCTGTCGTACCGGTCGACTTTGCTGGAAACGCCATAATGAAAGACCTCATCACAGTAACAGCTCAATCCTTTGATGATGGATTTGCTAACGATGGAAGTGGCCTTCCGAGTATTGAAGGAATCATGGCTTCATGGATTGACGGAGAAAAGATTCTCATTGAATGGAATCAAACAGAATCCGAACTGATTGAGGGTTATCAAATTCACATAAGTGCAGATAACTTTTCGTCGATTGACAATGCGACACTTATCGGTGATGGAATCTCCACGGCGAGTTTCATTGTTTCTAACGATAATTTCGATGAGCTCACCAATACTTCAAATTGGTATGTATCCGTAACTCCGTATGATTCTGAAAATGTCAAACAGTCTGTGGAAACCATTCAAATTATCGCTATTGAAGACGCCTTTACACCGGGTGATGGTGAGAATGAATTCAGCATCCGGACCTTACTGTCATCTCAGAATTTCATTGCAGCCGGTGTTGTACTTGCAGTCCTCGTGTTACTCGTGACCTTCAGTCGAAGTCGAAAAGGCCGATCGGGTATTTCCAAAGCATGGGATTCTCAAGCCTCAACATGGGGCATGGATGAAGATGGCCTGATGGAGGCTATGTTTTCGCCAGAAATCCCCCTGCCACAAGGATTCATTCCTAGCGCCGTGCCACCAATGGGCGATGCTATGCTGCAACAGCCACTGCCACCGATGCCTGCCGGATTAAACCAACCAGCACAACCTGCGCAACCGATGTATGCTCAGCCACCTCAACTGGTACAACCTGTTCAGCCGAATTACGCACTGCCACCACAACCGATACAATCTGTTCAGCCAATCCAGCAGGCAGCACCAGTGATTCAGCAACCAAACCAGGTTCAACCGTCGGCAAATATAGACGTCTCTTTCCTCGACGAATTGCTCTAAGTAGTCAAGAAGAACTTGTGATGTGTTTGATTTTGGCTTTGGGTTCAGAGGGATTGGAGAGACCATGGATTTGCTGACCATAGCGGACCATTCCATAACTGACATCGTGCGTCGGAACTTCCCCGATTTGACGGTCACCTTGCTGGCATTCATGTAATGTTGAGCGATGCAAACTTGACCAAAACATCACCACCTCTTTGCATTGGGCCATGTTCGGTCGAGATTCGACCGAACTTCGGTCAACTCTCGGTCCATGTTCGGTTGAACTTCGGGCGAAAAGGCGGCAAGGAGGCTGGTTGTATCACCGATGAGTCCTGCTTGGAGCAAGGCGTGAGCAGATCGAATGGTCGCTTCGAGTTGAGCCGTTTTAGTTTGGAGAGCGGAGACTGGTACGTCCGCCAACCTTCTTGAGTTGTATTCGGCAAGCGTGAATTCCACCTTGCGCTGACCTGGTTTAATAGGCGAAGGCAGAAAGTTTATGTTTCTTTTTTTTTCGTTTATCTCTATGGGTCTGCTTGAAAAGGTTGGTCAGGCATCTACACAGGACCGTAAGATTGTTACATGCTATGAATGCACAAAGCGATTTCAAATTTCCGATGATAATGAACTGAATTTCTGTCCGAAATGCAACTCACCTTATGCTGAATATCCAAACATCATGGCTGATGAGAATTTTTTTACCTTTAACAAGGGCATCAATAAATGGGTCAATCTGGGGCATCTACCCTCTGCGGGAATCGATTCATCCATTCGCACCCAAGCCGAGTCTTCGGCGATTGGTGTTATAACGGGTCGGATCACACCAACACACACGTTTACTTCGGGTAGAAAAATCATGCAAATTGATGGTGTTATTGCTCGCAGTGAGCATATGAGTGACTTGAAGGGTTTTTGGTGGCTCGTCGTTGTTTTTTCGATTCCTATTGTGTTGGTTATTCCACCGCTGTTTTGTGTACCTATTGTTGCGTTTTTTATCGCAATCGAATCTGGGACTCAGAAAAAGATGAGCGATAGTTTAGCTTTAGCAGCCTCAAGACACCCTCATATGCTCTCTGAAGAAGGAAACGTGTATTGTTATCTTCAGAAGGAACAAATGATTCTCGTCTGTTTTTGGAAAGGGCATACAATCAACATTGCTACCGCAGTCCATCACCGAACTGATGGATATCTCAAGATAAACTGGACGACGAATTCATACGGCGGCCACGATGATGGTTACAATGTTGACGCCGTTGAAGCAATTCTGAAGTATCCTGGGCGGATGCGAGGAATCGTTATGGAGAATTATGAATATCCAAACAAGGAGACCGCAGAAAAGGAGTTGAAAGCAATGATTCGGAGTGAGGATTGGTTTCCAGTGCTCGGAGTCGAATTTGACCATTGAATCTACGGTTGGGATGCAGCCGAACAAGGAAACTTGAATCTTCAAATGATGAGCATTGACATGTAATTGATTTACAGTTGAGATGACATTTCTGAACGATCTGAATCATCTATTTTGGCCGCCCGGTTATTCTGGAAGAAACAACGTGCGACCATTAATCCTGAAACGAAGATTGAACCAAGCATAAGTTGTCCAATCAAATCGTAATCAGAGTCGACAATGCTTCCATTCAACAGAAGGAAATCCAACGAAAGAATTCCACCAACGGCCATCAAAGGGATGGACCCATTGTTTGTCATCATCACTTGAGTAGGAAGCTTCAGTTGACCGCTTTTGTTTGAGGTTTTGTTCATTGGGTCGTAGAAGTGCGTAAACAGCACACCCAGGCCAGCACCCAACATATCGCTCACCAGATCGGATGCAGTGTTGACGTATCCGCCTTGGTCAATCGTTTGGAAAATTGTCTTACCGAAGAACTCGTACACTTCATAGGCAACTCCAATGGCTACGCTAAGAGAAAAAGCGGTGAATGCCACGACTGGAGCTGAGAGTTGCCATCCGTTGTGCTCTGACATTCTCCTCCAACCAAGCGACCATGCAATCGCAATAGCAGTGCTGTTCATGCCATGGACCAATTTGTCCCACCAAGGGTGAACATGGTACATACCGTTTACTCCATCTGCACACAACCATTCACCGGGTTGCAATCCACTAAAACAGAAAGGACCAGGGCCACTGTCTGCAGCACCTAATGAACCGCCAATAAAATGCAGCATAGTTGCAAAATAACCAATCCATAACGGCAGTGCTGGGAGATGTGCACGCCCGTTCCAAAGAATCAAAAGGGCCAATAGGGCCATCATTGCACCTCCAAAATTGTATCCAGCCCAGAGATTCAACCCTCGGCTCAAGTTCCAAACTGTGAGAATCAAACATGAGGTGAGCCAAGCAATTATGGGTGCTCTTTCAGGGATTTGAGTTTGCCAAATCCGTTTGTTGCCCCCCATCATATTCTGCCCGTGGAGCATCTCTCTTATCATTATTAACACGGCAGAACATTGCGTAGCGTCAACTTACAGACTCTCCGAAAGGGCGAACCTCATGAGTGGCGAACGAACAGACCCGCTAAATCCTTGTATCGTAAAAGAAAATTCCAAGGAGGTTTCCGATACCCCAAGAATCAAAATCTTTGAATGTGTGGGCAATTTATCGCTGAACACCCATTGTATTCCTCCATAATGTCTCGAGGGTTAGTAAGAACTCTTACGATTTCATGGAAATTAAATGTCGGTTCACTAAACTGACACCGATGATTTTAGTCATAAGGAATGAATCATTCAATTTTTCCATTCCTCGAGAGAAATGTTGTTTTCGTTGGTGAACACGCGCTTGCCTAACCCTCCACCATAACGAGGCAGGTTGTCCATGGCCTTTCTTGGCACGCAGGTTTCGATCGCCACCATGTCTTCGTCACTCAGGGCGTAAGACAGCGCAACAGCCGTTGCATTTTCTTCCATGTGTTTGGGGTTGCCTGTGCCTGGAATTGGCACGATGCCAGCGCCGTTGAGAGCATCCCGGCCTTTTTTGTGGACCCAAGCCAAACTGAGTGTGCCGAGAGCGACGTTTTTCTTCTTGGCTAAGGATTCAAGCGACGTAGCTAAGTTACGCTCGCCTTCTTCGACAGCGTAGCCTACACCACCCATCTTTCGGAAGTCCATGCGTGACATCGTTTTTGGGTCAAGTGAGGTATCGGCCAAGAGGCCACGGCCCATCGGAGCATAGGCAACGATGCCAATACCGAGTTCAGCGCAGAGTGGAAGGATCTCGTCCTCTAACTCACGAGAGTAGAGGGACCATTCCATCTGCACGCATGTCAATGGGCACACGGCATGTGCTCGGCGAATTGTTGCTGCGGAGGCTTCTGAAAGGCCGACGTACTTGATTTTCCCTTCAGCAATGAGTTCGTTCATGGCCTCCATGGTGATTTCAATGGGAACCTTGGGGTCAACTCTGTGGACGTAATACAAGTCAACACAATCAATGCCCATGGCTTTGAGAGAACGATCACACATGCTCTTAACGACTTTTTTCTTTCCTGATTTCATCACCTTGGTGGCAACCTGCCATTCTCCCTTATGTTGCGAGAGCCCAAGTTTCATTCTTTTTTCTGCGGAATCGGCGGTCGGAAACCACGAACCGAGCATCATTCCAGACAGGTTCGTGTAAATCTGAGCAGTGTCAAAATGGGTCACGCCAGCCTTGATGGAACGAGAAATGAGTTCAGCCACACCTTTTCTTGAGACATCGTTCTTTTTCCCATAGAGGTCTTGTTTGCCCATGGTAATCCCGACTGACATCATGCCAAGGCCTTGTTCAGATGTGGTGAAGCCTTGTGTTCCAAGTGGTATCTGTTTAATCATCATATGTCCCCTGTTCATGTCAACGAACCTCAATACCGGTATAAGCCAAGCAGTAGCAATGTTGTGATGTCGGCGAATAGAAATTCATGATTAATTGGTGACGCCCTCAAGGCCATAGTGAAGCAAGCCTTCCAAAACTGGTTTCAAGATGCCATATGATTCTGTAAAGTGGTATTCGACTGTGGGTGGTGTGGTGGAAAGTTCCTTTCTTGTGATCATTCCAATCTCTTCGAGTTCGGTAAGTCTTCTTGTCAAGGTGGTTGAATCGGCGAGTGACGATTTCTTGATTTCCGAGAATCGCAAGCCACCATCCCCAATACCAAGGGCGTACAAGACATGCAACATTTTTGATTTCGACAGTACACGAAGAAGTTCTTGAATCCTTTGAAATGCAATCTCGTTCTTGGATTCCCATTCAGCGAGTGTTGGCTCTCCCATAATCTCGAGTCGGCGCTAGTGTATTCAAGCCTTAAGTTACAAGATTGTAACCAGCAGTCTGAGCCCATTTTGAATTGTATATATTCACATTTCTAATCATAATACCCCTGTAGACTCCAAGCGATATCCTCTGTAAGGCGTATCATGAGACGCTACCGTTCGTATGACCATCCATACGAAGGGGTGCCATTGATGACCAGAGGCTCACTTTTCGTTATCATAAAGTTCAGAATAAAATGACTTCATTAGATCTAATGTACCCCCGTTCCCATCAGTTGTAACAAAATTTAATTTAGTCAATATCATAATCAAGACCCCTAAAATAATACAAACAATAGGAATCCCAACAAAGACTGCGACACCTGCAAGCACCGTATACTCATACACAGAGAAGAAACCATATTCACTAATTGTGAATAATAGAATTATTATAATCGATGGAATATAAATTATCCATATTAAATTGGTCATTTCTTCTAATTTCAGTACCTTCAATACTTTTTCTTCCACGGACATCGTATTCTAGACTCGGATAAGTTCTTTTCCAACAAAAACTAACTCAGTTTGTCGATACAAACGATGAGACGCATTTGCCGGAAAAAAGTTCCCGAAATTTACATGACCCGTGACTTTCATGAGCTAGAGCGAAAAAAGTGCTTTAATTTGATAACGAAGAAGTACTGTGGTATTACCATGGGCAGGGACGAGAAAGCTTCAGAAATGTTCCGAAACCGTCCGATTCGAAATTTCTTCAAACTCGTCCCCATACTCGAATGGTTCTACCCCATTGACCATCGTCGTATGTGGAAAGATGCTTACAATGAAGCTTATCCGAGTGGGAAAACGCTGAAAGAGAGCTACAAAGCGGTATGGGAAGTTAACACTCTAGCAGCGGTTTTGGTGTTGGCCATGAATGCGTCTTTGTTCTTCAATCTGCTGACAGGAGAATCCAAAGACTTCTACTGGTCTTCCACTCCTTACACAAGTTTGGCTTGGTGGACCATGATTGTGGGTGGCGTCATCGTCGTCATTAATTTCGTCCATCTCAACTGTCTTCTCGTGGTTCACGGTGTATATTCGGCGGTGGACGATGATAACTTCCGGGCCATTGTCAGTGCGAGGGGGCCCACTGGCCGCTTGGCAATGATACCCGATTATCTCGTGGTCTGTTCCATGTATGGCATGGCGATGTGGTGGTGCATGCTTCTACTCGTGCATGTCAATAATATTGTAGGTTCAACCATAATAATTGGTTTATTGTTGGCCATCGTGACTTTTTTAGTGTCGTACTCAAGTTATGCGGCTCGTATCATTTACCACAGTGGGGCACACAAACCCGAGAGTATTTTCCAAGAAATCGCAGCTGACAGTCTTCCTCAAACCCATGAAGAATTAGGCGAGGCCATCATGCAGCGAGCGTTGAATGATATGCGGCAGACGATGGAACCGCTTAACATCGGGTCTCAAATCAAAAAAGACCTAGAGAATACCGAAGGATGGACACCCACAGAAAGCGATTAAGGATGAGTCTTTGTAAGATCCATACGAACGATGAGGGAGTTGGACGTTACCCAAGTGTGAGACGAATGTACAGAGGGTTCACCATTCATTTAGAGATGCTTAAGATACAATTTTTACAATGCATTTGCCCTTTGCACGACCAGAAAAAGAGCGATTGACTGCTCCCTTCCAACCATCTTCTGTATCTTCCGAATGGAAGTCCCAAACACCGTCGAGCACGGGCTTAATCACGCCACTTTCCAGGTGGTTGGCAAGCGTTGATAGATCTTCATGACTCGGGGAAAGGAAAAGGTAGTTCCAATATGCGTTCATATCTTGTGCCGCTTTATACTCTCTTCGCTTTTCCTTTCGCTTCATAAAGAGTTTAAGAATCCATGCTGAACCACCGATTCGGCGTATTTCTTCGAGAGTTGGCATTCCCGCAATTGTTACAATTTGTCCGCCTTTCTTGACAATCTTCGTCATTTGGAGACTTTCCGCAGTAGTGTCGAAACACACGTCAAATTTTTCTGCACTATTATCTCCATAAACGTCTTCGAACTTATTGTTTTTGTAATCTAAAACCACATCTGCTCCGATGCTCTTACACAATTTTTCTTTCTCACCATTGGATGCTGTAGTGACAACTAGGCCGGCCTTGAATACATGCTTTGCTAATTGAATTGCCATTGTTCCAACACCCCCTGCACCACCCGAAATGAATATCGAACCGCCTTCTTTGAGGCCAGATGATTTGAGTACCTGCAGTGCAGTCATACCCACCAATGGAATTGAAGCAGCTTCTTCAAACGTAAGATTCTCAGGTTTAACCACCACATTAGCAGTATCTGCAACACAATACTCAGCCATTGCACCTCTGTACCATGGGGTTTTCTTTCCATCATTTGGGCTTCCAAAAAGACGAGCAAATACGGGTTGGCCTATGGAGAATTTGCCCTCACCATCCGCTTCTTCAACAACACCTGCAACGTCGTAACTAATGACATGAGGAAAAGATGCAACGGGTCGTACCAGTTTCAAGTCGCCCGAAAGCAGAGCTTTGTCGACAGGATTGATGGCCGCTGCGTGAACTTTAATCACAATGTTATGAGATGAATCAAAACCATGAGGATAAGCTACACTTGTTTTCTTCAAAAGATTGGGTTTGCCGTGCTTTGAGAAGCCGATTATATTCATTGTTTTGCCGTCTGGATGTGCCATCATGACCTCGGCTATTTGCATTTGTACATAAGTCAAAAAGTGGCAGAGGTGTTCTTTTGTAACAATGTTGTAACCTGTTTCTTAATAACAGAATGGTACTCGCATTTCTATGTCTCAACTACAATCACAGCGTATGGAGTCTATGTGCGAATCGGCTAGAAGCCATGTGGATAATCTATTGGTTTTGCTTTCAAAGTCAAAAATGCTCAGTATTCTCTACGTCATGAATTGTGATCCGGCTCCAATGCGTTTCTCAGAAATCAAAAGGAGGGTTGACTCTTCTTCAACAACTGTTGCTCGACGATTGGGGGAACTTGAAGCAAACGGGCTAGTTAGCCGTACTGCCTATGCAACAGTGCCTGCAACGGTCGAATATGTGCTAACGAGGGATGCGATATTGCTTCAGCCCAGTCTCGAATCGATGTTTGAATGGGTGCTAAATAGAGCAGATAACAAAGCCTGAATTAAGCATAAGCCAAGTCGACTATATCTAGAGCTTTCACGAAATTCCGTTACGCAAGCAATAGCCGAATGTTAAGGCGTAGTTGCTTGGATTGGATTGCACGTTTGAGTGTGTCATTTGTATCAGATGACATCAAATCTTACCGGGTTGACCTTGGGTGTGTCAGACTTTGCTTCAGCGTTCTGTATTTTGTACAGAACGGTGCAAAGTACTGAGCAAACTACCAGGGGCAGTAACAGTGGTAAAAATACGGTCAGTGATTGCTGTATAAACAGTAACACGATACCTATAGTTCCTACGAAAAATCCAATCGCACTAGCGAGAGGAAGGGCTCCAACATTGTCCATTTGAGTGGGCTGCATGAAGATAACATTGCTTCATGGGGTATATGACGCTGTGTATTTCAAATTCCCGGGATAAACAGCCAAAAATTGCGAAAAAAAGCCGTATTGCTCGACATAGCCTTAACTTCCCATCGGAGACAAGACACAAATGGAAAATAATACGATTTACTCACGAATCGGGTCTGAATGGTGGACGAGGGTTCGCCTCGTTTCACCAGGGTCAATGAATAAAGCTCCAAAGATAATCAATGTCTCAAAAATACCGGCTATAAGGAACAGAGTCGGATAATCAAATCGACTGGCAAGTGGTTCAGTCAATTGATAACCGATGATTGAGGATACGTTCATCATTGCCATGTACGCGGTAAATTGTGTTCCACCTACCTCACTCCATGTGACTCTCATTACCAACGAATAGATATTGATGGTAACCAGGCCCCAAGTAAATGTTCGAATCGACCACATAATCATCATGTAACTTCCATTGCTCCACATTGATTCAGTCATACCCCATAACGATGTGATGACTGCGGTAAACAGCGCGCTGTAAATGATGACCGACTTGCCCCCAAATCGTCGACCAAGTTGGCCTCCTACCAGATAGCCAAGTATGGTGAAAAGCAGGATTATTCCGCCGTTAGTAACGTTGAATTGTTCGACCGTCCAACCTAATTCACGAACGAACAGAAGGGGGAGGATTGGAATTAAGAAAAACGACATGGACATGACCAGACTCAGAACAATTCCAAGTTTGGCAGAGCGTAGTGAGAAAGCAATTTTTAGTTTGGAAAGTATATCCTTGAAATCACGCTGCTCATCACTCAGTTGTTCTCCGCCTTGACCTTCGCTCCACGGGAAACGTTTCTCGCCTGGACGCTCAGTCATGTAGAGAGGTACCAACATTATCATTACGAGAATCGGGATTTGGAGAAGAATGGTTGCTTTGATGCCGAGTGTGCCAATGATGAGGCCTAGACCAGCACCTCCGATAATACCTCCAATCGACTTTGCAGTGAACATGTAACTGTTGACTTTCTCCATCTCATGAGGTTTCAGAACATCCACAGCAAGGGCATCTGTACTCACATCTTGCAGTGAGGTGAATATGTTGTAGACAAAGAACATCCATGCGATGGTCCGGACATTTTCCTCAGGATTTGAAACCAACATCATTGATGCAAGAACAAGAATCATTCCACTTTGTGCGAAAAGAATCCATGGTCTGCGTCGACCCAGTGAAGGAAATTGAAAACGGTCGATAACTGGGCCCCATAGGAATTTCACTGACCAAGGCAGTGTACCTAGGGTCAACATGAGGGCTAATTCTCCTGCGCCAACTCCTTTGTCAGCCAAGAAGGTAAGAAAAGCGATTGTTATGAAGCCCCATGGGATTCCTTGTGCCACGTAAAGAGCGCATAGAGTAAGAACACGAGCTCGATAACTGTCAACAAGGGTGTTTCCATCCGAAGAGGAATTACCAGAAATAGCTTCATCCGATTCATCTTCAAGAACCATCCCTAACTGGAACCTGTCTCGTTGAAGCGTCACAAAACCTACAAATGCGAAAAGTCCGATAAACCAAGGCGAGAACAACAAGGCTGAAAGAGAACCACTCCCTACTGACATAGCTACTGCCTCATCATCGTTTTGTGAATCATTCGGATTAACAGCGGCAGGATCTGAGGCGTTAATGATGGGGAATGTCCCTTCTACATTCAATCCTTCTGAGTTATCAGAATAATACAAACGGAATTTTGAATCACATCCTGCCAGTGCTTTTTGTGGATTCAAGCATTCCAGCGCAGTAGGACCTGGCTTGTTGAATTGTATATTGAGTTGCGGAGTGACACCTTCCTCCCAAAACGTCATGTTTTCGGTAATTTCAATCTGCCACGATATTTGTTCGTCTGAATATGTAGAGAAAGTGAATTCTTGCTGTGCCAAAATTTCGGAATCTTTTCGGAGTGAAACAAGCAGTTCATCTCCACCACTGTTCTCAGAAGATTGAATCATAAAGCCTAGCTGGAGGTTGATTGAACCCTCTGGGTCTAGATACATGTCCTCCAGTAATGGCTGGTCAAGAGAACAAGAGAAATCTATGTTTTCGGTTTCATCAAATTCTCCGTACCCCACATCGGTTGAATCGTCAGAGGAAAAATGTGCCATACAATCGCCATTGGCAAGCGACGAATCACCCCAGAGATACATGGTTGAGTTTTCCGAACTCGGTTGAGTATCGACTGGAGCTTGTGCAAGAACTGAACTTGATGTTATCGAAACAAGCAGGAGTAGCACGAGGGAAATGAGAATTCCTTGCCGTGCCATATTACGACCAGAGGTGCGAACCATTCAAAACTTTTCAACAACCAAGATTCACTGTAGGACCTATTCGGATTCTTGTTCGCTGTTCACCAGTGGTAGTTCCTTTGATGCAAACATTCGTTCCATCCATTTTGGAGACCACCAATTCCACTTGCCCATTAAACGCATTGTTGAAGGCACAATTAGTGCTCGTACAAGTGTTGCATCGATTAAAATCGCTAGAGCAAGACCCAACCCGATTTGCTTCAATATGACCACAGATGACAAACCAAATGCACTGAACACAACCACCATGATGGCTGCTGCACCGGTGATAAGTCCACCTGTCTTTTGCAGTCCGTTGGCCACTGCAAGCGTATTGTCTCCGGTTCTCTCCCACTCTTCGTGGATTCTAGACAACATTAGAACTTCATAATCCATCGACAGACCGAACACAATGCAGAACATAATGACAGGATTTCCTGAGTCGATGGGTTGAGCCGTGAAGTTGAGCAGCGATTCACCGTATCCCCATTGGAATACCCACACGAGCATACCAAATGATGCTGAGATTGACAGGATGTTCATGGCGATTGCCTTTACCGGAATGATTACTGATTTCACCTGCAGGAAGATTAGAAACATAGTGGCTATTAGAATGAAAGCCAGTGCTCTTGGCAAATTATCGGCAATGGCTCGCAAATTGTCAGCGTTGTATGCTGCAAAACCAGCAACCATCAGCCGGTCATTGTCACCACCAAAATCTTCGAGGAAATCATCTCTATTTTCACGAATGGACTCAACCATTTCTCGAGAATCAACGCTGGTTTGTGCTCCGACAAGTTGGAGTGAAATGAGTGTGGCGTTATCTCCGACAAAAGCTGCACGAAGACTCTCACGCGTCATGTTGTCTTCGGGGGAAAGAAATTCACTGGGGGCTGCCCAGAAATCAACAACATCTTGCGCACTCATAGCGGGGTTAGGTAGGCCAACCCCGATTCCTCCCGAGACCCTATCGTCAGCCAGTAGACTACTGATGTAGGCATGCATTGTGCGTAGGTTCTCCTCTGCAAGAGGGTCTTCACCAGCAGTATCGATCACGATGGCAATAGAGTTTGCCGCTTGGTCTGGCCATTGCTCATCGATAAGTTCCATGCCTTGGCGAGATTCGTCGTCAGGTGGCAGAGCCTGCCAGGAAGAAAGTGAAAATTCAGCGTAAAGGAACGGCGCGCCAGCGCCAAGCAACAAAATTAGAACTGGGATTAGCACCGTCCATGGGCGGTCCATAACTCGCAGGC
>Ga0228649_1000846_pt1 | contig 12408 bp, 10 predicted proteins | sample 61DmetaG_FD_190074 | JGI IMG/M metagenome (GOLD analysis project Ga0228649, IMG submission 190074) | Seawater microbial communities from Monterey Bay, California, United States - 61D | ecosystem: Environmental > Aquatic > Marine > Coastal | place: USA: California | collected 2016-10-31 | reverse complement strand
GTGCAAAGCGACGGTTTAGATTTGACTTCTTTTTTGGAAGCTTTCGAGGATACCTACTCCAACCCTGCTTTGCTTTCTTCTAAGCTATTTGGGTTACGTGCTGCAGATCTTCTGGAAAATACCTCTACTAAACTTCTTAAGTCTAAGCTTTCAGGATATCTAATAGGTTCTGAATTAGCCGGCGCAAAAAGTTACTGGTTAGGTCAGAATATAGTTATGATAGGAAACGATGATTTGTGTATTTTATACCAAAAAGCACTTAAAAAGTTAGGATTAAATGCAACTATTGAAAATACACAAAACGTAACACTTTACGGCCTTCAACAAGCATGTCGTGGTAGGTATAGTCAATGAGTAAAAATCGTGAATTGATAGCAATTTTAAGAGGGCTAACTCTTGATAGGTGTGTCAAGGTGAGCGAAATCTTGATCGCTGAAGGATTTTCTAAGTTAGAAGTCCCACTAAACTCTCCTAATCCAATGGAGACCATTTCAAAGATGCAAAATAGTTTCGGCAATTCCGTTACCATTGGCGCTGGAACAGTTACAAATGTCAGTGAAGTCAGTCAACTATCTAAGATAGGTTGTCAGATGATCGTATCCCCAAATACCGATACGGAAGTAATTAAAGCAACAAAAAACGGAGGTATGCTTTCGTTCCCAGGTGCCTTCACACCATCTGAATGTTATTCAGCAATTAATTCAGCTGCAGATGGCCTAAAAATTTTTCCGGCCTTTAAACTTGGAGTTAAAGGTTTTAAAGCTCTCAAAGCTGTACTGCCAAACAATCTAAAAACTTATGCCGTTGGAGGTATCGATGAAACACATTTCAGTGATTGGTTAGACGCCGGCGTAACCGGTTTTGGGATTGGGTCAAACCTATTTCATTCATATATGAGTGATGATGATATTCAGTCTGCAGCAAAAAAATTCGTATTAGCTTATGATAATTGGCATACTAATAAAAAGTAATAAAAGAATATTTACAGAATTAGGTCTGGCTTATGCAAGTATATGGACGTATGCCCAATGGGGATAATGTATTCCAAGTTACTATTGAAAGTGATGATCTAAAGCTGAAAATATTGAGCTTAGGTGCCATCATTCAAGATGTCAGGATGAGAGGTGTAAAACATTCTCTTGTACTAGGATATCCAAGATTAGAACCTTATTTTATCAATTCAGGAAAATTGGGTGCTATAGTCGGTAGATACGCCAATAGAATTTCTCATGGAAAAGCAGAAATTGATGGAAAAACTTATTCCTTCAACAAAAATCAAAACAAAACCCATACACTTCATGGCGGTACTGACGGATCAGCTTCACGAAATTGGAAAATCATTGAATATGATAAATCCAAAGTAAAATTGTTTGATGAACTCCCAGATGGGCATATGGGTTTTCCAGGAAACCTAAAAGTCAAAACTACCTATAAGGTGAATAAATCAACAATTGATATTTTTATAGAAGCAAGTACCGACAAAACGACACTGTGTAACTTTACCAATCACAGTTACTTCAATTTAGATGGTACAAAAAATATAGCAAACCACAATCTGATTGTTAATTGTGGAAAAGTGCTGCCAGTGAATAAAAATGGAATACCCATATCCGAACCAGTTTCCGCTAAAGAACTAACTTTAGACTTTAAAAATAGTCGAAAGTTAAACAACAATGGTAAGCCAATTGAAATTGATCATAATTTTTGTATTTCTAATACTCGGCAAAATCTAAGAACAAATGCTATCGTGTTGGCACAAAATATTTCACTAGAGTTACTCTCAACCGAACCGGGCCTTCAAATATATACCGGCAAAGGGCTCAATAGCGGAAGTGATGAAGGTTGGGGGGAATTTCCATATAGGGAATTCGCCGGAATTGCGCTAGAACCGCAAATTTGGCCAGACTCACCAAATCAGGTTGGCTTCCCTAATCCTTATCTGAGCCCACATGAAAAGTATAAACATCATACAAGATTTAAGTTTAGCAACTCAAACAATAAAAAGTGATATATAAATGGCGGCCCCTGAAGGACTCGAACCCTCAACCTGCCGATTAGAAGTCGGCTGCTCTATCCAGTTGAGCTAAGGAGCCACAAGGTCTCTCTAATGCTTTAAACAGACAAGTTCAAAGGTAAAATAAAATTTATTTTTGTACTCCAGGAATAGCTTTCAGATATTCAGCTATCGCCAGCCTATCTTGTTCTGTAAGCTTTGAGGTATTTTCGATAACATCTACCATATGCCCGCCTGCTACATCAAAATCTGGCGTGAACCCACTTGCTAAATATTCGACTATTTCTTCAGTATTCCAGGTGAACTTTGCAGGCGTAAGGCTTGGGATCATTCCTCTTCCGGTAGGGTTCTTTGCGCCACCTAGCCAATATCCATATTTTAAACCACCAATAAAATTTCTTGATGTGTGGCACTCGCCACAATGACCGAGCGTTTCTACTAAGTATGCACCCCTCTGTATCGTTGCGTCTGAAGACGCTAAATCTATGATTGGTTGACGTTTGTTTAATAATTTCCAAAATGCTAAGGGCCTCCTCCAACGGACGTAAATTGGAAGATCATGATCAATTGATGGTGTAGAACTTTCCGGAATAGATCTAAAATAAACCCATAAATCTGCTATATCTTGATCCGTCATGTTAGCATATGCGGTATACGGAAAAGATGGGTAGTAATGTGTTCCTTCCGGCGAAACTCCATGAAGCACTGCATTTGCAAAATCTTCCTCAGACCAAGCCCCTATACCATTTACTTTATCCATTGAGATGTTTGGCGCGTAGAATGTACCAAATGGAGACGGAAAGGAGCGACCACCTGTCAGTACTAACTTTTCGGCCTGTGTTGCATCTGGGTTAGAATGACAACTGGCACAGCCAGATGCATTAAAAACATATTCGCCCTTTTTTAAGCTACCTGAATAATTCTCAACAGACAAAAACTCTGGTGTTTTTGCAGAGGTTATTACCCAAAACGCCAACATTAAAATTATAGCGGTAGTATTGATAGCAATTATTTTCAAAAAATCCTCAACTTAAATATAGGTATTTGTAAAACTTTCGTTACTGTAGAAATGTACTTCATTAGAGAATTTAGAGCATCAGTAATGAAAGAAAACCTTAGAAAAATAAAAGTAGATGACGATTTGGGGATTATTTTATCTGATGGGTGTAGACTATCTGCGCGTACTTGGATGCCAGAAAATGCCTATAAATTTCCAGTGCCGGCTATACTAGAATATCTGCCGTATCGGAAGCGTGATGGAACAGTTGCTCGAGATGAGTTAACGCACCCGTATTTTGCCAAAAGAGGTTATGCATCTATTCGGGTGGATATTAGGGGGAATGGCGATAGCCAGGGTATAATGGAAGATGAATATACAGCCCAAGAATTAAGTGATGCAGTTGAAGTCATCAACTGGCTCGCCAAACAGCCATGGTGCTCAGGAACGGTGGGAATGATGGGTATAAGCTGGGGTGGCTTCAATGCCCTCCAAGTGGCAACTCTTCAACCAAAGCCTCTTAAAGCTATTATCACTTTATGCTCAACTGTTGACCGTTATGCAGATGATATTCATTATAAAGGTGGTTGTTTACTTAATGAAAATCTAGGTTGGGGTTCAACTATGTGGGCTTACTCTTCACGGCCACCAGACCCTGCATTGGTGGGAGAAACTTGGAGGGAAATGTGGCAAGAAAGATTAGAGTCTGAACCATTCCTACCTATCGAATGGCTAAAACATCAAAGAAGAGATGAGTACTGGAAACATGGGTCCGTTTGTGAGGATTACTCAAAAATCAAGGCAGCTACTTTAGCAATTGGTGGATGGGGTGATGCATATAAAAATACCGTATCTCACCTCGTTGAAAACCTGTCTTGCCCCGTTAAAGGAATAGTTGGGCCGTGGGTACATAAATATCCACATTTTGCTGTGCCAGGACCGAAAATTGATTTTCTGCATGAAGCATTAAGATGGTGGGATCGTTGGCTTAAAAATGAAAATACAAAAGTTGAAAATGACCCAGCTTACACGGTTTATCTTATGGAGGGGGTTAAGCCCAAATCCTCATACGAGCACAGAAAGGGCCATTGGGTTACTTTCGATCAGTGGCCCAACCATTCATTAACCAAAACACTCCACTTCAATGAGAATTCAACATTGAGCGAAGAAAAAGACTACACTAAAACAATTATATCCTCACCTCAAACGTGTGGACTAGATAGCGGAGAATACTGTGCAATTTGGCTTGGACCAGAGCTTCCAGGTGATCAAAGAATAGACGACGGACAGTCTGGCGTTTTCACAACTAAGACATTGACAGACCAGGTGGATATAGTGGGGGCTCCAAAGGTAACATTCAAACTTAAGTCTTTTACAAGCAAGGCTCAAATAGCGGTTCGACTAAACCACATTCATCCCGACGGTGCATCTACAAGAATAACCTACGGAGTTTTAAATCTTGGACATATAAATGGTCACGAGAAGCCAAAAGAACTTAAAATAGGCAAAACTATTGAATTCACTTTTAATCTAGATCAGATCGCCTATCGGGTTTTAAAGGGCCACAAAATTAGACTAGCAATTTCCACTTCGTATTGGCCACTTTTATGGCCTATGCCAAATACAGGTAAAATTGAAATTATTGAAGGAAATATTGAAATACCTGTTATTGAAGGCGGCAGTACCGACATGCGCAGCTTTTTAACGGAAAAGACAGACGAACCATGGAAAACTGAAACTATCCGAAAGTCTTCAAATATTAGGAAGGTAACTCGTGATATTGGGTCGGACCAGTCAATTCTTGAGATTGTAGATGACTTTGGATTGGTCCGAGACAGTGCTCATGGTTTAGAAATTGGGTCAGTAGCCCGTGAATGGTGGACTATACACCCCAATGACCCCCTTTCAGCTGAAGGGCGAACACACTGGACAGAAGAAAGAAATCGCGGAAACTGGAGAACTCGCACAGAAACATTTGCAACTATGCATAGTGATGCTGATAATTTTTATATTCACGCAAAATTAGAAGCTTACGAAAATGAAGCTCTGCTCTTCGAGAAAGAATTTTCTGAAGCTATTAGTCGGGATTCGCATTAATTTCCTAATTTAGTTCGTCATTATCTATAAAAATACAGTTTTCGCTTGCTATTTGGCTAAAGCATTTTGCATGATTGAGAAGAAATAAGGATAACACATAGGGAGAGTCGAATAATATGAGTAAATTAGAGTACAGAGCCATGCAAGAGCTCAAATATAAAAGCGGCCAGATTGATCGTCGAACTTTCGTCAGATCTTTACTAGCTACAGGTGTCGCATTACCTTCGGCACTTTCACTGGCAGGTCAAGTTGCTGCTGCAACCCCAAAAAGCGGTGGACGTTTTCGAATGGGCTTAGGCCATGGATCTACAACAGATACCTTGGACTCAGCAACATCAGAGAACCACTTCACTCTTGTAAATGGATATACTTTCGGAAACCACCTGACTGAGGTAAGCAATACTGGTGAGCTAATCCCAGAATTGGCTGAAAGTTTTGAGTCCGATGATGCCCAAAAATGGGTTTTCAATCTAAGACAAGGCGTTGAGTTTCATAATGGAAAAACCATGACCTCGGAAGACGTGGTTGCTAGTTATAATCACCACATGGGTGAGGACTCAACATCTGCTGCTAAAGGACTTCTAACCCAGGTTAAATCATTGAAAGCAGATGGAAAAAACAAAGTAATATTTGAATTAGAAAATCCAAATGCCGACTTTCCATTTATCGTCAGCGACTATCATATATCAATTAGACCAGCCGGAGACATGGCGTCAGGTGTAGGTACTGGTGGTTATATTCTCCAGTCTTTTGAACCAGGCGTTAAGTCAGTTCTGAAGCGTAACCCAAATTATTGGAAAGAAGGAAAGGCTCATTTTGACGAAGTCGAATTGATTTCAATCATTGATCCAACTGCACGGCAAAACGCTCTTACATCTGGTGATATTGATTCAATGGACAGGGTAGATCTAAAAACAGTTAACCTATTCAAACGAAACAAAGATATTTATATTTGGGATGCTACTGGTACAGCACACTACACATTCCCAATGAGATTAAATGTTCCACCTTTTGATAATTATGATCTAAGAATGGCTCTTAAATGGTCTATTAAGCGACAAGAATTAGTCGATAAAATACTATTGGGCTATGGTGCAGTCGGAAACGATCATCCAATTTCCACAGCTAACAGATATCACAATTCAGATTTACCACAGAGAGAATTTGATGCTGACAAAGCTGCTTTTCATTACAAAAAATCTGGGCACTCAGGAAAGATTCAACTTTCTGCAGCCGACGCAGCTTTTGCTGGAGCAGTTGATGCTGCCCAACTTATGGCTGCCTCTGCTTCAGAAGCTGGCATGGAAATCGAAGTGGTTAGAGAACCAAAAGATGGATACTGGTCTAACGTCTGGAACAATGACGCAAAAGGATGGTGTGCATGTTATTGGGGCGGAAGACCAACAGAAGACTGGATGTTCTCTGCTGCATATACTGACGATACTGAGTGGAATGACACTGCTTGGAAAACTACCGACTCTGCGGTTAAGTTCAATAGCCTCGTCAAAGAAGCCCGCGCCGAGTTAAATGATAGTAAGCGCCGAGAGTTATATTATGAATGTCAGCGCTTAATCTACGACGATGGTGGAACAATCTGTCCAATATTTAACAGCTACGTGAGTGCGAATTCTAAAGGCATCGCAACTGACGAGAACATAGCTGCTAATTGGGATAGCGATGGCGCTAAGTGCGTTGAACGTTGGTGGTTTGCCTGATTAGAAAATTAACCATTAAAACTATGGGCCCTAATGATAGGGCCCATATTTATTTTCTGTCAGTAAGGTAAATAACTAGTGCATCCTGTTTTAAAGACCGTTCTTGGGCGACTTGGCTTAGGACTGGCCACTCTTTTTATTGTTTCTATCATTATATTTTCTGCGATAGAAATGCTCCCCGGCGATTTCGGGCAAGCAATTTTGGGACAAGCTGCTACCGAAGAAACTGTAGCCGCCTTTAGGCGAGAGTTAGGTTTAGACGAACCTCCCTATATAAGGTATATGCAGTGGGTTGGGAGTGCAATTCAAGGAGATTTAGGGACCTCTTTTTCTGGCCGGAATGCATCAGGCACCGACAGATCAAGAGAAGTTATTGACTTACTTGCACCCCGACTTTGGAACACTCTATTCTTAGCAGGTATCACGGCTATAGTTGCGGTTCCAATTTCGCTATTTTTAGGCATTACTAGTGCTCTTTATCGCAATTCTATTTATGATAGAACAGTCAATACGACAACTTTAACGACAATATCTTTCCCAGAATTTTTTGTGGCATACATTCTCATTTTATTGCTATCATCGCTCTATCCAGTATTTCCATCACTTGCCAATGTTGACGCCTCAACTCCATTTACAGAGCGTTTATATAGAAGCGCCCTTCCAGCGTTAACCCTTACGCTTGTTATTGTGGCTCATATGATGAGAATGACCCGAGCTGCGATTATTAACCTCTTGGCTAGTCCATACATACAAATGGCTAGATTATCCGGTGCATCCCAGACTGAAGTCATTCTTAAACATGCTCTGCCAAATGCTTGGGCTCCAATTGCTACAGTAATTGCTTTTAATTTAGCTTACTTAGTTGTTGGCGTTGTTGTTGTTGAAGTAGTATTTGTTTATCCTGGCGTTGGGCAATTAATGGTTGATGCCGTCACGAGTAGAGATATTCCAGTTGTACAGGGGTGTGCCTTGATATTTGCCATAACATATATTTTATTAAACTTAATTGCTGATATTATTGGGATTATAACAAATCCAAGGTTACTCCATCCAAAATGACACAGGGGAAAAATACATATTCAGCAGCTGGCGAAGTTGGCTCCGTAGTTGAAAAACGCACTTTTTGGACACGCGCAAAGATAGAATTATCTAAATCACCTTGGACAGCTCGTTTTGGAATGTTGGTAATTTTTATATATGCAATTTTAGCAATATTTGCTCCATTTTTTGCACCGTATGGGGAGGCACAGGTTTTCCCTGAACCATACGCGCCTTGGAGCTCAACTTATATTTTTGGCACTGATCAAATTGGCAGGGATATTTTCTCACGCATGATTTTCGGTGCGAGAAATACAGTTGGCATAGCAGTCGCAACTACGTTTCTAGCTTTCCTAATTGGTGGAACTTTAGGGCTTGCCGCTGCAATAAATAGAAGTTGGTTGGATCAATTTCTTAGCCGTTCAGTTGATGTCTTGATGGCGATACCTAGCTTGATATTTGCTTTAGTTCTTCTATCAATTTTTGGATCAACCGTTACTAATTTAATTTTAATAATAGCGGTTTTGGACAGCACTCGAGTATTCCGTTTGACTCGGGCGGTAGCTTTAAACGTAGTAGTTATGGACTATGTTGAAGCCGCGCGCTTGCGTGGTGAGGGACTTGGCTGGATAATGCGGCGTGAAATCTTACCAAATATCATGCCACCTTTGATTGCTGAGTTTGGGCTAAGGTTTTGTTTCGTGTTCTTGACTATAGCAGCCCTTTCTTTTCTTGGTGTTGGAATACAGCCTCCCACAGCTGATTGGGGGTCGATGGTGCGTGATAATGCGTCTTTGATAATGTTTGCCCAATATGATTTGAAGGCAGGCCTTACTCCACTTTTGCCAGCAGCCGCAATTGCACTTCTTACAGTAGCCATCAACTTTGTTGTAGACTGGTTCTTACACAAAACTAGTGGGCTACATGATGAATAAAAAGACAAAAAAAGGTGATGTCCTTTTATCAATTAAGGGATTAAAAATACAGGGTTTCTCGGATGAGAAATGGCATGATATTATTAATGGTATTGATCTCACATTGCACGCTGGTGAAGTTCTAGGGCTAATTGGTGAGTCGGGAGCAGGTAAGTCAACACTGGGTCTTGCTGCTATGGGTTACACGCAACCAGGATGTCGCATTACAGCAGGTGAGATTATATTTGACGGTGTCGATTTAACTAAACTAACAGACGGAGAAAAACGTAAGTTTTGGGGCAACCGTATGACTTACGTAGCTCAGTCTGCTGCAGCCTCGTTTAATCCTGCGCATAGATTGATAGTGCAGACTACGGCTTCAACCATACGTGCGGGTATAAAAGACCAGGCATCTGCCTATGAAGATGCGCAGCACTTATATAGCGTCTTAAATTTGCCAGACCCGAAACATATTGGAGAGCGTTATCCACATCAAGTTTCGGGAGGGCAATTACAGCGAGTGATGACGGCGATGGCGATGTCGCCTAGGCCAGATCTTCTAATCTTCGATGAACCGACAACAGCTCTTGATGTCACGACGCAAGTTGAAGTTTTGGCATCGATGAGATCGATAGTGGAAGAATTTAATACGGCAGCAATTTACATTACACATGACTTGGCCGTAGTGGCTCAAATGGCTGATGTTATAAAAGTTTTACGTTATGGTAACGAAGTTGAAGAGGCGCCTACCCGCCAGATGTTAAATGCACCACAGCAGGAGTATACTAAGTCACTCTGGTCAGTAAGGTCACTTGAAAAGACTCAACAGGAGGCTGAAGCTTCAATTTTGTCCTTACAGTCTATTGACGCAGCCTACGGTCTAGAAAAAGTATTACATGATGTTAGTATTGAGGTCCCTAAGGGATCGACCGTGGCTGTTGTGGGCGAGTCTGGCTCCGGAAAATCAACTGCAGCAAGAGTTATAACCGGGCTTTTGCCGCAGATGTCTGGAATTGTGAGATTTGATGGTGAGGATTTGCCACCAACACTTTCTAATCGCAGCAAAGATCAAAAACGCCGGATTCAGATGATTTATCAGATGGCAGATACTGCGATGAACCCGCGTCAAACCGTTAGAGAAATAATTGGTCGACCACTTGAGTTTTATCTTGGTATGCGTGGGTCAGAGCAAACCAAACGTATCGTAGAACTACTTGAGATGATCGAGCTCGATGTCAGCTTTACGGAGCGGCTGCCAGGCGAATTGTCTGGTGGCCAAAAACAGCGCATCTGCATTGCCCGTGCACTGGCCGCTGAGCCTGATTTTATTATCTGTGATGAGGTTACCTCAGCGTTGGATCAGATTGTTCAGGAAGGAATATTAAAGCTATTATTGCGATTGCAAGAAGAATTAGGATTGACCTATTTGTTTATTACTCATGATATTTCAACTGTGAAAGCTATTGCTGACCAAGTCGTTGTGATGAACCAGGGAGAGGTAGTAGAGCAAGGATTGAAGACAGAAGTTTTCAGCCCACCCCACCCTGATTATACGGAGCTTTTACTTTCTTCAGTGCCAGAAATGGACCCCGATTGGTTGAGTAATTTAAATAAAAAAGAGATTAGGTCTTGAACACTCTTTTCGTCCATCGTAAATACTGCTGCGTTGGTGGGATGTAGCCAAGTGGTAAGGCATCTGTTTTTGGTACAGAGTATCGTAGGTTCGAATCCTACCATCCCAGCCATAAAATGATCAGAACATTAACACCATAGCTATTAATGAACAAAATACTAATACCGTTTTTATGTATTATATCGTTGTCAACTTCAGCAAAGTCTGAATTTGCTATGCTCGGCTTTGGAAAAGAAAGCTGCAACGAGATGATACTGAAAACCAGTACCGGTTCTCAAACGGACCAAGTATATCAATTTGCTTATACAGCTTACATCTTTGGTTTTTTTACAGGCGTAAATGCTATGGAAAATAAGTCTACAGGTTTGGTGGAAATAGATACTCTGTATAAATCTACCCGAGATTATTGTGAAAAACATCCTTCGGATAACATCTTTGATGCTATCATTCGAGTGTTAAGCCAGATAAGAGATTAGATCTAGGTTATATCTATAAATTTTATGTTGACTACGTAAAGCAATTTTCATCTGTATATTTGACGCAACGATACTTCTTTATTCAAAATAAATGCATCGCTAAACTTCTGATACTAAATATTAGAATATAAAATTTTTAAATCACGGAGAAATGTTATGGTAGAAAATTTTGGCGGCAGTATTTTATATTTAATACTTTTTTTAATTCAGCTTCTTGGCCTGAGTTTTTACAGCTATCTTGTAATTCTTAATCCAAAAAAAATTATAGCTGACTATCAAGTGGGTGAAGGCGCGATCGCTCCTATAAGACTAATAGGCTCTTTCATTGTCCCCCTAGTTTTAGTTGGGATCTATTTACTTTTTACTTCAATTGAAGGTGCATGGATTTACTTTATTTTAGGTCTTTTGACATCACTATATCAGTTGTTTTATGATTTGGGCACCAGGTTTGGCATAATCGATAAAGGGTATACGATTATTAACAAAACTGAAGATACAATAATTTCAATAGTTTTTGTTGTGGCCAGTGTTGTTCTAATAAACGGCCTACATGATAAAATATATGCCTAAGACACTATTGTGGCTGGTTTTAAAATCAGCCACATCCCGTCAAAGGAACTATTTAACTTCTTAAATTTACAGTACTTTAAGAAAAGCATCATAAGAGCCAAAATCTAACCATTATTTTTTATAACAGTCTTTTTGGGAGATATTCATGCCAAATATTGAAAAGGTCCGTGAACTACAATCAAAGGTCATGAAAGATATAGCGGCAGGCGCAATAATTCCTATCATGATGATCGGAGACGAATTAGGCTTATTTGAAAAATTGTATGAATTTGGACCTTGTTCATCAGAAAAGTTTGCAAGAAAAATAGAAATGGATCATCGCTATTTGCGCGAATGGTTACTAGCCTTAAGTGCCGCAAGCTATGTCAGCTATGATAGTAAAACAGAATTTTTCTCACTTTCAGATGAACAATATAGTGTCTTAGGTGATGAAAATAGCCCATCCTTAATGATTGGTGGCTTCGAAAATTTAGTAGGAGCAGTTCATAATTACCATTTAATCAAGCAAAATTTTAAAACAGGGGAAGGAACAGAATGGGGATCACTTCACCCATGTTGTTTGTCAGGTTCTGCCCGTTTTTTTAAACCTGCATATTCTATATTCCTGATAAATAAGTGGCTCCCAAGTATAAAAGGCGCAGTTGCAACCTTGACCAAAGGGGGTAGCTTTGCCGATATAGGATGTGGATTTGGTCATTCTACAACAATGATTGCAGAGCAATTTTCTCACTCTTCAATTAAAGGTATAGACCCGCACAAGCAGTCAATACATGAAGCAAAAAAAATAGCAGAGCAGAAAAACCTGAATAATTTAACTTATGAAGTTGCTTCTGCCGAAAATTACACTGGTGAGTTTGATGTAATCTCCTTTTTTGATTGTCTACACGACATGGGAGATCCCGTGGCGGCTGTAAGTTACGCTAAAACAAAATTGAAGGTAGGAGGGGCGTTGAT
>Ga0228649_1000840_pt1 | contig 12477 bp, 12 predicted proteins | sample 61DmetaG_FD_190074 | JGI IMG/M metagenome (GOLD analysis project Ga0228649, IMG submission 190074) | Seawater microbial communities from Monterey Bay, California, United States - 61D | ecosystem: Environmental > Aquatic > Marine > Coastal | place: USA: California | collected 2016-10-31 | reverse complement strand
AAAATATTAGAATCGGGAAGATTAAAACCAAAATCACTAATTGACTTCTTATTTTTATATGTGTCAGATAAAGACCAGGATAAAAGCACAAAAACACGAAAAAGTAGATTTATTTTAAATTGGGAATTAAATGGAGATGAAATATTTATGAGTCAAAAAGACCAAACAGGATTTTATACATTTAGATATTTAAAACAAATGGTTGTTAATATATGTAAAATTTTTCCAACAATAATGCTTAACGATAAAATGAAAAGTAAAATTAATAAAAGAACTATTCCTAAGCACTGGAAGCTCAAATCAGACCGCGTTAAAGGACAAATATATAAACTAATGACTGAAGAATATGAGGGCTTCGCGCCATTTTACAATAATAATGTTATAAAACCAGTGCTAGAATATGTATATAAAAATAGTAATGATTTAATTACTTTAATGAATAATATACCATTTTATGCTAACATAGACGAAGAAACAGGTAGTATTTTTGATGGTGAATTAATAAAACATCTAGGATATTATTTCTTACTATGTGCTATTAGTTTATATATAGGAGCAACCGATGCCAACTTAACTATTGAAGAAGAAGAAGAAATAGACGATTTCGACACTGTAGTTGATGAAGAACCAGAGTTGGCAGAAATTGAAGGACAACGCGAAAATATGTTAAATGAAGTATGCAAATTATTAACAGAATATGTTAAAAACTTAAAGAAATATAAAAAAATATTATCTAGAACAAACCCATTTATTACCAAAGAAGTTTTGAAAGCGAAGGAAAAAGAAAAAGCTGGTATAACAAGAAGATTGGGAGACTTAACAGTAGAACAACGTGAAGTAGAAACAATACATAAAAATCAATCTCTGGGGGTATGGAGTGTTGGTCTTACTAGAGCTATTTATGAATATGACGACGATCAATTTGATAAAGAATATATAGCACGTGAAAAAAGGGAAGCATTGGAAAAAAGTGTGGGACAAGATGCTTCAGATCAATTGGCTCATTTAGAAGAACAAGCTATTCAAAATCGCATCGACGCAGAAGTATTTGATTTAAGCGCTATTCCAGAAGAAGATGATGATGACCGTGATACCATCGATTATATGTAATTATGAAACTTTTATATAAATTAAAACCTAATATATATATAAGTTAATGTATAGACAGTATATCCGTAGAAATATTACATCAGTATCTATTATTTTATTTGTAGTTTTATTTACCATAATTCAGTATTTAGAACCAGCATTTTTATATGAAAACGACGGTTCTTTAAGAAAATTTGGCTTAGGTAGTTCACGAAAAACTGTTATACCAATTTGGCTTGTTACCTTTATAATAGCTATTTTTTCATATTTATTTGTATTATACTATTTATCATATCCAAAACTAAGTTATTAATTATTAAATATTTAATTAATAACTTAATATCCAAGACTCCATTTTTGTTCTACTTTTTCTTTTTTAGGATTATTTAATGATTTTTCAACAAATGCACCTAATTGATCTGCTGACCTATTACATTTAATTGACTGAATATAACTATTTGATGTATTAATTACTAGATTTCCTACTAAAACATACCATAAAAATTCTGCTATCATATCTTTAATTACAACAAAATTATATAATCCAGGTATATGTTGTTTATAGTTAGAACTTAATATTGAAGTGCTGTTTCCGCCTCTTTGTTTTTTTCTTCCTCCCTTCATAGGAGGAGCAGATGGTTTAGGCAGGGGTTCTGCATTTACAATAGGTTGCGCATTTACAATAGGCACCGCTTGTACTATCGGTCCTACACCTCCATTTTTACCTGCCATTCTTGCTATAAATAAATCAAAATTTTCTGGTGTAATTTCATTTATCATTAATGATGGGTCTTTATAAACCATTTGTAATAATTTATTTTGATTATTTTCCTGTTTTAATACTTTAAAAAAACTACTGTTAACTCCAGATAACCATACAATTAAATAACCTATAGTATTTGAAAAAGGTGCCTTCCATCCTGGCATTAATATTAAAATTAACAATAATGTTCCAAAAATAAATAAATTAGGAACCACTGTATAATTAATAGATGGAACAAGTTGAGGAGTTCCTCCACATTTTTCTTTAGCATTTTGATAATTGACATAAAGTTGAATCGCGAATATTATTGCTAAATAAACCACAGTAATTATTAATCCAAAAATACTTTGATTTTTAGAAGCATAACTTTTAGCCATAAAATATTTTAATATAAAAGCTCCTACTGTAACTACTGTAAAATATGTCATACTAGTTGCTGGACTTATTTGTGCCATTTATAGATAATAGGTATAATATTTTTTGATATTTTAGTTGTATAATTTAAATGGCTTCAAGACCCACATTAACAGAACCGGGTGTTAAATATTTTTTAGGAGAAACTTTAAAAAACTGTAAAAAAAATAAAGATATTTTTAACGTTCAATTATTTAATTTAGCATTATTTGTTGGATTTTTATGTATTGTATCTGCCTTGTTAGTTTACAAATATAAAACAAAACCAAATTCTGAAGAATTAAAGAAAAAAGCAGTGCTTAAACGGGATTATTTTTTAAATAAAGTTAGAAAACTACAAGCAGATAAAGCTCGTATTTATAATAAGAGCATAACCAATTTACCTAAATTTGAAAGTCCATTTGAAGTGTTACATAAAAAATTTTATAAAACATAAATATAAATGAGTGATGATGATGAAAGCCCATGGATTAGTATGGATGGAACTATAAATGAAAATTCTCCACAAATTCAAAGTAAAAGTCCAACTACATATACTAAACCTGCTACCCCAGAAATAGAAAAATTAAAAAGTTTAATTGTTTCTAGTCCTAGCACAAATAGTATTGATAAATCTCAAGATTCGTTCAATGAAAAATTACAAGAATATTATGATTTAAAAGAACAATACGACCAAAAATTAAGAGATGCACATACACAATGGAATAATTCTAAACCTCCTATGTCTTTGGAAAAAAAGAAAGAAAACTATCAAAACTTTATGATGAATAGAAAATGTATTAATTGTAATAATGGACCAGGAGGAACTATTTTTTCTCATGTAGGATTAGGGCAAACCAGAAAAATTATAGCTACCTGTGGTTGCGAGGAAAAATGTAATTTAAATATTGAAATTTATATGGGAGAAACTAGTTATTTACCAGAATTTATAGAATATTATAAAAAAAATGTGGAAGAATTAAAAAAAGAGTTAACAGAATACAAATTAGATTTACTTTTTAATTTACGCGATGAAGAAGAAGTATTAACAGAATTTAGAACAATAAAAGACCAATTAACAGAAAGTTTAGATGAATTAGTTAATTATAAAAAAGCATTTGATAAGTGGAATGAAGAAATAGAACTAGGTCAAACCTCATTGGAAATATTTCAATCTTTCGATCAAGAAGTCAAACCAAATGAAGAAGGAGAATATGTTATAAGTAGAAAAAAATATATTGAAATCATGCAGAAACATTTAAATAATCTAATTAGTCAATTTAAAACAAAAAGCCTAGAATATAAAAAGGAACCAACTAGAGAAAAACTCAAAGATAATTTTGACTTCTTGGTAGATGAAATACAAAAAGTTCAAGAAAGTATAAGGGAAGAGAAATACCATATTATTTATATGGATACAACTGAAAATAATGCCAAAAAAGGATTCAAACAGCAAAAAATGATGGATACTTATACTTTTAATCCCAGCAAATATAATTTAGATAATTTAATGGTTACAATAGGCACCAAAATAACTGAATTTGAACGCTAAAAAAAATACCCAGATATAGTATATGAAATTCATTAATTTTCCAATATTTTTAGTAAGTTTATTTGTTGGGTTGTTTGTTGTATATATTTCCATGCCTCCTACTCAAGTAATATATGTATATCCTACACCTGATAATGAAGATAAAATAACCTATAAAGATAGAGCTGATAATTGTTTTCATTTCAAATCAATAGAAATAGACTGTCCCCAAGATAAAAATCAAATACGCTCATACGGCATTCAATAAATAATATTTAAATACTATATATGAACCTTAAACGTTTGATATATAGTGATGTTGGTAGAATTGTTATTAGTATAATATTGGGGTTAGGATTAGCCACATTATTTAGAAGAGTATGTAAACAAAGAGATTGTTTAGTATTTCATGCTCCCCCAGTAAATAAAATAAAAGAACAGGTTTTTAAATTTAAAAATAAATGTTATAAATTTGAAGAAGAAATTGAAAAATGCGATCCAACAAAAAAAATTGTAGAATTTGCGTAATAATACCTAATATACCAATATTAAGTATTATTATATATGGCAACAGCAATATCTTCTTTACCTAATGAAGTTAGTAAAAATCAGGTTGTTAGCATGGTTGAAAAAAATACTGAAGCCGCTGTTAATATGAAAATTGCTAACCCTCCGACACAGGAACCTATTATGGCTTCTAATGCACCTACTGAACTAAGTCAACAATCTATAAATCAAATAGTCGCTGGACTACAGCAAGCTCAAGGTTCAACTGGAATACCTAGCAGAGATTTACCTACTAATAGTACACATATTACACAGGACGAACAGATTCAACCAAATTATATACCGAAATCAGAAAATACAAATTATATAGAAAACGATCAGGAATTTGAAACTTTAATAGAACAGAGTAAAAATAAAAAAGGAGAACAAGATAGATTAGACGTATTATATGATGAATTACAAACTCCTGTTATTGTTATGATTTTATTTTTCTTTTTCCAATTACCTATTTTTCAAAAAACATTATCTAAAAATATTCCTTCTTTATTTTCTAGAGACGGAAATCCTAGTTTCTCTGGATATTTATTTAAAACCGTTGTATTTGGTTCTGTATTTTATGGTTTAACAAAATTAACCAAACAAATAAGTGAAATATAATTTATTCATAATAAAATATATTTACTTTATAATCCTTTAATTTTTAAACCATTTCGTAGTTTTATTTCTGACAAATCAAATTTCAAATCATCTTCAGTTGATTTTTTTATCTCTCTGTCTTCATTTGTTTCTGGGTGTAAACTACTTAGATCAACTTCTTGTTCCTGCTCTCTCTCTTTCTTTTCGGCTGCTCTTTCATCACGTTTTTTCTGTCCTCTATCTTTCATATGAGAAATAAATTCTGGTTTAGACACACACTCTCCATCAACTCCTTCTAAATTTTGCGTTCCTCCTGGTAAACACTTTTTACCATCACTACAATCTTTTGTTTTTTTACAAGAAGCACCTCCACTTCCTCTTTTTCTACGAGTTTTCGATTTTTTCTTTTTGCGTTTATTTTTTGTTTTCTTTCCACCTTTCATTTTTTTTCTTCTTTTTGTTTTCCTTTTGCTCTTACGTGTTTTCTTTTTGCGTCTTCCACCACCTTGGTGGTCTAAATCCATAAGGTCATCATCATTTTTACTTGAACCTTGATTATTAGTAGTAGTAGTAGAAGAAGAAGAAGAGGATGAAGCTGGTTTTTTTCTCTGGTCGTCCGAACGAGGAAGAACTTGGTCTCCTTCTCCTTGCCCTTCACTAATATCTCTTTTTCGTCCTGCTTGTCTCTGGGCAAGATTCTGTTCGGCGCGTAGTTGTCTAGCTTGTTCTCTTTCTCTTGCTCTTACATCCATAGCTTCATCTACTACCATTTGATTCAATCTTCTTGATGTTTCTAGCCATTTAGCATACCAACTTTCAGTATAAAATTCAATATTTTGACTTGCTTCTGGATCCATAGCAACCCAATCACTAAAACTTTTTAAAACACCCATATTCCATGTTTCCTCTAGTGTTTGTGTAGTAATAAATACTTTGGTTCTCAAATCACTCATAATACCAGAAGTAGTAGATAGATTGAGACGCCTTGTTACAAAATCAAATGCTCTTAAGGCAAAAGCGACTTTTATTACTCTAACAGGAGCACTTAATGAACTATCACTAGATTCTTCTCCAGTCGTTTGAGACCAAGTTTCTAATGGTGGTCGTTTTCCATCTGGACTAGCGACTACGGCATCTATTCTATGTAATTCATTCCAACTACGGTTCAAAGCTTTCCATTTTCTTTTATATAATTCATATTTCATAAATATATATTTTTGATTCGCTTGACTTTCACTAGTGTATTCCATACCTTGTTGTTGGGTTAATGCGTTTAGTTGTTGTTCGTTTTGCGCCATTTGTGCTATACGTTCCATGGCGTCCATTTGTGCTCGCTGATATACTCTCATTTTATAAATGGTCGCATCTGCTCTGTCTTGAGCTTCTTGATTATCTAGTAATTGTCTTGCGTGTATTATATCTAATTTAGCAGCATATAATTTTTCTTCAACATCAATATTCGGGTCACTTGGTTTAAAAACACCAGAGTCTCTTCCTAACAGTTTAGCTGCGTCTACCGCGGCTATTCCGGTCTGGGGGCCAAGACCTTCTACGGTTTGAATTGCTCTTTTTATCAAATTACTATTAGCTAATGCTACGTTTGATTGTGAAGATAATAGCGCAATTTGAAAATTAGTACCAGCATCAGAACCATCTAGATTAACACATTTATATAATATATCTGGCACATTATTTAACTCTGAGGTTTGGTTTTCATATGCTGTGATTCTTACCTTAGGATTTGGTAAATCACTACTTACATTTGTAGGCAAATTAGTTAATGTTAATGGACCTTGCAATGACGCTTGTAGAGCCTCTGCCTTTTCTGTTATTGGTATTTCAACCAAATCACCAATATCAAATGCGCGATAATTTGGGTCCATTAATTTTGCGTTAATATTAGCTAATGCTTCTCGTGCTCTAGTAACACTTTTTTTCATACCTGTAAATGCTAAAAAGTCTTCTTCCGTCATAGCTCTTACAGTCGCCATATCAGCCTGAAGAGCTGCTTGTGCCATATTAGTTTCAGCTAATTCTTCTCTAACAGTTTTATTATTCTCTGGAGTTGTTCTAGTATCTAATAAAATTTGTAATTTTCTTTGAGGAGTAGCTTGCGCTAATTCGGCACTATTTTGTTGTGCCGCCACCAATATACTTTGTGTATTACTAAAAATTAACATTTGTTGCGTTGTTGGTCTGCTTTCATTAAAAAGTAATACATTTAAATCTACTGCCTTATCTAATTGTTCCTTGTTAAATGACGGTATATTTTCTACTACTTTCATAGCACTCCATGTATGAGCCATCCATCTAGGATAACAACTAGTTGGTTTAGTTCCTCCTATAAGACCATATGTGGCAAGTCTTCTTGTAGTAAATGTTGTTTTATAATCATTTGGATCTCTACTTATACCTAATGCTGAAAAGTTAGTATGATTTGCTTTATCATAAGGAGTTATTGTGCTTTTAGAAGTTTGTATTGCATAATTCCAAACATCCATTTCTAGTATTAGGTTTCGTAATTGAGTATATTTACGTTGTCTGATATGTGTATTTTGATTGAGTTTTGCTTGTGAAAGTTCATTTGCGGCTTCAGTATTTAAAACTGTTAATTTATTAGTCAAATCTTGTATTTTTGTCACAAAATGTTTGTAAACCATATACATATAAACTGTATCTGGGTTCCCCATTTTAACATCTAGATCAGATGTAAATGCTTCAATACCTGTAAATGACTCTAATAAAACTCTACGTAACATAGTTAAATATTGCATAAATGTTGGTTCTTTATTACTATTTTTTAATTTAAAGTTCTGCATATGAACTGCTAAACGTGCTGTAATAGTAGTTTTGAATTTGTCACTGTAGTATTCCAATTGATGAAATAATCCTTGTTCGAAACAGTCTGCTACTTCATCCGGTCTCATATAATATAATAAATTCATTCTAGTATTATCATCATCATTATTACGGCCAAATAATAGTTCGCTACTAGAATGCATTTTTCTAGAAATAGGAAGTTGTATACAGAAATGACCCCCTCCGCTTTGATTTGGAACAAATAAACAATTTTCCTGAAGAATCCCTAAGTTTAATTTGCGAGGATCAAGCGCTGCGTCGGCGGCCTCGCTTTCTAATACTTCTGGAAGATAACCGTATGTCTTGGTTACAAATGGATATACACCAAATTCAGTTATAAGAGGTGGCCCCACTAATGTTACATTATCTGGTTGTAGACTGGCTACTACAAATGTTGTGTATCCTGGATGATGCATACGTGGCGGTAAATCACGATTTCCTTGTCCTGGATGAATATCGAATGCTACAGATTGTCCTGCTCCAACATTTACCTTACCAGTAAATAAATAAAACACTTTTTTATTAGTTTCAAAAAAGTTTGTTGCTTCTTGTAATCGTTGAGTTGCTCCGGACACTAAATTATCATAGTTTGTTCTTGAGTTTAATGAACCTTTACCATGCATAGCATGTCCTTGAGTCCCTCTACGCATAGCGGTTAGTAAAACGTTTGGTCCTATATTTGCGTATGTTCTAGCAACTTCAGTTGATGTAGGTTGTTCGTTAATGGTAACTTCTGGTATATTTTGTCCTAAATTAATACCTGCTGAACCTACTCCTTCTTTAGACATTCCGCTACTGGAACTACCATCCATTCCCATCATAGGAGGACTTTGAGGACTAAATGCTGGGCTTTGGGGATAATTAGCTGTATATAATTCGATATAATCCTGTTTACGTCTTGCCTGAGAATAATCGACTGGTCTTCCCGGTTCTCCTAATTGATCTAATAATTCTTTAATTTCTTTTACAGTTTTTCTTGCTACAGTTGATGGATGAGGCATAACAGATGGTCCTAAATCAAGTTCTTCGAAAACGTTTCCATTAACAGCGGGTCCTAAATTAGCATCATAGGGTTCAAAATTAGCTAGATCCACTTGAGCTTGGAAATTTTCATTTGCTACCTCCTGTGCTGATGGATTAATGTTAAAGTTAAAGACACCCTGTTGGGCGTCTACTTGAGCTGGATGTTGTTCTGCTTCCTGAATTAATGCCACTAAAACCTTCTGCATTTTCACTTTCGTCAAACTTTTAAAGGTACTCATAGTGCCTAACCAGTCCAATTTATTGAAGTCGTCCTCCTCCATAGCTTCTATCGCGGGATCTCCGCTACCCGGTGGAGCTTGCTCGACATATCCGTTTGTTATTAATGCTTGGGCTTTTAAAAAGATTGTATCCTTCGTGGAGCTTGGCATTGCTAATACTTCTTGTAATGATTTTTGTGGTTGGTCTTGTTGTGCTTGTGCCAAAGTTGCCATTTCTTATAATATAAATTAATATTATTTATTTATATTTTAACAATAGGAACCTTTAATTGGTCCGCAAACACTTTTACAAGTTCATCATTTTTATAATCGTGTAAATATTTTATTTCTTTAATTCCAGCTGCTAAAAGTAACCGCGAACAAATGATACAAGGATAATGTGTCACATATGCTACCGACTCAGCACAACTTACACCTCGCTTGGCACAGTCACATAATGCATTTTGCTCCGCATGAACTGTAGCTTGTTCGTGATTGTTTCTTACTACCGATTTGTGAGGGCATCCTGGCAAAAATCCATTATATCCTTGACTCACGATCCTGTTATCCTTTACCAACAAACATCCTACATGTAACCTGTCACAAGATGAACGTTCCGCGGTAACTTCTACAATCTTAGCAAAATACTCGTCCCAAGATAATCTCTCACTCATTATGTGTAATAATTAGTAAATAATTTTAAATACTTTTTATAACAGAATGGATAATCAACATATAAAAAATTTGGTAGTTAATTTACCAAGCGGAGATAATTTAGGTTGTATTGATTTAGTTTTAGAAGCTGGAGCGGCAAATGGAAGTTATCAAATCGGGTGTTTATTATATTTAAAAGAGTTGGAAAATCAAAAGAAAGTAAAAATAGATAGAATTTCGGGTTCTAGTATTGGAGCAATTAGTGGATTTTATTACTTTACAAATATGTTAGATAAGTTTCAGGAAGATTATTTATTGTTAACAAAGTGTTTTAAAGAACATTTAAACGTTCATGTCTTAAAAGAAATATTAGAAAAAAAACTAGAAAAACTATCGGAAGAAAATATAAAAGAATTAAATGATAAGCTTTTTATTGTATATCATGATGCAGGACAGAAAAAACAAATTTTACGGAAAAACTATGAAAATAAAGAAGACCTATTAAATTGTCTACTTAAAACTTCACATTTGCCATTTTTAGTAACACAAAATAGCTTATGTTTCAAGGAAAAGAATAAATTTTATATAGACGGAGGAATTCCACATATATTTGAAAACAGAGATAACTACGATAAAAAAATACTTTATATATCAATACTAGGGATTGCCAATTTGAAAAATATCTTTTCTGTAAAAAAGGAAAAAAATAATTATGGAAGGTTATTAACTGGTGCTTTAGACATTCATAATTTTATATTATATAATAGTAGCCAATTCTGTAGTTATGTCAATCAATGGAAAATAAATGATTTTGCGTTACTTAGATTGAAACAATTTATTATTAAATTTATTGTATTAATAATCATATATTTACACCTAATAGGCTCGTTTATATATCCATTTATTCAAAACACTACAATATATACACATTTAAGTCCATTAATTTTTAATTTTTATAGAGATTGTTTATTATTTTATTGTTTGTAATTTATATATATGGGAGTATTTAAAGACCTTATAAAATATAATATTTCAAATAATGCTATGGAATCAATTATTAAAGCGTTATTACTTTTAGTATTAAGTGTGTCTGGTAATTTCTTAGCAGAAACATTAGGATGTCAGAGTCAAACTCTTTTAGATAATATGTTGGCTAAACACGTTTTAATTTTATTTATGATTTATTTTACAATAGATTTTACCGATAAAGAACACGTTAATCCATTTATAAACTTAGGTAAGGCACTATTAATATGGGTTATATTTCACTTTTTTACACATATGGATATAATTCCTACTATTATAGTAATAATATTAGTAATGGTATTATTTTTTATTTCAAATTATAGACATTACTTATCAAAAATTAAAAGTGGAAATAAAAAGTTAGATCAAAATTTAAAATTAGCACAAGAACTTATTGCGATAGGATCATTGTTATTAATTTTGGTTAGTAGCACTGTTTACTATTTTGAAAAAAAAGTAGAATACAAGAAGCATTTTAGTGTTTGGAAGTTTGTATTTGGAAATAAAAAGTGTAAGAATAATACCCCTAGTAAGGCTAAATTTTTTAATATGTTAAGAAAGTAAAAGTTTCATTTAAAAATATTTGGAGAGAAAAATGTAAAATATCTTGATTAAATAAAACCATAATTAATTTATTTTTTACTGAAAATTAATAAAAAATAAAACAAAAACAACTAATATTTTTCAAGAGTTAATAATAAATTTCTCTCCAAATTATTTTCGTCGAACTTTTTTAGATTTCTTTCTTCTTCTTTTTCTTCTACGTTTTGTCTTCTTACGCATCTTACGAGATTTTCTTCGCTTTTTACGTCTTTTTCTCCTGGTTTTCCTTCCTCCTCTAGTCATTTCATTTTTTGATGGTTTTCTAAGAGGAACTACCTGAGTAGATCTATATGAAACTTCATTTGGACCACAACATTTTTTTGCACAATTATCTCCAAAGCATGCGGCAAGAGAATGTTCGGGGCATCTTTCACATCCTTCACCTACTGGATTATCACGTGAAACTTTAATTTGTTTTCTTATTTCTTCTACTCTCTTCATATTTCCGCGTTCAGACGCTCTTCTAAGTTTTGCGTTTTTAGTTAAACTCATTATATAATATCTAAATATTAAATAATGTTATAAGTTATCTTCTACGTCTTCTTCTTTTACGCGTTTTACGACCACCAAATCCTAATCGACTTAATATTCCTTTTTTCTTACGTCGCTTTTTAGTTTTACGTTTTGTTTTACGCTTTTTCTTTTTATTCTTTGGTTTATTCTTATTGTCGTTTTCTCTTGGTAAATAACGCAAAAAATACCAATCGTAATCTTTAGATTTTCTATTTTTTTTTAATTCAATATACTTTTTAGATTTTTCTTCACGCATTTCTTCCATAGTTTCTTGTTTTCCATAGCAATTCATACTAAAACGACGCAATAACCCATTTTGTTTTAAGCGATTTTTCTCTTGAACTTTAAATAGGAATTGACTCATACATAATATACGATTAGGGTCATAATATGGTCTATTTACATATACAAAAGCTAAATAGAAACTTAACATAGTATCTAATGTTGCTACTCTCATTTTGAAAGAACCAAGATTTATTACATTATAACTATGACACGCAATTGGTTCATATATGAAGGCAACAGTTTCAGGACCAATACTAACTTCATAATGAGGTGCTATAATTTCACCAATTCCACCTTTTTTGGTAATTTTAATTTTTTTGATATTAATTTCTTCTAGTCGTTCTTTAATCATGCGTGAAGTTGTTTCAGGGTCTTCA
>Ga0228649_1000838_pt1 | contig 12487 bp, 7 predicted proteins | sample 61DmetaG_FD_190074 | JGI IMG/M metagenome (GOLD analysis project Ga0228649, IMG submission 190074) | Seawater microbial communities from Monterey Bay, California, United States - 61D | ecosystem: Environmental > Aquatic > Marine > Coastal | place: USA: California | collected 2016-10-31 | reverse complement strand
GCTCTGGCGCGCGATCGATCGTCGATGGATGATTTTGAATTCAAATCGAGCCGTCTCACTCGCGCGCGCGCGATGCCGCGCGCGCGCCGCGCCGCGACGCGCGCCGCGGACGAGAGCGCGCGCGACGAAAAAAAATCACCGCCCGCTCGCGCGACGCGCGCGCGCGGCGCGACGCCGGCGCGCGCGCCGCCGCCGCCGCGACCGACCGACCGACCGCGACGACGCGCGACGGCGACGACGACGACGACGCGCGCGACGCGCGCGCGGTCGAACGCGCGGTCGCGCGCGGTGCTCGCGGTCGCGCTCGCGGCGGCGCTCGCGCTCGGCGCGCTGCGCGCGCGACGCGCGACGACGACGGGACGCGGCGGCGGCGCGGACGCCGACGCGGCGGCGCGCGCGACGACGCTGCGGCGCGCGCTCGACGCGGTGACGCGAAGCGCGAGCGCGGTGGAGTTCTTCGTCGAGGACGTGGCGACGCGACGGGCGTCGCACAAGGCGCCGACGGTGCTGGTGGCGGCGAACACGCCGGAGGGGTTGCGCGCGGCGCGGGCGAGTCTGGAGGCGACGCTGCGGAGGGGCGCGCGCGGGCGGTGCGCGATGACGCTGGACTGCGCGGCGGCGAACCTGCGGGAGTTGGACGCGGACGAGGCGCGAGGGCGGTTGCAGCGCGCGCTGGCGCGACACTTGGCGGGATGTTCGCGCGACGAGGACGGCGCCGTCGTGGTGCTGCACGACGTCGCGAACATGTCGCCCGAGCACGTCCCGGCGTTGCTTCCCGCGCTGAGCGAAGACGGGGCGTACGCGTACGATGGGGAATCGATCTCGACGACGAGAGGCGTGTTCGTTCTCACCGCGCACCTGCCGGCGACTCGAGCGGCGGCGGCGGCGGCGACGGACGAGAAGACGTTCACGAACGCGGCGAAGATGGCTTTATTGGACGCCATGCGCGCGAAAACTAGCGACGACGACGCCACGGCGTTGGCGTTTAGACGTAGAATAGACGTCGCCGTTCCGGCGAACGCGTGACGGCGCGTAAAATGTAACCGTAACCGTTACTATTTTCAACCGCACGTACTGTAACTGTTTTCAAAAATCCGCGCGTCGACGCGGCACCGCGCGCGACGTCGCGGGAACGAACCGCGACGACGACGCGATCGTGACGTGCACGATCCATCGCCGTCGCGTCGGCGCGTCCATCATCGCGGACGCGGCGCCGAACGAATCGGCGTTTTCGCGTCCCGAGTCACTCCGCCTTCGTCCCCGCGCGCCGCGCGTCGTCCCGCGACCGCGCGCGCGCCGCCGCGCGTTCGCCTACCGCGCGTTCTCGCCGAGCGCGCGCTCCACGGCGCTCAAGATGCGCTCAATCTTCACCGGATCGTCGACGTACCCGTCGCCTCGCGTCAACTTTGAGTGCACTAATTCGCCGGCGACTTTGACCTCGAGCGCGCCGCTCGTCGTCGGCGTCGGCTCCGCGGCCACGGAGGCTCGCGGAAATTTCGCCACGATGGCGCGCTCGATCGCCGTCGCGAAGCGCAGGTAGCCTCAGCCGCCTCAGTAAGTGATGTGTACGAGAGGATTCATCATGACGAGCGTCGCGAGTCGCGAAGTGACGACGAGTCGAGCGAGGCGCGCGACTGGAAGGAATGTCGGAATACCGATGTTCGCGCGCGTGTCTAATGATATGGTTTCTAAAGCTACTGCGGCGCTGGCTACGGTGCGCGCGGCGCGCGCGGTGGTCAGAGAATGACGACGCGTTTAGCTTCTTTGCGCCTGGACGGCCTGGACGGCGCCGTCGCGACGCGAACGTCGTTGTGAGGAATGACCAAGGCGACCGTGTCTTCGAGCGCGCGGTTCGCCGTTTCGAGGACGGCGTACTTGACGTAAATCGCACCCACGACGCACACGACGGCGAAGAAGACGTGGATGGCAGACGCGCCGAAGGCGTCGAGGGCGAGTTCGTACGCGAACGTCTCTACGAAGACGTACGACCAGTACAGCGTGAGCGTGAGCGAGATTGCCGTACCGCGCGCGTGCTGAGGGAACAACTCAGCGGCGATGAGCATCGGTATCGCCGCCATGCCAAGTCCGTAGAAGAAGGCAAATGAGATGATGGCGACGTCGAGCGCGTCCCGCGCCGAGCCCAAGGCGTAGCCGGCGGCGGCGCTCGCCATGGCGAGGTTGCAGAGACACATACCCGCTAAAGATGCCAGCATGCACGGCTTCCGCCCCATGTAATCTACCATTCTCGAACACACCATGATGCCGAACAAGAGCGTGACGACGTATGCGATCCGAGTCTCCGTCGACGACGGCACCGCGCCGTTCGACGGAATTTCGCCGTCGTCGTGCACGGCGAGCGACAGTCCGCCGAGCTGTTGGATCCCGACGAGCGCACAAGCGATCATCATCGATCTCGATAGATGCGAGTCAAGCAATAGATCGTACCACCTGAACGCGGCAAACGCGCCGGGTGGTGAAGTCTTTGCATTTTCGCGAGCGACGATGTTCGCGACATCCTCCATTGCCTCGCGTTCCTTATACGCCCCTCGAAGCGTTGTGAACGCTTCCACCGCCTCGATGCGCATTTCTCGCGCCAGCAACCATCTTGGAGATTCCACTACGCATATAATGGCGATGATCAGAGCGATGACGTTGAACATAGCGCACACGCCGGCTAAGTGTCTCCAGTGCATCGTCACCGGACTCAACGGGCTCAGATACATGAACAACACACCCTTTACGATGGCCAAATTAGGCAAGATCGCGTGCGCACCGCGCATAGATTTTGAACTAGCCTCAATGAGTAACAAGGGCGCCGCAGTGGTGACAATACCCACAGAAATGCCCGCGAGCACCCTCCCAACCATCGCCGTCGTCGAAAACGCAGGCGCGCAAGCCGCCAGCGCCCACCCTAAGATCGCCGGTATCGTCGCCGCAACAACCGTTCGGCGCCTGCCAAACCTATCACACCCCCAACCCGCGCGCGCTGCGCCCACAATCGCCCCCAGGAAGAGCGCCGCTTGTAAAGTGGCGATTTCGTCCTCGTTCGCGCCATCCGTCCCGCACGCCGCCGTCTCGCCACCGCACGACATCGTCTTCCTAGCCGCAAACGGAAACCCGATAGCCAACCCCACGGTGAAGCACGTGAGCGACACCGATGCCGTCGCCGCCCACGTGCGCCAGGTTTTCGGCACCATCGCCGCGACGACGCTCGATGTCGAGTGCAGGTTCGCTCCCGACACCCGAGCGCTCACGCCGACGCCGCGTTCAACTTCATCCAGCGTCCGCAGCGCGTCCCGCGTCAACCGCGTGTACCCTCGCGCGCTCGTGCTCTCCACGAACATCCGATTCGCGCGTGCATCGCCGGCGTCATCGTCATCGCTCGACGTCGTCGACGACTCGCCGCCGTCAACACCCCGCGATTTTTTGCTCGACGACAGCGTCGTGCGCGCGTCGTCCGCGTGCGTCGTCCCGGTGTCGCTCGTCGCGTACCCTCGATCATTTCGCAGTAATTCCTCGCGTTCGCCGTCGTTGGCGCGTCCGACTTTCGGCGCGCCGCTGAAGAGCGTCTTCAACATCCCAGAGACTGAAGCGCGCGGGGACGCGCTGGAATCTCGACTCGCGCTCGCGCGACGCGCGCGTCTCTCGCGCCTGCGCGACTCGCGACCGTCGCGACGATCATCTCTCGCTTTCTTCTCGGCGCGCGCCTTCTGGAACAGGCGCGCCTTGTTGGCGAGCTCGAGTTCCTCCTTGCTCGGCGGCATCGCCGCGCGAGGCGCGAACTGAGGACGACGCGAGCGAACGGGCTGTCGTATTATTCTCGAGCTATCGAAATCTAACTTTCTATCGAGCGCGTCATCGCTCCTTCTTACTCTCGTTTTCGGTCGCATCGTCCTTCTTACTCTCGTCTTCGGCGCCGGCGTCGGCGACGTAGCCGAATTCATTCGCGCGAGTTTCGTCGACGCGATAGACGCGTCTCTGATACAAGAATAAGAGGAAGATGACGTCGTCTCTGAAGACGGAAATGCGGTGAAGTGTGGGCATCTTGATGACGAAGGCGAATAAGTCGTCGATGATGGTGTTTAGGAACTTGTAGCCCATCTGTTTCCACGGCATAGCGGCGACGCTCTTGAGTTTGTAGTTGACGTACAGCTGAGGCGTCATGCTGATGAAACCAAAAGTATAGACAGCCCCGACGAGCGTACTCAGGACGAACGACCACCAACCTTTGTGTTCGTGCGTGCGCAGGCTGTACACGGCGTATACTCCCACGAGTGGATATAGCGCGTACGACAAATAGCGCATGGCGTCCGCGTCGTGTCGAGCGGTGTCGCTCTTGAGCGCGCTCGCCTTGTCGGCGACGCGAAGCCGCGGAAAGCGCCCGTCTCGATCAACAGAGACGTCCATCGCGCGCGTCACCTTCCAAAACTCAATAACGACGCCCAAACCACTGGAAATAAGTATCATCCACGACGTTTCGTTGTCGCACAGGTACAAAAAGATGACGAGCTGACAAAAGGCGTTCAAAAGAACGCTTCGAGCGGACAATCCTTCGAGACTTTTGCGATTTCGCCAAAACTGCACGTCGTGTTTGAATGCAAAGAAATCAAATATCGTGTGTAGCAAACTCACAACTGTCGTCACCGCGAGCAACGTCGGATTTCCTTCGAGAAACACGCGCTTCATGTTGTCCGCGTCGTGTTCTCCCGCCGCGCCGAACGCGCGTTGCGTCGACCACGTCTGCTCCATGGACTCTTCCATCTGCCAACGAAACTGAGAAATCGTCTCGAGGTTCAAGTTTATCTTCATCTCGCGCGCGCTCGTTTCGTTCAGCTCGCGCAGATGGCTCTTGATGATCCAAAACTCGTTAAAATACACCGTGGGATAGTATCCCGACCGCCGCTCGTCCGAAAATCGCATTCGCCTCGCCAGGATGTCTGGAATCGTCGCCCCGCGATACGCCGCGAAATCATCCACCACGGTCAACGTCGCGTTGGGTTTATAATACGCCTGATAATACTCCATCCCATCTTCCAACCCCTCCGTCCCGTCCTCGCGCGGCTCCGCCCGCGCCGAATCCTCGCCCAAGAGCTTCCTCCTTCGCGCGACTCTTCGTCTTCGCCAAATCGTCGCGTCGAAAGACACTCGCAAAACGTCCCCATCGTCGTACCCCTCGTCCGCCGGATCCAGCGACGCGCCTAAACGCGAAACGATCGCGTGCAATTTCACGCTCACGTTTCTCGCCACCGCGTCCACGAGCGCGACCCCGAGATCCAACTCGACGTCGCGCGTCGCCGACGCCAGCGGCGCCGTCGTCCCCCACAGCGGCGTCTCCGCGTGAAAATTCACGCTCGACGCCTCGTAATCCTCCGCGAGCGCGTGCACGCGCACGTCAACGACTTCGTCCCGGCGCCACAGGTTCCGACAGACGTCCGCGTACGCCGTCGTCGTCGTCGTCGTCGTCGCGACGTCTTGGAACGCTTTCGGCGCGGAAACCGTCGTCAAGCTTCGCGTCAGGCGCACGGCGAAGCCGTACATCGCCGCGAGGCGCGCGATCTTGAGCGCGCTCTGCGCTCGCGACGCCGCGGGCGCGGGCGCGGGCGCGGCGTCGGTCGACATCGCGGCGCGGCGCGGCACACGATGACGCCGCTCGAAGACGAAATCGCGTCGAGAATCGCGCGACAGCGCGCGCTGGCGCGCGCGAACGCCGCGGAGTTGGCGTGCGCGACGCTCGCGTTGACGCCGCGCGCGCGGCTGCGCGAGGCGCGGGCCGCGGCGGAAGAGATGGCGAACGCGTCGGCGGACGCGGCGACCGTTAGAGCGCGCGTTCGCGATTGGCGCGACGCGCAGAGGCGCGCCGAGGACGCGCGCGCGAAGGAAACGACGCGAGCGATGGACAGTGAACGACGCGCGCGCGCGCGGGAGGCGACGGTGGCGCGAGAGGCGCGAGAGACGAGGATCAGAGCGCGCGCGGCGTCGAAGGCGCGGCGACGCGCCGAAGCGGAGGCGGCGAACGCGCGAGCGGCGAACGCGCGAGCGACGAGTCGCGCGGCGAACGAGGCGATGATTTCGTTATTTCAGGTGCGCATCGCGACGCGCGAATGGGTCGGTGAACGACGGAGGGACTGACGACGCGCTCGTTTCGTTTGGTTCGCGCGCGAGGCAGGCTCGAGACGCGCAAACGGTACGACGACGCCGCGACGCCATCGCGGCGTTAGACGTGGAAATAGCCGAGCGCGAATTGCGATTGGAAACTGCGACGGCGCGCGCGCGCCCGTTCGTGCACCGCTCGAGAGAACGCTTGTCGAGTTGGACGGAGGCCGCCGCGCGCCGTTTCGTGGCGACGACGCTCGAGCGCGAGCGCGTCGAGGATCTCGACGTTTTCGCGCGCGCCGCGCGTCAGGGGTGGGTCTTAGACGCGCACAAGTACCGTCGCACCGCGCCGCGTTGGCGCGTGTTAGATCCTCGATGCGGCGGCGTCGTCATTCGCGAGTATTAAGTCGCGCGTCTAGGTAGTTAGAGTAGCTCGTCCCGAACAACAGTCGTTGATCGTCCGACTTCAGACGCCGCCTCTCGCCTCGCCACGATGCGCGCGAACCGCGACCGCGCGTTTCACGGCATACACTCCGACGCCACCGTCGCCGGAAGCGACGGCGCCGCGCCGCGTCGTCGCGACGAGCGCGAGCTCACCGAGCTCGACGTCTTCGGGACGCTCAAGGAAAAGCACCACAAAAACACCGTGAAAACGATGCGCGCGATGTACGCGGACGTCCGCGAGCGACGGCGAAGGGCGATGGAAGATTTAACGCCGCTCCAACGCCGGGCGCGGGCGAGCGGAGGCGTGAATCCGTTCGATTGGTCGGATGGACACGTGGGACACTTTTATGAGTTCATGGTGGCGGAGAACGCGGCGAGCGAACGAGGAGCGAAGTCGCGCGCCATGGTGTTCGAGAGACAGGATGAGTCGGGACAAAACGTGGTGGAGGAATTATTCGATAGTTTTAGGGCGGACTACGCGGATCGGTGGCGGGCGGAGGTGGTGTGCGGGATCGACGCGAGCGCGGGGGCGTGCGAGCGGTATAGGGACGCCGCGGCGGAGGCGTGCGAAGCGTTGCTGGGAGACGACGACGCACGAGAGATGGGGGCGTGCGAGACGTATTTGCACACGTATGGGATCGTGCACGAGCATTGGCACGTGGAAGATTACGTGCAGGCCAGGAATACGTTGGGATACTCAAAGCCAAAGATGGAGGCGCCAAAGCGATATCCGGCGAATTTGTGGGGAGACTCGGTCTTGGCGCGCTCGAGAAACGGGGAATGTTCGGCCTGTAGTACTCAAGTGATCACTCTTCAAGGATATGTCGACGTGGATGTGGGGACGACCTATTCTTTAGGCGCCGAGCGAGAGGACAAGTGGGTGTTCGACGCCGAGCGATGGGCGCACGACGTACCAATGACAAAGTTCAAAATTGCGAAGACGTGTTGCACGAACGCGCAATTCGCGTGCTTTGTCGAAACAGGAGGTTATGCCGACAGAAGTCTTTGGAGTCACGAAGGGTGGCGATGGGTGGAAAAACGACGCGCCGCGGGTGAATTGTTGGCGCCTCTCGGTTGGAAAGTGTCGCCGTGCGTGAAATTCTTAAGCAACGGCGAAGAAGCACCCGCGTGTGAGAGTTGGCGATGTGCGTACTTTGATGAAGCGCCACGCGCACTACATCCGCAGCACCCTGTGTGCCACGTGTCGTGGTACGAAGCCGAGGCGTATTGTAACTGGATTGGCGCACGTTTACCGACTGAGGCGGAATGGGAAGCAGCCGCGAGAACGACGACGAGTTGGTCGACGGACAAACAAACCACAAAGCGTCGCACGTATCCGTGGGGTGAAGAATCTCCTTCAGAAGACAAAGCAAATCTTGGTGGACACTTTGGAGGTACTATTGATGTCAGTGCTTTGGGTGCGGGCGATAGCGCGCACGGTTGCCGACAGATGTTGGGCAACGTTTGGGAATGGACGGCGTCGGCTTTCCTGCCTTTTCCCGGTTTTCAAATGGACTACCCGTATCGCGAAAACAGCTGTCCGTGGTTTGGGTATAGAAAAGTCGTCAAAGGCGGGTGTTGGGCGACGAGCGCGCCCATCGCGCGTGCGGCATATAGACACTCGTTTTGGCCGCACATGCACAACACGTTCAGTGGATTTCGCGCCGCTATCGGTGGCTCGCAAAAGCGCGCGCTTTGCATTCTTCCGCAAAAAATACAGAGCGGCGCAAAATGTGGCAACGTGGTCACGATGGAAAGAATTTCTTCGCATCTCGAGAAGAATCACATCATGAGCATCACGCGTTCGATTTTTGATCTGCCGCAGTCAAAGGAGGATTTGGCGAACATAATACACGCGATGAACGTCGATTTGATCATCGTCTTGCACGCTTTCAAGTGCGGTGCCGTGATCGATACCGTACAGGCATATAAAGACATGCTCCCGCCTATCGTTCTAGTGCTCGGCGGCACCGACGTCAACGTGGATTCTCGAAAGTCTGCGCTCGCTGAGGAACAATTTCGCCGACGCGTTGACGTCGCGACAAAAGTTGTCTCATTTTCCTTGTCCATGATAGAGGCCGCACCCAAAGGTGCGTTGAAATTTATCGAGTCGGACTCGACATCTAAAACCAAACTGATACCGCAAGGAGTCATGCTCCCGAGCACGTTGAAGGCTTCAAAGCGCAAAAGGCTTGCAGATGAAACTGTGGAAACACCCGGCGAGCTTCAAGGCACCTCGCGGCCTGCGGACCTATCGATACCGATCATGTTCCTACCTGCGGGATTACGCCCAGTCAAGGACGTGTGCTTCATAAACGACGCATTGACTGCGTATAACTCAAATGGAATCAAAGCACATCTGACTGTGTGCGGCCCTTTCCTCGATTCGGCGTACGCGAAACGCGTGCGATGTCAGTTTGACGGTCGTTCCGATTGTACCTTGCTAGCAGGTGTCGATCGCGCGACGCTTGTAAGGTTCATCGGCGAGGCGAAAGTTTTGTTGAACACCTCGGTATCGGAAGGTCAAAGCGGAACCATCGCTGAAGCGATGATGGTGGGGACTTTAGTCTTCGCGCGAGATATTCCAGGCAATCGTCAGCTCTTTGAGTTGTGCGAAGCGAGAGCGCTCGCAGCACTCGGTCCTGCGACGATAAAGGAGATGAAGGGCGATGGATGGGAGGTTCACCCGGTGGGAGTACTATTCTCGACTCCAGAGGGTTGCATGCGCGCTTTCGAAGCATTAGGTCTCGAAAGAGAGTCGACCGAAGACGTGGATGTATCGTTGATTAGACTCCGCGCGCGCGAAGGCGTCGCCGAACTGTCATTGAACGAAGCGAAGCGTTGGACGGAAATTTTAGACGAAATCACAGCGCACGGTTCATGAAGTAACTTATCATTTATTATTTCACGTATTATTTCCTCACCTAGTGCATCGCCGCGGCTAAGCAACCGAAGTTCACGACCGCCATTTCGTATTATTCGTTCGCTGACTATTTCTCTCTTCAGAGATGGTGCTCCTGCTGGCTCTTTCGCCTCTGAAACGACGCGAGAATATCCAGTTTTGCCCGTGTTTTCTCAGAGAATGGTGGCGCCGTGTTGTCGCCACCAGTGGATTGTGTCTGTCCAGGCAAGTAGTTTGCGTTAGCAGGTACGAGCGCGCCGAACGGCTCGTAGTTCTTCAGAAGCCTCTCTAACTGTTCTGGACTTGCGTGTGTTGGAATCGGGGGATGATACAAACCCAAACGCCCTTTCGACATCAACTCGCTCTTCTCGCACTGGTACATGCGACACAGGAATGCTGTGCGAACTCGTCGTGATCGAGTCTCTGTTACTTCTGGCGATTGTGTGACTCGCATTTCGGGCATCTCGTGGTCTGTTTTATCGTCCGTCGACCCGCCGTGTAGACCCGCGTTTTTAACGAAAGAAACATCATCTGTGGAATTCGCGAGCTGAGTCTGCGCAATACACAATCGCCTGATTCTTCGAATGGGAATGAGAGCGACCGCCCAGATACCAATGTTCGCCCAGAGTGTGGTAGAGATTCCGTCATCAAAGCGATAAAACACAAGACAGCCAAACAGGATTTGCAGCAGGTTGATCACTCGAGCAGTAATCGTGATGCCGAAGGAGTCCTCGCGGAGTTTCGGCGGCGCCGTGGTGAGATACAAACCTTGGTACTTTTTGCTCCAGTACAGCAAGAATATCCCAAAGACGCCTACGGCGTAACTCACGGGAAGTGCCGGCGCGTAAATTGCCGATAGACCGAGAATCTTGAGCAACTCGGCGTACGAACGCGCCAGCTGGAAAGCTGGAGGTTGCACAAGACTCTCTTGCATCGACAACGTCTTCGACATTGGGGCGAGTATTTTCACTTGGATAATGTGTTTGATGTTCATGTTCCTTAAAGGTAACAAGAGAACGTTGAACACTTGCAAATAGAACGCATATTCGACGAAACCACCGGGAACGTACCAGTTACACACACCATCTGCCTTCGACGAGCATCGATTGGTGATGATCGGAACGACGACGTAGTTGAGCAAGTTAACAAACGTCAACGTCGCGATCAGCATGTTTGTCTCAATCGTTTTCGTCTTATAAACCTCAAGTTGCGCGAGATAAACCGTCAATCGATCCAGCAAACCGTTAATGATAACCACTACGAGTGACGTGGAAGATGCGACGAGTTGCAGTCCGATGGACGAAGTCGTCGAAGCCGTAGATTGGAAAGCGACCTCGTTCGTAATGGTTTCGAGTTGATTACTACGCAAGACCTCGAAAACGTACTGAATAACGCCTCCAACGCACAAAGCGCCCGCGAGCACGAACTTCGCCCCGATGGCGGTAGCCACAACCTCCCAGTTACTGTCTCGTCGACGAAGGTGCTGCCAGTTGATATCGCTCGGTTCGGGCGCGCGAGTGACGATGAGTCGACGTCCGTTAAAGTCTGGTGAATGTTTGCCGGTGCATCGATCGATGATCGATTCTCCGTAATCGCCGCAGTGATCTTCGCAACAGTTGATCGCGTGCTGCTCGTAATTGAACGTCACCACGGCGCTCCCCAGATGCGAGTTGCCGTTTTCCCCGAGCGCCACGACCTTCGCCTTGAGTTCGGCAATTTTTGCATCCAACTTTACTAACGCTTCTCGCGTTGGTTTCGTACCTTTGAGTGCGATCATTCGATACAATTGTCGACGCAATAAGATGGATTTATTGATCTTCTCGTCCATGTTCGCGCCTTCGTTGTCATCGAGAATCGCCTGAATTTCGTTTCTTCGCTGCACGGCGTTTTTGATTTCTCTCTCCATAGTCACGAGTCGTCGAGTGTTCGTAAGATGACAAACAGAAACAACCTCGCCGTAATGCGAGAAAAAATCCGCGATTTGCTGTCGAGTCCACTCGTTCCCTTTTCCGAGCCCGGTGACGAGCACCGAGTAGTCGCTCGCGGTCACCACACTCGACTTGATGATCGCCGCCGCCGTCGCGCGATTACGAGTGTAAAACATGTCAAAGAGTAAAAACACCACAGTTACGACGATTGAAACCGCCTGAAACTCCTTAGGCGTTTTATTCACAGTGGCGGCGACCCGAGGTACGCAACACACCGCGGTCTGCGTCGTCGTCAGCACCTTCTCGAGCGTGCACGGATAGTGCGTCTGGCACGCATTCGTCGCGTCAAACGTCCCGATCGCTCCTTCGTAATCGCATCGCATCGGGCAGTTATAAAAACTCGCCAACGTCGGGACTCCACACCTCGACCCTTGACTCGTGCTCAGCACCAAGCCGCCCGTCTCGTACGTCCTCGCGCACGTCGTCGTCGCGTCGGCTCCCGCCGTCGCGTCCCACCCCGTCACCGCGTACGACGCCGTGAACGCCCTATCCGTCACGTTCGTCGTCAACGAGTACGCGTTGATTCCCGCGAGCACCACCGCGAGCAAACCGAACTGCAGCACCGTGTCCAGGTACAGCGCCAGCGACACGCTGCTCGCGCCCACGCGTCTGTGACTCGCCGTCATCGAAAATCGCCGCGCGCTCGACGGCACCTGCACGCCGCGATGATCGACGTCGTACTCCAGCACGCCCGCGCGCGCGTGCGCCCGCCTCGCGGCGATCATCGCCGCGTCCGCGCGCGCCACCGGTCCGTCCTCGAGCGCGCCGAACGTCGTCGCCGCGCGCGACGTCGCGCGCGTCGCCCGGCGCTCGACCGCGCGCAGCTCCACGACGTCGGCGTCCGCGCCGTCGACGACGACGACGTCCGCGACGTCGGCCGTCGCCGCGGCCGTCGCCATGTCGACGCGCGTCGATCGGTGTCGTCGGCACACGACCGCGCGCGCGGCGATGCGACGATGCGCGCGACGCGCGTTCGAGCGCGCGTCGCGCGCGGCGACGGCGACGACGCGTCGAGGGCGCGCGTCGTCGTCGGGCGACGCGCCGTCGAAGGCGACGAGGG
>Ga0228649_1000802_pt1 | contig 12760 bp, 6 predicted proteins | sample 61DmetaG_FD_190074 | JGI IMG/M metagenome (GOLD analysis project Ga0228649, IMG submission 190074) | Seawater microbial communities from Monterey Bay, California, United States - 61D | ecosystem: Environmental > Aquatic > Marine > Coastal | place: USA: California | collected 2016-10-31 | reverse complement strand
CTTACTAATAAAAAAGCTACAAAATCTAAAATAGATTTATCTAAAAAAGAAGAGGTTAAAGAAGAAAAACCTGTAGATAAAGTAGTTATTAAAGAAGAACCTGTAGTTAAAGAAGAGATAAAAGAAGAAGTAGTTGAAGCAAAAGAAGAAACTACATCTCCTATATCTGAAATTACTGAAGAAGAAGTTACTGAAGAAGTAAAAGAACCTGTAATTGAAGATGTTGTTGAAACGCAACCAGAAATAAAACTACCAGAAAACATAGAGAAACTGGTTAATTTTATGGAAGATACAGGTGGAACCGTTGAAGATTACGTTAGATTAAACGCTGATTATTCAAATGTAGATAAAGATACTTTATTAAAAGAGTATTACAAACAGACTAAACCACATCTTGATTTAGAAGAGGTTAACTTCTTATTAGAAGATAACTTTCACTACGATGAAGATTTGGATGAAGAGCGAGATATAAGAAAGAAAAAACTCGCTTATAAAGAAGAAATTGCCAAAGCCACTAACTTTTTGGAAGAAACCAAGAGTAAATATTACGACGAGATCAAGTTGAGACCGGGCGTTACTCAGGAACAACAAAAAGCTATGGACTTTTTCAATAGACACAACGAAGAACAAAAAATGGTTAAACAGCAACATGATAAGTTTAAATCAACCACTAAAAATTTCTTTAATCAAGAGTTCAAAGGTTTTGAATTCAATTTAAGTGATAAGAAGTTTAGATACGGTGTTAACGATGTAGACTCAGTTGCTAGTAATCAATCTGATCTTACGAACCTAATCGGGAAGTTCTTAGATAATAAAGGGGAAGTTAAAGACTATAAAGGTTATCACAAAGCTATTTTTGCAGCACAAAATGCGGATACAATCGCTAATCATTTTTACGAGCAAGGGAAAGCCGATGCTGTTAAAGATGTAATGGCTAAATCCAAAAATTTAAACAATGAACTTAGACCAACGTCTACGGGAGATGTTTTTATTGGAGGTATGAAAGTAAAAGCAATTAGTGGTGTAGATAGTTCAAAGTTAAAATTAAGAATAAACAAAAACAAATAAAAAGATAAAATATGAGTTTTCAAAACAATCCTCAACCCGCGGCTTTTCCTCCGTCACTCTTGCCTCATCAAACTCAAATGACTTTACAGTCTAATTACATGAGTTTTGACAGCGCTGGTGGTAGAGATTTCGCACAACAATATCTACCTGAGCTTTACGAAGCAGAAGTAGAAAGATACGGAAACCGAACTTTAGGTGGTTTCTTGAGAATGGTAGGCGCTGAAATGCCTATGACATCTGATCAAGTAATTTGGTCTGAACAAAATAGATTACACGTTTCTTACGAAGACTGTGCTTTAATTGCTTTAGGATTATCTATGACAGTTCCAATTGAAACTGGAAAAACTTGTGCTATTAAGATAGGTAATACAATAGTAATATCTAATGGATTAACTACTGTTAAAGCTAGAGTTACTAACGTTGTTGCTGCTACAGCTACAACTGCTACTGTTACTTTTCAAACTTACCAAGTTGCTAACGCTCTTGGGTTAGGTGCGGCTGGTACGCTTGTTAAGACGTTTGTATACGGTTCTGAATTTGCTAAAGGTTCTGGTGGAGCCGCTGCTAATGACGGAAGTAATTATGCTGGAATGTCAAGCATTGAGCCAACTTTAACACAATTTTCTAACAAGCCAATTATCTTAAGAGATAAGTTTGAAGTATCAGGTTCTGATACAGCTCAAATTGGTTGGGTGGAAGTTGCTACTGAAGATGGAACAAATGGATACTTATGGTATTTAAAGTCTGAGTCTGAAACAAGATTAAGATTTGAAGATTACTTAGAGATGTCTATGGTTGAAGCTGAAAATAATGGTGCTGCTGGTGTTGTTACTTTAGGTTTAGCTACTGCTGGTGCTACTGAAAATGGACCTGGTTCTGAAGGTTTATTTGCTGCTATAGAAGCTAGAGGAAACGTTTATAACGATTTCGCTGGTGCTGCTGCTCCTGGAGCTGGCGCATTAGGTGATTTTGATACTATCCTAAAACAATTAGATACTCAAGGTGCTATTGAAGAAAATATGTTATTCTTATCTAGAGCTACTGCTCTTGATTTTGATGATATGATTGCTGCTCAAGCTGGTGGAGGTTTTGCTTCTACTGCTTCTGCTTCTTACGGTCTTTTTGACAATGAAGCTGAAATGGCAATGAATTTTGGATTTTCAGGATTTAGAAGAGGTTCTTATGATTTTTATAAGACTGACTGGAAATATCTAAATGACTTTTCAACAAGAGGATTAATCGGAGACATCGATGGTGTAATGATTCCAGCTGGAACATCAACTGTTTATGATCAAAGTTTAGGATCTAATATCAGACGTCCTTTCTTACATGTAAGATATAGAGCTTCTGAAGCTGATGATCGTAGAATGAAGTCATGGGTTACTGGATCTGTTGGAGGTGCTTACACTTCTGATTTAGATGCAATGACTGTGAATTTCTTATCTGAAAGATGTTTAGTTACACAAGCTGCTAATAACTTCGTGTTATTCAAGTCAACTATATAATTATTAACATTTAAAAAATAAGAAAATGGGATATGTAAAATTACCAAAAGCCGATGGAGCTTTTGATATACTACCTGCTGAATCAGTAGGTTCAGTAAAACTTAGCACTGATACCGCTAAGCAAATAGATGTAACGTATATGGGTGGCGATGGTGCTACTGATACTATTTCTATAGCGCCTGTAGGTACTGCTGCTGGAGATTCATTTGCACAAGCTGATGTTCAAGCATTAGTTGAAGCTATTGGATTAATAGGCGGTGGATCAGGAATGATTAACGTTAAGTTAAGCAAAGTTGTTTTATCAACAAATGTTGGTGCAAGCTAATAAAACAAGATAATAAGATCCCGCTTCGGCGGGGTCTTTTTTAATTATTATATTATATTATATTATGGAAACAAAAGAAAAGAAAAAGCCTGTGGCTAAAGCCCCAGCAACTCCTGAAGTAAAAAAAGATACTTGGGAAGTAAAAGATAGATACTACCATTTACTTAATGGTCAATCACCTTTAACAACTAGACTAAACTCAAGACACTCTTCAAGAAAACCTTTAATGTGGTTTGATGAAGAGAAAGGATATAGTAGAGAACTTAGATATGCTACCAATATGAAAAGTCCATTTATGGATGAACAAAAAGGTACAGCAACACTAGGTCATATTGTTTTTGAAAATGGTGTTTTAATGGTACCTAAACAAAATCAACCTTTACAAAAGTTACTTTCATTATATCACCCAAATAAAGGTGGTGTATATTCTGAAAGAGATGAAGTGATTGAAGCAGGTAATGAACTAGATAATCTTGAATTACAAGTTGAAGCAATGGCTATGGCAATGAATATGGACGTAGACAAAGCTGAAGCTATACTAAGAGTTGAATTAGGCTCAGGAGTATCTAAAATGAGTTCTAAGGAACTTAAAAGAGATTTACTACTATTTGCTAAGAGTGATCCAGTATTGTTCTTAGATCTAGTTAATGATGAAAACGTTGAACTTAGAAACTTTGGTATACGAGCTACTGAAGCTGGTATTATAAGTTTAGCGCAAGATCAAAGAACTTTTACTTGGGCTAGTAATGGCCGTAAATTAATGAATGTTCCTTTTGATGAAAACCCTTACTCAGCAATGGCTGCGTGGTTTAAAACAGATGAAGGAGTTGAAGTTTACAAGTCTATAGAGAAAAAGTTCAAATAACAAGTGATTATAATTAAGTGGAGTCACGTAAGTGGCTCCCTTTATTTTAAAAATATTTAAAATGGCAATAAGCGTAGATACTGTATATAAAACTGTATTACTTATTTTGAACAAAGAACAAAGGGGTTATATGACTCCTGATGAGTTCAACAGAATAGGTACTCAAGTTCAAAGAGAACTCTTTGAAAAATGCTTTGAGGATTTGAATCAACAGGTTCGTATTCCTCAAACAGATATGGACTATGCAGATAGAGTTGCTGCCACTGATGAAAAAATTGCAGAATTTAAAACTGAAAGTGATCAATTAATAGCTGAAAAAGCTATAGGTGTTACAAATCCAGTATCTAATACATTTACAGTTCCTTCTGAGCTGTACAAGCTAGGTTCAGTTACTTATGAACCAAGTTCTAATATCTATCCTGAAATGCAGCGGCTAGGTAGATCTGAGTTTTACAATATAAGAAAAGCTCCATTAACAACTCCAACAAAACAATTTCCCATATATTTATATGAAGATAATAAATGTATAGTTTATCCAAGTGATATTACTAACGTTAGTGACATTAAAATGCAATACGTTAAAAAACCTAGTGATATTAGATGGGGATATTATGTAGGTAACCAAGGGCAGTATATATTTGACACTAACACTTTTATAAAAACTGGTTTACCTCCGCAACCTAATTTTTTGATAAATAGTTTATTAAATAATTTTTTTACTGAACCTCAAACAAGTGGAAATAGTGTAATATATACAGGTTTAACAGCAGCTAGTACTGGAATAACTTATACTGGTAGTGGCGTTGGTTTAGTGTTCGATATGACTGTAAATGCTACTGGGGTGATATCTGATTTAACAGTAACAAATCCTGGTTTGGGATACGCTATTAATGATACTATAACCATAAGCTCTAGTGTTTATCAACTTCAACAGCCATCGACACCAAGAAATGCTTTAATTTTATTTACACAAAATACTTTGTACCCTGGCACAACCTTTGGTAACGTTGAATTTGGATTACATACTTCTGAACAAACAGAAGCTATATTAAATATATTGCTATACGCTGGCATAGTTATAAGAGATCCACAAATAGTGCAAGCTGCTCAAAGTGAATTACAGCAAGATAAACAAAACGAAAAATCTTAATAAATGGGACTAATAACAGAAACTAACGCACAGTACTATGCTGGTCAACAGGTAATTGGTACTAAAACTCAAGCCGCTCCAGGCGACGATATGGTTATAGCTGGTTGGAGTTTCAACACTGATCCTATTAGTGCATATGGTTTACCTAAAACAGGATTTACTCCTAATATTAAATTAACTCAGATTTCCGCAGCTTCTAATTTTAATGTTTACTTCGCACCTGCCGCTACACCCAATGCTTACACAGCCATAAATCAAGATTTAGTTTATGTTAGCAATGCAAACACAAAAGAAATAACTATAATTTCGCCTGCTAATAATACAGACTACAATGGTAGTTTTTATTTTCAACTTACTCAACAAGCTAGAAACAATAATAACGGTAATTATGAATATATAGGTTTAAATGAAATTATAAACAATTTTATAGTTGCTTATATAGGCGTTGGAAAACTTATACTAAATGCAAAAAGAACCGACATAATGTTTCATGCTAAAAGAGGTTTACAAGAGTTTAGTTATGATACTTTAAGAAGTATCAAATCTCAAGAGCTTACAATACCACCAAGTTTAGCTATAACAATACCACAAGACTATGTTAACTATGTTAAGTTATCATGGGTAGATCAAGCAGGTGTTAAACACATAATATATCCTACTACTTTAACTTCTAATCCTACTGAATTACCTATACAAGATGATAATGGTGAGATAACTCAAAACTCTTTTGGAGGCAATAACGAGGCTCAACAGTCTAAAATAGAAGAAAGATGGAAAACAAACAACTCTTTAAATATAACTGGCCAAATAACTAATGAGATATTTGAAAATGCAGATGTATACGGTTGGGGTTGGGATAAACTAGCTTATGGTCAAAGATATGGTTTAGAGCCAGAAGTTTCTCAAAAAAATGGCTGGTTTACTATAAACGAAAGAACAGGATCTTTTAATTTTTCTAGTACACTAGCTGGTAAATTAATAATACTAGAATATATATCTGATGGTTTAGCTATTAATGAAGATACTAAAGTTCCTAAAATGGCTGAAGAAGCCATGTACATGCATATAGCGTATAGTATACTATCCGGTAGAGCTAATGTGCCTGAATACATAGTAAGAAGATTTAAAAAAGATAGGTCTAGTGCTCTTAGAAATGCTAAAATAAGATTGTCTAATATAAAATTAGAAGAATTTACTCAAGTTATGCGTGGTAAATCAAAATGGATTAAACATTAATTATGCCAGAAATTAAAAATACTTTTCTTAAGTCTAGAATGAATAAAGATCTAGACTCTAGAATAATAGGTAATGGAGAATATAGAGACGCACAAAATGCAAGTGTTAGTGCATCAGAAGATGCTAGTGTAGGCTCTTTAGAAAATATTAGAGGTAATCAACTTTTAAGTTTTTTTAATATAAGTGATAATAATATAGAAATAATAGGGCAATATTCAGACACTGCCAACAATAGAATGTTTTTCTTTTTAACTAACTTTAGTGACTCGTCAATAGACTCACTAAGTAACTTATCACAAACAACAGCAAGTACTCCAGAACCTGGGGCAGGAGGCTTGCTTGAGCCTGGTTCAGGCAATTTCTACAATTTTAATAGACAAGGAGCTTCACATTACATATGCTACTGTCAACTACCCAATGTTAGAAGCTCTTCTGAAATAAGTATATCAAACATTACATCTAGAATTTTAGTTTCAGGAGATTTTTTAAATTTTTCTAAAACTCACCCTATGTCTGGCATAAACGTAATTGAAAATTTACTTTTTTGGACAGATAATAGAAATCAACCCAGGAAGATAAATATAGAAACAGCAATAAACAATCCTTTTATTTCAACTCAAGAACCTGGTTATTACTACAGCGAGGATCATATTTCAGTAGCTAAATACGCACCTTATTCAACTATTTCTTTTGTTAAAAATTTTATTACAGGGGCTTATCAAAGTACTTTGTTAAACGAAAAAGATGAATGGTTACCACCATTTTTCGCAGCTCCAGGGAATGTTAATAGTTCTACAACTCCTAATCAACTTCAATTTAACTCAAGTCAAGGCACTGCTGCTTCACAGGCAGCCTCAAGTGTGTCAACTTTTTTAGGAAATACAGCTACATCACCTTGGGTTAATAATAATATCAGAGTTCAACCATCTAGTGACTCCGCGGCTGACTACGCTTTTATATCTAGTATTAGTACAACTAATAATTACTTGATTCTACAAGATGAAAGTTCAACAGCTATAAATAATATTTCTACATTAGCAGGTTGGCCTAAGGAAGTGGGCGGTGTTAAAACCCCAGCGGTTTTTAATTTTTCAATGAAAAATCCTAATTATAATCCTAGTTTTGCTGGTGATAAAGATTTTTTAGAAGATAAATTTACTAGGTTTAGCTATAGATTTAAATACGATGATAATGAATATTCTTTGTCAGCCCCATTCTCACAGCACGCTTTTGTACCTAAGCAATTTGGATATTTTTTAACTGGAGATACAACTAAAACTAAAGACTCTAGTATTGTTAAATTTATGGAAAACCAAATAACTTCAGCTGAGTTAGTTATAGATCTTCCTTTTGCTCCAAATGAAATTACAGACAAATTAAAAGTAAAAGAAATACAAATATTATATAAAGCTTCTGAGGATCAAAATGTTAAAATAATCCAAGACATAGATATATCATCTCCAAGCCTTCAACTAGGCTCACCTAAAACTTATTCTGTTGTAGATGGAGGGTCATCACAAACTAATGGCTTTTATAAGCAAATACCTTTAACAGGTGGTACAGGAACTGGAGCTTTAATGGATGGTAGAGTTATGGGAGGAACTTTAGTTAATTTATCAATATCTAACGTTCAAACTAGTCCAATACCAAATACTGGTTCTCTTTTAAAAGGCGCTATTCCAGCTTCAAATTGGACAAGTACTGCAACTAGTGCGACTGCAAATGTCACAGCTACAATAGGCCCAACTAGCAGTGCTGGAGGTTTTTATAGTCCTAATTCTGGACTTGCTTCTTTTGAAATAACTACTGATAACAATGGAGCTGTTTCATCTGTGACGGTTTTAAATGGAGGTGGTGGATATACTTCTGGAGACGTTTTAATATTTACATTAGGTACAGCTTTTGGTGGTACTCCTGTAGGAGTTGGAACCATAACACTTACTATAAGTAAAAGTATGATAGCTGGAGATATTAATGGAGAGAGTTATAAAGTAGGTGATATACTAACTTTTGCTTCTTTAGGAGGTGTTGGTACTGGTGGCTCAGTAAAAGTAGATTCATTGACCAATACTTTTCTATATAAGTATAATTCTGAAAAACCTATTAAAGTATTAACCGACAAGGAGGTAACAAGAGTTAGTGATATAGTACCAATGAGAGCTCAGACTCAAGAAGCTGTTGGTAATAGGATTGTTTATGGTAATTTCTTACAAAATAAATCAACACCAAGTATAAACTACTCTTTAGATATACAAAATAAAGGTATTGGAACTAGTATTTCAGATATAGAGCACAATAACAATACACTAAAACAAGGTAGATCTTATCAAGTAGGTTTAGTATTACAAGATAGATATGGTAGATCTTCAAATGTGATAGTAAATAATAATAGTTCTTTAAATTCTACAATATTTAACGAATACACTAACGCTGGAACAAATCCTTTGAGTTGGTTAGGTAATTCATTAAAAATTACTTTTGAAGATAGTATTTCTTCTACATTTTCACCTGAAGGTAACGGTTTTTATAGTGAAACAAATCCTCTTGGTTGGTATACTTATAAAGTCGTTGTTCAACAACAAGAACAAGAGTATTATAATGTTTATACAGCAGGTGGCCTTAGTGGAAATATAGTGTACACTAAAAACGATGCAGAGACTATTATTGGAGAAACCGCTTCAACACAAGTAAAAATAGACGGATTAAGGTATTCTAATGAAAATGAAGCTTTTCAAATAGCTTTATTTAATGATAATATAAATAAAATTCCTAGAGAATTAAAAGAAATAGGAGATACTGACGCAATTTTTTCATCTAATATATATTTATATAACAGAGTAAAAAATAATAACTATAATACAAGCGTAGGTGGTGGTGATGACCAAAACTTAAGTACTCAAAATGAGTCATTTAATACTTTGAAACAAGAGGTAGTTACAGTAAAATCTTTTAAAGAACTAGGACAGTGGACTTCCTATAAAAACGTAGATTTACATTATTTAAACATTGATCCCAAAACTGGAGATTCTCAATACCCAAATCCAAACACTTTTATATACCCAGGTGCTAAAGGTGGTGTAGATCCTTTTTATTTAAAAAACAATCAAAATCCTCTTATAGCTACTATATCTACTAGTTCTCGCATGGGATTTACTAGTGATATGCAAGAGAGTTCGTTAACTGGAACAACAGCTTCTGAATCAGTTTTTGCAAAGTCTTTAATGGTTTTTGAAACAAAACCTTTTAAGTCTAGTTTAGAAATATTTTATGAAACTTCTACTTGTGATCTTATAAGTAAATTAAATAAAGATATATCTGATGATATTGTTTTAGGATTTATAGAAGATGTTAGTGTTACTTCTTGGCTTGAAAATACACTAGCAAATACTAGCATTACCAACGAGTTTACAGCATTAAACTCTAATGGAGATCCTTTATCTGGCGCTGCCTCTCAAAGCTTGTTAATAGACATATTAAGCGTTAGACCTTCTGCCCCTGGCAGTGCAGCGTTAAGCCCTCAAAACTTATTTGTTTGTGAAGTATCTACGCCAGCGTCAGCGCCTTCAACTCCTCCATTTTTTAGGATAAAGCTATCACCTAACTTTGAAGGCATAGCTTATGATATAGACTCCAACGTTAATGATAGTTATTTTGTAACACTAGAAGCTAGATCTAATAATCAAAGTATTCAAAAAGTAGTGACTTTAAAACTAGGAAATATTCAGCCTGAAATATACAGATTTCAAGGGCTAGGACCTCAACAAGTTATTAATGATCAAACACTAGCTGGCCACAACGGCTTTAACGTTCCTTTGCAGGCTTTGTTGCCAGGAAATGATATTTTACTTAAATTTTTAAAATCTAGTATCGACGGTGATTCAAATTTTCCACCATTATCTACATCAGCCATGCCAGGCGTCTCTTTAAATGATAGAGTTGGAAATGATTTTTACACTCAAGTTATGAATTGCCAAGGATTAAGAAGTAATGATCCTTTTAGCTTGTTAGATGGTACATATTCAGCATATTACCCGCTAGGTTTTGTTGTTGGGTATATATCTCATTTTTCTAATGGATTTAGAACTTTAGATAACATACCTATAGCGCCTGACTATCTTCCAAATGCTCAACAAAGTAGCTTAAAAACTAATGACGCTTATTACGTAGACCAGTCTACTCCAACAAGTTCAGATTTTAATCCAAAATCAATTATTGGTTTAGAACCAGTAATCGAGAGTGCTATTAGATATAGAGCATTTTATGACAGAACTGGAGTATATGGAACTCCTCAACCATACAATTTTACAACATTTGTGGCTAGAGGTGGTGCCAGCAGTCTTGGTGATCCTTTAGCTCAAATCGACTCTGGTGATGCTCCACTTCATAGTCAATTAGATCCTCGTGATGCAAGAGGAGATTTTTATTTTGATACGGGTACTCAAAATGCATTTCAAACAGGTAACAGCAAGCAGATAATGAGATTAATATATCGACCTCAAGGTTATAATTTATATTATAACAACTGGCATAAGAATTTATTCAGGCCAGGGATTAGTAATGATTGGTGGCCAGCTTGGTATTATCAAATAAAAATTAAATTAGTAGATGCTAGTGGAGGTACTGGATCTCAGTCATCTTCTCCTTTTTATTGTGTAAATTTCCTTGTAATGGGGGATAATAATCCTTAAAATAATAAATTATGGCTTATAATTTAGAAGTAAAATATTACAACACATTCTGGTTAAAACAAGTTACTACTCCTCTTCAAAAAACTAATTCAACTGTTGCGGGTGAAACACTAGATGTATTTCCAAGTGTATATCCAGGAGTTTCTTATCTTGACTATGCTAATGACAATTGGTATAATTTTCCTCAAACAATCCCTTCTAGCTTGGTTGTTGAACCACCGTATTCTAATGTTTATTCAACACCTAATAATAGCTGGGACGAAAACAATGGATCTAATTGGATTATTGAAGAGTCTAGAATAAGAGGTGGTTTTAATAATTCTTCTGTAGACTTAGGGGTTAGAGCATATTTAATGGAAGAATCTAATGAGGTTAGACATAGGAGTAATGCTTTGGTGTATTCAGGTGTTTTTAATTCTAGAACAAACATAAATAGAACAAACGTATTTGCTACAGGCGAAGATATAACAAAAGCTGTTGATCCTCACAATGGGTCTGTGCAACTGTTATACGCGATGGACAATAACTTGACTATATTTCAAGAAAACAAAGTTAGTACAGCATTAATAGATAAAGATGCTATATACTCAGCTGAAGGAACTGCAATAAATACAACTTCAAATGTTGTAATAGGTCAAGTTACTCCTTACACAGGCGAGTATGGTATAAGCAGAAATCCAGAGAGCTTTGCTAGCTTTGGATTCAGAAGATACTTTGCAGACAAAGACCGAAGTGCTATTTTAAGGCTGTCTAGAGACGGTATAACTGAAATATCACAGTATGGCATGAAAGATTTCTTTAGAGACGAATTAGCTAAGTTAAATGATAAAATTGAATTAACTTCTGCTGAATACGCTGTTACAACTATAACTTCTGGTTCTAACAGCTACGCTAACCAACAACCTCAAGTTGCTAGCTATCCAAGTACTGTTGGTGTAACTCAACCAACAGCTTTGGGATCTTGGATTGCGGTAAGCGAATTAGGACCTGTTGCCCCTGCACCGGTAGGACTGCCAGTTTTAGGTACTGACACTTTAATAGTAGGCTCTTTAATTCAAGTAAATTTTACAAACACAAAATTACCTTCAGATAAAAGTGCTGCTGATGGGTTTTGGCAAAACACTAATGCTTATGTGACTGGCACTGGAACTGTAGGTATTACCGACATAAGTTCAGGTACTCTTCCTTATCCACCAACCAGTTACACAACTTGTTTATTCACTGATAATGGACCTATAAATATTGAGTATTTAACATCTTCTGGAATATATCCAAGATTAAGATTTTTATATTACGAGAAAGATAAAATAGAAGGTGGCTTTGATAACTATAAAGACAATTATGTAATATCATTACAACAGCATTCAGGAAGTAAAACATTAGATGAAACAAGTGATTACTATAGTACGCTAACTTTCAAAGAGAATGTGCAAGGTTGGACAACCTTTTATTCTTTTAGACCTGATTTAATGTTTAGTTTAAAAAATAATTTTTATACAGCTAAAGATGGTTCTTTATATTTACACTATAGTCCATTGACTTCTGCTAATAATTTTTATGGGGTTGAAAACAAATCTTCTATAACTTTTATTTTTAACCCAAACCCTTCTGTAAATAAGAATTTTAAAACAATAAACTACGAAGGCAGCAGTGGTTGGCAAGTAGACAGTTTTATTTCAGATTCTTATGCGGTTTTACCTAACGTTAATTCAGAATTAGATGTTACAAATAGTGTTAAGAGTTATGAAGAAGGCGCTTATATAGAAAATGGTATAACTTACAGAGCTGGTTTTACAATAAAAGAAAATAAATACTATGCTAACTTGATAAACAATACTGAGCCAACCGCTGGTGAAGTTGTTTTTGGTTCAGCAATGACAGGCATAAAAGGATACTACGCTACTGTAAAGCTATCAACTGACG
>Ga0228649_1000790_pt1 | contig 12900 bp, 11 predicted proteins | sample 61DmetaG_FD_190074 | JGI IMG/M metagenome (GOLD analysis project Ga0228649, IMG submission 190074) | Seawater microbial communities from Monterey Bay, California, United States - 61D | ecosystem: Environmental > Aquatic > Marine > Coastal | place: USA: California | collected 2016-10-31 | reverse complement strand
ATCTTTTAGAGTCTGCCGAGGGAGCTGAGTTGATTTTAGATGAATCAATAGTTTGCTCCAAAGAAGGAAAGGGTCAAGAATTAGAATTCGCAATAAATTGGTCGCAAAGACTACCAAAAAATAAATTAGATGAAACATATGTAAATTTAATACCTACTGCACAAGGCGGCTCACATTTAAATGGATTTAAATCTGGACTTCTCGACTCAATTAAAGAATTTTGTGACTATAGAAATCTTTTACCAAAAGGACTCAAAATTAATGCTGATGATGTAATAAATAATGCTATCTTTATAGTTTCTTCAAAACTTCAAAATCCACAGTTTGCTGGCCAAACGAAAGAAAGGCTTGATTCAAAAGATCATATGTCATTTGTATCCAGCGTTACAAAAGATACATTTAGTATTTGGCTAAATACTCACACAGAAGAAGGAGAAAAGATTGCAGAACTTGCAGTGATTTCAGCACAAACTAGAGCAAAAGCATCAAATATTATTGAAAGAAAGAAAACCTTTAAAGGTCCGGCATTGCCAGGGAAGCTGTCAGACTGTAACAGCCAAGATTTAAATGAAACAGAATTATTTCTTGTTGAAGGTGATTCGGCAGGAGGGTCTGCCAAGCAAGCTAGAGAAAGATCTTTCCAGGCAATAATGCCTTTGCGAGGAAAAATTTTGAATACTTGGGATTTAGAAAGCTCAGAAATTATTAAGTCACAAGAAATAAAAAATCTTTCTACAGCTATTGGAGTACTTCCAGGAAATAATGATTTATCGTCTTTGAGATATGGAAAAATATGCATTCTTGCTGATGCGGATTCTGATGGTTTACATATAGCAACCCTCTTATGTGCACTGTTCTTAAGACACTATAAGCCTCTTGTTCAAGAAGGAAGAATTTATATCTCTATGCCTCCGCTTTATAGAATAGATTGTGGAAAAGATGTTTTATATGCTGTAGATGATGTGCAAAGGGAAAAAGTTATCAGTAATTTTCAGAATAAAAAAGGTAAATCAAAAATTAATATCCAAAGGTTTAAAGGTCTTGGAGAAATGAACCCGTCTCAACTAAGAGAAACTGTAATGGATCCTGAGACTAGGCTTCTTGTTAAGCTGTCTTTAAGTTCTAGTGATAATGCTAATTCTATGATGGATCTTCTTTTATCAAAAAAAAATGCATCAGCCAGAAAAGAGTGGCTTGAAAAGAAAGGGTCGTTAGCAAAAATTTAAATATGAAACAACAAAATCAAAACAACACAATAAGCCTTAAACAGTATGCAGAAGAGTCTTATCTAAATTATGCAATGTATGTAATTTTAGATAGAGCGCTTCCAAATATAGGCGATGGTTTAAAGCCTGTTCAAAGAAGAATTTTATATGCAATGTCAGAGCTTGGTCTTGATGCTGGATCTAAATATAAAAAATCTGCAAGAACTGTTGGAGATGTTATTGGTAAATTTCATCCTCATGGAGATAGCGCTGCATATGAGGCAATGGTTTTAATGGCTCAGAATTTTTCATTCAAATACCCTCTAGTTGATGGACAAGGTAATTGGGGTTCTCAAGATGATCCCAAGTCATTTGCAGCAATGAGATATACCGAATCTAAATTAACAAAATTTGCAGATTTACTAATATCTGAACTTAAATCTGGCACTGTAGACTGGCAACCAAATTTTGATGGATCATTGCTTGAACCTGTAATTTTTCCTTCAAAAATACCCTCAATCCTTCTTAATGGTACGTCGGGAATTGCTGTTGGAATGGCAACTGACATTCCTTCTCATAATATCAATGAAGTTATTGATGCAACAATTTATATCCTTGAGAACCCAAAAGCAGAAATTAATGATCTTTTAAAGATTATAAAAGGACCAGATTTCGCAAATAAGGCTCCAATAATAGCAAGTCAAGAAGAGCTTGAAGAAATATATAAAAGTGGAAGGGGCGGATTTAAAGCTCAAGCACATTGGGTTAAAGAAAAAAATAATATTGTAATTAATGCTTTGCCCTATCAAGCATCTGGGTCAAAAATACTTGAACAAATAGCAGATCAAATGCTTAAAAAGAAAATTCCAATGGTGGTAGATTTAGCTGATGAGGGCGATCATAAAGAGCCTGTGAGACTTGTTATAACTCTTAAATCAAACAGAGTTAATGCTGACGATGTCATGAATCATTTATTTGCATCTACAGATCTTCAAAAAAATTACAGAGTCAATATGAATCTAATTTCATTACAGGGAGGCCCAAAAGTTTTTTCTTTAGTTGAGGTTATTAAAGAATGGCTTACATTTCGTAAAAATACAGTTATCCGAAAATTAGAGCATAGACTAGATCAGGTTAATGACAGGCTTCATATTCTAGAAGGACTTCTAATTGTTTACTTGGATTTAGATAAGGTAATTAAAATTATTAGAGAATCAGATGAACCTAAAAAAGATATAACGAAGGCCTTTAAATTATCTGACATTCAAGCCAACGCAATTCTTGAAATAAAATTAAGGCAGCTAGCAAAGCTTGAGCAAATCAAACTTGAGCAAGAGAGAGATGCATTACTTGAAGAGCAAAATGAAATTGAAAAAATTCTCAATTCAAAAACAAGGCTTAAAACTTTAATCAAAAAAGAGTTGTTAGAAATAAAAGATGGTTTTGGAGAAGATAGAAAATCACCCATAAGGCAATCTTCAGATGCTAAGGTGTTCTCAGAAGAAGACACTCTCGTAACAGAATCAATTACAGTTGTATTATCTGAGGCCGGATGGATAAGAAGCGCAAAAGGCCATGAAATTGATCCAAGCTCTCTTGCATATAGAGGAGAGGATAAGCTTCAAGATTTTTGTCAAGGCAAGAGCAATCAAATTGCAGTTTTTTTAGATTCAAATGGTAAAGCCTATTCATTGCCCAGTCATTCATTACCCTCAGCAAGAGGAATGGGGGATCCAATCACTGGAAGAGTCTCCGCTGATTCTGGAGTCAAATTTATATCAACTGTGATTGGAAACGATATTGATAAATTTATGATTATGAATACAGCTGGTTATGGCTATATTTCTGAATTTAGTAATATGGTTTCAAATAAAAAGTCTGGAAGAGCTTTTATGAAATTACCCAATAAGGCAGAGCTATTAAAAGTAATTAAAGTGCGAGAAGACCATGTCTATATTGCAGCTGTATCAAATATAGGCAGATTATTAATTTTTAAGATTGATGAATTACCAGTTCTAGGTAAGGGTAAGGGCAATAAAATTATTAATATTCCAACTCCTAAGTTTTTGGCAAAAGAAGAATATATGTCTCATGCGCAACTTATCTCGCTTTCAAGTTCTTTAAGAATAGAAAGTGGAAAAAGATTTCTTACACTCAAATTAAAAGATTTACAAAATTATATTTCTTCCAGAGCTAAAAGAGGCAATATGCTTCCACAGGGTTATCGTAAAGTAGATCTAATGGTCGAAGAAGTTGATGTAACTACCTTAGAAGACTAATATTATTTATTACCTTACCTAAATAAGTATGATTAATATTGAGCAACTTAGTAGAGAGGAATTTTTAATTTTCATTAAACCAAACAGTTCCTTAATTGGAAATAATCGTATTATTTTTATATCCAGTATTGCTTTTATTTGTCTTACCATAGCAACAATCTTTTATCTCTTGGGCGCGACATTAATACTGCCCTTTGCTGGCTTAGAAATAGCCATTTTAGTTATTGCGTTCATTCTTAATTTTAGATGGAGTAGCAGAAGAGAAAAAATTTATATATCTCAAGAAATCGTAAAAATTGAAAAAGGAATTTTTAAGGCTGAATATACTTGGAGAGAATTTAGAACTTTTACTTCATTTGAGATATCCAAAGATCTTCACAATACGTCAAGGTTAAGTTTCCAGTCAAAGGGTAAAAAAGTTGAGGTTGGTAAGTTTCTCAATGAGGAGGACAAAAATAGGTTGCAGACCGAGATTACAAATATAATCTCTATGCTCAATTCTTAAATTTATTTCCAGGCTGGTAACTTCTTTTCAACCATAGCCATCTTGAAAGTTTTGAGTGACGGAATTCCATTTTTAAAATGGGGAAAAGACTCGCCTTGTATGAGTGGTCTAAGATAATCGATAGCCTTATTTGTAACATCCATTCCATTTTTTGAAATAAAACTTTTGGGTAATTTTTTTTCTAGGTTAGCAATTTTTGCAAGAGGAGCTGGTTGTATTTTCCATTTATATTTCTCATTTTTATCTCTTACTATAATTGGCATTACTCCATTCATTCCATCAGCAGCAAATCTAACCGCACTTGAACCCACCGCTTCTGCATGAGATAAATCAACTTGAGATGAAATATGTCTTGCGCTTCTTTGAAGATAATCTGAAACAGCCCAGTGATTTTTAAAATGCAATTTTATATCTATTAAATCAGAAATATAAGGTGCAACTCCTCCAAGCTGAACATGGCCAAATGCATCTTTTGAGTTTGTTTCAGATAGAAATTTACCTTTACTATTTTTCAATCCCTCAGATACGACGATCACGCAATAACCATTTTCTTTTACAGTCTGCTTCACCAAAGATAAGAAATTTCTTTGATTGAAAGTAACTTCTGGCAAGAGAATAATATGAGGTGAATTATTTACTCCCGACCTTGCAAGAGCAGAAGAAGCCGCCATCCAACCCGCGTGCCTGCCCATAACCTCTAAAATAAATACTTTAGTAGATGTTTCAGCCATAGACTGAACATCTAAAGTAGCTTCTAAAATTGAGGTAGCTATATACTTTGCTGCTGAACCAAACCCTGGACAAGAATCAGTTAAGACAAGATCGTTATCTACAGTCTTTGGAATAGCAATGCACTGAATGGGATAGTTAAGTTTTTTACTTATTTGGGATACTTTAAACGCCGTATCTGCTGAGTCATTACCCCCATTGTAAAAAAAATATCCAATGTTATGTGCTTTAAAAACTTCTATTAATCTTTGATATTCTTTTGCACTAGCCTCAAGGTCTTTAAGTTTAAATCTACAAGAACCAAAAACACCACCTGCTCTAAATTTTAATGATTCTATTGATGATTGTGTTTCTTTTGATGTATCTATAAGGTCTTCTCTAAGAGCACCTAGTATGCCATTTTTAGAAGCGTAAACTTTTCCAAATTTATTATTTTTACGAGCTTCTAATATTAACGCACCTGCAGTAGCGTTTATAACTGAAGTTACTCCTCCTGATTGCGCATAAAGGGCATTTTTTTTCATTTATTTTCTTTCCACATATGTTGTAATAAAATTTGTTAACGTATTATAGATTATATGAGAATACATATCTTAGGTATTTGCGGAACCTTTATGGGTGGGCTTGCACAAATACTTAAAGAATCAGGACATAATATTTCTGGATCTGACACACAATTTTATCCACCGATGTCAGATTACTTAGCTAGTCTTGGTGTGGATATGATAAAGGGTTACGCAAAAGATACCCTTCCCAAGGCTGATTTATATGTCATTGGAAATGCGCTTTCAAGAGGAAACGAGTGCGTTGAGTTAATTTTAGATAGTAAATTACCTTTTAAATCAGGCCCACAAATGCTTGGAGAGATTTTAGAAAAAAAGACAGTATTTGCTGTATCAGGAACCCATGGTAAAACAACTACCTCATACATGCTTGCTCACATATTTTTAGATCAGGGTAAAGATATTGGATTCTTGGTGGGGGGTATCTCAGATGATATTTCTGGATCGGCATCATTAGGTACAGATAAAATATTTGTTATAGAGGCTGATGAGTATGATTCTGCATTTTTTGATAAAAGATCAAAATTTATTCATTATGCACCAAGCACATTGATTATAAATAACATAGAGTTTGATCACGCTGATATCTTTGATGACTTAAAGGATATTAAGAAGCAGTTTCATCATTTATTAAAGACTATACCCCCATCAGGTAACATTATTTATTTTAGTGATGACATCAATGCTGAAGAGGTAATTAATATGGGTAATTGGAGTCAACTTATAAAAATCAATGATTGTGAAATAAAAATTAACTTTGATTCAAAAGAAATTAAACTATTAGGAAAAACCTTTTCTCTAAAAAATTTACCTTTAATTGGCGAACATAATTTTAAGAATTATATCTGCGCAATTCTTGCAGCAAGAACGGGGGGAGTTGCAGTAGAAGATTCTATTATTTCCTTACAAAAGTTCAACGGAGTAAAAAGAAGGCTTGAGTTCAAGGGCTCGCATTCTAATATCAAAGTGTATGATGACTTTGCCCATCATCCCACGGCAATTAAAGCTTCTTCAAAGGCTATTAGAAATAAGTTCCCAGAAAAAAAGATACTTGGAGTTATTGAACTAGCTTCAAATACTATGTCTGGAGGTATTCATGGTATTTCTTTAGTTGAATCGTCAAACCTTTTTGATGAAGTTATATGGTTAGATCACAAAGGCGTCCTAGGTAAGAAAGATAATATTAATTCCGTAAATAAACTTGAAGAATACATTGATAAAATTACTGAAATAATAAAAGAATTTGATATTGTTGTTTGCATGACAAACAAAGACAGTCAAAAAATTATACGACCTATAATTGATTTTCTAAATGAAAAATAATTTCCCTATATTTCCACTAAGTCTTGTGGCCTTGCCTGGAAGCATTCAGTCTCTTCAAATTTTTGAATCAAGGTATGTAAATATGATCAAATCATGCATGTCTGACAATCATGGCTTTGTAATAGCCCTTCAGAATAATAAAAGTAAAGATTTTGAAATTTCTAAAAAAGGCTCATATGTTGAAATAATAGACTTTAATAATTTACCAAATGGTTTGCTTGGTATTACTGTAAAATCAGAAAATAAGGTCTCAATTAAAAATATATATCAGCTTGAAGATGGACTTCATGTTGCAGAAATTAAGCCTGAAATAGATCCCGAGGTCGATGATCAAGCTCTTATGGCAGAGTACCCAGAGATTATTAATATCCTATCTCAATTAATTAAGCACCCCAGAATTAATGAACTCTCTCTGAAGGTTGATTTTAATTCAGCTGATTCGATAGCATATCATTTAGCAGGTTTAATACCTCTTTCAATGAATCAAAGACAAAATCTACTTGAGGCGTTCGATGCCTCTCAAAGATTTTTAATCCTATCTAAATACATAGAAAAGATTTCAATTATCTAGTCAAACTGAGTGGAGGTTTGTTAGATTTCTCTCTTAACCAATTAATTGTTTTCAAAATAGAGGGAATAGCAATAAATCTTCTTTCTATAAAGTACTTGCCAGGATAATTAGATAACATTAAACCTATAATTATTGTAAACAATCCTTGTCCTGGCAGTATCAGCATCATGATCCCGCCGAAAATAAGAGAATAGCCAATAATATTTTTAAGAATTAAAACTAAATACCATATCACGGGTTTACTTGAATCCATTTTTGAGGTTTTGTCATTTATAAAATAGTCCTCTGGAATTAAAGCTACCAACCATTTGATAGATGCAAGGCTAAACAAAAAAATAAATAGGGATAGCGAGCCAAACCAAATTATTAAAACTTTGTATGCTTCAAAAATTTGAAGTAATGAATTAAGTAAGGATATTTCCATAATTAATGCCCTTTTTCATAGATAATGATTTAGTATAACTCTGAGAATAATTTAATTTAAAGTTATTAAAAAAAATATAATTTTGTCAAAAAGAAACCTTCAAGAGATTTGCAGTAAAACACTAGTTGATAATAAAGCAGAGAATGTACTAACTCTCGATATTAATGGAATTTCGTCATTTGCTGATGCAATTATTATAGCAACTGCAAGCTCAAATAGGCATGCAAAGTCTTTATCTGAAAGATTAGTTGAATCAGTCAAAGCTAGTGGAAAAAATATACTAGGGGTTGAGGGGAAAGTTGAATCAGGTTGGGTATTAGTAGATTGTGGAGAGGTCGTAATCAACATTATGAAAAGTGATATTAGAGATTTCTATGATTTAGAGGGTCTTTGGGGTGAAAATACCCTGCTTAATAATTCTAATTAAATGAATTTAACAATTATTTCCATTGGCAATAAACTCAGTCCATGGGAGATAGATGGCGTTAATTACTATACAAAACAACTCAAAGATAAAATTAATATAAATTTTATAAATATTAAAGGTCAACAACACCCCAAAAGGTCAATTAGAGAAGCTATAAAATTAGAGTCGGAACATATTGTAAAAAAAATTCCTGATAATACTTATTTGGTCTCGTGGGACCTGAATGGTAATAAGGTAAGCAGCGAAAAGTTCAGCAAAATAATTGAAACCTCAACAACTAATAATTCAAAGATCTGTTTTATAATTGGTGGCTCCTTCGGTCTTGATAAAAGTATTCTTAAGATTTCTGATAGAGTTCTATCTGCCTCAAGTTTTACCTTCCCTCATAGGCTTTTTAGAATAATTGTAATCGAACAAATTTATCGAGCATTTTCTATAATTAATAATAAGCCATATCATAAATGATTAATTTAGAAGAAAGAGAAGTAGAAAAAAAAAGCTTTTTTAGGAGATTAATAATTATTTATTTTCTCTTTGCATTCATGTTTATTTTTTTTCTTCATAGTATATATTCTTTACAGATATCTGAATTTAATAATTATGAGATTGCTGCATTAGAAAATAAAACTAAAGAAGTTCTAGTTCAGCCAGTTAGAGGAATAATCTATGATAGAAATGGAACTGTTATAGTCAACAACATTCCTTCTTACGACCTCATAATTAAACCCTGGGAAATTCCTAATCTTGATATTTTTATTAAAAACATTTCTTCAATTATTGAACTTATTCCAAGCGAAATAGACTTTGTCACTGAGAATTTTGAACAAAAGGCTAGATATAATCGTGAATTAATTCTTAAAAAAAATCTTTCAAAAATTGAAATTGCAAGATTTGAAGTCAGAAGTTTCATGTTTCCAAATGCTTTTATTGATGAAAGATATAGTAGAACAAATAATTACCCTCATTTATTTTCGCATGCAATAGGTTATGTAGGCGGTATAAATAATGAACAAATAAGCTCAATATTGAAGGATCAAGGTTTAAATCAAAAAGAAACAATTTTTAGTTATTCGAACGGTTTTCTTGTGGGAAAAACTGGAATTGAAAATAAGTATGACAAAAAATTACGAGGGCTTTTCGGAAAAAAAATATACGAAGTAGACGCTAGGGGTAAGCTAGTAAAACTCACAAATTATATCTTGCCAAAAAATGGAGATAATCTATTTACCTCATTAGATTTAAATTCACATAAAGTAGCATATGAAAAAATGAACAATAGACGTGGCGCTGTAGTTGCAGTTGATATTGAATCAGGCTCCATTGTTACTTACATAAGCACACCAAGTTTTTCTTCAAATGATGTATCAAATGGAATTTCATCAAAGGCATTTAATGCCTTGTTAAATGACCCTAATAAACCTTTCTTTGATAGGGCTGCACAGGGTAGGTACTCACCAGCATCAACAATTAAACCAGCCATAGGACTATATGGACTTGAAGAGAAATTAATTGATTGGAATTTTTCAATAAATGATCCTGGGTATTTTATATTACCTGAAGATCAAAGGGTTTATAGAGGATGGAAAAAGGGTGGACATGGTAACGTTAATTTAAATAGGGCCATAGTTGTAAGCTCTAATACTTTTTTCTTTTCATTGGCATATCAGTCCGATATAGACGATCTAATTAATCATTTATCCAACTTTGGATTTGGAAAAAACATATGTTTGGATTGTTTTAATCCTGATATGGGTCTTCTGCCTACACCTGAATGGAAAATGAATAATCTTAATTTTGGATGGTTTAAAGGAGATACTGTTAATTTAGGAGTTGGACAGGGTTATTTGAGTGCAACTCCATTGCAACTTGCATTCTACGCTTCGATTGTTGCGAATAAAGGAAGTCAAAAAAAATTAACACTTGTTAGCAATCAAGAACCCAGAATATCAGAAAATTTACCTTTCAAGAATATACAAAATTTAGACTGGAGTAAACTTCATTCAAGCATGATTGGTGTTATAGATGATCCAGAAGGCACAGCAAGGAGGCTAAAAAAATTAAAAAATTATGCCGTAGCAGCCAAGTCTGGAACTGTTGAGCTAGTAAGCACAGAAACAAAAGAAGAATATAAAATTATCAGAAAAAATAAAGGAAATAGAGACCATGCAATAATTATTGCATTTGGACCAATGCCAGATCCTAAATATGCAGTGAGTGTAATAATTGAAAATGGAGAAAGTGGTGGCTCTGTTGCAGGACCAGTTGCTATTGCAGTTCTTAATAGCTTAATAGAAGAATGAAAAAAAAATTAGATTTTAGAAACTTTTCAATTTATTTTGATCAATATTTATTTATCTCTATAACCCTGCTTTCAATTATGGGATTATTTTTTCTATATAGTGCTTCTCAAGAAGATTTGAGTGCCGTGATAAAGCAATCAATTTTTATAGGCTTTGGTTTGCTATTAATGTTTGCTGTAAGCCAGGTAGATCCAGATTTTTATAAAATTTTTTCTGGGTTTTTTTTATTTTTTTCAGTTATCTTAATATTTGCCACCATGCTTTTTGGGAAAGAAATTAATGGGGCGCAAAGATGGCTTGACTTGGGTTTTTTTACATTACAAACGTCTGAGATTATTAAAATATCCCTACCCATTTATTTGGCATCGTATTTATACAATAAGCCACTTCCAATCAAGCCTAAGCATACATTTATAACTCTTATACTGATATGTTTTACTTTCTATCTAGTTTATAGGCAGCCAGATTTGGGTACTGGCTTGGTAGTTTTCATGGCTGGTATATATATTCTTTTTTTAGCAGGTCTTAGCTGGAGATTTATCTCAATATCTTTCGGTTTAATCATTCTTTCAATGCCATTCTTATGGAATAATTTTTTACAACCCTTTCAAAGACAAAGAATTTTAACTTTTTTAGACCCCACTAATGATCCTTATGGAAGTAGTTGGAATATCACTCAATCAAAAATTGCTATTGGATCTGGAGGCATGAGTGGAAAAGGCTATCAAGAGGGCTCACAAGCTCATCTTAATTTTTTGCCAGAAGCAGAGACAGATTTCATTTTTGCAGTAATTGCAGAAGAGTTTGGTTTTGTTGGTGTCTGCATTCTCCTTTCAGTTTTCTTTTTTATTTTATTGAGATGTTTATATCTTGCTTTCAATGCAAGAGATCGATTCTGTAGGCTTACCATTGGGGGCTTAAGTCTTGTTTTTGCATCAACATTATTTATCAATCTTGGTATGGTTGTTGGCATTATTCCTGTTGTTGGAATGCCTCTCCCATTTATAAGCAAAGGCGGCTCATCTTTGTTATCATTCTACATAGCTTTTGGTATTATTATTTCTATGGCAACTCACAAAAAATTAATGCAAAAATGAAAAAGTTATTGCTTTCAATGATATTAACAACTCAATTTATAAAATCAGATTACTTATATCATGAAGAGTCTGAGGCTTTGATAAATGAACTTGTTAATGAATATAGCTTCGATGAGGGTTTTGTTAAAGAGGTTTTATCTAGTGCTCAAAAGAAACAAAAAATATTAGATGCTATATCTAGCCCTGCAGAATTTACACTAACATGGGATAAATACAAGACTATTTTTATTGAAGAAAAGAGAATACAAAATGGTAAAATTTTTATTGAAAAAAATCTTGCAACTCTTGAAAGAGCTGAAAGTGATTTCGGTGTCCCAAAAGAGATAATTACAGCAATTATTGGCGTTGAAACAAGGTATGGAAAAATACAAGGAACTCATAGAGTTATAGATAGCCTGCTTACATTAGGGTTTGATTACCCAAGGCGCTCAAAATTTTTTAGGAGCGAACTAATTAATTTTTTTTTGTTAACAAGAGAGAATGACTTAGATATATTTAAGATCAAAGGATCATATGCCGGTGCGATGGGTTATGGTCAATTTATTTCTTCTAGTTATAGATCATATGCAGTTGACTATGATGGTGATGGAGTTGCCGACTTGTTTAATTCAACTGCTGATGCAATTGGTAGTGTTGCAAACTATCTTGTTGAAAGAGGGGGTTGGAAAAGAGATGCTGCAATAATTCAGAAGGTAACTCCAAACAATCCAAGATTAACATATACTCTAAATTCAGCCTCTGACAGATTTATGCCTTTATTATTTACCGAAGGTCTTGATGAATATTACATCATGAAGAGTGGCGATACTTTGTCTCAGATAGCTTTAAGTAATGATGTGTCAACCAAAGATTTGGCTAAAATAAATAATATACAAGATAAAAATAGTGTTTATGCTGGTCAAAAAATACTCTTAAAAAAGAAAAAAGATTTGTATTTCATTGGGGATGATAACTTTATCGCAATTACCAAATATAATATTAGTCACTTTTATGCAATGGCTGTATATTATTTATCGGAAGAACTAAAAATATGAAAAAATTACTAATACCATTACTGTTATCAAATTTGATTTATGCACAGAGTTTTGTACCAGATGCCCCAGAACTCAATTTAAAAAGCTATATTTTGATTGAACCAAATACAAATACAGTCATTGCAGAGTTTAATAGTAGTTCTGAAATCGAACCAGCAAGCATGACTAAAATAATGACAAGTTATGTAGTGGCAGATCAAATTGCCAATGGGTTAATTTCTTTAGAAGATCAAGTTTTAATCAGTGAGAAAGCATGGAGAATGGGAGGTTCTAAAATGTTTATTGAAGCTGGTAAAAAAGTAAGCATTTCGGATCTTCTTAAAGGAATAATTATTCAATCAGGAAATGATGCATCTGTTGCAATATCTGAGTATGCAGGCGGCACTGAAAGAGGGTTTGTTGATTTGATGAATGCATATGCTGATTCTTTGGGCATGAATAAT
>Ga0228649_1000761_pt1 | contig 13182 bp, 7 predicted proteins | sample 61DmetaG_FD_190074 | JGI IMG/M metagenome (GOLD analysis project Ga0228649, IMG submission 190074) | Seawater microbial communities from Monterey Bay, California, United States - 61D | ecosystem: Environmental > Aquatic > Marine > Coastal | place: USA: California | collected 2016-10-31 | reverse complement strand
AATGGACACTGAAATTTATTCAGAAGCTGTGATCAATAGGTTCATGAAGAAGAATTTATTCTTCAACGATCCACTTCTTGAAAAGTACTACAAGACAGATAACCTTGCCGCGTTCAGGAAGAGAGTGCACAGAGTTCATGGTAAGGAAAATTTTGAAAAGATGATCTACGCTGTTGTTACAGACTCTGTGCGTGACATTGTTCTTAGAACGGCGGCTGAACTCGCAGAATTCCTCAAGCCCACGGGTGACCTCATTGTCTCCGGGGGTGAAGCTTTCAATATGTATCTGGACAGAGCCGATCGCCTCGTTACGAGTGACATAGACACAAAGTTCATCCCCAGTATTGCATATGACGACAAATACTTTGGTAAACTTCAGGGTATCAAGCTCCTTTTGTGGAACAAATTGGGTGAAATCGCGAGGCGCGTCAACACGAAAATCAAACAGCGTCTTTCCCAAAAGACCAAGTTGGGGCGATTCCTTGGTCTGGGTTTCTCTGAAAATGGTCCATATGTGACACGGCGCTACCTTCTCATCAAGAAGAAGAAGTCTCAGCGTGGCGCTGAACCAGGTAAGGGTGACATTTTCATTGATGTAGAACTTTTCGCACTTGATCTCAACCTTAGATATTTCTCAATCGAGAAGGGAAGAATCACACAAGAAGTTCTCGGTGGTATATTGGACATTCCCTTCATGAGACCCAAAGAATTTGGATATGAAGCCATACAATCAAAGAAGCAAGGTGTCACTTACAAAAACAAGGATACAGGTGCTATGGTCCACGATAAGCGTCTCTATGTCGCTGGAAAGCGTTTCCTCCTTGACGATGTCTACCTGATGCAAAAGTTGGGTCTTCGTCCGGAGAAAAAAGAGAAGGATCGTCAGCGTATGTACAAACTTGCCAAGATGATTACCAAGACTGCGAAGATCACTCCATCTGACAGCATCAACGCTATATATAACCAAACCCAGAACAAGATAAGAAGTCTCCGATTCGTGTCAAGAAGAAAGGGTGATGTTAATATGTCCCTCGTAGCCAAGGTGAATCCAACGCGTTACAAAGAGTTTACAACAAAGCCCCGGGAAGAGCGCCTCTCCAAACAACTCGTGTATGGCGTGAAAACATCTGTGCCAAACCTAAACATCCCAGGCTACGCAAAGACTCATGGAAACCAGCGGTTCAATCTCAACAAACAGGAGTGGGTCAAGAATACCTCAAAGTCGTATGTGAAGAATGAATACAACTACAGACCAACTGCGGGTAAAAACATTCCACCTGGGATTGACTATACTAAGTTATTGTATGGATATAAACCAGCGCGTGACAAATGGGTGCCTCGCTCAATTATAAAGAAGGCCGCTATGATACCCTTTATTGGGTTAAAGAATTGAGACGCAATTTACACATAATATGTTGTACAACGCCCCAGCGAAAGGTGATGACGGACTCTACTTCGTAAAAGCTCTCAATGATAGCAAGCGAAAATGCCTTATTCAATTGAATAAAGTAAAGGTTGCTGATGTCTCAGGTGACATCGTTTTTGAACTTGCGAGTGAAGCTAATGTTCAGAAGATTGGGGCGATTGATACCCTCAACCTTGAAGCGGCTCGTGAAAATTGTGAAACTTGGTTCGGAAAGCAACTTTCTGAAAAAGTGATTGAAGGTGCATACACTTCCAGTGTCGCCGACGGTCAAGTCACAGGCGAACGCATTGAAGTCACCAAGGCATTCAACGCGCAACAAGAATCTGTTGACATTGAAAATGTTCAAGCGGGTAAAGTTTGTGATGTGATTTTGGAATTTGCCGGTCTCTGGTTTGCCAAAAAATCTTTCGGTTCCTCATGGAATGTTGTCCAGGTCAGAGTTCATCCAGACCCAATTTTGGACACATACCCAGAAGAGTATGCCTTTGTTGATGAGGTTGAGGAATAAAAAAATTGTTGATCATATATAAAAGATGATGAAGAAGGGTCGTGCTCAAAACCTCATGATGTTGGCCGCGGTCGCCGTGTTGGTCTACTTGCTCTTCACTATGAACAACAAATCTGCTTATTCAATTCGTGAACGCGAATACTCCATGCTCGGGATGGCGCCAGCTGCGGGTCCAGCCGCGGCTCCAGCCCAAAATGGTTGCGGTATGGACAAGGGTGTTGGTTTGGCGTCCTCCCTCCTCCCACGCGAGGTTGCGTCTGCCGAAGACTTTGGTGAATTTGCCCCAGAAGACATCCTCGCGGGCCAAAACTTCCTCGAGCCACGCCAGCAAATCGGTTTCCCAGAATCAGTTGGCGGTGCTCTTCGCAACTCGAACCAGCAAATTCGCTCGGAACCACCAAATGCCAAAGAGCCATTTGTTTGGAACAACTCTACCATCGTTCCAGATACCATGATGCGCTCCTTGTGCTAAATTTCGCTTAAAGATTAGACCTTAGCTTTATGTAAATAATGTCAGTGCCCAATGAACTTTCCGAGAGCGTCTCCAAGCTTGTGGAGCTCTCAAAACAACTTTCTGAAGCAAAATCTGATATCAAAATCCTTAATCAAGAAGAGAAGAGACTCAAGGAGTCTGTGAAGCGACACATGATTGACCAGGGCATTGATACCATTAACCTCAGGAAAGGCAAGATCAGCCTTCGTAAATCTGTCCGCAAGGGATCTATGAATAAAGATGCAATCCGTGAAGGTCTTCTCACATTTTTTGGTGGTGATGAAGCCAAATTGGAAGGGGCTCTTAATGCCATCCAGGACACTATTAAAGTAAAAGAATCAACCTCACTCTCATTAACTGGGATAAAAGAGAAGCTCGAGAACGAAGATAAGTAATAACCATGGTTTGGAGTCAATACGTTTACGAAGCTACGGCGGGATATGATGTTCTCCCAAGCGATGAAGAAGAATTTGAAGATGACATTCATCTCAGTGTTGAAGATTGGCAAATCAAATACTCAGATGAACTATGGGAATTGTGGAGACGCGTTGAACAACTTATTCACGATGCATTCCTTGAACACACACTGATGACTGAATGTACATTTTCCGATTTCGCTGAGTTTTGTTACAATGATCATCACGATGATTGTGACTTTGTTTGGATTCCGTATGAATCAAATTTGTCGTATATCTGGAGACATATCCAAGAATACTTGGAAGATACAAGTCTCTATGATGAATTCATGCCCGGTGCTACATTTGATCATTGGGTTAAGTTTGCAGCAGAGCATACTAAGCAAAATAATATAACTATATATTAACCATGCTCCCAGATATCACCTCCCAAAAAGTTGCCATTCCAGCCGCTCTTTTTTTGGCGCTCAGCCCCGGTGTTCTCTTGACCACCGACGGGCGTTCTCTCAAGTTCACAAACGGAAAGACCTCCCAAATGGCCACCATGTTCCACGCGCTCGTGTTCTTCATCGTCTACAGTCTCATCGCGAAGGCGATGGGTCTCGTTTTGACGAAGACCGACTTGATCGTCACAACCACACTCTTCTTGGCGCTCAGCCCAGGTCTCCTCTTGACTATCCCCCCAGGTTCTGGCGGTCTTCTCCGATCCGGACAAACGAGCATTCCTGCGGCGTTCACCCATGCGATCGTTTTCGCTGTGATCTTCGCGCTTTTGCGTCGTCAATTTCCTCAATTCTATTAAATAGGAGGATGAAGTACCTTGTTTTGGGTCCCGCATCAATGGGTATCTATTCGTTGATTGGGTCTCTCAAAGCACTTGAATCCAAACTCATAGATGTGAAGGAAATATCTGGATCATCTGCGGGTTCAATTTTAGCGTTACTTTTGGCACTGGGGATGTCCGTGGATGAAATACTAGAAGTGTCTTTATCTCTGAATATCCCCGATTTTGTTAAATTACGCATAGGCTCATTCTTTAACAAATTTGGTTTTGTTGATTTAGGCCCTATTCGTGAAAAACTCGTAGAAGTGTGTGGGTGTGATCCCACATTTGATGAATTGGAAATGAAGATTTATGTGTCCGCATATTGTCTGAATTCATCATCAACGGAGTACTTTTCTAAGGATACTCACCCCGATATGAAAGTCATTGACGCAGTCTGTATGAGTATGGCGATACCACTCATTTTTGCTTGTGGCAGGTATGAGGGGAAGACCTATATAGATGGGGGAACACAGGAACAATATCCAATGACTCCATTTTTGGGTAAGAAGCCACACGAAGTCACATGTATAAAACTGAAAATGGATCGGGTCTACCAAGAAGAAATAAATAATCCACGACAATTTGTGGAATCCCTCATTCGTTCAACTCTCACAAATAGAGTTGAATATAGTGAATATACAAAAATGATTGAAATAAATGTAGCTGATACAAACATATTTGACTTCAATATGCCCTATGAAGATAAGGTTAAATTGTATAATATAGGCTACTCTACTATTAAATAATTTGCTCCACTTTTTTGTTAACTTAATATAAAACAATGAATGCGTGTGACCCCGACGCAGATATAGAAAACCTTAGGAAATTGATTAAGATCAACGCCGGGGTAGATATTAAGCTAACAAAGAAAGAGATATGTGAAGCCTACCAAGATATTCAGGACGGCAAATTGCCTCTTCCACCAATGGTGATGAATTCAACAAGAACTTATCTTGTTGATAAAAAGTCCCCATTGAAGCCAAATGATTATGAACAACTTTTTGACACATCCACGAAGAGAGCCGATCTCAAACGGATTGCTCGCAAGGTTAACCTAAAGAATGTTGATCAGATGACGAAGACACAAATTGTTGATGCCATTGGTAAGCGTCTCAGATACATGAAAGTACACGAACCCGTCAAGTTCGCGAGAAGAACGCGGGTTGTCTCTGTTAACAGCAATGTAAACACAGCAGTGAACAACACAGCAGTGAACAATGTTAACAATGTGAACCGAGTGAACACCAATGTGAACCGAGTGAACACCAATGTGAACCGAGTGAACACCAATGTGAACCGAGTGAACACCAATGCGAATCGGGTGAACACAAACTTCAATATGAACCGTGTGAACACCAATGTGAACCAGGTGAACACAAACTTCAATATGAACCGTGTGAACACCAATGTGAACCAGGTGAACCGAGTGAATCGTCCAAAGAATAAGAACTCAAAAGTGACATTTCCAATGGGTGGTCTCTTTGCGAAAGGTGGACAACCTAAATTTTTGGGTGGAACGAGAAGTGCCGTGAAGTCGGTGAAGCCAGAGAAAAAGGGTTTTTTCGCGGGACTTTTCGGTAAGAAGGAAAACAAGAACTTTGTCGCCGCAAATAAGTTCAAAGGTTCAAAAGAAGGTTATGTTTTTAGAAAAGGAGAAAAGGGATTGGGTTACTACTTAAATACTGGTCTTGTCCAAGGACCACAGTTACCACCCATAAATAATACCAAACCAATCCCAGCTAATGAAGATTTTGCTCTTGAATTGGCGGTTGCCAGAGTTAAGCAACTCGGTCTCAAGAGAGAACAAAAGTTCCTCAACCAAATACAACTCGGTAAGGGGAAGAGGAAAAATATTGTAGTCCAAGCCGAGGCGGCTAAAGAAGAAGAAAATCAATTCGCTTCATTCTTGGATAGTTTGAATATTTCAAATACGAACAACAATGCTTTCAAGCGAAGAATGGCCACTGATGACTTCAAGCAAATTCAAGTTGAAGCACAACTCAAAGCCGATGAGAAAGCGAATGTTGTACGCTCAAATGAAGAAAAGATGATCATGTTCTTGAAGACAACAGGTCTCAATAACACAAACAAAACTCTATTCCTAAATAGAGCTCGTGCAAATGGTTCAAACATCAATGCTCTCATTGAGGAAGCTCGTCAATTGAATACTCAAAAGAAGACAGAGAAACTCTCAAAGAAGCAAGATGAGTTCCGTACCATTCTTCAAAACTACAACAAGTTGAATGCCGCCGATAAAGAGGCTCTCATTAAAAGTGTCACTGACAATGTCAATGCAAATACAATGCGAAAGATGGCAGATGATCTCCTTCAGAAAAGGATAGAGGAGAAGAAAAATGCAACGGCACAAAATCTTCTCTCATTCTTGACACCCCTCCAGATTAATCAATCTAACAAGAATCAATTATTACGCCGTTTCAGAAATGAAGGGGCTAACATAAACTCAATCAAGGCGGAAGCCCTCAAGCTCCAAGAAGCGAAGGGTTCCGCAAATGTGGAAGCCTTGCGTGTGAAGCTCAACACACGCCTTGGTGAACTTGGTCTCAATCAGGTGAATAAGAATTCCATTATGAGAAAGTTTACTAATGGTAACCGTAATGTGAATAAATTGATTGAAGAGGCCAAAACCCTGAAGACACAACAGAGTGTTACCAAACTTAACGAAGCAAAGAAAGACTATCGCGCATATATCAATGGATTACCAGGTCTTACAAATGCCGATAAAGCTGAGCTCACGAAGAATAATGCAATGAATCGTAATCGTGCGAAGCAAATGTCCAACAAACGGCTTCAAAATATGAAGATTGAGAGTAAGCAGGGATTCATCAATTTTATGACTGAATTAGGTATTACAAATCAATACCGAAACGATTTACTCAACGACTTTAACACGAACAGTATGACTATGAATGCTCTTCGAAATAAAGCGACTAAGGTTGCTCAACAGATTAAGAATAAGAAAAATGCCGAATTGAAGTCCCAACTCAACACTCGTCTCGGTGAAATTGGGCTCAGTCAAGTCAACAAGAATGCCATTATGAGAAAGTTTACCAATGGTAACCGTGATGTGAATAACCTCATCCAAGAAGCTAAAAATATCAAGTCCACCCGAAACGCTGAAAATATGAATGCGAAACGCAAGGAGTATGCCTCATTCCTGAATACTCTTCCAGGTCTCACAAATGACGACAAACGGAGTCTCCTGAGTAGTAATAACAGGAACCGTAACAAAGCGAAGACACTCTCAAACCAAAGAGTTGCCAATCAAAATGCAAATGAGAAGGCACAAATTGAAAAGTTCCTCGTCAACCTCGGTCTCAATAACGGTGATAGACGGACAGTGTTGAACAAGTACAATAGTAACACACTCACTGTGAATGCACTTCAAAAGGTTGCACAAGAGTTGAAGAGTAAGAGAGTTCAAGAACAAAAGGCGGCAAACAAGAAGACCTTGATGGAATACCTTGAAACCGCCAATGTTTCAAGAAACACTAAGATTAATATTGAACGACGCTTTAATGCGAACCAGGCAAATCTTAGAACACTTCAACTTGAAGTTAATAAGATGATCAAGAATGCTCAAAATGCGAAGCTTGCCAATAACAAAGCTAAGCTTGCTTCAAATGTGAAGGGGTCAATCCTCTCAAACACAAACAAGAACGCATTTATTCGTAGGTTGAATTCTGAAAATGCCAACATCACCACCTTGCGAAGTGAATTGAATGTGATGGTGACGAAAATAATTCAGACACAGCGTGGCAAAGATCGCGATGAACTTGAAGAATATATGAAGACACAAGGATTGTCACCAGAAAATCAAAAGGTGGTTCTCAACAAGTTTAATGTGAATAGTAACATTTCTCTGACAAATCTCAAACAAGAAGCAAACGCCATCTTGGCGTCGCGCATTCAACAAAAGAGAAATGCTAATGTGGGAGTACTCACAAACCACGGAAGAAAACTCGGTCTCAACAACCAGGAAATAAAGAACCTGACCAACAAGTTGAACCGTGAAAAGTTGGAACCATTAATGAATGAAGCCAATGCCATCGCCAAAAAGAAAGCTCAAAATGAGAAGAACGCACTCAATCGTGAAAAGTCCAATTACATAAACAAGCTTGGTCTAAACGCCAACAACAAACGAAATATATTGGCTCAAAATCTCAACTTCAATGCCACAAAGGAATTGGCGAACAAAACACTTCAAAATAAGATTGCTGAAAAACGATCTAAAAACATGATAAAATTGGGATTGCGCCTCAACCAACTCAGTCTCAACAATGGAGAAAAGCAAAAGTTCTTTAACAATTTCAACAAGAATGTCAATTTGAATACCATTATGAAGAACGCCTCAAACTTTGATGCCAAAAAGAAGGCTGGTATCAAGACTGAGCAACTTGCAAATCTCAAAAAGTTCATGAATCAACAAGGTCTCAATGCGGGTGAACAAAAACCATTCATCAATAAACTCAATAAAAACCAAGATGATCTCGCGGCGCTCAAGATTGAAGCCAAGAAAGTTGCTGATCAAAAGTTTGCGAATTTGAAAGCTAAAAAACGAGGAGAGCTTGTGAATGTTCTCAAGGGATTGAGCAACCTCACCCAAAATGACATAAATGGTATCCTCAAAAACTTTGATAATACCAACACAAACTCCAAAGTTCTCTCAAATAGAGCTAAAGAAATAAACAAGTCAAGAAAGGATGAGAAGTATGCCCAAGATGAAATTGAGTTTTACAACTACCTCAACACTCTTCAGAACCTTACACCAGAAAATAAGACTGAGATTACCTCAAAGTTGAATGGGTACTTTACAAACTGGAATTCCATAAAACAATTGGCGACCAACACAGCCGTTGGACGAGCCAAAGAGAGACGGGCTGCCGAGAAGGCTGATCTCAACAACTACATGTCAAATATGGGTTTCAATAATAATTCAAAGAGAATATTCTTCAAAAATCTTGATGATGGTAAGAATTTGAAGATGGTGAAAAAGGATGCCGTGGCGTACAAAAAGGACTTGAACGCCAAACGCAAAGCTACTGTTCGCAAGGGTTTTTCAAACTTGTTGGATACCCTTTACCTCAACCAACCCGACCGAAATGCGTTATTGGAACAATTCAATGATGAGACAACTGGTCTCAATCAACTCCAAAACAATGCCCGTGAGAGAGAGGCAAAGACAATTGATAGAAATAGGGGGGCATTGACTTTGTATCTCTCCGATGAATTGAAACTCAATACTCCAGATGTGAACCTCTTATTGAAGAACTATAACGCGGATCCAAGAAGTCTCAACACTCTCCGAAATCGGGGGAGACAGTTGAAGAACGCGCGAAATGAAGAAGAGCGCAAGGAGATTCGTAGACAAATTAGGGAATACCTCAATGGTCTCAATTTATTGAACAACAAGAACAAACAAAATATTATAAACAAGAATTTGTCTTATAATAACGCCAGGACCGAAGGTAATAAAGCCCAGGAGTTCAAACGAATTGCCAAGAGAGGTGCCGAGCGCAATACTCTCACAAACGATATAAAGAACCTTCCCAACAGTGACCAAAAGGAATTGTTGAATAAGTTTAACACACGAAATGTCACCCTGAACTCTGTGTTGAATGAAGCAAAGGATCTCAAGGCGAAGAGAATCGCCGAGAAACGAGCTCGTGAGAGAATAGAACTCTACAACACACTCAACGGTCTCAATATGAATGTCGCAGATAGAAACACAATCATGAATAAGTTCAACAAGTCAAACGCAACTGTGAATTCTCTCAGAAATGAAGCTGTAAAATTGAGAAACCAGAGAATTGCCCAAAAGCGTGCCCAAAATCGCGGTGAACTTGAAGCCATTCTCAATGGGACAAATCTCAACGCCTCAAATAAGACGAGTATTCTCAATAAGTTTAACGCCAACAAGAATACCACTTTAACATCTTTGAGGGCGACTATTGAAGAACTTTCAAAACAGCGACGCATTGAAAAGCGTCTCGCCACCCGAGTTGAAGTTGAGAAGTATCTCAAGAAGGTTGGCCTCTCTAACGCTAACGCTCAAACGGTTCTCAATAAGTTTAATGCTGACAATAGCATCTCATTGAAAGATGCCAGTAATGAAGCGAATGCGATCCTCATCCAACGAGTCACAGAAAAGATGGCACAAAACAGAGAGAACCTCGTACAGCATATGAATGGTCTCAATATTAGCAATGCCAACCGAGCAGCCATTCTCAAAAACTTTGATAGTGAAGCGGCGAGTTTGAACAATCTCAAAAATCGTGCGACCCAGATAAACAATGTCATAAAAACCAAGGCTGCGCAACGTCGTGAATTGTCCAACTATATTAATGGTTTGGGTATCAACGGAAATGATCTTATTAACAAGTTCAACAATGGTAGTTCAAACCTAAATAGTCTCAAGAAGGAAGCCAATAAACGACGTACAGAATTCAACGCCAGGGTTGTTAATAACAAGAAGAAGGAACTCAACATGTTTATGAATGACACATTCATTCCAAAGGCTAATAGAAAGGCATTCCTCAATCGTATTACTGTCAATACAAATATGAATGCAATCAAAAGTAATGTGAAGAATGTGGACAATGGTATACGTGCTCAGAAAGAGAAGGAAGCCAGAAATAGGGATGAGTTCTCAACATTCCTCGATGGTCTTGAGCTCACTGGCAAAGAGAAAGAGGACCTTCTTAAGAATTACAATGCTGATAAGACCAATAGAGGTGCCATTAGAAACCGAGCCCTCTCTATAAATGCTGCAGTCAAGACCAAGGCCGCACAACGCCAAGAACTCTCCAACTACCTCAACGATTTGGGTATCAATGGACAAGCCATCCTCAATAAATTCAACAAGGGTAGGTCAACTCTAGATAAACTAAAGAAGGACGCATTTAATGTTAGAGAATTAGCGAATGCTAGGGCTGTAAAAGCAAAGAAGGATGATCTTCGTGTGTATATGAAGGAGACGCGGTTGCCAAATACCAACAAAGAATCGTTCCTCAATCGTATTGAAGTTAATACAAATATGAACACAATCAAAAAGGAAATCAGAGAACTCAATAGTGTTCTCAAGGGTAGAAATGACGAGTTTGCACGAAAGAAGTCTGAACTTAGTGTGTACCTCAATGATCTCAATAACCTCACTTCAAACCAAAGGACATCCCTCTTGAAGAAGGTTACGAACGCAAATACAAATATCAACCCAATCAAACTTGAAGGTAATATATTGAATAAAGCTGTCAAGAATAAGCGCGCGGCTCGGGAAGCCGCGGAAGAGGAAAAGAAACGCAAAGAAGCCGAAGCCAAGAGGCTCCAAGATGAAAAGAAACTTGAGAAGCATCTCAGAAGTCTCAAGCACCTCACAAGTAAAGAGATGGAAGAATACATGTCGGATTTCAAAAATGGAAAGGCTCTCATTGATGATTTGATCGCTGTATCAAAAGCAAAGAATGCCGACAATGAAAAGGATAAAGATGTTGTACGAAACTATGTGAGAAAAGCTGTCATCCCACAATTCAAAAAAGATGTGTATCTCAAACAGCTCAACGCACCACATGTAAATGCAACACCAATCAAGGGTCTTGTGAATGCGAATGTTGCGACACAAAAGGTTGAGATTCAGAAACTCATTAAAAATGTTGAAGCCAAACTCAAAAAGCTATCAAATATCACCCCCGACGAACGAGCCGTCTTTAAAAATAGACTGAAGACGGAATCAGTCAGTGATGTCTTCAAAAAGGCTGAAAAACTAAATGCTTCCAGAAAGGCTGTGAGACAAGCTAAGGACAAAATGATTAAGAACACTGCCAAATCTCTACAAACTCTGACAGATCTCACACGGAATAACAGGAAGATGTTTATGAACCGTTTGAATAAAAATGGTCAAAAGAGGGTCATTATGAACGCGGTAGCACTCAACGATGAGAGAAAGAAGGTCAAGAGAGATGAGGAGAGTGCGCGAAAAATTGAGGCGGAGAAGAAGCGTCTCGAAGAAGAAGCTCAAAAGAGGAGGAATGCCGAAGCGTTACGAATTAAGAAACTCAAAGAACAAGAAATGAAAAATGTGGCTTCCAAGCTTCAAGGTCTCACATCACTTGAACGCGAAAACCGTAAGAAGTTTATGAATAGACTCTCCACAAATGGAGCTCAGAAGGTTGTGTCTAACGCTCAAGCTCTCAACCAGGAGAGGAAGAAGAAGGAAGAAATGGAAAAGAAGATGATTGAAGATAAGAAGAAAGCTGAAGAAGCCAAAAAGAAGATGGAGGAGGCCAAGAAAAGAACTCGGAATCTTCAAACAAAACGCGTCGCTACCAAACTTCAAAGTCTTACCTCTCTTCAACGGGAGAACCGTAAGAAGTTTATGAACCGTTTGGCTACCAATGGTGATCGGAAGGTGTTAGCCAACGCTCAAGCTCTCAACAAAGAGAGAAAAGAAGACGCTATCCGCATTCGCGGCGGTGTGGAGACAAAACTCAAGAAGATTGGTGTCTCCGGTTCCAATCTTAAAACTCTCATGAAGCGGTGGAATGATTCAAAGAACAAAACAATATTTGATGACGCGCGCAAGATGATATCTACTAAGAGACAACCCCTCATAAATAAAGTCAAGCGTGTCGTACCCGCTAGTAATAATATGTCTCAAGCTAGACAAAAGTGGGAAGCGGCTATTCGTGAAGCTGAAAATGACGCATCACTCCAAAAGATTGAACGACTTTTGGAGAGCAAGTTGAAGCTCAAGGCTAGAACCGAATCGGAAGTCAAGGATCTTCCACCACGGGAACAATCGCGGTACCTCAAGAACTTTATGGCTTATCGCGACGATTTGAGTCAAAAGACTCAAGAATTAGACCGCATTGCCAAGACAAAGCGCGATACTAAGGATCGTGCGACGAAGGAGACTGCCGCAAAGCTTCAATCCATGAATAAGTTGGGACGTGACAATAGGAAGCGTTTCATGAATAGAGTTGCGGGTGGTGAGAATGCTCGTAAGGTTTTAACAAATGCTGATAAGTTACAACGCAATCGCTCAGCTAAGCAGCGTCTTGAAGCTGAGCGTAAGCAGAGAGAGCAACAACAAGCGCAGCAACGCAAAGATCGGGAACAGAAAACGCGTGAATACGAAAAACAAAAGCAGGCTAAATTGAGAGGAAATACAGCTAGAATGCTTCAAGGTATGTCGGGTCTTGAGCGAAGAAATAGACAAGAGTTTATGCAGAGATTGGAGAGAGGTGAAGATCCCGCGAGAGTTATCTCCAATGCACAACGGAGGGACGCATCAAAGCGGGTGCGCCCAACAAGTGGTCCTGTGCCACAACAAGGTCGCATTGCACCACGCACTAAAAAGATGAAGGCGAAGAACCGCACCCGTGTGCAAGTATCTAGGCAACAACAAAGGAGAAGACGATAAAAACCTCACCCAATATTAAATGAAAGCCAAAGTTATTATTCCACTCAGCAACTCCGGTATTCTCAGTGTGCACGGTT
>Ga0228649_1000752_pt1 | contig 13286 bp, 14 predicted proteins | sample 61DmetaG_FD_190074 | JGI IMG/M metagenome (GOLD analysis project Ga0228649, IMG submission 190074) | Seawater microbial communities from Monterey Bay, California, United States - 61D | ecosystem: Environmental > Aquatic > Marine > Coastal | place: USA: California | collected 2016-10-31 | reverse complement strand
CCGTTAAAATTCACAAATTGGTTATTTAATTAGTGAATAATATAGTTTTTTTTCTTATTTTTTTATTGGCATTCTTTTTCTCATCATTATTAATTTTAATAAATATGTTATCATATTCCTGAAATATTATTTTTTTTAGAAATTGATATATGATATTTAATATATTTTCGTCACAATTTCCTACAATTAATACACTACCGGTTCTAAAAATCATAAATGAAATTTCAGACCATTTTCTATGAGGACCCATTCCTAATAATAAATTATCATCATGAACACCGTTTCGTTGTGTAGATTCTGGATGATAAAAGAATTTACACTGAATACCTGGATAAGAACACGGATCATACGCAGATTGTATTTTATATTTATATTTCAAGCTTTTATGTAGAGCATCTCTATTTACATAAAATCCACATGAAAAGTTAGAATTAATTAAAACTGTATCTATTTTGTCTTTTTTATATATTAAATCTGGTTTTGTATGAGGTTTTAAAATATCAACAACTTTATTAAGTGTCATTTCTAACAGATCATCATATTGTATACCAGGTATTTCTAATTTACCAGTATTGAAAATTTTAACGTGAACTTCTTTATATTTTTCTTTGTACATTATTCTTAGAATAATAGCAAAGCAATTATAAAATGCTCCTTTCTTTTTTTTGCGAAAACTTATTAAATCTTTTTTACATAATCCCATGTCTATTTTTCGAACGTCTTTAAACTTTTTTTTATCGCCTTTAATTTGATTAACCTGTGAAATAATATTAACTAACATATTAGGTTCTTTATATTTTATTAAATTTTCCTCCAATACTTTCACTTCTTCCTCGTTATTACAATTGAACTTCATACTTTTTTTTATAATACCTTCTCTAGGTTCGTGATACTTAATCACATTTAATTTCCAAAATATTTTATATAAGTCAATAATTGAATTTAATTCACACGTTCTTGTTTTTGTAGAAATATAAATTTCACTACATTTAGGCATTTCTGTTTTAGGTGGAGCTTCCTTAGTTTTTTCATTTTTAATATTTTGAATCTCATTTATCGTTGAACTAGCAAAAGATAACCATTCTTCATCTAAATCTGACATTTTAATATATATTCTTTAAGTTAGTTTTAAATCAATTTTATTTTCTATATTTGTATATAAATGGAAAGTTCAAAAACTTTCACTTACAAGAGAAGTGCGAATATTGCTATTACTAAAAAAAATGTTTTAGATTGTATTCAAGAAGAATATGATTTAAAACGATCTCAATTTGACCCTTTTAAAAAGTCGCCAAATCTTTTTAATACGAAATTACAGCACAGAATGAAAGTTTATTATCATTCTTTATATAATTTATCAAGTTCTCCAACTAAATAATTTAATAAGTAAATGTTATCCACCTTTTCACTATGAATAATTATCTGTATAGAATTAATAAAATCTTTATTTAATAATTCAACTTTTTCATTTATTATGTATAATAATAGTTCATTTATAAAGTCCTTAATTTCAATATTATTTTTATTACAAATATTTAAGATTTCCTTACTGTTACCATTTTTTCTTATATTTTTCAATGTTTTTTCTAAAAATTTTTTGGATAAAATATCGGTATTAAAAGTTAAGTTCGTGTGATTAGATTGTATATAATTAATCATACTTCTAATATCAGATTTAAATTTTTTCTGTATTATGGTAATTTGCTTTGAAGTTATATTTAATCCTTCTTTTTCTATAATTGTATTTAAAAAATTATAAGTATCTTTCTTTGGAAGTTGACAGAATCTTAATCTAATAAATTCATTTTGTAAAGCGCTATCAATCTTGCTTATATAGTTACAAATTAATACAAATCTTATATTTTTGTTATATTGTTGAATTAAGTAACGTAAAGCTTGTTGTGCGTTTTTAGTCATATAGTCTACCTCATCTAATATAACAAATTTCAATCCATTACCAAATAGTGTTTTTGTATTTACAAATTGATTAATTTGATTACGTATCACATCAATTCCTCTATCATCGCTAGCATTTAGATGTATTTTAAGTCCTTTATTTTTTTGGTCGTATTTTTCCTGGTATTTATTAATTAAATTGATAATTGTTGTAGTTTTACCAGTTCCTGGTGGTCCGTAAAAAAGAAGATTTGGAAATTTGTTTTGCGATACAATATTCTTTAGTAGTTTCCTATTAAGTGGATCTAATACAATATCTTCAAATCTTGTTGGTCTATATTTTTCTACCCAAGGTCTATTATCTGTCATATAATTAAAATAGTAATTATATTTTTAATCTATTTATAATTTATATTATAAATGGCCAGAAAACAAGTAAATATAGATGAAGTTACACAAGCTGTGAGTGAATTAAATATAAGCGATGGAAAAAAGGCAATAGTAACTATAGGTAGATGGCAACCCCCACACGCGGGACATAGTAATTTAATTAGAACAGTAATAAGTGATGTAAAAAGAGAAAGAGAAAACAAGGGAGCAGATACAGAAGGATATATTTATGTTTCTCCTAGACCAGATGAGACTAGAGGTAGTGTTGAAGCATATCTACGCGAATTAAGCGATGTAAACCCAACAAAAAAATTAGCTGAAATATTCTCAAAAAATCCCTTAACTCAATTTCAAAAATGGTATTATTTAAATTTGATGTATCCAGCATTACCTGATTCTGTTAAATTTTTAATGGTTGAATATCCAACAACTGGGGTTATAGCAAGCAAATTATTAGGTGGATTTGTAAAAGAAAGTAACTTAAATTGGAATGCGGCAGGTAAAGCTAATGGATATAATGAAGATGGTATTCAACGTGAAGATTTAGATGCCAATAATACATTTTCAAAAAACGATCATATTGTAAGAAAAATACTATATAGGCGAAAACAGGAAATATTAAAAGCAAATGTTACTGACTGGTTAAGTAAAACTATAAGAATAACTGATACACATCAGGAAAAAAGAGGAAGCTCAATTATTCCATCGATTACTTGTATAAATTATCTTAAAAATGCAGCACTAGTAAAACAAATAGAAATAGTAGTTGGTAGTGATAGAGTAGATGCGTTTAGAAGATATAATCAAGGTTATTTAGATCAATTGGAAGAAGGAGGAAGTGTAAGACAAGCTGGGAGAGATAGAGGTTCTGTCGGTGATGGGATGATTGCTGAACCGGTAAAACGGGTATTTTCACTTGATAATTCTGAACAAGAGAGAATAGTTGAGAATGCTTTTGCTTCATGTAGTGCTGAAGACGATCAGGGTGTTTGTAGTTCTGGTGAGGTAAGAGATGGAGTATATTCTGGAACGATATTAAGAAACTGTGTTAAAGCATTAAAGTGCTCTGTAGAAGAACATATCCCACCATTAGATTATTTTGTTAACGGTGTTTTAGTGGGACATATGACACCTATAGATGCGTTTTGTTTATTTATAGATATAACTTTAAATCTAGGTTATTCTGTGCCTTCTATAGAACAATATAATAAACTAGTAAGCAGGCCATATAAAATAAGTTTTAAAAAACGTTATTTAAAGGGGGGGCGAAAAAGAAAAACTAGAAAACGTGGAAGAGTTCCTATTAAATATGTTCCGAAACGCCTTACACGAAAAGATAAAAAGAAGGCACGTAAGGAATTAAAGAAATCGCGAAAAGCATACAAAAAGGGAAAGTATTACACACGTAAGAGGCTGAAAAGCTATAAAAGCAAAAAGTCAAATCATGTAGTTAATGCTATGAAAATATATGGTGTTAAAAGTGTAAGTGCGTCACCTAAATTAGCAAAAAAATCAGGTTGTTCCGTAACAGGTTTAAAAAAGTTAGTTAGTAAGGGAGCTGGTGCTTATTATAGTTCTGGTTCTAGACCTAATCAAACAGCTATATCTTGGGGAAGAGCTCGAATGGCATCGGCTATAACTGGAGGAAAGGCAGCAGCAGTAGATTTCAAAATATTAGAAAAATATTGTAAGTCCAGTTCAAAAGCATTAAAATTAGCAAAAAAGGCAAAGAAAAAACATGGATACGGCACACGAAAAGTTAGAAAAGTTAAATTATAAATAAATATTTATTAAGTAGTAAATATTTATACTATTTCAACGCCATCATAGTAATGATTATTATAACAACTTCTGCATAGAGCACAATATGATTCACTTCCACCAACAACTGTTTGTTCCGTGTGATTTGTTAGTCGAAATGTAAATATAGCTTCATTTTTTTTACATTTAATACATAATGCTTTAAGCTTAACAATATCATCACAAATAGGAATAATATCTAATAGTGTTCCAAATTTTTCTCTTTTAAAATCTCCATCTAAACCACAAACGTATACTTTTTTATTTTTACGATTTACCAAATGGTCAACATAAAATTGTAGGTCTGAAAAGAATTGTCCTTCGTTAATAAAGAAGACGTCAAATGGATCAATTCTTTCCTCTTCTTTTAACATTAAATAGTCTAATTTTTCACAACTAAAAGTGTTATCTACTACTGATTTATTATGAGTGCTTGTTTTACTATTTCCGGAGCCATATCTATCATCAGTGGAATGATTTATAAAACAACAGTTAAAGCCTCCTGCTAAGTGTCTATTATACTCTTTTATTAATTCAGTAGTTTTTCCAGAGGTCATGGGACCTAGAATTATTTTGAGATAACCAGCAGGATTAATGAATGTAGCCATATTTGTATAATACAGAAATTATTGTTTAAGTAATAATCAATTTTTATGGAAATTATATTCGTCAATTAGATTTAAAAAAGTATTTAAATAATTGTCTATTATTTGTGTTATATCAATGCCAAGAAAGGCAAAACCAAAAGCAGAGAAGCCCCCTCCAAAAAAACGAGGAAGAAAGCCTAAAAAGAAACCAGAAAATCAACCTCCCACTGTCCCAAAAAAACGAGGCAGAAAACCAAAAGGGGGAAAAATATTAAAGAAAAATGAAAAAATAAATAAACCAGAAGAAGAAACAAAACCAAATATTGTTTTACAATTAAAGTGTAAAACAAGTTCTTTGACTGAATTATCAAATTTCAATAACAGCACAATTTATAATCCAGATATTTCTAATCCTATAGAATCTTTAAATATATTTAATAATAGCAAGTTAACATCTTTAAATTATAAAATTATTAATAATGGTGGTAAAAAAAGTGAAATACGAAAAGATAATATTATTACTACAAATAAAACAGAAGAAATACCAATTGAAAATGTAAATATGAAAGAAATTTGGAGTAAATTAAATAATTTAAAAGAAAACTTAAGAACAAATAATGTGTCTGACAAGAATTCTGCTTGTTTTTGGTGCACTCACGATTTTGATAGTCCGGCAATTTATATACCAAAGCAATATTATAATGGTATGTTAGAAGTTTATGGTTGTTTTTGTAGTCCAGAATGCGCGTGTGCTTATCTTAAAAATCAAGATATAGATAATTCAGTAAAATGGGAAAGATACGCACTTTTAAATAACACGTATTGTAAAGTATTTAATTATACAAAAAATATAAAACCTGCTCCTAATCCTCATTACACATTAGAAAAGTTTTATGGAAATTTAAGTATTCAAGAATATAGAAGATTACTTAAAAATGAAAGAATATTAATGGTTGTGGATAAACCAATGACTAAGGTTTTGCCGGAATTATATGAAGAAAATAATGAAATTCCTAATATATTTCAAGATATATTACATAATAATAATGAAAATAAATCTAATAAGAAGTTTAGATTACAACGAAGTCAGGAAAAGAAAACAAAATCAAATGCTTTGGTAAATAATTTTAATTTGTAATAAGGTTTTTTTTACTTTATTATAAATTAACACATTTTGCTATATGTTTTGTCTGATCTAAGTTCACCAGGACACATAGGATTCGGACAATTTGTCTTGCAGCTTAAGACATTTGGAGGCTCATAATCACAATCGGGATATTGTGATTTAACTGCTAAAAATTTATCATATACAGCTTTCAAATATTTTTGTTTTTCTTCTTCTTGTGCTTTTCTTTTTTTGAATTCTTCAGCGGCAGTATCCATAAAATTGCGTATTTCATACATCATTTTTTCATTAACAGTTTTTTTTTTAGGCTTTTTCTTCTTATTTCTAAAATTTGGATTTAAATATTCTTTAATTACAGTCATATAATTTCCATCGTGCTCTTCTAGTTTAGATTTTGCCTCTTCATCTGTATAATTTGTCTGTGATTTAATTAGTGAAATAGCACCTATATAACGTTGAGAGTGGTCCATATATTATAATTAAAATAATATAAAAAATTAGTTTAAACGGAAAAGAATGTCTATAAATATAATGTCTAGACAGACCCAAAATGAAAATGAATTTGATATATCACCTATGCTAAACGATATAAATAAAGTGTTAAAGGGTCATTTAAGTAATATATTAGGTCCTATTATTAATGAAAAAAATGCTATACAAAATGTTTTACTAAATATGCCTTATGTAAAAAGATTAAAAGCAGAAAATGAAATGTTAAGAGTTCGCAATATTCAGATTAATACAGAATTCGAGGCTATGAAAAAGTTTTATGAAAAAGAAATAGAAAATGCATCAAAGAAAAATGTAAAATTAGAAGTTCGTGATAGTATTAGTACTTCAAATGAAACTCCGTCAAAAATCGTAGAATTAAAAAATCAGATGTGGAGGAAAAATACAGTAGTTAATTCTCAAGAGGAAGAAGAAGATGGTGATGAAGACAGATATCAACTATATGGCGAAGACGACGACGATGATGAAGATGATGAAGATGATATGTCTGAATATGAAGAATGCACTAGATGTGAAAAAATGAATAATATTGATCTTTTACAAGATGGTGCGTGTTTAAAATGTTTATCGGATGAAAAAATAGAAGAAAATAATAATAATAAAATAGTGGAAATTACATCTTGTGGAACAATAGAAACAAGTGAAGAAGAAGAAGAAAAAACTATTAAAAATGTCACTGTTTGGGATTTAAATGAAAAGCAAGAAAATCCTGAATCTAAAGAAGAAGCTGTAGAAGATGAAAATGAAGAGGAAGTTGACGAAGAAGAGGAAGTTGACGAAGAAGAGGAAGTTGAAGTTGATGAAGAAGAGGAAGAAGAGGAAGATGATGAGGATGATGAAGAAGAGGATGAAGAGGATGAAGAGGATGAAGAGGATGAAGAAGAGGAAGAGGATGAAGAAGATGATGAAGATGATGAAGAAGGTGAGGGAGAAGAAGAGGAAGAAGGTGAGGGCGAAGAAGAGGAGGATGATAACAATTCTGTAGATAAACAGCCTGTTGTTAACAATGAAGAAGAGTATGAAGACGATGAAGAATTAGATGTTGAGGATGTTGAAATAGACGGTGTTCAATATTTAACAACAAGCACTGAAAATGGTGAAATTTATAAATGTGACGAGGATGGTGAAATTGTTGAGGATGAAAATGGCGATTTTGTTATTTGTGGATATTTTAAAAATGGAATAGCAAATTTTATATAATTATAATATAAGTGAAATGGTTTTTAATCAGTTATGCCCGCCAGCTTTGATATATTTAATATTTTCAACTACTCAAGTAGTCATAGATTCAGTAAAAGGTTTATATAATACTGCTTTAATGAAGATTTGGGTGGCAATATTATTTACAATATTATTAAATTACTTATGTTCTCTAGGTTTAGGAACAATCTCTTGGTTGATTGTATTTATTCCATTTATATTAATGACTTTAGTTGTAGCAGTTTTATTATTAATGTTTGGTTTAGATCCTTCAACTGGAAAATTAAAGATACAAGATAAAAAGAAACATAAACATCATAAACATGGTCCAGAAGAAAATAGAACACATTCCCACGGCGATGGTCCACATTCAGATATCGGTTCAGATAATAAAGAGGGAGAAAAAAAGGCCGATACTGGTTTTGGAGGAGCCTCAAAATTAAGCGATACTAAGGGAGAAACAAAACAGGAAAAAACAGATAGAATTTTAACACGTTCTATTTTATATTATCAGGAACAAGAAGAAGATGGTATTAAAGATAATATGGTAGGTAAGAAAAAGGGAGATGAAGATTTAAAGGGTGCTAGTGAAGTATCAAATGATGGACAGAGTTTTGATACAAATAATATAAAATTATATATCGAGGATCAAACAAATTTATTATTTGGAATGGGAGAGCATGAAATAGCTTCTTGGTATAAGACAAATGCTTTAGAATGTATAAATAATTTAGAAGGTACTACAGAAGAAAAACAAGAAAAGGTATTAAGTTGTTTGGTCAAGTTAAATACAGAAATATATTCAAAACTACCTACATTAGAGAAGTCAAATAGATTCAATACAAATTTCATACATAGATATTGTCCTGATTCTACAGGTCCATCTGATTGTAATGAAATACTGAAAAAAAATTGGTTAAAGTTTGATTAAAAACAATTTAAAAATTATATATTATTATTTTACATAATATATAATGATAGAAATGTTATATTATTTAGCAGGTGTAAGTGTTGTAGGTACAATTGGTTTTGGATTATTTTATTTATATGATGAAAGTACAGCTACGGCTATTATTGAGGACTTTTCTTGGTCTGCAGTAAGAGCATATCATCGTGTAAATATGGAAACAAATAATTTAAGAAGGCATTTAGAAACCGAATTTTTTGAAGGAAAAAACTCAGATGTAGAGGAAGATGATGAAAGTATAAGCGAAGATGAAGAAAAATTAGTAAGTTTTTTGGGTTATAATAATGATGGAAGTGTGTATACTACAGATGAATTAGAAAATAATAGTTATATTGATGATGAAGATTTTAGCATGATGATGTTAGTAAAAAAAGATGAAGAGCAAAATTTATACAAAAGAATTCACGAAAAAGGAGAGATATCAAGTGAATTATTATTTGAAAAAGTAACAAAACCATTTTTATCGGTAGAAGTAGAACAAAATAATAATAGAATTTCTATACACGACCAATTAAAAGGATTTTATATTAATGGCAATATGTTATTAGATAAATTATTTTTAAAATGGTATTTGGAAGAATTTTACGGTATGAATTTAGAAGACGATTATAAGATTCATATTATAGATAGTAATATAGAAATGCATAAGATTCAATACGATCAATCAGTAACAATACAATCTAAAGAGCAATTATATTCAATTACACAAGTATAATATATTTTAATAAATAGATTTAAACAAAATTGATTAAAATATATCATAATGGAATCCTCTCAACACATGGAAACTCCATCTAAATCATCCACCGAGGCTACCCCACTTTGCGATAAATGGGTTCTTTGGGCTCATTTACCACATGACACCGATTGGTCTTTAAAAAGTTACATTCAATTAATGCAGGTAGAAAGTATGGAAGAAGTTATAGCTTTGTATAATTCCGTTCCTCCAGCGATGGTTAAAAATTGTATGTTATTCCTCATGCGACAAAATATAAAACCAATGTGGGAGGATCCAAATAATAAACAGGGAGGATGCTTTTCATTTAAAGTAACCAATAAAAATGTTCCTGAAGTTTGGAAAAGTGTAAGTTACTTACTTACAGGAGAAAGTCTTTCAACTGAGAATAATTTTCAAAATAATATTACTGGAATTACAATTAGCCCTAAAAAATCATTTTGTATTTTAAAAATTTGGATGAAAAATTTAGAATTTCAAAATCCAAGATTAATCAATAATGTAAGCGGATTACAAATAGGAGGTTGTTTATTTAAGAAACACAAACCAAATTATTAATTTCTTCAAATAATATATAAATAATGTTATTTGAAGAAGCCATACACATAGCAAAAGCATCTCCCCTTCTAATGTTTACAACGGCAGTAATGGGATACTTTTTAACATATGAAAAAACTTTTTTATTATTGTTGATAGGATTTTCTGGTAATACAATTATCAATTACTTAATAAAACACGCTATTATGAAACCTTTAATGGGAGATAGAAGATATCCAATAATAGGCCAAGGACCCAGACCCAAAGGTGCCACGTCTTGTGGATTATTTGAAAAATCAAAAATAACGGATATTAAATCATTTGGTATGCCTTCCGGACACGCCCAAATGGCCGGATTTTTTACAGCATATAGTATGTCAAAACTAGGAGAAGACAAGGTAAGTCTTCCTTTTTATGTTACAGTTGGTTCAATATTATCTAGTTGTTTAATTTTTATAATGTATAGCAGAGTTTACAGTAAATGTCATACAATACAACAAACAGTGGCAGGTTGTATTATTGGATTAGTTTTTGGAAATATATTTTTTAACAATAAAGAAAGGTTGGGAAGATATATACCTAACAAACTATACAAATATGACGTTTAATTCCAATAGGTTAATAATATAGTATTATTCCATATAAATTCATTTGGTATTAATTTTATAATATATTTTTCAAAATACTTTTTACTTACCGTTAATATTTTATTGTTATTATTACTATACTTACAATATAATATATACGTATCATAAATAGATAAATAATGATTAGTATTTTTTTCTATTATATCTGATTTATTAAATTTATTTTCAAATGATTCTAATATCTCTTGTTGTTTATTCCATAATTTACACGAAATATTTTTAATAGTTTTACCATCTTCACTTCTAAAATCAGTATAATGTGAAATTAAATCTCCTAATAAATTTTCTGTAATAGTACATTCATGCTTACTTTGTATTATTTTATAAATTTCACTTATTTCTAATTCATCGTCATCATCATATTTAATGTTTACACGAAAAAAATCCTTAAATATTTTATTATTTATTAATGAATTACTATTAATATTCAAATAATGTCCTGAATTATAAACTATTTTTTCTCTTAATATATTTTCAAATTCTACTTTATATATGATAGTTTCCATATTTTTTTCCTTTAAAAATAAGTTCCACAAAAAATTCATATCACTACTATGAATTTTATTACCTTCATTAGTATACGTAAATTTGTTTATGAATTTATCTATTATTGTAGATTTATCATTTTGTTTCAAATAAAATACTTCATTTTTAAATGGTTCTTGTCTAGCTAAAGCATAATTTTCAGCATTTATATATCTAGTAGAATAATGACAACATAACACTATAAAATTTAAAAAATTTTCTTTTATAAATGAAAACCAAACAGATTTATTTTTGATGTTATCTTTAAAATATATAAGTCTAGAATTATTATAATTTTGACCTCTATATTTGTATTTAAAATTTTGACTTATATTAAATTTAGTATCAAAATAATAACCCGATAAATTTTCAAGAATTTCAAAAAATTCTTTACTTTTTTCCTGAACGAAATAATTATTTTGAGAACTTTTACCTAATATATTATCTCCAATTATTGCGAAAAAATATTTGACTTTTTCTTTATTCTTAAATAAAATAGGTGTAAAAAAATTAATCATATTTTGAATTGTTTGAGATTCGGGAATAGATTCTAACAAATTTTTTTTCTTTATGTATTCAATTATTTTACTTTTTATTTGTTGTTTCCATTCTAGTAGTATTTTTTTTTCTGTTATATCGTTTAATATTTTAAACCAAAGATTGTCTTCTGGTATAATTTTATAATCTGTTCCGTTATATTCTATAAATGTGTCTGTGTTTTTAATATAAAAATATTGATTTTCAGGCTCAGATAAAAATCTATTAATATATTTTTTACTTTCTATTTCTAAAATTACTCTTCTTTTTTCTTGAGCATCGTATTTATCCAATAAGGCAGGTAATTGTTTTTCTACATAATATTTTAATTTTTCAATGGTCTTTGGTGCCTTTTTATGTTTGTCATATAATTGTGTAATTTTTACTATTAAACTTTCCATTTAAATTATTAATAAAATATGTTTTTAAGTATTTTATTAATGTGTTCTCGATAATAATTTATGTTTTTTTAGTCCGTGTATTGATATTCTATATACGTGTAATTTATGTAACATTACACTTAATAATTCATAAATATCTTTATCGAAACAATTAGAGAGTATAAGTCTATTTTTAATATATATTTTATTATATGAATCAAAAAATTCCAAGTAATTAAAATTTTTATTTACAATTAACTTTTTATCTAAAAAATTATCATGGGTATATAACATATATAATACAATCCCCAAGGACCATACATCTGTATTATAGTAGTATTTGCGCTGTAATATCATTTCTGGACTAGCATAACCAGCAGTTCCACAATAAGTATTATGCTTGTTATTTATTATTTGACAACTTTCTAAATCAATTAATTTTATTCTAATCGGATCTCTATTTACAAGTATTATATTTTCCAATTTAATATCTAAATGAACTAAATTATGATTGAATAATTCAAATAATCCATTAGATATTTCACTAATAACGTGTAAAACTTTATTTTTATTTTTAAATTCAAAAAATCCTTCATGTAAACTTTGATATAAATCCTTACCAGAAATAAAATTATATAAAATATAATGACTTGATAAATTAGTAAAAGAGGCACAATATTCTGGTAAATATTCCGTAGTTTTAAGATTTTTTAATATATTGACCTCTTTTTTATATCTATTATTCTTATGTTTTTTAATTTTTTTACAAGTAAAGTCTTTATCATGCATAGTTATTTTATAACAATTTCCATAATGTCCTGAACCTAAAAAATTTTGTTTACATAAACTTATATCAACATTTAAAAATTCTTCATTATTTATATCTATCATCTCTAATTCATATTCATCATATATAAAATCATTTGTTACTGCGACTGATCTCCAACAACATTTCATATTAATATATTTATTAATAGTAAATTTTTTATTTAAACGCATAAGTATTTAAAAGCAACTAGAATAATTTCTATATATGAGTAATAACTCCAAATATGTTTTAGAAATGAAAACAGTTCAAATAGCTCCAGTTAGAACACTTATGACAGCTTTAAAGGATATTTTATTAGAAACAAATATCATTTTTAATCAAGAATATACTGATTCTTCGGGAAAAGTTATACCCGCGGGTATTCGAGTTATCAATATGGATAAATCTCACACTATATTAGCTCATTTGTTTTTAGATGCTTTAAAATTCGAACATTTTTATTGTAAATATCCTAAAATTGTTATTGGTGTTAACATGCTTCATCTTTTTAAACTTATTAATACAATTGATAATGATGATACATTAACTATTTATATCGAAGAAAAAGATTATAGTGATGGTATAGTAGAGTATCTTGGTCTTAAATTTGAAAACGGTGATATTAAACAGTTAATGTATC
>Ga0228649_1000743_pt1 | contig 13378 bp, 17 predicted proteins | sample 61DmetaG_FD_190074 | JGI IMG/M metagenome (GOLD analysis project Ga0228649, IMG submission 190074) | Seawater microbial communities from Monterey Bay, California, United States - 61D | ecosystem: Environmental > Aquatic > Marine > Coastal | place: USA: California | collected 2016-10-31 | reverse complement strand
GCATCCAGCAAGTTCGGCGGTTGTGTCCTAGTTCACCACAGCAGCTACAAGTTACGGTTCTGGTTCTAGTCGTCATAGTTTTTTGTAGTAGTTAGTTGTTGATAGTTGTTGTTCTTGGGTTGTATAGTATAGGATATTTTTATAGAAAAGTAATTCAATTTTCTATAAAAAGTTTAAAATATTGTCATATTTAAATGTTTACAGTAGACCATGAAAACACCAGTTATTATAAATAATACACCTACAACCATATCTTTTGTAATTTTTTCATTTAGAATCCAAACAGAGAATATAAAGTTAAAAATAAGTAAGACTCCTTCAGCAATAGGTGTAACAAATGAAGAATTATATTTTTCTAATAAGTAATAGTTAGCCATAATTGCTGCAATGGCAATAGCACTAACTATAGAACCCCACACAACAATGTCTTGGACGAATGCTTGGGTATTATTATTATATTTTTTGGGAACTCCGTGGGTATAATATTGATAATACATAAAAGGCAAGGCAATAATTCCACTAACAAAATAACGAATGAAAGTAAAGTAAAAATACCCCATTTTATCAACACTTATTTTTTCTAATATGGGTTTAAGAGCCCATCCTCCTCCATTTATGGCGAATAGTATAATATCGTTAAGCATATATAAATTATGAATATTTTTATTGAATGCTAAAGTAATCATAAAATTTTATAAAATATTTTATGATTTAATAGAGAATAATATTAAAAACCAAGTAAAAGACTTAGTTGGAGTAGGCAAGACCTCCCATACCACTCATGACGCGAAGGACATTGTAGTTAGTGGCGTAAACGCGGACCTTAGCGGTCTGGGTTCCACCAATAGCAGCGGCAGAGACGATAAGCTGAAGAGTAGCGTTATCGATGCGTGAGAAATTGCAAGTTCCAGATGGCTGGTGTTCCTCAGGGCGAAGGGCGAATGAGTAAACGTTGATACCAGTGTCTGGGTTGCGAGTGTGGTGCTGGTATGGCTGAACGAGGTCGAAGTAGGTACCTTCACGTTCAGAGAAGCGATCCTGACCGTTAAGCTGAAGCTTAGCAGTTACAACTGGGTTTTCACCCCAGCAGTGCATGTTAAGAGCAGTTTCGGCAAGAACGAATACACCGGCATCGGTAAGACCGTTGGCGATAGTTCCGTTGATGGCTCCAGCAAGACCAGAAGGATCGTTCAACTGCGAGTTGTAGGTGGCATTCGTGGTAGCATTGACATTCTTGTTTTTCATATCAGCGGATAAGGTAGTTTCGAAAAGACCTGAAGCATCAATGACACTGTTATCACCACGAGTCTGGTTGGATGAACCAAAAGCAAGGATGGAGTTAGGAAGAGCATCGATAGCATCAGAGTAGTTGAATGGCTGGGCGCCAAGAGCTAAGTGCATGGTGCGGCCAGGAAGGAATGAGTCACAGTAAGCGACGTGAGCATCAGGCTGAACTACCCAAACAAGTTCTTTGCAAGGGTGATTGAAGTTAAGCTTGATTTTGTTTGATGAGGAACCGATTGATTCATCACCAGTGAACTGAAGCTGTTCGATAAGGTATTCGTGTGGGTTCTGTGCCATACGTCTGCGTTCATCGGTATCAAGGAATACGTAATCAACGTAGAGTGAAGCAGCAACAAGGGATTTGCTGTAAGCACCAGCAACCTTTTTGGAGTTACCACTACCAGTAGCAACACCGTCAACAGCGAAAAGACATTCGTCTAATGGACGGATTTCGATGTTAATCTTGACTTCGTGGTATTGAAGGGCAATAAGAGGAAGGGCAAGACCAGGGTTGCGGCAGAACCAGAACTGAAGAGGAACGTAAAGAGTAGTTTCTGGAAGAGCACGGCGAGGGGCACATACGGCTTCAGGGACTGAAGCAGCACCACAAGCAGTAGCGATTTCTGCGAAGTTAGGATCGGTAAGGTATGTAAGCTGAGTAGTGTTACCGATCATCTTGTTGTATCCGGCTTCCTGTTCGGAAGTAAGAGTAAGTTGGTTCCAGATGTGCATCCAGTCACCATACTGACGGTCGATACGCTGACCGCCGATTTCGACTTCAACCATGGAGATCATCTGTTCCCCAGGGCAATCTAACCAACGAGCAAAGCACTGGGAATTAGTGCCGGCATCAGCCTGGTTGACTTCAGGAAGAGTTACCTGAAGGTAAGTGCGGTATGCAAGGTCACCATTTCTGGAGACAGTGCACTGAACACGGCGACCGAAGTCAGCCTGACCGTTGAAAGTCTGTTCGATTGATTCCATAGCAAAATTTGTGTGTCTGCGATAGGTTACCTTCCAGAATGTGATCTGAGGGTTACCTGTAAGATAAACGTCTTGTGCGCCATAAGCTACTAACTGCATGAGTCCACCACCCATTTTATATATATTGCTAAAGAAAAAAAATTTTAATAATTACTTAATTAATTAATTAAATAATTATTACCTAAATTATTTTATTTATATCTAAGTTTTCTAGCATAAATCGTTTCAAATAGTCATCTAATAATACTTCTTTTTTACCAGAATGATTCTTTGAAAATACATATTTATCCTTCCTTTTCTTGATAGTCCAGCCTTTTTCTAAAGCATTGTAAATAAATATCATTTTTTGTAATAATATACAATCTATTTTCATTTCATTTGTATCTATATTTAATTCAACATCCATATAAAAATCCAATAGATAATCATTTTTTTTATTAAACGATATGCTTTTTGTGATTTTAAAATATAAATAATATGTGATAATTACTAATATAAACTATTATGCCTAATTTTAAACCTAAAGCAAAAAAAAAATTCAAAATGAATAAAAAATCTACAATGACTTTAGATGGCAAGCATAATGAAAAAATGAAACATTTCAAAAATATTAAAGAAAAACTAATTCCAGAATTAACTGCTAAAAAAAATCATTTTAAAAAAATTTTGAAGACAATAACTAATATAGAAGATAAATTAAATATAGAAGATGAAATTAGAGATATAACTGCTAAAATAAAATCGTTAAAAAAAGAAAAGAAAGAGTATCTCTTGGAAAATTCCAATGTTATATTTGAATATTTTGAAAAAAAGAAAGAAGTTTCAATGGGAAAATCTAATAAAAAGAATGATATATTACATTCTTTTTTTAATAAGGAAAAAAATATGGTTATTAAAAATAAAAATGAAGATACTACTGTTAATAAATTTTTAACAAATTTAAATGAGAATTTTATTGATATGAATAAATATACCATCGACTATGAAAAATGTGAAAATTGCGGAGGAGAATGGATTCAAGTTGACTATAAAGGATTAGTTATATGTAATAAGTGTAGTAGACAGAAACAATTTTTAATAGAACACGAAAAGCCTTCTTATAAAGAACCTCCTAAAGAAGTATGTTTTTATGCTTATAAAAGAATTAATCATTTTAGAGAAATTTTGGCGCAATTTCAAGCCAAAGAGACAACACAAATTCCGGATGAAGTATTGGATAATATTAAGTTACAAATAAAAAAGGAACGAATTACGCTAAAACAAATGACAAATAAAAAAGCTAAGGATATTTTAAAAAAATTAGGATACAATAAATATTATGAACATATTCCATTCATCAAGGACAAACTTGGCATAAGACCTCCTATTATGAGCCCCGAACTTGAAGAGAAATTATGTAATTTATTTATGGAAATACAAAAACCATATGCTAAACATTGTCCGGATGATCGTGTAAATTTTTTAAATTACTATTATGTGTTATATAAATTATGCGAATTGTTAAATGAAAACACTTTTTTACCATTTTTTCCTATGTTAAAAGATCCAATTAAACGTATAGAACAAGATACAATTTGGAAAAAAATTTGTGCTGAATTACATTGGGAATTTGTTCCTACAATTTAAATATTGTAAAATTGATTTATAGTTAATATTATAATATAAACCAAATATGAACTTTTCAAAAGTATCCAAACAATTAACAAAGAAATTAACTAAAGAAGATAAGAAAAATAATGGAATATATTTTACTCCTCCTAGTATTATTGCCAAAATGGTGAAGATATTATTTCCTTATTTCAAAAATATTACAAATGTACTTGAACCTTCTTGTGGTTCAGGTGAATTTATACAGAGATTTGAATGTTTTACCAAATTTAAAATAGACGCTATAGAATACAATGAAATTATTTATAACTCTATAAAAGATAAATTTAAATCTACTATTTTACATAGCGATTTTCTAGCATGGAATTCTCCAAAAAAATATGATCTTATTATCGGAAATCCTCCTTTTTATGTTATAAAAAAAAATGAAATAAAAACTAACAAATACGAGCATTATTACACTGGTAGACCCAATATATTTGTATTATTTATAGCAAAGTCATTAGAATTGTTAGAAAATGATGGAATACTTGCTTTTGTTTTACCAAAAAACTTCATGAATTGTCTATATTATGATTCATTAAGGAAACACATATCTACTACTTATAAAATTATAGATATAATAGAATGTTATAAAGATAAATATCTGGAAACACAACAGGATACAATCGTTTTAATTATACAAAAACAAAATAGTGTTTTAAATAATCCAAATTATACAGTAAATATTAATAATTATACTATATTTAATACACCAAGTATAGTTACTCAAATAAAAAAATGTTATGAAAATACTACTACATTAAAAAATATAAACTTTGAAGTTAATGTTGGAAATGTTGTTTGGAATCAAGTAAAAGATAAGTTAACTAATGATGAAAATGAAACAAGGCTTATTTATAGTAGCGATATTGTAAATAATCAACTTTCTATAAAAAAATATAAAAATGAGGCGAAAAAGAATTATATTACAAAACCAGGAAAAACAGATTTATTACTTGTTGTAAATAGAGGATATGGAAAAGGAGATTACAAATTCAGTTATTGTTTAATTGATACAGATAAACCTTATTTGATTGAAAATCATTTGATATGTATTAAGTCAACAGAAGACATAACAAAAGAGCAATTACGTAAAAAATATAAAAAAATAATTGAATCATTAAAAAGTGAAAAAACAAAAAAATTCATTGAGTTATACTTTGGTAATAATGCTATAAACACTACTGAGTTATGTGAAATTGTTCCTATTAGTTTAAATTCCATCTGATATTGGCGATACCCTTTCCATTACCCCAGCGTAAAAGTGCTTTCCCATTAAATTTTTTTGTTGGATTGCTAGATAAGTTATAAGTTAGTTTTAGAACAGGATTTCTGTTTTCTTGAATACAAACTTCACATTTAAGATTTGATAATTTTGGTGTTACACACCATTGTAATTTTTTTGGTTCAATATCTGTAGATTTTTCATAAAACGCGTTTAACCAGAAGTCTTTTTCGATTAGACATTTACACATCATATCTTGTATAGTTTTTTCTGCTTTTTTAAGTATATCTGGTTTATCTCGAATTTTCGTCCAGAATTGTATTAATGATTGATTAACTACTTCATTAATCAAATTTTCGTTAGTTTTTTCATCATCATCAGTTACATTTTTTATTTTCTTTAATGCCTTTCCCCATTCTGTTTTCGCACTACCTTGCTTGGCATCTTTAATCCATTCTTCATAAGTAGGAACTTCTGGTAAGATTGGACCTGGAAACAGTTGTTTTATAATAGATAGACATCTCCACCATAATTTACAGTACATCAATGAGAGATCACTGAAATTATAGCCAGCATTGACAAATTGCGGAGTCAAATTCCAAGGTCTTTCCTCGTCACCCTCTTTGTTTACCCCGGTAATTCCTTTATGTTCGATAGTTTTTTGTGTTCCGTCTTTAAAATGTATAGTCATATCATAATGTTTCCCTCTTCCTCCTGCTACCTTGAAACAATCAACTTTTTTCATATTGATTTTTATTTTTTTTAATACTTCACGCAGAGCGTTATCTTTTTGAGTTAATTTTTTATTTAAATCATCTACCAACCAGCGCAATCGTGGAGCTTCTAATGTACCGTTTTGTGATTTTGGCATTATTCTTGACTTGTTATGTTATATTATTAAAGACAAATATTTAAATAATAAATTCAATTTTATAATATATGTTGTCGGGGTTCTATAAACATAAATGGAAGCTTTTATTGCTTTTTATACTGTTTAACTTTAAAAAACATTATAAGTATATTTTATTTTATATATATTCTAAAACAAAAAGAGGACAATCTATGATTGAAGATAAAAAAGAAAAAGCAAAACAAATAATAAAAAAAGATTTATTTCGAACAACTTTTGTCCATAATTTTGATAAAATACCTTGGTATGGAATAGATAATGAAAAAATGGATAGAATTTTAACTGATAGAAAAAATAATGTAAATAGTAGGATTTCAGGATGTTTGTATACTTGTGATTTGGGACTTGAATATAAAATAAATAAAATAAATAATAAATTTTTATATTCGAATCCATTACATCCAGATATTTATCCAGGATTAATAAAAATGGAATCTGAAGTAATTAAAATGGTTGGTCAGTTATTTGACATGCCTGGAGAAGGGGGAGGTAATATTACAACAGGAGGAACAGAAAGTACTATATTAGCATTAAAAGCTTATAAAAAAATGTATAAAAATAAAAACTGGTTTAACATATTTAAACCGGAAGTATTATGTACGCGCACAGTTCATGCTGCTGTAAACAAAGCTTGTGAATTATTAGATTTAAAAATAGTATATGTAAAATTGGATGAAAATTACATAATGGATTTGAACGATTTATATTGGAAAATAAGTCCTAGAACGTGTGTTATTATTGGTTCAGCTCCGTGTTTTCCATATGGATTAATGGATCCAATAAAAGAAATAGGAGAGTTAGCTAAACAATATAACGTGCCTTTTCATGTGGATTCATGTCTAGGTGGATTTATAATTCAATATGATGTTCATTTAAAAATTAGTTTTAATGATAATATTCAATCAATATCTGTCGATCCACATAAATATGGATTAGCTCCAAAGGGTTCTTCTGTTTTATTATGGAAGGATAGGTCTATGAAGAAATATCAATATTTTATAGCAGATGATTGGACGGGTGGGTTATATGCTAGCGTATCTTTACCAGGTAGTAGAGTAGGTTCTCAAATAGCTACAACGTGGGCTACTTTATTATATAATGGTAATGCTAACTATAAAGCTATGTCTCGTAAAATAAAAAGTAAAACCATATCTTTTGCTGAAGAATTAAGAGATATTGAATATTTCGATGTTATTGGATGGCCAAATGTAAATGTTGTAGCATTTATAAATAATAAATATTCTGTCGCCCAATTAAGTAAATATTTAAAACGGCAAAATTGGAATATAAACATATTACAAAATCCATTATGTCTTCATATTTGTATAACACCAAAAAACATTAAATATATAGATATGTTATTATCGGCTCTTAAAAAATTTAATGAAGAGCCAATTAATGAAAATAAAGATGAAGATATTACTGCTATATACGGTATGGCTGCGGAAATACCAGATAAAACTATAATAAAAAACTTAGTAACTTATTACTTGGATATGACTACGAATATCTAATATTATTAATTATGGATTTCCAATTATATTGACTTAATTTCCAGTCACTTTTAACATTATGTAATTTGAAATTATTTAAATTAATGTTTTTATAATATTTGCTATTTTGTTTTATTGAATCACAGCATTCTACTAACTTAAAATTACAATTAGGATTTATTTTTATAATGCTATTAATAAAAATATTTTTTTCCATGTTTGTTATTTCACCATTTCGAATAAAATAAATTTTTAAATTATTATTTTTGATAAGATTAATAAGACGATTATATCTTCTTATCAATCTTTTTATTAATTCATTTACTTGTTTGTTTGTATGATTTGACGAAACATCGTGTAAACTTTCACATTTTGATAATGTTGTTACATAATATCTAGCATTTTGTTTTGTAAATCCAAATGGGTTTGTTTTACTTCTTTTAACGGTGTCCTTATTTATTAATGTATTAATATTTTGTGTATTTATAATTTTATTAACAGAATTCATATCTGTAATTAACCAATCAAAAAGTTGCGTTTCTTTTTTTTCAATATGTTTATTAATGTTCCATTTTACACCACATTTTTTGCCAATAGAAATAAAAAATTCATTTATAGTAGGTTTACTACCTTTAATATAACTAAAATTATTCAATGACATAAAGTTCATTTATAAACAGAATATATTTTATATAATGTTATATTAATGATAATATATATATTATTGGTATTGGTATTAGTGATTGCACTAATTTTAAGTTATTTTTATAAAATAGAAAATTTTTCAAATGAGAAAAAACAAGAATTACACAATAATATGAAAAAGACATTAAATTCAATGAATAATATGATGGGTTCAATGGCTTATAAACGATCTACTTTTAGAACTTGTTATCCAACTGGCAGTGCGGATGTAGAAAGTTGTTTTAGTGATTTACCGGAAAGTAAGGTAGATGGAGTATATATAACATCCGTTCACGTGGGAAATAGATTTTGCCCATGGGACAATGGAGGCGATCCAGATTATTGGAAAAAAATGAAATCTCAAAAATTAAAAACGGGGAAACAAGTTTGGGGTATAGTAAACAGGGCAAATGGAGATGAATTACCAGATTGGAATAATGCTGTAAAATGTATGTGTTTAGATGGTAAATGTAAGGATGATCGTAAAGGTTTATTTTCAGGATTATTGATTGATGTTGAAGGAAAAGATATGGATAAAAATAAATGTGCGTCAATATCTGATTTGAGTAAATTAAATATACCTACAGCGTCTGTAGTTGGTAATGGAACTTGTTCTAATTATAATAATCCAAAAGGTCATACATATATATCAATGTGTTATGATGGTGAAAAGTGTAAAAAAGATAATAAATGTTTAAAAAATATAAAAGGTGTTAATGTTGAAAAATATATGTATTCTACAAATGAGTGGCCTTCAAACACATTATGCACTCCATATGATGTATATAATCCAAATGTTTAAAAATATTAGTTATAAAATTAATATTTTTATGTTACTTACATACGTGGAAATCCAACAAGATTAGCGCCAATACCGAAACCAGCGCCAGAGCGAGCTGAGACAGCCATGCTTGGGACGTAGGTATCAAGGATTGAGAATGTAGCAGCTGCGGTTAAAGCAATAAGTGCGACTTCATCAAGGTTAAGTGATTTCTTAGGGATGGCGTAGGCAGCAATAGCAACCATAACACCTTCTACAAGATATTTGACGGCTCTGCGAACAAGTTCTCCTAAATCTAACATCTGTGCTAATTTTTGAAGCATATTATAATAAATAATAAGAAAAAAATATATAATATAATTAATACTTAAAAATGTGAATATATAAGAAATTATAAATGTCTGAAAGAAAAGTTGGAGTCACATACCAGAAAAATGATGATGGTTCATCAAATCCTAAATATGTTGATCTTTTGGAGGAAGATAAGCCTATTTCAGGACAAAAATTTGTTTGTGTAAGTTTTGTAAGTCCGGAAAATATATTAGTTCGAAAAAATCATTATCTTTTTCAAGAGTTCCTAAAACATTATGATTTTTCGAAGAGTGTTGAAAAGTTTACACAATTTTTAAATTTTATAGCATATAAACATAATATGGAATTCGATGATTTAATGAAAGATTTTCAAGAGTATGTTAAAAGCGAAGGAGATGATTTTCCAAAAAATCATGTGAGTGATGAATATAAAAACTTTTTAGATGCTAATGAAGAGCGAATGTCTGATGAATTTAATAAAGTTCATGATTTTCAGACAAGTGTACGTGGACTTAAGATTCGTGGAACATATAGCACTCAAGAAGAAGCAGAACTACGTTGTAAATTGTTACGTGAAGTTGACCCAAATCATAATGTATATGTTGGACCAGTTGGTATGTGGATGCCTTGGGAACCTGAAGCATATAAAACTGGTAGGGTTGAATATTTGGAAGAAGAGCTTAACCAGTTAATGAATGAAAAGAATAAAAATGAGGCAGATGCTAAGCAACAGTTTGAAAAACGTATTTTAGAGGCAAAAAGAAATGCTATTGCTGAAAATAAGAAATTAGCTAAAGAAACTGGTAACAAGCTTACACAAAATGTTGACAAAGATGGTAATCTCGTAGGTATTAATAATACTATTGAAAATGTTTTTGATAACAAAGAAGAAGTAAGTTCTGCTGATATTCGTAAAGAGCTTTTTGAAGGTGGTAATGTTGAACGAGGTGGTGCTGTAAAAGATGCTATTGAACGTGGACTATTAAATGAAAATGCCAGTGAAACTTCTCTCAATAATGTTAACATTTCTATCAGTGAAAAAAAGGATGATGACAAAAATACTGAAAATTGAATAAGTTTTCAATAAAATAATTTGTATTATTTAAATTCAAATTATTATAATATGGATACACAACCAAGTTCACAAGAAAAACCAAAAAAGAAAAAGGTTCCGCGCTGTAAATGCGTGCTTGAAAACGGTAAAAAGTGTAAAAAAAAACTTAGTGCTGTTGATCTATGTATTACTTGTAAGTGTGGAAAACATTTCTGTCCCTTACATCGATGTCCTGAAAAGCATAATTGTAAAATAACTCAGATAATAGCTAAAAAACAAAAAGAAGTAGCCTTAGACAAGGTATTGGGTGGGGGTTCATTTAAACAAATAGAAGCTATTTAGATATTTTAGCACCTGAATAAATTTTTTTTTTCCAACGAAATACTTGTTTACAAGTAGGACAAGATAACTCCTTTTCAAACCATTTAAATATACAATCATAATGATAACAGTGTCCGCAAGGTAATAAAACACTATTTGATTCAGTATTTGATAAACATATCATACATTCTTGGTTTTTGAAATCAATTCCTTCATTTTCTATTACTATAGGATAAACTTGTATAGTTTTTCTAAAACAAGAAAAACAAGACATATATAAACTATTTTAACATAATTTATTTGTTTATATTATATGTCTAGTCCAACTATTAATACAAAAAATATACTAATACAAAATGTATTTGATAAAATTTCGCCTAAAATATTATCTCCTGATAAAAATTGTAATTTTTGCTCTAATAACCCGAAAGAATCCGCATTTATTTTATTGAAATTAAGAAATTTACATAATTATAGTGTAGATGATATGTCAAAAAAATTAAATATATCAAGAGATGAATACCGTAATCTAGAAAAAGGTTCTATTCAACCACCCAAAGATATATCCAAAATGTTATTTCAAATTTTTGAAATAGTTTGATAAAAAATATTTTGGAGAGAAAAATGTTTAGTATAACTTGGAATATAATATTTATTTATATTATATGGTTCGCCCCGGATTAAAAAGATTAATGGAAGCACAAAGAGTCAAGGTCCAGCCTAATAAAACTGGAACTTCTAAAATGCTTGGTATGCCCTTTAATAAAATGAATGGTATTGTTTATAATCAAGAAGGAGATAATAGATACAATACTGTACCTCAGTCTAATACTTTCGTAAATCAATACACAGCAGCCCAAAAAGCTGACGATTTAGCTAAAATGTGTGCTTGTAACAAGAAATTTTAATGTATTAATTAAATACTGCTTAATACATTATTCGTCTTTTGGTTTTCTTCTATATAATATTGTTTTACAGTGTCTTCTACAACAACATAATTTGCAAAAAGACCATTTTTCACCATAATATGCCTCATCTATAATAATATTTTTTATATCTTGAAATTCTCCTGAAATATAAACACCTACTTGCTCTAGTTTTACAGTATCTTTGTTTGAATTTTGTAAATCTATTATACATTCTGGTTCAAATATATGTTCTCCATCTTTTTTAATAAATTTATAATCTGTATCTTTAATTTGGTTATAACTTATATCAAAAAATTTCTGTTGGAATTTAACTTTCATATTTTTTTTTACATTTTTAATATTTATTCTTAAGTAATGACTTCCATTATTACACTTTGGAGGTAGCCTATCCTTTTTGGTATAAATATAAACATCACCTTCCTTTTTATTTATATTAACATTCCAATTTCCGTTTTCCTTTTTTGCGAATTTTAATCTAGCCCAGTTAGAACCAAAATGTTCTTCTATTGAGAAATTTTCTCCCGGAGTTTCCCATTCTTCATTTAATACATCAATTGGATCTTGTTTATCTTCTTCGTCATAATCATATTTAACTTCACATTTTTTAAAAAATCCCCAAATACAAGTTCCAATTCCAATAACCACGGCTCCAGTCCCACCAAATATTTCTATTAAATATCCAAATGACATTTATTAATTGAAGATAAAATTATACTAAAATACTAACGAAAAGTGCCCTAATAATGAAGTCAAGGAAATACCTTATTTTTAATTAGGTTAACTACTAAAAATTGATTTTAATTTTATTGTAAGTAATTCAAAATACCAATATAATGACTATGAATACTTACGTTCTAACTGCTATGCTATTTGTCTCTGCTTCTGCTAGTTCTTTTCGAGGACTAACAGAAGTTGTTGATTCACCTATTAAATCTTGGAATTGTTCTATTGTTGATAATGTTTGTAAATGTCCTGAAAGTTGTATGATACAAAAACCAGGAGAAACTTATTGTGTAATGAAAGATTGTTATAAATATGATGAAAATTTGGGAGTTTGTGAGCGAGATGGATTTCACTACGGTGGTCCATTAGCTTTACAAGCTATTCCATTTACTGGAGTATTTGGAAGTGGATATGGTAATATAGGACGTTGGGATATGTTTGGAATGTATATGGGAGTAACTATGGGTGGATGTTGTTTTATACTGGTAACACTATGTTTATGTTTATTTGTTTGTCCGGAAGGAAAAGGTGAAGAAGATACAAAAGAGACAGGCTTATTAATATGGAGCAAGTGTGGATATTGTTTATGGGGAATAGCCATATTAGTATTCTATGTAATAGGAATCGTTCAAATGGCTACTCCTGGACTTGTAATTGATGGAGATGGTTGTCCATTGATATTTTAAACGTATTAATAAAATATATAAAATTTTTTTTAAGATTTTTATATATTTTTCTCTCCAAATATTTTTGATAGAACTTTTTGGAGTAAGAAAATAAACTTACCATCTAGATTTTTTAACATTAATAGATGGACCTTTTCTTCCAGCCTTTGGGTCAAATGGATTTTCATCTTCGTCATCAGATGCTATATCTTTACTCATTTCCCAGAATTCTTTTGACCCTAATTTGAAATCACCATGTCCTGTGGCTTTATACCAAAAGATTTGGTCTTCAAGTTTATTAGACTTAGCATTATTAGAAACAACCAAACATTCATAATTTTCAGTACATTGGTCCATAACTTG
>Ga0228649_1000742_pt1 | contig 13392 bp, 10 predicted proteins | sample 61DmetaG_FD_190074 | JGI IMG/M metagenome (GOLD analysis project Ga0228649, IMG submission 190074) | Seawater microbial communities from Monterey Bay, California, United States - 61D | ecosystem: Environmental > Aquatic > Marine > Coastal | place: USA: California | collected 2016-10-31 | reverse complement strand
CGTTTTCGCGTCCGCGCGTCCTCCCCTCGCGTCGCGCGTCGCGCGTCGCGCCGTCCACGCCTCGTCTCCGCGCCTTCGCTCCGCGCCTTCGCTCGCGCGTCGATCATCTCATCGATCCCCCCCCCCCTTTCGTCCCTCCGCGCGCCCTCGCGCGTTCGCGCCCCGTCCATCGACGTCCCATCGTTCGTCCTCGCCTTCGATCCCGTCTCGGCGCGTCCCGCGCCCGCTTCCGCGCCCTTTCCGTCCCGATTCGTTCGTTCGCGCGTTCGATTCGTCGCACCTTGCCAGAGTCACCGCCGTAGAATTGCTCCACCACCTCGTCCAGCGCCGCGACGTCGCCGTCGAGCACCGCGCGCGCGACGTCCATCGCGTCGTCGCGCCGTCGCGTCGTCGCGATCGCGAGCGCGCGCGCGTGTGCCGGCGGTCGTCGCGACGTCGCGCAACGACTCGATCGAGCGCCGCACTTCGCGTCGTCGCGCCGCGACGGCGCGCGCGATGCTCGAGCGCGCGCTCGAACGCGCGCCGCTCGACGTGCGCGTCGCCGCGGAGGCGGCCCGCGCGACGGGCGACGCGCGACGCGACGACGCGAGCGACGAGGCGCGCGTGCCGGAATTCGCGTTCGACGAGGCGCGACGGCGCGACGACGCGAGCTCGTCGAGCGCGTGGACGACGAGCGAGAGCGACGAAGACGATGGGTCGACGTCGTGCGAGAGCGTGAGCGCGAGGGACGTGCCGAAGTGGTTGGCGCGCGCGCGCGACGGGGGGGACGACGACGACGACGACGAGGACGGCGAAGACGGCGACGCGCCGCCGAGGACGCGGAACGAGATCGCGAACGACGACGGGGCGGTGACGCCGGTGGCGGCGATCGGGAGCGACGAGACGATCGAGGCGGTGGGACGGGTGGTGTCGGTGGTGGGACGGACGATGGTGGTGCAGAGCGGGAGGGGCGACGCGACGCGCGAGCGAGAGACGGATCTGGACGGCGTCGACGAGACGCTGGACGAGGAGAGCGTGCTGTGCACGCGCGATCGGCGAGGGTTGGGAGCGATCGAGGAGGTGTTTGGACCGGTGAGCGCGCCGCTGTACGCGCTGCGGTTGCCGGAGGAGGTGACGGCGGAGACGGGGGACGAGGTGTTCGTCGTCGTCGGGCGGTCGAGGAGGATTCCAAACGTCGCGAGGTTGTATAAGAAGGGGTACGACGCGAGCGGTAAGGATGACGAGGAAGTGGTCGAGGAGGAAGAGTTCAGCGACGACGAAGAGGAAGCCGCGGCGAAAGCGGCGCGGAAAAAGGCGAGCGGAAAGAAGCGATCGTCCGGCGCGCGCGGCGGCGGCGCCAAGCCGTCGCCGATGGGCGGCGGCGGTATGTTCGGCATGCGCGGGCTTCCGCGACCGCCACCGCCGCCGCCGAGCGCGGCAATGGGACAGATGGGCGTCGGCGGCGCGCCGCCGCCACCGTCCGCCGCTGGGCAGCCGATGATGTACGTGCCGGTGCGATACGACGCGCGAGGGCGACCGACCATCGTGATGCCGCCGGCGCGCGGACCGCCGCCGCCGCCGCCGCCGCCACCGTCCGCGTGAGCGAACGCGTTCGTCGATTTAATATTACAATACCGTTCAGTTTAGCGCGCCATCACACGTACAGGGACTCGCGCTCGTTCGCCGCCGCTGCCGGCGTCAATCTCGCCGCCGCGTCCTCGTCGTACGCGCGCGCCGTCGCGAACGCGCTCGCCTCCACCGCCCGCCCCAACCGATGCCTCACCGCCATCGCCGCTCGCCCGCCGTCCGCGTCGAACTTCCCCGCCTCGTGTGCCGGCGCGTACAGCACCCTCGTCTTCGTCCCGCGCGCCTCCAACGCCCGCAGCGTCGTCGCCAGCGCGCCGCCGTCTCGCGCGTCGAGCCCTCGCGCGCCGAGCGCCCTCGCCACGATCCCCTCCGCTCGCGACGCCCGCGCGCCGTTTCGCGCGTCTTCGAACGCGAGAAACGCCTCCGCGTCGTCCACCTCGCGCGCGTCCCGCTCGAGCGCGTCGTCGCGCACCGCCACGACGAAGCACGCCTCGTCCAGCGCGTCGTCGCCCGCGAGCGCGTCCAGCGCGTCGATCGCGTCCAGCGCGACGCGCGCCGCGTCCGCGCGGTCGACGCGCGCGTTCAGCGCGACGAAGGCGTCGTCGCCGTCGCGCGCCGCGCCGAGCGTCGGCGTCGCCGTCGCCGTCGCGCGCGCGTCGTCGTCGTCGAAATCATCGTCGACGACGGCGCGCGACGATCGCGCGCCGTCGTCGTCGCGCGCGACGTCGCGCCACGCGCGATCGCGCGCGAATCCGCCGAGGACGATCGCGACGCCCGCGCGCGCGCAGTCCGCGCCGCCGACGAGCGCGCGCATCGAGCGCGCGAACGACGCGGCGTCGCGGTTTGACCGCGCGCCGAGTCGAATCGTCGAAAAAACGCTTTTTCGAAAACGCACGCGGCGCGCGGAAACCGCGCGACCGACGCGCGAGACGACGACGCGTCGCGCGCGCGCGCGATCGAACGCATGTATGGATTCGAGCGCGCGACGTCGTACGCGACGGCGCGACGGCGCGCGGCGGAGACGGCGCGAAGACGCGACGCGAGGGTCGTGCTCGAGGATGCGAAAAAGATTCGAGCGGCGATCGAGGGCGCGCGCGCGGACGCGATGGATCGCGCGCGCGACGGCGACGAGGACGAGCGCGACGACGATGACGTGAACGACGCGCGTCGCGCGCTGGACGACGTGGAGGCGGCGCTTCGCGAGGACGCCGAGGCGAGCGCGCGGGAGGGGCTGGACGAGGCGAAGCGAGACGCCGAGGTGCGCGCGATGACGGCGGCGGCCGAGGCGCGCGATCGCGATCCGAGGGTCGTGGAGCTGATGGAGGACGCGAGGAACGCGATGGTGGCGCCCGAAGGCGCGCCGCGCGCGCGGGCGGCCGCGGTCGCGTTCGCGGAAAAGGTGGAGCGCGCGTTGGCGATTGAACCAGAGTACTACGAGGCGTCGCTGCAGCTGGGCGCGGTGTATCGCGCGCAGGGGTACGTCGCGCGCGGTCTCTCATGCGTGCGATCGACGTACGAGCACACGCCCAGTTGCGTCGCCGCGTACGTATTCGCGGGACGAATGTGCGAAGATCTGGGGTTGTACAATCACGCCGAGGAGGAGTACGCCAAGTGCGTCAACGTCGCGTTTGACTATCCAGACGCGTGGATCGCGCTGGCGCGACTGATGTGCGTGCAGTTCGGCGCGATCGCGAGTGCGGTGAAACTCATGCGGTTGGCTAAATCAGGAGGTCCCGAGGGTAAGTTCGTGAGACCGGGTAAGCATCCGCTGTTGTTGTTCACGCTCGCGCACGCGCTGCATCTCAACGGCTACGCCGCCGAGCCGACGAGTTTGTACACGCAAGCGCTCCACGCGGGCGCGGGAATCATGGCGGTATATCCGCTCGCACGCTTAGCGTGCGATGGTGGAGACGATGAGAGTGTGGAGGCGTACCGCGAAATGTGGCGGAATGCGCGCGAGTCGGTCGCAGAAGCCGAGCGCGGCGAAGATTCCCTCTTCGCTTCGCTCGACATGTTCAACAGTGTGAGCCACGGCGCTCATTGGCACGAACTCCTGACATCGAAAACGCGCGCGCACGAGGCTATCGCGCAGTACGACGGCACTGGCGCGGTCTCATCGCCCACGTTGGTCACGAGTGAGAACATCGATGAAAACTTGAGCTCTGGCGACGCGAATCGTCTCTACGTTCTCAAAGGCGAGCACGTGAAATTTCCAGGCCTTTTCAAACAGCGCAAGAATCGCATCGGGACGCTGGCGTATTTTCGCGAGGAAATCATCGACTCGTCGTCGCGACGATCGCGAGGTGGGCTCATCGCACAGCGACGCGTCGACGACTGCGTGACGGACGAGCTCGGTCGAAAGTGCTCGGTACGCGTCCGCGCGGCGTTCGTTCCCGATCGCGAACCGAGCTTCGACGTCGCGTACATCGCGCAATACGTGTCACTACACTCCGCGGTGCGCGAGTACGGCGATGGCGTGATTTTGGGTGACGAATACGACGACGAGCTGTTCTTGCGCGAGTTCACAAATCGAGGCTTGAGCGGCGACGAAGCCTCCGCCGTGGTGCGAGAAGTCGACATCGATGACTTGTGCGCGCGCTTGCTTGGATTGGACGACATTTCAAAGACTATGATCGCGCAGTGTCAAACCGTCGTGCGCGCTTTCCGCGCGCGCGTCAGGGAAGAACGGAACGTCATACAAGACTCGCATTACGCCGGATACGCCGCCGTCGGCGCTCCGGTATTCTTCGAGCTCGAATTCGTCATAGAAAACGGAGAAAAGCCCCTTCCTTGGCTCATCGGCGTCCACGGCGAGCCGCGCTTCGCGCTCGAGCGCGAGCGCGCGTTCGTGCACGACGTCTGGTCCCGAACTTTCGACGGGCTAGACGGCTCTGGAAGTCAGTGTCGCGGCGGCGCGGTTCGCGACGTCGTCCGCTTCGCGGAATCTATTTGAGTACGCTTGTAACTATTTCTCAGCGACGTTCGAGGACCCGACCGCGCGGCGAGCGCGTCACGACACTCACGCCCCCCGCAGTTTATCCAACCGCGGCGCCGGAAACGATTTCTTCGCCGGCGCGACCTCGCCGACGACTTTCGTCGCCGCGCCTCTCGGCGCCGGAACGTTCGCGTTCGCCTTCGTCAAAACTCGCGGTTTCGGCACCGCGCGCGCCGCGCCCGTCCCCTTCGCGCGCGCATCGCCGCAATCATCCTTCGCCCGCGCCGGCGCCGCGCGCGCGAGTCGCAAACTCCTCCGTCGCTTCCCCGCGCGTTCCGCGCCGTCGCGCGCGTCCGCGCCGTCCCTCGTCCCGAACGCCGCGTCCGACCCGCGCTTCCTCGCGCCCACCACCGCGCTCGGCGACACCAAGAAAAAGCTCGTCGACGCGTCCTCGTCGTTCGCGCTGCGCGCGTCCGTCGTCTCGCGTCAGTCGTCGCGTCGAAACTCAAACAACTCAAAAAACTCAAACAACTCGCGCGCATCCGTCGCGCGTCCGTCGCGCGTCGCCGCGTCCTCGACCCGCGGTCGTCCGTCGCGCGGTCGTCCTCGACGCGCCTCGCGCCGTCGTCGTCCGTCGCGCGCGCCGTCGTCGCGCACCTCTGCTCTCGAGCCATCGCGCGCGCGTCGACGTGTGCGGCGGCACCGCGCGACGCGCGACGGCGCGCGCGATGGACGCCGCGGCGCTTCGGACGGTGCGCGCGCGACGCGACGCGACGCGAGCCCGCGCGACGCGACGCGAGCCCGCGCGACGGCGCGCGCGCGCGACGACGACGACGAAACCGCGACTTTGACCGACGACGACGACGACGACGACGACGACGCGCGCGCGCGACGGACGCCGACGACGAAACCGCGAGACTGACGACGACGACGACGACGACGACGACAGGCGGACGCGGACGGCGACGGCGTCGTGAACGCGGAGGAGACGGCGAACGCGGAGGCGCGCGCGAGGGAGGACGAGGCGCGACGCGGCGCGGCGCTCGCGAGCGCGCTCGAACCCGCGGCGAGAGAGCGACTGAGCCGAATAGCGATCGTGAAGCCGGAAAAAGCGCGAGCGCTCGAGGAGAGCATACTTCGCGCCGCGCGGGCGGGACGCGTGCGCAGGGTGAGCGAACAGGCGTTGATTGGAATGTTGGAAAACGCGGCTGGCGGCGCGAGCGGCGCGGCGAGCGGACGCGTGGGTAAAATTAACTTTGATCGTCGTCGAAACGCCTTCGACGAGGACGATGAGCTGTAGCCTCGACGAACGCCGATTGATTTGAATTGTGATGCGAGACGATGGTCGTTTCATTCGTTTTATGAAGATTGGCGAGCGCGCGCGGCGGGTCGGCTTCGAACGCACTGCGCGCCTCGCGCGATGTCCCGCGCCGACCCGATCGACGTGCCCGCGCTCGAGCGCGCGCTCGAGCGTCTAAAAACTATCCACGCCGACGACGCGCGCGCCGAGGACCGCGCGCGCGCGCTCGAGCGCGAGAACGTCGAGCTCAAACGTTTGGTCGAATCGCTGCGTAATCGTCCCGATGTCGACGCCTCGGCGCCGTCGTCGCGCGCGCGCGGCGTGCGCTTCGAAGACGAGGGCGTCGAGCCAATCAGCGTGCACCGGAGCGAGAGCGCGGAGTCGCTCACGACGAGCGCCAGGGAAAAGCGGTTGGCTGGCTTCCGCACGAAGAGTCACAAATTCGTCGTTCGCGAGTGCGACGAGCAAGGCGAAGGATTCACGGGCAGCGCGGGCGGCGGCGAGGCCGACGACGATAGCGATGGATTGGACGATGGCGTAGAGCCGCCGTGTGGGCGAGGGCGGGCGAGCGCGCAGTCGTTGATCGAATCGCCGCCGTCGGCGTCGGCGGAGGCGCGAGGGACGCTCAAGGCGGCGTTCGAGTTGGTGCTGGCGAACGACGAGGGAGTGGAAGTCCTGGAACCGCTCGATAGAAAGATCCGCACGAAGCAGAAAGGTTTGCCGCACAGTAAGTTTTCCTGGCTCGAGGCGCCGAGGAATGCGCTTGTGGTGAAGAAGATTCACGACGCCGCGGCGGCGGAGATGATGATTCGCGCGACGCGCGTGCTGAAGAGTAAGGGCGTTACCGCTTGGCTCGAACGCGCGGTGTGGGATGAGTTCGCCGAGTTACAGGGTGATTGTCAGACTTGGGATGCAGGCGATGCAAGCTTTCATCTGGATGAGATTATCGATTTCATCGTCGTCTTGGGCGGGGACGGCACGATTTTGTGGGCATCAAAGTATTTCCCGAAGGCGATGCCCCCCGTGGTGCCTTTCGCCATGGGTTCGCTCGGATTTCTCACGTCGCACAGGGTGGATGACATGGAGAAGAAACTCGCTGTCGTGATGCAGGGAGATTTTACGATCTCGATGCGAAGCCGACTCGTGGCTAAAGTCGTCTCAGCCGAAGGCGTGTCGTCGCAGTGGCGATACGTCCTAAACGAAGTTCTCATCGATCGCGGTCCGAAGCCGGTCATGGTCGAGCTCGATATCGCAGTCGACGGTTATCACGTCACCAAAGTCGCCGCTGATGGCGTCATTTTAAGCTCCCCCACCGGGAGCACGGCGTACTCGCTCGCCGCCGGCGGCTCCATGGTGCATCCCGGCGTACCGGCGCTGTGCGTCACCCCGATTTGTCCGCACTCCCTCTCTTTCCGCCCCATCGTTCTGCCTGACTCCGTCGTGGTCACCATCACGTGCCCGCGCGACGCTCGCAACACCGCCTGGGCCGCGTTCGACGGCAAATTCCAAACCGAGCTCGCCCGCGGCGACGCCGTCGTCGTGCGCGTCGCCGGTTTTCCCGTCCCGAGCGTGTGCAACGCCAGCGAAAACAACGATTGGTTCGCCGCCGTTAAGCAGGGATTACTCTGGAACGCCCGCGGTGCCGATCAAAAGCCCATAGAACGAAAGACTTAGCCCGCGGCGACGTTTGCCTTGTAACTCGCGCCTCGCGCCTCAGCCGTCCCAGACTTCGACGCGCGATGAGCACAAACGCCGCGGGACTGTCTCAGCCCTCCGGCCCCGCCGCGTGGAAAGGCTTCGCGAGCGGCTCTTTGGGCGCCATGGCGTCGGGCGCGGTGACGCACCCGATAGACCTCGTCAAAGTTCGCATGCAGCTCAGAGGCGAGGTGGATAAAGCGGCGGCCGCCGCATCTTCGCGCGCCTCGACGCGCGCGCCGGGGATGGTGTCCACGTTCGCGCACGTCCTGCGAGTGGAAGGCGCGCTCGGACTTTACAAAGGGCTCACGGCGTCGCTGATGCGACAGGCGTCGTTCATAGGGACCAAGTTCGGGGCGTACGACGCGCTCAAGGCGGCGCTGCGAAGCGAAGGCGACGAAAAGTTGCCGTTTTGGAAGATGACGATGTGTGGGATCGGCGCGGGCGCGATCGGCGCGGCGGTTGGAAATCCAGCGGACTTAGCCATGGTGCGGATGCAGGCCGATGGACGGTTGCCGGTGGAGTTGCGAAGGAATTATCGCAACGGCGCCGACGCGTTGATGCGAGTGGCGAGAGAGGAAGGCGTCGGAGCGCTCTGGCGAGGGTGCGCGCCGACGGTGAATCGAGCGATGATCGTCACGGCGAGTCAGATGGCGGTGTACGATCAAGCCAAGCATTACATCGTCGAGCACACGTCGTTAAACGATGGATTGTTGGCGCAAACCGGGGCGTCGTTTGGCGCCGGCGTCGTCGCCGCGCTGACGTCGAACCCGATCGATCTCGCCAAGTCGCGCTTGATGAGCATGAAAGCCGACGAACACGGTAAAATGCCGTATTCTGGGACGTTAGATTGCATCGCGAAGACGGTCAGACGCGAGGGCGTGTTCGCCGTGTACAAGGGGCTCGTCCCGACCACCGCTCGGCAGGTACCGCTCAACATGGTGCGGTTCGTGAGCGTGGAGTGGATGAAGCGCTTGCTTGAGCCACTGTGAGTCGCACCCACGGTAACACTTCGTTCGCGTCCGTTGTCGCGCGTTGCTCGACGCGTAATAGCTTATTTAATTTCTAGCACGAGTTGGTTGGTACGCCGCGTCCCGCCGCCACAGTTCGCCTCCCTAGAGCGATCGCTCGAGCGACATGACCTCCGCATCCGCGGAGGCGGTGTTGAACCTCGAAAACATCGCGCGCGACATCTACGAGCGCCCCGATCGCGCGTCCGCGCTCGCCAGGGACGCACACGTGGAGTATTTGCTCGGTGGCCTGAGAACGCTCCCGACCGCTTTCACCTCGCTCGACGCCTCGCGGGCGTGGGTCGTGTACTGGTGCGTGCACGGACTCGCACTTCTCGGTGTGGACCTACGCGAGCGCGATGAAGCGCTGGCGTCGGACGTCGTGCGGTTTTTGAGGCGCTGCCGAAGTCGACGCGGCGAGCGCGCGTGCTTTGGCTTCGGCGGTGGTCCGGGACAGATGCCGCACATCGCGACGACGTACGCGGCGACGTGCGCGTTGGTGACGATCGGCACCGATGAGGCGCGCGAGGCGATCGTAGGGGCGGATTTGAGGGCTTTTTTGTTGTCTCTGAAGGATTCGCGCACGGGTGGCTTTCGCGTGCACGAAGGCGGCGAGAGCGATACGCGAGGATGCTACGCCGCGTTGGCGACCGCGCACTTGTGCGGAGTCCTCGATGAAGAGTTGACGCGTGGTGTGAGCTCATTCGTGGCGAGCTGTCAGAGTTACGAGGGTGGTATCGGTGGCGAGCCGCGTGGGGAGGCGCACGGCGGTTACACGTTTTGCGGGCTCGCGGCGTGCGCGTTGGCGGGCGACATTGGGGCGTTAGATCTAGCGAGTCTCGAGCGCTGGTTGGCGAACAGGCAAGGAGAGATCGAGGGCGGGTTTAATGGTCGAACGAACAAACTCGTTGATGGGTGCTATTCGTTCTGGCAAGGTGGTTGCTTTCCGCTGTTGGCCCTCGCGAACTCGCACCTTCTCGAACAGTTTATTCACCAAAGCCGACACGTGGTGACACCAGAAGGCTCTCAAATCGATCCAAGAGATTTCGCATTCAATGCTCGTCCCATGGGTGCGTGTGCGGCGACTTTGTTTACGCCCGCAGAGTTTCCGTCGTCGATCCCTGCGCCGGCTCCGTTTGCGAACGGCGCCCTGCAAGGGTGGATTCTGGATTGTTGCCAATCCGAACAGGGTGCGGGCGGGTTGCGCGACAAGCCTGGAACGGGTCGAGATCACTATCACACGTGTTATTGTCTCAGCGGCTTGAGTCTGGCGCAGCATTTCGGACGTTGTGGCGTTGTTGAGGTAGTCGGACCGACGGAGTCGAACGCGCTCGTAAAGCTCGAACCTCTCGTAAATGTCGTCGAGCACAAGTACACGGCTTGGATGAGTAGAAAGCACTAGAAACTAGAATTAATTAATTCGCTATAGGTATAGAAGTTAGCGGCTTCGGCGGCCGGCCCGCGCGATGAGAAGCCTTACCACGAAGATAGCAGCAGATGCGGTGGCGGTGCGCGCAATCGACGTCAGCGGCGACGAAGCGTGCGCGTCGATCGCGTCACGTTGCGATTGAGCTTTCTCGAGCTCGTCGCGAGCCAACAGATCGTCGTAAGCGTTTTCTTTCAACGCGTTCAACACGTACGCATCTCTCTGCGCCACTTTGAGTTCGCTTTGTTCTAAAATCCATCGCTCAAACAAGTTACGAAACAACCGCACCTTGCATCGAATACGCACCACTGAAATAACCACGCAGCCCGCACGCTCGACCGTCGTGGACCGCTTACCCCGTTTCGTCTTTGAGTTCGCACTCGGTTCGCGATCGACGTATCGCTCCTCCACGGTGAACTCCATCACGTTCGCGCCCAACGTCGGGACGACGCGCGTCGTTCTCGACAGTGTCTCCGGGTCGAACTCCGAATACTCCGTGTACGCCTGCGACTTGCGCGCGAATCGAGCCATCCATTTTGGCAATCGCAGCGTCGGTTCGCTGTACGCCTTACGATGTAATCGCCGCGGTCGCGGGTATTCGTCGACGTTGTCCCAGACCCGCATGCCCAATCCATTGACGTGCACGTCGCGCTGAAACGCGCTCGAGAGCATTAAATCGTAGTATTGACGCGCGGACACGGGGTAGAGGGTGTCATATCGCGCCTCGCGAGGCATCGGGCGACACGCGCGCGAGCGCTCCTCGAGGCTCCGCGGTGTGCTGCTTCCACAAAAAGCGCTATCCAGAAATAGCTCGGCGACGCCGCGATCATCGACCGCGACCGATCAATCCACAACTCGCGATTGATTAAAAGAGCACTAAGGGCTATACGAATACGCGTCGTCGTGCGCTGGTGAATCGCCGACGGCGTCGCTTCGAGTCTTTATTTCAGCGAAGCGCGTCGCGCGAGCGGCACGTCCGAGTCCGAGTCGTCGTCGTCCAACGCCACCGTCGGTTTCACCTGTTCTTCACTCATCGCTTCCGTCTTCACCTCCGATTTCGGTTCCTTCTTCACCGTGGTCGTCTTTTTCACCGCAAGCTTCGGCACCGCTCTCCCCTTACTCTTCAAAAACCGCTTGTACGCGTCCGCCTGCGCCTCGGCGTCCTCGAGCAACCCGTGCTCCATCAACCACACCTCCGCCATCACGCTCTTCGGATTCTGTCGCCTCAACGACGCGTAAAACTTCCTCAACGGATCCGTCTCGTCCGGCGCGTCCCGCTTCTGTCCGTGCAATTCGTAATCGTTCTTCGGCGCCTCCGCCTTCGCCGTCGCCTTCTTCTTCGTCGCCGCCTTCTTCTTCTTCGTCGCCGCTTTCTTCTTCTTCGCCGCCGGCTTCTTCACCCCCGCCGGTTTCTTCGTCCCCTTCCCCGCCGGTTTCTTCCCCGTCGCCGTCGTCTTCGGCGGCATGCCGTCGTCCGTCGTCCGTCGTCCGTCGCGCGCGCGATCGATTCAAACTGAATTCCGCGCCCGTGAATTCGCCGTCTCGCGCGCGTTCGCGCCTTCGCGCGCCCTCGTCGCCGCGTCGTCCGTCGCCGGTGCGCGCGCGCGCTCGATCGCGCGCGCGCGTCGCGTCGACGCGTGCCGCGCGCGCGCCGCGCGCCGCGCGCGGGGCGACGCGACGCCGCGCGACGCGCATCGCACTGGGCAAACAGTCCGCGGGGTGACCGAATGTCCGAACACCTGTTTACACCGCGCGACCGCGGTCGATCACGTAATCCGCGCGCACGCGATCCCATGAAAAATCAAATCCAGAGATTCTCTGGCAGAGAATCGACCGTTCGTCGGCGACGGGGACGAACGACCGCGCGCGTCAAACGCGCGCGCGCGACGCCGACGACGATGCGGACGCGGACGCGGACGCGGCGAGGCGCGCGCGGCGAGGCGCGCGCGACGCGCGACGCGCGATCGCGGCGAGGCGCGGCGAGGCGCGCGGACGCGGGGTCGAACTCGAACGTCGCCGCGGGCCGCGCGAATTCGACGACGACGACGACGACGACGACGACGACGACGGCGGCGCGGGGCGGGATCGGACGGCGCGCGCGCGCGCGGACGATGGCGCGGATGATGGTGGAGGCGATGGTCGTCGTCGCGATCGGGTCGCGATGGATCGGCGTCGACGCGCAGGTCCTGTGCGCGCCCAACAACGCCACCATCTGTACGACGGGCGCGTTCACAGGGCAACATTCACGGGATTCAAGCTCGGGATGCAATATGTGCTCGACGATAAAGCACTGCTTAGCCCACGATGCGACCGGCGCTTCGTGTGGAACAGTGACTATAGGTGGCGTTACTTATGCCATTCCCCCTATAAGCTCGTGGGACGTGTCGAACGTCGTCAGTTTCAAGGGTGTCTTCGCGGATTCTGAATACGCCACTGATCAAAGTTTCGGTAATATTCCGTACAGAACAAACCAATTCAACGCCAACCTGGGCGGATGGACCATAAACACAGCGTCAAATGTGCAAGTGACAATGTGGGACATGTTCAGAGGCGCGAGTTCGTTCACCGGCGCGGGCATCGGCGCTTGGAACGTCACCAAAGTCACTGATTGCGAGGGTATGTTTGACAACGCCAGGTCGTTCAATGAAGATATCTCTAGTTGGAACACATACGCGATCAATTGGTTCACTGATATGTTCAAAAACGCCGTGAATTTTGATCAAGATATCACAGGTTGGCCGCACGGTGGGACCAATAATGTCAACGATATGTTCGAGGGCGCGACCAAGTGGCTTGAGAAGTATCGCAGAAACGATTGGACGACGTTGAAGGCCGGACCAGCCTCTGCCTGGACGGGACCGTCGCCGTTTACGAGTAAAACGGCCTTGAAAACCGCGGTGGACAACTGTCTCGCCGCTTCGCCTTCTGGGGCGTGCAACTGCAAATTGCAGAGCGTAGACTGCGGAAGCGGCGAGGGCGCGCCGATACGTCTATGGCGCGTTGAACAACTTACGGACTTATCGGAGGTTTTTCGAGGTAAGACATCGTTTAACGCGGACATCTCGGCGTGGAATACGGCTCTTGTGACGAGGATGAACTTTATGTTTCAAGAAGCCGCGGCGTTCAATCAGGACATCTCTTCTTGGAACACGAACAACGTGCAGAAAATGAGGTACATGTTTTATAGAGCGTCTGCGTTCAATCAGAACATCGGAAGCTGGAACACGGAAAGCGTGCTCGACATGCAGGCTATTTTTGAAGAAGCTACCGCGTTCAATCAGAACATCGGAGCATGGAACACGCGGCGAGTGACGAACCTTGAATCAGCCTTTTATGGCGCGCGGAGTTTCAATTCGGATATCACGGCATGGAATACGGAGAAGGTCACGAACATGAGAAATATGTTACAAGGCGCGACCGCCTTCAATCAAAATATACAATCGTGGAACACGGCGAGAGT
>Ga0228649_1000732_pt1 | contig 13466 bp, 14 predicted proteins | sample 61DmetaG_FD_190074 | JGI IMG/M metagenome (GOLD analysis project Ga0228649, IMG submission 190074) | Seawater microbial communities from Monterey Bay, California, United States - 61D | ecosystem: Environmental > Aquatic > Marine > Coastal | place: USA: California | collected 2016-10-31 | reverse complement strand
AGGAATTACTTGGGGATGGGAGAATGCTTATAACCATAAATTCTCTTTAATAATAGGCATTTTCTTTTCTTTAATTGGATTTTTTATTATCTCGATTTCTAATATGTTTCTTTATTACAGCCTCTGCTTAGGTCTGGTAAGCTTCTTAGGCTTTTATTTATTTGAACTTAGAGTATCTGATCAAATGCATGATAAAGGCTATAGGTCATTAAGAACATTACTTACTTTCCTTGTAACCATTTGTTATCTAAACAGTATTATCACTTTTAGTTGGTAGATAAAATTATCTCCAAATTTATCAATTAATCGAGAGACTATTTTGTATGAGTGTTAAGGAAGACATAGAGAGGACACATGAAAAGTTTAAGGTAATTTTTTCTGAGGAAAACGGAGAGTCATTGGAGCATTTAGAAATGTCTCAAGTTAGAGATCAATTTAAGCAATGGATCGATATAAAAAGTAAAATTTTTACTGATGTTATTAATGCAGAGGATACTTTTCTTTATATTTATCATTTTACTGAACTTCAGGAGATAAAAAGAAAGTCCATTTATCTGCAAGAGCTAAGGGATCAAAAAAATTTTTATAGATTTATGCAAGAGTTCTTTGATGACAACTCTCCATCTGGTTTACAAGAACTTAAAGTCCATCAGATAAATAATGAGTCAGATAAGATATGGTACGGAAAAGGGGAATCAAATGACATTATTCAAGAATGGAGAAAAGAGCGTTTTAAGAATTATCTTTAGCCTGTTCTTTATCAAGATTGTCTTTTAGCTTGTCTAAGCTCATTTTATCTTTCATGCTCATCAGATATGCCGCTCCCGATAAAATTAAGATTGCAAGCGATTCCCACATCACCATCATTCCATCCATATCTTTTGATTGCATGATTATGAGACGGCATAGAGCAGTTATAGCAACAATGATAGGTAATGTAACTGGAATACGATTTGTACTATAGAAAGCTCCTACCATGGCTAATATTTCTGCATAAATAAACAGCATGAATAAGTCGGCTAACTCTATTCTTTGATTTATGAGCATCTCATAAAGATAGTTAGCAGAAGCAACGCAAGTTGATATGCCAATCAAGGCTAAAAGTAGCTTTTCACTTGCTACCGTAGTCCAGCTAAGACCTCTGTTGACACCTTTATTAAGAAACTTATTGAATTTATCTTTCATGATCGACTGCAAAAATTATAACTACTAAGGAACATAATACGACTCAGAGGTATTATTTGCTAAATCTTTTTGATCAAAGAAGGTTGGCTTATATTTCTCTCCAACATACAAGTCCATTTGATCGCTGTAGTGCTTGGAATCAGAATCTTGTGTCGAACTTCCGTACTGATGAATACTTTTAGAGTTTTGAAGGCCATTTTTATCCCAGCTCACATGGATATAAAGACCATCTCCACCAGCTGCACTTAAGTCTCCTGAGTCATCATTTCTTCCATATATGGCCCTTAGAACATCTGGACCTCCCTGAACTGATATCTTCTTGTCACCCCTCACTATGAAATTTCTTTCAGACCAAAGCGGGTCTACTTTTCCATATGTATTTGATAGCTCTTCAACACATTCTTTAAAAGAAATTTCAGGCTCTTGGGGGATTCTTTGACCTTGTTCAGATATCCATTCGCTTGATAAAACACATACGCCAAGTGCGGCTGAAGTATTCTCAAGATTAGTCCCTAAATCCCATTCTCTAAGGACATCTCTTGCTTGGTTTAAAATATCAGAATCAAAATCTTGCTCAAACAGCTCAGAAATATACTTATAAGATCTAGATTGCTTTGAATATTTATTATCAAACTTAATTAAGTCAAAAGTTTCTTCGGTGACCTTTTCATACTCATTAAATAACTCTATTGACCTATGGGCACGATTGGTCATCCTTGTCTGCAATCCAAGGGTAGGAGAATAGTTTTTTGGGTTTAAGTTATCTTCTGAACCTGTAACCTTAAATGGATCCTGATTAGTACTAGCAATCCACCCTGAAGAAGGATTTGTAATTTGAGGAATATCTTCAAAATCAACATACTTATTCCATATCAAATCAGATCGTGTGCCATCAATTGTATTACTCCAATCAACTCCTTCCATACGAAGAGGAGAGGAAGAGTTGTGGAGGAAAAATATATTATCTTCCTTATCTGCATAAACTCCATTAAATGAAATTATAGATCTCATCCTCATTGCCTTTTTCCATTCTTGAAGCGAATTTGATTTATTCATCGCAAACCACTGATTTACCTGCTTGATATCCTCCATACCTGAAAACTTTAGAGCATATTGTTTGTCTCCAACTTCGAGTACAGGACCATGAGCAGAGAATTTAGCTTCTCTTTTAACAGTCCACCTAATGGGTCCAAATATCTTTATTGGCAGTTCAATTACTTCTTTTTCAAAATCTTGCCAAGACCCATCTAGGAGATATTGATCATCATTTTCTGGATTAATTTCAAGTAGATAACTATCTGATAGATCGGGTTTATTTACAGTAAATCCCCAGGCAATATTTTCATTGAAACCTACAAAGACAAATGGAGATCCAGGGAAGAGACCTCCCATCATATTCCATCCTTCATCACTTCTAATATGCGCTTCGTACCAAGCCAGAGGTCCATCTAGAGGCTGATGAGAATTAATTATTATCCTTGTTGATTCATCTATGGTTTTGTTCGAGTTGACTGCTAAAACATTTGAGCCAGTTACAAACTGTTCATTTCTATATAGCTTTGTATATTCCTCTTTTATATCCGATTCCCTTTGTAGCTTCTCTATGGAACTTACCACGCCTGAAAAGAATAGATTTTGTATAGAAAATCCAGCCACAATATCTTCTGCAGTTAATGGAAAGAAGTGGTTATATTTATTATCAGGATTTTTGATCATCCAATAATTTATTCCTGCTGCATAGGCTTCTATAACTTTTTTTACGTCTTCATTTACCTCTGTAATATATTTTTCTTTAATTCTTTCTCTTATCTTAAGAACTTTTATTAAGTAATCTTGAACTGCACCACTAGCTCCTTCCTTTAAACCCATTTGGGCTCTATAGAGATACATATTTTCTGCTGTATTTAGAAAGTCGTCTTCAGCATGAGCATAAGCAAGACCGAATGCAGCATCAGCATCTGTTTTTCCATAAACATGCGGAACACCCCAAGTATCTCGAGTAATTTCTGCTTTGTATGTGTTTGCTTTTTCGAGATATAAATCTATCTCAGTTTTATCTGTTGATTGGCATGATAATAAAGACAGTATAAACATTGAGGAGAGAACAAATCGTATTTTCATATTCATTAATTAAAACTTATTTTTTGCATCATCTTATCTAAAACAAAACTCATGCAGAGTGTTATCTTTATAATTAATAGGTTATATTATTTTTTCATAAACAAAAGGAGATTAAATATGAAATCTACTCGTTCTATAATTACTATTACATTCTTATCACTAGCAATGAATAGTTTATTCGCTGGTCATCATGAATCAGGCTCTTCTCATTCAAATGAAATGACAGCTCAAAACTGGATTCAGGCTTCCTATACTGGCAAGCAAGAAATGATAGCCACAATAAAAGAGAATATGGCGGAAGAGGGACTTAATTATCCCGGAAGATTTGTTGGATTTGGTTTTAATTGGAACCCCGACCTTGGTGAAGGAAGAATGGTAATTCAAAGAGTGATAGCCAATAGTCCAGCAGAAGGCATATTAAAACCTGGAGACGAATTTGTTTCAGTTGAGGGAGTTGAAGTAAACCAAAAAAATATAGATGATGAGAAGCTTGCATTTTCTGGTCAACCAGGGAAAGCAGTAAATGCAGTAATTTTGAGAGATGGTAAAAGAAAGAATATTTCTGTTACTAGAGGAATTGTTAACTCTTCTAATACAAAGGCTCAAGTCTTAGAGAATTTAACCGAAGCCGACGAAGATAACTGGACTACTATTGAGCATAGAATAAATGAAGTTGCTTCCAATAAAGAAGAAAACTTAGTGTATGTCTGGCATTGGCATAAGAGTCTGAATACAACTTTTGATCTGGAGTTCGAGCAAAATGTTGTGACTAGGTTTCAATTCAATAAGGCTGGTCAGGTCCTAGCTAGAGGAGATCTTTCAGAAGAAAGACTCGTTCAAAGCCAACTTGGGTTTTCTCTCACAAGATAATTAATAAAGAAGTAAAGCGGTTCGTTATGGACCGCTTTTACCTTCTAAAAGATTTTTATTTAATCCCAGAAGGAGAAACTCTTGTTTTCCCTTTAGTAGTTATAACCTCTACTAAATCGCCTATAGAAAATTTATAACTCCCAACCTCCTGCACGACAGAGATGGTTCGACCATCATCCATGTTTAGAGTAAGTTGTATCCCATCGCTGGATTGAAGATTTTTAGACAAATTTCCGCCTATCGTTGCCCCTATCGCTCCACCTAAAACAGCTCCGATTTCTGATTCTGGTTTTGAATCGCTTACGTTACTACCTGTTGCTGCACCCACTAAACCACCCACAATACTGCCTGAAGTAGTGCTCCCCTCAATTACAACATTCCTTAAAGAAACTACTTCTCCATATAATACATTGGAAATTTTTTGAACTGAAGATCGATCATAAGTATCTGGTTGAAGTGAAGAATTTGCACAACCACCCAAAAAAAGAAAAAGAAAAATAATTAAAAATTTATTTAGTTTATTCTTATTTGAAAGTATGGTTTTCACGATTAAAGGTTTGTAAATTTATCAAGATGGAAATCAGCATTTCCGAACTGAGAATCTATAACTAATAATCTTTTAAAAAAGTGACCTATTCTGAGTTCTTCAGTAACCCCCATTCCGCCATGAAGCTGTACAGCACTCTCTCCGACAAATATCCCAGACTTACCTATTAAATGTTTAAGAGCATGTACGGTTCTTTGGGCAAGGTCAGGGTCTTCTACAGTTTCTAGTGTAGCTCTAAATAAGAGGGATTTGCATTGTTCATATTCCATGAACATATCTACCATTCTGTGTTGGAGCACCTGGAAATCTGATAATGCATGATCAAATTGTTCTCTTTGTTGTGTGTATTCAACTGTATCTTTATAGAGTACCTCCATGGCACCTACAGCCTCTGCAGATAAAGCAAGAATCGCATCATTCACAACTGCTTGGAGTATTTTGAATCCTTTATCTTTTTCCCCAACCAAAGCTTCTGAAGAAACTTTTACGTCTTCAAAAGTAATCTCAGATGCTCTTAATCCATCTACTGTAGGAAAATTTTGCCTTTCAACACCTTCAGAGGAAGCATCGACGATGAACAAAGAAATCCCATTCTCATCAACTTGACTACCACTAGTTCTTGTAACAACAATAATCTTATCTGCTGATTCAGCATTTAAGACCATCGACTTTTTGCCATTGATAATAAATCCCCCATCTTCTTCTCGAGCGGCTGTAGCGACATCTTCAATATCAAATCGACTTTGTTCTTCAGCATAAGCAAGTGTTATCTGTAACTTTCCTTCCATTAAGCTTGGAATAATTGATTCTTTAATTGCAGGCGAAGCGGCTCTTTTGATTATTCCTCCTCCTAGGACTATGTTGGCTAGAAAGGGTTCTAGGACTAATCCTTTACCAAATTGCTCCATCAGAACTAATGTGTCTATTTGATTACCACCAAATCCTCCATCCTCCTCATCAAATGCTAGACCCAACCAACCTAGATCAGCCATAGAGCCCCAGTATTCTTTGCTATAACCAGGATCTTCAGAGCTGATTTTGACTCTATTGGTAAGATCATAATTTTCTTGAACAAAGCGTTCAACGCTTTGCTGAATCATTTTTTGTTCTTCTGACAATTCAAAATTCATTTTGAACTTCCCTTCGTTAACCCAAGAACTTTCTTCGCAACTATGTCTTTTTGAACTTCGCTTGCTCCACCATATATAGTGAAGTATCTACTATTAAGGTATCCGGCAGTACCTCCTTTAGCAAATGCAGGTCCGGCACTTTTATCACCCCATGCAGAAGAATAAATACCACTAGCTTCAACTGTTAACTTTGCAATACGCTGTTTTATTTCTGTGCCTTTCAATTTCAAGATAGAAGATTCTGGACCAGGTTCACCGCCAGCTGCAGCAGAAGCTAAGCTTCTTAATTCTGTAAATTCTGTTGCCAATAAGTCTATTTCGAGTTCTCCCACTTTTGATTTATAGCTTGAATCATCCATAAGATTTCCATTCCCTCGTTGTACAGACCTTGCATTGTCTTTTAGTTGTTCTAGCTCAACTAATGATTTTGAGAGACCGGCTAGGCCAGTTCTTTCATGCTCTAGCAAGCCTTTGGCATAAGTCCAACCTTTGCCTTCTTCTCCAATCATATTTTCAACTGGAACTTTTACGTCGGTAAAATGAACTGTATTTACCGTATGCGAACCTCCTAAAGTAATAATGGGCTTGACCTCTATCCCTTCTTGTTTCATTGGGAAAAGTAAGAAAGTTATGCCTTGTTGTTTTATGCCCGAATCATCAGTTCTGGTAAGACAAAAAATCCAATCTGCAACATGAGCTAATGTAGTCCAAATTTTGGAGCCATTTACTATATAGTGTTTACCATCTTCTGAAAGAACAGCTTTGGTTTTTAAATTTGCTAAATCAGATCCAGCTCCTGGCTCAGAGTAACCCTGACACCAATTCACTTTCCTATCTCGAATATCGGGCATGAATCGCTTTTGTTGTTCTTCATTCCCATAATTCATCAGAATAGGAGCTAACATACCTAATCCAAAAGGGAGATCAAATGGTATATTTGCTTTTGCAGTTTCTTGCTCCCAAATATAGTGTTGGGTAGGTGTCCAACCAGGTCCGCCAAATTTTTCAGGCCATTTGGGAACATCCCAGCCACCTTTCTCTCTGGCTTTTTCGAACCATCCTAGCCTCCAGGAGAAGTAATCCTCTCCAGCTTTTATTTTATTTTCTTCAAAGAAAGACCTTACGTCATCCCTAAATGCCAGGTCATCACTGCTTAGATTTATATGCATATTTTTTGTATTGAAATTAGTGAAAATGAAAGTAAATATTAATATTTTTTTGCTTCTTAAGCCAGCAAAATAAAGCATTTCAAGCTATTGTCATGACACTAGTGTGACGGTTTTCAAATCTTAAGATTGCTATCGTCATTAATTTTCTCTTATGATGAAGGCATCATGGAAGAAAGATTAAAAAAATTTAACAAAGAATTCTTTGGCCCATCCATGGAATTTTTCAATTTGAAGTTTGAATCTATTGAATACGAGAAAATTAAGTTTTCTTGTATATTTAACAATCAATGCGGAAATCCTATGGGTTTTGTACAGGGAGGTATGATCTCTGCGGCTTTGGATGATGCAACTTCAGCGGCAATGATTTCTGGCTATGAAGAGAGAAAAGCTCCTATGACTACGGATTTACATATTTTGTTTCATAGGCCTCTTCAAATTGGAAAGGCTTATATGGAAGTAAAGATTATAAAGCTAGGGCAAAGAAGTGCTACTTCGGAAGGTAGAATGTATAACTTAGAAGGAAAATTAGTTGCAACTTTAATGCATACTGCTCAACCAGTAGATACTTCAAGTTAAAGATAAAGGAGAAATATTATGAAACCAGTATGTTTAGTTCTAGGCGCAGGAGCTGGAATCGGAGGAACTGTAGCTAAAAAATTTGCAAGTGAAGGCTATCATTCTTTCTTGTGTAGACGATCTGATCAGGAAGGACTGGATAGGCTTATAGGAGATATAGAAAATTCTGGAGGTTCTGCCTCAGGCCAATTGATCAATGCTATAGAAGAAGATGTTCTCGAAGAGTTAATTAATAAAGTTGAAACTGAAGTGGGTCCCATTGAAGTAGTTGTTTATAACCTGGGCGCTCAAACTGGCATGAAACTTCTCAGTCAAACAAGCTACAAGGAATTTGAGTGGGGGTGGAAAATGGCAAGCTTTGGTTTGTTTAGAGTAGCTAAAGTTTTATGCCCGCTTATGGTCGACAGGGGGAAGGGCACTATTCTTGTGACTTCAGCAACTGCAGCTATGAGGGGTAATGCAACACAGCATTCACATGCTGCTGCAATGGCCGGCAGAAGAATGCTATGCCAATCATTAAATGCTGAATTTTCTTCCAGAGGTATACATGTTGCTCATATTATTGTCGATGGAGCTGTAGACGCACCTGATACGTTAGGAAAAATGCTTGGTGCCGAAATGTATCAGCAATTAAGAGAAACAAAGGGAATGGAGCACGACGGATTGCTTTTACCAGAAGAGATAGCGAAAACTTATTACCATCTGGCCCAGCAACATCGCTCTGCCTGGACGCACGAACTTGATCTTAGAGCCTTTTCAGATCTAGCTTGGTGGAATCACGCCACTATGCTTGAGGATTAGAGATCTTAAAATTAGATATTTGAATATCGTCCTGCCCTAAATCTTTATAATTATCATCAATCCTGCCTTGAATATATTGTTTCCAGGTGAAGGGCCTATAAATAGGATTTTCTTTAGAAATCTCCGGAATAGGCTCAATAATTGATTCACTTTTGGGATTGAAAAAAAACGGAGTGCTATACCTAGGATCGGATGTTCTTTTAACGACTCTGTGAATGGCCGCAACATAATTATCGTTTGTCCATACCTGCATAGCATCTCCAAGATTTACTACAATCGAATTCTTCTCTGGAGGAATATCAATCCAACCATGCTCTTTAGACTTGGCTTGCAGGCCCCCCGTCATATCCTGTAAAAGCAATGTGAGTATTCCTGGATCGGTATGGTGATGTAAGGCCATATCTCCAAGTTCATTAACGTTATCTTTTTCTAAATCACTTAATGGATCATTGACTGGATAATAATTTAACCTTGCATTGCTTGTTCTAGAGTCTCCGAAAACGTAATTATTTTCAGGTAGGCCCAAGCAAGTTAAGATTAGATCCAAAGTTTTATTTGCGACTCCCGAAGACTTGATAAAAAAATCTTGCATAGAATTCTTAAAAGAACCTTCTTTAGGCCATTGGTTGATATCGTGCTCTGTTCGAGTCTCCATAAAATCAAAAACCTCTTTAAGATCTCTTTTTTGTTTAGTGAGCTCTCTATCATAAAATCCTAAGGGAATTTCTTCTGATCTTAATAGTTTCAGTTTATCTTTTCTGTCTTGGGAGAAGAACCACTCTGATAGTTTCCACATATGATCAATTTGTTTTTGCATGCCATGATTTTTGAGAATAAAGAATCCATGGTCTCTGCATGCCGCATCCAGCAGCTTTATCTGCTTTTCATCATTTGAAGCATTTTTAAGATCTATAATAGGAACGTTAGGTGTCTTCATGGCCATTAGCTCTTTCCGAGAAATTGATCACCTTTTCAAAAGCATACATCGCTTGTAGGACATCTATATCTTTTCTTTGGCCTCCTATTATTTGGATTGATGCAGGCAGCCCTGAATTAAGAACAGATATTGGAATTACTCCAGCTGGATTTCTAGTCATATTTATTCCCATGGTGAAATCAACCCAAGCAGGTGTTTCGTTACCATTTACGAATCCATCTCCTTCAAGTTTAGGAGCATGCCCGCAGGTTGCTGGAGTGATAATCAAAGGAGATTCTTCAAGCGTTTGTTGAAGTTTAAAACCTAATTTATGGCAAGCATCAATAGAAGACGCATAGGAAGCAGCATCCATAGAAGTTCCCATTTCTATAAAATATCTTAGAAGAGGATCTATTTTTTCATATTCTTTAGTTCCTATGAGGTGTTGTTGTCTTCTTGCACATGCCGCAGCCCAAAAAACCATCCAAGCATCCACAGGATTTTCTTCCCATATATCTTCCTTTTCTATTATTTCTACTCCAGCATTCGCTAAAGAATTTATTGCCCTTTCACAAGCATCTAGAACCTCTTTATCGACAGCTGAAAACCCCATTGTGGATGACCAAATAGCAGTTTTTGGTAACTCTTCATTTAACTGATCGAACCAATTAGTATTGTCCTCTTCAAGCGAAAAAATATCTGTGGGATGAGGCCCTACGGTGGCATCTAAAGCTAACGCATTATCTTTTGTGGTATTTGCCATAGGCCCTTTTACAGTTAATAAACCTGATCCAGGAGGAGTATCACCTCCAATCGGAATTCTTCCTTGAGAGGTTTTAATTCCTGCCAGACCTCCTAAGGCAGCAGGGATTCTAATAGAGCCACCCCCATCTGAACCAGTTCCAAGTGGAATCATGCCTGAAGCTAAAGCAGATGATGTTCCACCTGAAGAACCACCTGAAGAATTCTCAAGATTCCAAGGGTTTTTTGTTGAACCAAAAGGAATGTTATCTGTCTTTCCTTTATGTCCAAATTCAGGTGTATTAGTTTTGCCGAGTATTACACATCCTTGATCCCGCATTCTTTGGACTAAAATTGAATCTGCTTTTGCAACAGGATCATTCACATGTAGTTCAGAACCAAAAGTAGTCACAAAGCCTTTAGCATCCTCAAGATCTTTAACCCCAATAGGGATACCTGCAAGTTTTCCTACCTTTTCACCTTTTCCTATAAGTGAGTCTATATATTCAGCTTGTAGTAATGCATCCTCATGATTGACAGCACAAAAAGCATTTAATTTAACGTCATATCTATCAATATTATCCAGAGCCGCTTGAGTCATTTCTTTAGCAGATATTTCTTTAGTTTGAATCTTATTTGCTAATTCCTTTAAGGAATAATCTCTGAAATCCATAGTATTTTCTCCAATAGTTAAATTGATGTTATCATTTTTTTATTAATAAAATTTCTATTTAATTATGAACTTTGAACACACTGACAAAACTAAAGAGATCATCAGCCTTGTTTCAAACTTTATTGACACAAGAGTTAGGCCAAGAGAGAAAGAATATAATGACGCAATGGCAACTTTTCGAGAATCTGGAGATCCTTGGCAAGTGCCTCAAGTACTCTATGAATTAAAGAAAGAAGCGAAAGATCTTGGGTTATGGAATTTTTCTTTGACCGGGGATTTGGGCTATGGTCTAACTAATCTAGAATTTGCACCTCTAGCAGAAATAATGGGTGTCGGATGGACTTCAGAGGTGTTTAATTCTTCAGCTCCAGATGCAGGTAATATGGAAGTCTTGGATAAATATGGAAGCGATCACCAGAAAGAAAAGTGGCTTACGCCCTTACTTAATGGAGAAATAAGATCAGCATTTGCCATGACTGAGCCTAATGTGGCGTCGTCTGATGCAACAAATATTTCGAGCACTATCACCCTTGAAGGTAACGAGTACGTAATAAATGGAGAAAAATGGTGGACTTCAGGCTATGGAAGACCTGATTGTGAATTTATGATTTTTATGGGAGTTTCAAGTCCTGATGCACCTAAACATCAAAGACAGTCTCAAATTATTATTCCAAAAGATTCAGAAGGCATAAAGCTTAAGAGAATGTTGACAGTTTATGGATCCGATCATGCTCCCAACGGCCACGCTCATCTAACTTTTAATAATGTCCGTGTTCCTAAAGAAAATATAATTTTAGGTGAAGGTAGAGGATTTGAAATAGCTCAAGGTCGTTTAGGGCCTGGAAGGATTCATCACTGTATGAAGATAATTGGAGCTGCAGAACTAGCCCTAGAACTTTTATGTAAAAGGGCTTCTTCCAGAAAAGCATTTGGAAAGGCATTGGCTGAGCTGGGAGGAAACTATGATGTTATAGCCAAGTGCCGTAATGAGATAGAAATGTGCAGACTTTTAACGCTTAAGGCAGCATATATGATGGATACCTTAGGCAATAAAAAGGCTAAGAGTGAAATTGCTCAACCTAAAGTAGAAGTTCCTAGTATGGCAGTAAGGGTGATAGAAAGGGCTATTCAGATTCATGGCGGCGCGGGAGTTTCTCAAGATACCCCTCTGGCTAGTCTTTATAGCTCTATAAGGTATTTAAGAATAGGCGATGGTCCTGACGAAGTGCATCTTAGGACAATAGCAAAGGAAGAACTTGGAAAGTATTTAGATTAAGAGTGAATATCTAATGTCTTCTCTTCGGTCCTTTTGGAGACCATTTTTTTAGCAAACTCCATCTCTTTTTTTGCATTAAACTTATTAAGTTTAAACTGTTCAGAATCTTGGGTAGCGATAATCAACCTTCCAGAATCTGTATCAAGTCTTATGCTATCAGATACAAATATCTTATTCTTTTTAGAGATTACAATAGCCTCTAGTTCATTATTGAGATCTTCAACATGACAACCATCGATAAGTTTTTTTAATTCTTTTATTTTCATTTTTATAATTGTTTAGCTAATTCTTTGATTACTGATGTGTTGATTTCTTTTGATTTAAGATTGTAGTGTGGATGATTTACCCCTGCATACATCATTTTGGTCATCTTAAAATCGTCGATCATAATATTGTCTAGATCAAATAATAATTCATTTTGAGAGTCATTATCTTTATCAGCTTTTCTTCCAAAAACTCTGATATTTTCTCCTATTTGTATCCATACTTTGTCTTCGAGATCTAATTGTATAGATTCTTGAGGCTCAATTATCAGAGTTGCTGCAAGCACTTTACTTGAACTGTTAGGTTTTTTAGATTGATCAAAAAGTATTGAGACTTTATCGCCAATATTTATTTGTATATTTGTATTCTCGTCTGAAATCTCAGAAAAAGTCATTAAAGATTAGATATGTATTTTTATTTGGAGAGCGTAGGCGTAAATGATACATTTTTTAATTCTAGAAAACTATCTCTGATTTGTTTTAATTGTTTATTAAAGGCTGTAGTTTGATAAGATATCTTCAACTGCAAAGGGGCGGCTATAAGCCTGAGATCTTAAAAATTTAAGAAACTCTTTGAACCTGATCCATACAATAATGGCGGAGGAATTGCATGCTAAAACAAAAATATCTATTTCTTATACTTTCCTTTTTTTACCTATCTCTTCAGGCTGAAACAATTGAAGAGATAATCGTTAATGGTGACTGGCGAGAGTCTAGTTTAAGCCAGGTAGGAGCAAGTCTTGTCTTGATTACTGATGAGCAAATCGAAAAGAAACAATATAAGCATTTTGAGGACATCGCTTATTCTGTACCAAATTTAAATTTTGCTGCCAGTGACTCTAGACCAAGATATTTTCAGATCAGGGGAATAGGAGAGCGCTCTGGATATGAAGGAACTCCAAACTCTTCTGTTGGATTTCTTATCGATGATATCGATTTCTCTGGTCAGGGGGGGATAGCATCTACATACGATATAGATCAAATCGAAGTTTATAGAGGACCTCAAGGCTCACGTATGGGCGCAAATGCTTTAGCAGGAATGGTTTATATCAAAACCAAAGATCCAGAAGATCTCTTTGAACTTAAAGGCGGAGTGATTTTGGGAGACTTTGGTAGAAAAGACATAAGGGCACTAATCAATTTCCCAATAAATGACGATATTCAATCTAGATTGACTTTAAATAGGGAAGATTTCGAG
>Ga0228649_1000728_pt1 | contig 13492 bp, 15 predicted proteins | sample 61DmetaG_FD_190074 | JGI IMG/M metagenome (GOLD analysis project Ga0228649, IMG submission 190074) | Seawater microbial communities from Monterey Bay, California, United States - 61D | ecosystem: Environmental > Aquatic > Marine > Coastal | place: USA: California | collected 2016-10-31 | reverse complement strand
GATCGGGGCATTTTCACTCATCGCGCAGGAAGATGAGTGTTTCGACGTCCCCGATCTCCGCTGCGAGCGCCATGGACGATTCGTCCCATAAGACGATAGTTGGGTGCGCACCGTGAAAAGATTTCATCTGATCGAGATGTTCATTCAAAATCATGTGCCGCCATAGATCTTTGTCGTATCTCGTGTAGCTCGGGTAATGACCCTCGTTTTCGACGTCAATATCCATCTTTTTATTCTTAACGCGCACGCTTTTAACCCAATCGTTCGAGGAGCGCCAGCTCATTGAACGAATAGAAAAACAGCATTTTGAACAATCGAGACTCGATCCCCTCGTAATTATCTATCACGTGCATGATGAGTCCTGACTCGTCCTCGTCGTGGTCCGACACGTATGACTTTTCGAGTTTCGGTGTGTATTCGAGCGCTTCTTCCGAGCGCGCCCAGCTGATGTATGCCTTCGCGAGGGATATTATGTGATCGACGACTCCGTTCCATAAGTTAAGATCGACGACGTTGTCGGGGACCGACTTACCGACTGGACCTCGCAGACGATCGACGAATTCGGTGCGCCTGATCGGGCCTCGGTGGGACGACATGGTTTCAAAATATGGATTGTTCATCTTACTACAACTCAGGTATTCTTTTTTGCTCACATTTCCTTCACGGTCACGCCGACCGCGAAATCTTCGTCCTCGTACAAACGTCCTTCGGCGCCCCATGTCATCGTCGTGCGCTCGACCGTGATGCCGCGCGCGTTGAACGGCCCCCGCGTGTACGCCGCCGAGAATTTGATGTTGCGCTCACCACATCTGTTCTTCGCGAAGAATTGGAACGCGTCTTGGAAGACGGACAGTGGCACGCGTGCGTCGGGATCGATCACAACTTCAGACGAGTTGAGATACTTGTCCAGTGGCGATACTTGTTCTTCAATCTCTTGTCGCACTTCCAAGAAGTATCTGGGTAAGATGTCCCAGATGTTACCCACCCCTCGGTACTTGTGGAGCGCGTAGTCCAAGTACGCGCGCACGCACTTTTGTAACATGATTGGAACTTCACACTTGAGTTTCTGAGGGAGCGTCGCGTCGGCGTCCTTCACCTGTCGAACAAAATTGAACGTGACCAAACGGCGAAGAATCGAACCGCCGGTGTCTCGCCATCCGGGCATCTCATTGCCGGCCATGACTCCGGGCGTGGTCCATTGAATCGATTTGGCTTTTTCGTGCTTCACGGCGATACTCACGTCCTCGCCCGATACCATGGATTGGAATTCGGCCTGTTCCAAGGCCATCGTCTCGCGACATTCGGGTGAGATGAACATGAACCCATCGTAGATGGATGCGAGCCCGAACTTTCGCTCGATGTTGTTGGACAGTGTGCGCACGTCTTCGGCCTCATAGAATTGTTTAAAAACAGACGTCAGCGCTTGCGACTTGCCACTACGCGCGATCCCCCCATAGAACGGGATGATTTGCCACCCGTCGAGATCACCGACTTCAAAACACAATCTGCCGGCGAGGACATAGGCCCATCGCTGAACATCTTCGGGGAGACGCTGATAGTCCAAAATCTTCGCGAAATGCGGTGTAGGGATATCGAACCAATCTTCCATCATAGAAAAATCTTCGAAATCGGTGTCAAAGTATTTGCACGACGCGAGCGTCGGGTCCAACTTTTTGAATTCGTTACTCTCGTATGGCAAAAATTTGCACGTGTACTCTTTCGTCAGCGGATCGAGCGCTTTACCGAGAAAAACACCGTTTCGATAACTCCACATGTTTCGACACTTCTTCACCTCGGGAAACTGTGGGTCAATGCAGACGGTGAGATGATTGATGACATCTCTGAACCCCGAACCTTTGCTCGTGAGATCCTTCCACATGTCGTGTCGAAGTTGCTTGTCCGCCAATTTGTACACAAGCGTGGGTATATCGTGCTGGGGAATCCACGCGCGAGTGCCGTGGCCATTGATCTTATGTTCTAAGCAGCACATGCCTTTGTAGCGTCGTAGTTCTCTGGTGTGCGCCTCGTACAAGCACACGTAGAGAGCCCGTTGGAAAGGACTGAGCTCCTCAATTTTGCCGGGCGCATATAACTCGGCGTTCACCTTGAACATATCTGGGTCGGATATGTAGACCGACGGCATCGTGTGCGGTCGCGACACTCGTTCATAGTGTCTCAGTCGCTGGCGAATGAGAATGAATCCACACTCGATTTCCTCCATGATGCGGTTGATTCTTTGATGCAAAGTCATCCCCGCACCGCCCTCTTCCTCTTGCCATCCCGTGATGCCCAGCGCCTTTGCCCTGAACAACATAGATACGACTCGAGCGTTCTCGCGCTCCATCGCCTTGTCCGCCAGTGTCAACGTCGCGTTCGAGTTATGTGTGGTGATTCCATCGGATGGTAAAGCATCGAGCAACTGATCGAACCCAAGTTGTTCCGAGTGACTGAACGCCTCGGGATCTGGACACACGCTACTCGGTGCCAGTCGCCATCGCTTCTCGAGCAACTTGACGTGTTCCTTGACGAGCGAGCTCGGCGCGTCTCGGTAACACCCTCTAATACGTTCGAGCGTGACCTCATTCGCGTTGGAAGTAGTCGAGTCAACGGAATGAGTGGCCATTCTCTCTCCTGTTTGTCTGAGGTGTCACCTAATCTTTTAAGTAGAAATTTTTCATCACATCTTCGCTAACATTTTTACGAGGATCTTGTTCGTCATGGTCAATTGGTGTGCGATGTCGAGCAGGGCCGTGCACGCGGTCTGACCAGAGGGCTCGGGGTCCAGGAGCGCGTCGCTGAGAACGGTCGCGATATCGGCCAGGCCGCCTGAGATGTCGTCCTCGATTTCCACATCATCATCTTCGTACATCAGCAGGTCGTCATCATCATCTTCCGGGTCAGACACCAGGTCGTCTTCGATCACCTCGACTTCGTCCTCGTCCACAGGACACGGACACTTTTCGTCGTCTTGGCACGTTTTGCATTTTTGGGTCGGTCGGTTGAAGTCGGTCATCATGTATATCTCCAGGTGAGAAACATGGTTCGAAGATTTTCCGCAGGATGGGTGCGATTTCCACCGAAATTAAAATCTCATCCTAAGGTACAACACACACAACAATGGCTGGAGGCCTTATTGCATAGGGCCAAAAAGTGAGCGTGAAAAGCGTTACTCACTAGTCCGTCGCGACACCAAGGTCGCGCGGGCGAGACATCCTGGTTGCGGGAAACTCCTTAGAGCTCTGACTACCACCCTCGTTTGGAAACATTCGAGGGGATCTCGGTTAACTGCCGAACCCGATGGTAAAAAGGTCAGAGATTGGACAATCCGCAGGCGAGGAGCTAAAGCCGTCATGACAGGCCACGCTCCCGTTTCAACGATCGCTAAGGTGTCGGTATCAGATGAAGGACTAGTCATCCCGATGATGCTTAAGGTACGATCTAGACCCGGTGGGAAACCATCGGGAAAATAAATTTTAAGGGTTTAGTCAATTCCTAAACCCTAACAAAAAAATTTATGAACGCATGCAACTCGTCGCATATGGGGCTCAAGATGTCTATCTTACGGGTTCCCCGAAAATTACTTTTTTCAGCGCTCAATACCGCCGCCATACTAACTTCAGTATGGAGACTATCGAGCAAACCGTCAACGGTACCGCCGCCAGCTCTGGCCGCGTTTCCGTGACCGTCGCCCGTAACGGTGACTTGGTCGGCGAAATGTACCTCGAATTGACCACTAAGGACGACTTGTCCTCCGCGACGTCCGCCAAGGACGTCAACTGGGTCGCCGAGCGTGCGGTTTCCTCCGCGGAACTTTCCGTGGGTGGACAGCGCATCGACCGTCTCCACCAGCGCTGGTGGCGCATCTACGCGGAAGTTTACCTTGACGCCGCCGCGAAGCAAAACTATGCGAAGATGACGACGGGCATCGCGGGTGCTGCCTCCAAGGTGTACCTCCCGCTCTTGTTTGCCTTTAACTTGAACCCGGGTCTCGCCCTGCCGTTGATCAGCTTGCAGTACCACGAAGTTAGGATCGATATCGACTTGGCCAGTGACTTCGAAACGTTCTTCTCCACGTCCGGTTTGAAGGTTCACGCGCAGTACTACTTCTTGGACACCGACGAGCGTCGTAGATTCGCGCAACGCGCCTCGGAAATGCTCATCACCCAAGTGCAGCACACTGGGGTCGATGCTGTCACCGATGCCGGCACCAAGAACGTGCGTCTCTCCTTGAACCACCCAGTTAAGGCTCTCCACTGGGTGTGCAACGGCGGTACCGCGAAGTCTTCCCTCTGGAACTTCACCGCGGATCAATCGCTCACCTCTGTCGTGCTTGAATCCAACGCCTCTGCCATCGCCACCTCCAATGCGTTCATCTCCCCGGCGGACATCGGTTGCCCGTTGGTCAAGTTCGGTACGGGCGGCTCCGCCAAGATGCCGACGGAACGCGGTGCGCCGAGCGCTAAGCGCACGTCCGGTCCGTTGTCCGAATTCAAGTTAATCTTGAACGGCCAAGACCGCATGAAGGCGATGGATGGTGCTTACTTCAACTCCGTCCAAGCGGCGCAGCACTGGAGCGGCTCCCCGATGCCGGGTATCTACTCGTACTCCTTCGCACTTAAGCCCGAGGAGCATCAACCGAGCGGGAGCTGTAATTTTTCGCGCATTGATAATGCGCAAGTTGCCGTTACGTTGAAGGACACCACCACCGCCGGCTCGACGACCACGAACCTTTCGTTGTTTGCGCTTGGCTATAATGTTTTGCGAATTCAATCGGGTATGGCGGGTCTTGCCTTCTCTAACTAATCGTCGACGCTTACGCTTCACCGCGCGCACGCACGCGACGAGCTCGTTCGATGCAAGTGAAGTGATGTGATGCATCATCGCATCATCGCACAAACGGTAAATTTTTAATTTAAATCACAAAAAACAAAAAAAACAAAAAAAAATAGATCATTAACTCAATAAAATAGTGAAGGTATTATCACATTTTATTGACTTTGCGTCCTGACCCGGATTTCAAACGATACGTTTAGACGAGCAGATTTGTATTTATTAAAACGAAAACGGCTTTTCACCCTCGCACAGAACGTGATCCGTGTAAAGACGGTCCGTTGGATAGAGGGCCCAGCATTCGTGTTCTAACGGATTCTCGATGAGCGACCATCCCGATTCCCTGATGAATTTGTAAATGTTCCGAACGAGTCGCCCGCCATCACTGTCTGCTTCGTCTTCACACTCGTCTATGAAATAGTTGAATTCGGGGTCGTGGTTGAAGAAAAGCGCCGTATTGAACAGTTCAGGTTTGAGTATGTCCCCGAACATCTCGTAGACGCGGGGAGGCCACTCGCGTACATCCTCTTCGGGGTGGTTGATGCCCATGTAAAGAAAGTCAAAATCATCACCGAGTGCTTCGACCATTTCACTTAGGGAGAGCATGGTGCGTGCGTCGTGAAATGACGCCACCGCACGCGCGCACCGCCATTTCGATCGGATCGAAGATTCGTGAAATTTCACCACACCGCGCTCGAAATCGACTCCGATCAAACCCGGGTTATGTAAGACGACGCGCCGTGACCACGTGTTTATAAACAAGAGTCCGAAGCGGCTTCAGATGTCTATGTGTGCCGCGAAGAAACGCATAGAAGAAATGCGCGAAAACGGGGATCGTCCGGATCTCGTGCGTTTCATGGACGAGATAGAATGGCGTATGAATCGAATCAAACAGTGTGAGAGCGCACGTCGTAGATAGTACATATAATCTTTAAAAAAATCCTTATAAAAATTCGTATAAAAATCCGCAGACGAGATGATTTGAACCGCGGAACGTGTAAGGTGCCTACGTCATTCCCGCGCACGTACGTGACGACGATGGACGTCGCTCTACCCGCGGGGGCGTCGTCTAATGAACTAGCGAAGCTACGGAAACGGGTAGCACTGCTCGAACGCATGCGCGCGGACGACGCCGCGTTACGCGCGCTTCAGCTCGAAGATGCTGATGATGTTGACACGGAAGCTGAGGGGGGGTTTCCGCAGAAGATACGCGGCGAATCCACGGGGGCGCTACCGTTACCACCACCACCGCCCGCGAATCGTGAAAAGCGAAAGGAAAGCTCACCGGTGGCCATGGAAGAGGAGCCCGCTGCCGTCGACGAAGTAGCACCGCCCACCGCCGACGGAAATACACTTAAAATATTCGGTATCGAGTGCGATTCCGTGAAGATGTGTACTGGTGTTATGAACGACGTCGTCGGGAAGATGGACGCGTCAAACTCATCGGCCAAAGATTCCAGTGGTATGTTCTTGCACGAAGTCTCCCTTCGATCCATCGTTTTGAATCACCTGTTCGACAACTGCGATGCCGTCGTCGACGATGTTTTTGAGCAGTGCGTCGAGCGATTTCATCTACCCGCTACAAAGGAGAGTGATCGCTGGTGGTTTGACTACGGACTCTCTCACACCTGGACACCCGACGGTCCCGTGGTCGAACGAACAGTGCTGGACGCCGCGGACGCGCTGAATGCACTCAAAACGCCGTCTCCGGTCGGCTCACAAGACACGACCCGTGTGTTCAAGCGAAAACCCCGGTCGCTTGAGTTGTGGTGCATCGCGATGGGTAGGGATGGTCCGTGTACGAAGCGCGTCAGTAAAGAGCGCGCGTCAATCGGTAAAGTTACGTGTGGGTACCACGATAACCAGGAACCCGACGACGACGACACCGACGGGGAATACGAGGTCATCGCGACACCGATACAGCCCAATGTCGCTTTGGTGAGCGAAGCGAATACCGTGGCTGCGTTGACACAGTCGATTGGGCGAGTCGCCCGCGACAAAAAACGGAAAACCACCGTCGCAGTCGAACCGTCGCAGTCGAAGCGCGTGCGTTGGACGGACGAGGAGCACCAACTCTTTCTCGAAGGCATTAAACAATTCGGCAAAGGCGCGGAGGCAAACCGTCAAATCAGTGAGAAATTCGTCACTACGAAAACTCCTTCGCAGGTGGCGAGTCACGCGCAAAAATATTATTTGAAGGCACCCCTCGAAGATTCTGCTATAAACAACGTCGGGCGCACGGCGGTGACCGGGAATTTTACAACATCCCAACTCGATATTAATAACATTGTGTGGGTCAAAACTGGAAAAACTGCTCATTGGCCGGGGCACGTTTGGGAGATACACAACGGCCATGGTCAATGCAAAACAAGCGAAGGTTTCTCACCGTCCGAATTCAACGATGGGAAAGAACGTTTCGTCGTTCGGACGTACGACGATAAGCTCATCGAGCCTAAAACAACGAGAAACATTACGTATTTCTGTCCGGGTACGCATTTCGAACGATACAAGAAAGCCGCTAAGACGCCTGGTTTCATCAACGCGATGAGACGGGCGTGTGACGATTACAACAAGTCAAGACTCGACTACGACAAATCCAAGAACACGAAGACCGCACCAGAACACCTCTGTACCTTTTAATTTTGTACGCTACGCTTTATGTTTGTGCGGCTCCGCGCATCGTTTCAATAACTCGGCGTGATCACCGAAATCGTACGTCGGGTATCCGTCTCGAATTTTTTTCGAAACCACGAGCGCTTCGTGCACGCGATTCTCACCTTCTTCGATGCAAGCCTTCTCGATTTCAAAGAGTTGTCGTTCGAGACGAACGTATTCGGCCACTCTGTGGGTTGGCACTCCATCGCGAATCATGCGTGCGCTCATTCCGGAGACCCTCAGTTTGGGCGTCTCCCTGGTGAGAAGGAGAACGACGAAGAGAAATGTGAGAAATTTGAAATACATGACCTCGTCTTCTTGAATTACAAGCTTATTTTAATATGCGCATGATGTCGTTGATTTTGTAGGCGATGTTGTACAACTCTTCCTCGCACGAGATCTCACTCGGATCGACGATTTCCATTTCGATCTGATAACAGGCTGGATTTTCGTCGTCCTTGTCGAACGCCGCGCCAGTGCTGACCGTCATGTCGATGGAAAGATTTTTTCGGATGAAAGATGTTCGCTGTTTCATTCTCTTGCGATCCATGGCAAATTCACCTTGCAGTGGTTCCTCGTGGTTCACGGAAAACCGAACATCGAACGGTGACGTCTCGATTCCGGTGAAGTCAACTTGCTCGACCTTCGACTTTCGAATTAAGGATCGTTCTTCCGTCGTCCCGTCTACCGACATGCGCACGTTCTCGGCATCCGCGTAGTAGACATCTTGAACCGTGTTGACGACCTTCTCCCATCCGAGAAACTGTTGCAGACCTTCGTAAACTTTTTGAAAGGTGGCCGCGCCGACGTTCGTATCGAAGAAACTCCCGTTAAACTTACCGAATCTGAATTCCACCTCAATGTTTTCGCCCGGGACGTGTCGATCGTAGCAGGGGCGGATTCGCTCCATCACGGCATCGATGTTCATCGCGTCGCTCTCTGCCATCGGTGGCGACATCTTTTATCAGAAAGTAACTCATTCCTTTAAGCCGTCATCTTTACATACGCTAAGAAGTAATGACTCGCGGGATTTGCGATCTCTTGCATTCTTGAATCACACTCGTCGTCCCTGAATCTCCACTCTTTCTTGTGAAGCGTGAATGCCGCGTAGTGGCCGCCGCATTGGACGCCCGCGTGTACGGCGCTCGCGACGAGCTTATAACTGTCGCCGGTGCTCATCGACAAACGCTCCGCGACGCGCACGTGACTTTTTTGGTCGAACGATACGAACAGAACTTTCGGCATTGTTTTGAAGAAGGTCCGCGTCGCCGCGACGTGGTACCGCGTTCCCTCGTCGTCGACGTAGCCCTCGATGGGCGTCCAATCCGTCGCTTTCTCCAACATCTTCCCGATGTCATCGATCCCGGATTCGTGCGCGAGGATGTGCACGCAGAAGGCTTCGTCGCGTGAGGATTCACCACCGGGCCACTTCGTGACTTGCGTCTTCGTTCCGTACACGATTCCCTTGATCCACGGAACCGCGCGCTCGAGGATGTCAACTATGCACAGGACCGCCTCTTGAACATCGTGCTGCTCTTCGTCGACAAATCTTGGAAACGTTTTCTGAAATGCGCGGATCAGCGGCGTCGGGTCTAATGGCTCGCGCGGTGGATCGCTCGCCTTCCAAAAGTCGTTCACGAGTCGAGAGTAGAGCCGCGTGAACTCACACTCACCCGTGTATCGCCTCTTGATGAATCTATTGCTCAAGATGGGGACGTGTAGAAGCACCTGTAACGACGCGTTGAAATAACACGAGTTACCGATGTTCACGAGGCCTCTCATTTTATATCTCATTACAGAGCTACGTCTTTAAACTCCTCAATCTTGATGTCCTCTTTGATGTTAACGATGGTTCGGTAATACGTTCGCCTGTTGTTCGGGTGCGTCTTATCCGTGCGCCGTTTGAGTGGTCGCCACCACATGGGCGTTTCGTCTGTAACATATTCGCACTCCACGATGGCGCCGTCTTCGAACCAATCCGGCTCGTCGGTGATTCGACCCCGGGGGATGAATGACTCGAACACAGGCTTCCCTCGCTCTTGTACGTATAGACGCCACGTGTCGCCGTCCTTCTCCATGCGAAAGTCCACGGTGTTTTTATCTCTCGGCTTCCACTTGAACATCGTTTCGTGCGTTCCGGTTCGAACGGGTTCGTCCACGGGAGTTAAGATGATGCCGTCGACCTCCTGCTCGACGGTCGGGAGATGATGTTCCATGAATATACGAAACTCTTCGAGAACGAAGAATGTTTTGAGAACGAGCCTGTACGCATCAGATTTCATACGTATGCGCGTCTTTGTGAACTTTTCGAGCGCGTCGTATCGATCGATGAACCCGAGATGGCCCACTGGACTCCCATCGATGATGAGACCATCGTATAAGAGTAACGTATTCTCGTAAAGCTCGCCCTCGAGTATCGTGCCCTCGTACGCGCGCCTCACGAGGTTTAAAGAGATTTGGCGCATGCGCATGCTCCTGTCGATGAGCACACACAATGGAATTCCATTCACGGAAAGCGCGGCCAACATGCACCTCTCGCCATCCGTCTTCTCACACACGACGTACGGATTCGCGCGAAGCTGTTTGAAATGGCGCCGTTCGATGGAGACCGGCTGACATCCCGGGAAGCGCCCCAGGGGTGTCCCCCAGCACCTGGACACGAAGCGTGCGATCGCGTCGTAGAGGGGAGACGTCTCGTCGATGTGCTCCATCGGCGCGGCGTCGAGTTGTGGTGATCTGTCAGATTTGATTACATCTTCTTTAAGTGGTTTTTACTCCCGCGGCGTTCATGATGTTACTCACACACTCGTGAGTGTATGTGATCGTTAATTTCGCGTCAACGTACGCTTGAATCTTTACTCCGCTCTCCTTCAACTTATCAAACATCGTTCGGGGATTCGGGTGAACTTTGGCGCTCACCTTTTTGCGCACGTGTTTTGTCATCATCAACCAGCATTTCGGTTCAGTGGCTTTTACCGTGTACATCTCGTCGGAGACGCGATTGTTCACCTCCGTGTCGAAGTGCAAACCCATTTGAGACACGGGCTCGGTGGAGTCGGCGAGAACATTGTCTTTGAACATCTTCCAATCGACACCTTCCCTGACCGCCGGGAAGACCACAATTCCGAGTCCTTCGTGAGGCTTGAATACACACGCGAGTGAATCTTCGTCGACGTGGACACCAAAGTCCAGAAAGAAAATGCGATCGACGTCGGTGCGTTTCAGTTGTTTTGATATGATTTCAGATTTCTCGTACGGGTCGTCCGCCACATAGATGATTTCATTCTGAGTTTCACCGGTCTGAACACATTTCAGATTCATCCGCAAGATGCTGTGAAGTGTTTTTACATGAAGCGCCTTCGAGCGCGTGGCGAGGATGGTGACGAACTTCATGAGAATCTTCTTATGTACGTGTTGAAAATTTAAGCTTTAAGTCGATCTTTGAGACATCCCGAGAACGGTAAGTTGCCGACATGGCCGAGTGTGGTCGCGAGATCGGCGTAAATCTTTCCACCGATTTGTTGCCATCGGCGACAGAAGGCATAATCTTCGGAGAGATAACGCTTCGTCGTGGGATCGATCATGCAGTCGAAACACGCGTGGTAGTCATCGAAATCGCGATTTTGGTGATCGTTCTTGCACCATAACTCCGGGAACTCGTCTTCGAGCTTCTTAAAGACGGAGCGCCTGATGCACATGAAACCCGTCGGACCATCGAGGATTTCAATCATACCGTCCTCGACTGGTCGATTCGTGGCGCCGAAATTGATCACGAGTGACGAACTCAACATCGACATGTCGCGCTCGTCGCCCTTCTCGACGGCGGCTTTCGCCTGATCCCACATCACGGTCTTTTTTGGATAGCACCCGACGGATATTTCTCTGTTCGCGCGAACGAGGCGCACGACCGACGCCGCATCGAAATCAATGTCCGCGTCGATGAACATGAAGAAGTTACAGTCCGTTTTCTGCATAAAACGACCCACCGAGACGTTCCGAGCCCTGTGAACGAGCGACTCGTTCTCGGTCGTGTCGAGATACAGTTGTATACCCTCCCTCATGAGTTCTAACTGCAACTTGACGATTCCGGTGAAATACTTCTCCAGACACAGGCCTCCATAGCACGGGGTCGAAAGGAAGAGTTTTATGGGAGTCGACATCTCTGTCTTTGTGATTACAATCATTGTTTCTCCTTTAAGTAGATCTCTGATTCCTCGACGGCCTTGAGTAAAGTTGGTACGGTGACCTCGCATCTCGCGCCGATGATCTTCGCGTCGAGGCGTCTGTCGATGGAGATTAAGATGGCCGCCGCGGCGATGGTTTTCGGTGCGCGCGTCTGCAACGAGCGACAGCCCTCGAGCTCGGTGCATAAGAACTCCGCGTCTCGGCGCTCACGTCCAGTGATCGCGTCGGTGCTGTCGAACCGGTTCCAAATTCGCGCGAGAAGCTCTCTCGGCTTCGCGCCGTACGTCGTGCCGGTGGTGTTCGTGTGTGCGGTTCGATCGGCGTCGGACGCGAGCGTCTGGCGCACCAGCTCCGACGTTCGCGTGACGTGACGTACGTCAATGCCCCACATGTCCGCGACCTCAGCGTTCGTTCGTGAGATGCCCGCGAGCTTACACGCCATGATGATGCAGTTTGCGGTGGCGCCTAGACGCACGTCACCACGGGTTAACTTGAGCTCGGTGAATCTTTTGTAGAAGAGCTTGGCGTGAACCCGTACCGAATCAGGAAGCGACGTCGCTTTCTCGTCGATTCTAGCGTACGCGTGGTAGAGCGCGCGATCTCTGTGATGCGACGCGAGACGAAAGTTGATCGTCGACATCCGCTTGTGGGCGACCGATGACGACCATTTCGTTCGTATCTGCGTGCCCGCGCCCCACTGCTGACTGAACAAAAGTTTCGCGTTCGAGTCCTTTTTGAAGTCGCATCTCGACGAGTTATCCGCCGCGTACACACCGAGTTCGTTCACGGAAGATATCCACTCGGGCTTCTCGTCGATCGACATCGCATCGACGGTCCCGCAGGACGGGCACGTCAGAACCCCCTCGACGTCAACCTTTGCGACATCACACCTCCCACAAACACCCGAAATTAAACAAGAAGATGGCTGCGTCGATTCATCTTCTACATTTCCACTTCTTTTTACGTGATCTATGTAGGCCCAGATATACTCCATCTTCTTTCTTTTTTATGTATTTCTCCTTTAAATCGACTGACGAGCCCTGATGTTTGCTTCGATGTTGTCGATGGTCTCCTTGAACGACCTCGCGCCCGGGGAAAGCGGTTCCCACGCGTTCCACGCCGCGTCGACCTCGCGGTGATCCGGTGGTACGTCGATACCTTGCCCGGGTTCGTCGTCACTCACGACGAACGACAAATCCGACTCCGAGTCGCTCCCCTCCGACCAGATGGATGAGCAACTGTCTTCGACGTCTACTTCGGAGATGCGCGCCCACTGCGAGCTGTCGACGCGCTTGAATTCGAGGTCGTTGAACGTCGTTCCCGACTCGTAGTGTTCCGTCACACTCTCGTAAGGCGCTGGCGATACTTCGTCGTCGACTGCGTACAGCGTCGCGCTCTTGTAAAGACGCGGAGTCGGCGTGAGATAGTTCACCCCCAGGACGTTGCCCGTGTTCATGCTAACCGTCGCGTAACTGTGTTCCTCGACATCATCTAGTGCAACGAGCACCTTAACTATGTCCCCGGGCTTGATCTCGTCTCTTTTTATGGTGTTTAATTCCGTCATCTTGTTCTGAGTGATGGCTTAAAAGCTATGGATAAAAAATCTACAGAAGAATTACAGAATGTCTGTCATCATCCTGTCCAAGGAGGCCTGTGAGTTCTGCGACCACGCCGTCGCACTGTGCAGGGACGAGGGTATTGAATACAAGAAGGAATTCGTCGATAAACACGAATTGCGCGAGCGATGCAAAGGCGCGACGCACTACCCGCAAATCTTTGCCGGTGGGCGACACATCGGCGATTACTATGCCTTCGCTGACTG
>Ga0228649_1000723_pt1 | contig 13535 bp, 8 predicted proteins | sample 61DmetaG_FD_190074 | JGI IMG/M metagenome (GOLD analysis project Ga0228649, IMG submission 190074) | Seawater microbial communities from Monterey Bay, California, United States - 61D | ecosystem: Environmental > Aquatic > Marine > Coastal | place: USA: California | collected 2016-10-31 | reverse complement strand
CCAGCTTGGGTGCGCGCGTTAAATCGCGGCGCGCGTCGTTCGCGCGCGATTCGCGCGCGCGCGCGGCGACGCCGCGGCGCGTCGCGGCGATGGCGAGCGCGAACGGCGGCGCGGCGTCGGACGCGACGTCGACGCTCGTCGTCGCGTGCACGACGGCGTCGCTGTACGCGTTCGGGGACTGGTTCCTGAAACACATCCTGTGCGCGGAGACGCGGGATCTCATCAGCGCGCGCGTGTCGGCGACGTTCTCGGCGACGTTCGCGGTGACGTCGTCGATGCTGTTCCTGATCGGGTACGAGATCGCGAACGCGGTGAACGCGAGGACGCTGCGGTGGTGCTGGGCGGGCGCGCTCGGGAGCGGGACGGCGGCGCTGCTGGGCGTCGCGCCGTGGGAGCTGTTCGCGCTCGGATTCGAGGCGCTGGGAGGGAAGGGAGGGGGGAGGGACGGCGCGGGAGGCGCGGGAAGGGGACGAAGGCGACGGGCGTACGCGTGGGCGACGGCGGCGACGGGGGGGTTCGCGTACGCGTTTTTGGGGTTGGCGAGACGAGGCGCGAGCGGGGAAGACGACGGCTCCGTGATGGTTCGCGTCGTGTCGCGCACGGCGGTGTTGGGGATTTGTCTGTTGGGCGTGTTGTCGGGGTTCGGGATGGTGCACTTTCCGTACACGACGGTGCGGATTTTTCACCGCGCGATTCCGGACGCCGAGGTCTCTGGTCTCGAACGGCGTTTGGTGCAGAGCGTGGAGACGATCGTGGAGCGAAAGAAACGCATTGAGATCTTGAAGTACGAGATCGCGCGCGAGGCGCGGATGGAGCGCGATAGGAATAGCAAAAATGGAGGCGGCGGAAGTTTGTTCAACCGTCTCGCCGGCGGGTTTCGCCTTCCGGGCCTCGGCGAAGCTCGAGGGGAACAGATCTTAGCCATAAGCGCCGAAATAGAGGCGCTAGAGATGGTGAACAACACTCTGTTCTTCGATCTCCACGACGTCAACTTGCAGCGACAGCGCGCAAAGATGTCCAAAACCCCCTACGGCCGCTTTCTCGAGCTCTGCGGCGTCGGCATGGCCGTCGTGTGCGGCTACCGCCTCGTCGCCGGATTCAAGCGTTTGATTTTCAAACAAACCCCCACGAGCGATCCAATCTCTTTCGCTCTACACATATTCTTAGCCAACAAGGCCATTCACATCGATCCCGCGACGTTGGCGCAGTACCTCAGCCTGCTCTTGATCGCCTTCCTCGTCATCAACTCGATGCAAAACTTCATCACCCAGCTCGTCAAGCTCTTCTTCGCCTACGGCGGCGGCGTCACCACGGACGCCCTGGTGCTATTCACCACCGAGATGGTCGGTCTGTACTTCCTCTCCTCCGTGTTATTAGTCCGAGAGCAGCTTCCCGAGCGTTACCGCCACGTCGTCACCGAGGCGCTCGGCGCCGACTTGGAGTTTCGCTTCTACGCCAAATTCTACGAGCTCATCTTCATGGCGAGCGCCGCGCTCACCGCCATCGCGCTCTACGCCAAGCACGTCACCGCCACCGTCACCGCGGACGTCTCCAAGCCCGTTCGTCGCGCGTGACCCGTCCCGTCGTCCGCGAAAAACTCACCAATCAAAAAATCCACAAAAAATCTTTCGACGTGCCAGCTGGCGATGCGCTTTTTCGCCGCTTTCCGATCGGCGATCAATCGGATGGATCGTCGCCCTCGCGTCGCGCCCGCACACGTCGACGCCCCGACGCGAACGACGCGAACGACGGAACGAACGCCGCCATCATGCCCGCGCCCGAGTTAAAGTTCGAAACCCTGCAGGTGCACGCCGGCCAAGCGTCCGATCCCGCGACGAACGCGCGCGCGGTGCCGATCTACGCCACGAGCTCGTACACGTTCGATTCGTCCAAGCACGGCGCCGATCTGTTCGGGCTGCGCGCGTTCGGGAACATATACAGCCGAATCATGAACCCGACGTGCGACGTGTTCGAAAAGCGCGTCGCCGCGCTCGAGGGCGGCGTGGGCGCGCTCGCGGTGTCGAGCGGGCAGAGCGCGCAGTTTTTGGCGATCTCGACGATTTGCGGGACGGGCGATAACATCGTCGCGACGCCGAGCCTGTACGGTGGGACGTACAATCAGTTCAAGGTGACGTTTCCGAGACTTGGGATCAACGTTAAGTTCGCGAAGGACGACGATCCGGCGAGCTTTGAGGCGCAAATCGACTCGAACACGAAGGCGCTGTACGTGGAGACGATTGGGAATCCGCGATTTTCGGTGCCGGACTTTGCCAAGTTGAAGGCGATCGCTCAAAAGGCGGGGATTCCTTTGATTTGCGACAACACGTTCGGTGCTTGCGGATACGTGTGTCAACCGCTCAAGCACGGCGCGGATATCGTGGTTGAAAGCGCGACGAAGTGGATCGGCGGCCACGGCACCACCGTCGGCGGCGTCATCGTCGACGGCGGTACGATGAACTGGAACAACGGTAAGCACCCAGTGATGACTGATCCGTCTCCGGGCTACCATGGATTGAAGTTCTGGGACACTTTCGGCCCGGACGGCATTCTTGGTGCCAACGCGACGTTCATCATGCGTTGCCGCGTCGAAGGCTTGCGCGATCTCGGCATGTGCCAAAACCCGTTCGGAGCGTTCAACTTCATCCTCGGCTTGGAGACTTTGTCTCTCCGCATGGAACGCCACTGCTCGAACACTATGGCTTTGGCGCAATACTTGGAAAAGCACCCGCAAGTGAGCTGGGTGTCTTACCCAGGCCTCAAGGCGCACCCGTTCCACAAGCTCGCCATCGAATATTTCCGCGACGGCAACTTTGGAGCCGTGCTCACGTTCGGTATCAAGGGTGGTCTCGATGCGGGCATGAAGTTCATCGACAATGTCAAGCTCGCTTCGCACTTGGCTAACGTCGGGGATGCGAAGACGCTCGTCATCCATCCGGCGTCGACCACGCACGAACAGCTCACTCCGGAGGAACAAACCGCCTCGGGCGTGACTCCGGACATGATTCGCGTCTCCGTCGGCATCGAGCACATCGATGACATCTGCGCGGATTTCGCCCAAGCGCTCACGGCGTAATCTTCCGGTGCTGATCCAATCAGAATCGTCTCTTGCACGAACTATTTACGAAAACTTTAATCGCGCGCGCGGCTCCGCAACGCAGCATGTCTCTCATATTACTATCATACCACATCAATAAACTTGTAATGAACACAAGAAACGAAAAAAATCGAACGTGACGCGCGCGCTGTGGTGTGTGATGGTGGATGGATGGATATTCAGTGGAGTTACAACATCATCCTGGTAAGTAAACTACAGTTGCTGGGATTGTTTTGTTTTGTTGTACACGTTGGTTGGACGAGACAAAATATTAACTCGACGACGATCTCTTCCTTGAAAGCGAGTGTGGTCGCCCTTGTTAGAGATCGTCACAGAGTATCTGATTATGCTCCTCCAAGTACTGCTCGAGCACCCAAGTAGGGAGCGTCGTAGAACTCGAAGGCTTCGACTTGTGTCGCGTTCCGTGTAAACGCTTGGCCTCATCCTTCCACGACACCGCTCTGTGCGTGGCCTCGGTGGGCTCTTTCGGCGTCGCCGGGATCCCCGTGCGCTCGGCGGCGCGCGCAGTGGGATAGTACAACAAACAACTGCCGGCGACGGCGGCTTCGGGGGAGTGATCGGGACGAACAATTTCCGTAGGGGGAAAATGGAAAGATGTTCCGAACTCGTCGCCCACGTTGTGGCCGTAGACGTCCATGCGTCGTCGGTAACTCTCTTGCGCGAGCGCGTCGGCCGTTCTCTTCGCATCTCCCATGCGATCGAACCGATCGAAAGAGTCTTCGACGTGTATGTTCACCGCCTCGTCGTCATCGTAGCCACTGTTGTAAGGTTCGTCGACGACGAAGTGCATGGGCGACCGCGCGCGCGGCGCGTACTGCGGCGCGCGATGCTTCTTCTGTTGTCTGCCGTGCCCTTGGCCCGACTGACACGCACCGCTGTCGCCATTTCTGCCGTTACCGTGTCCAATTCCAGTGGTGCCACTGTCGTGGGATCCACTCGACGTGCGCGGGGCTGGCAAGTCGTTGCCGCTGCCGCGCAGCTGCGAACGCAAGCAGTACGTCGACGGCGCGATTCGGACAAAGGTTTCATCCTGACTCAGCGCCGCGGTGACGGAGTTGTTCGGCGTCTTACACGTCCCCCAACTGTACATCGATAATCTCTGCGCCGTCCCCACGATCGATGCCACGGTCATCCCGCGCGTGCCGCTCTCCGCGAGCAACACGTACGCGCTGTGTTTGATGGTGCCGATTTCGTACCCGAGCGCCACCGCGTCGGCGCTCCAATTCTTCTTCGCTCTCTTCACCATCATCGCCTCCTCATCGGTATCGCTGGACGACGTCGGCACCGCCCGTCCCTTAGCGAGCGTGTTTACCAGCACATTATCCGGCGTTCTCTTCCCATCCTCGTCGACGTGCGCGTCGCCCCGATTTCTCGTGCTCATGTGTCCCCCCTTCGTCGTCGCCTCGGCGTGCGCCTCCTTGCGATCAATCACCTCGTGATCACCGCGCGCGCCGCGACGCGCCTTCGTACTCGCCACCATGACGTCGTCTACGCGACGAGATCTCCCCGCGTTCAACCCTCGAGTCCGTCGCCTTCGCGAGTTCGCTCGCGCGAATCGCCGTCTCGGCGAAACCTGTCCCGTCGCGCGCGTCGCGTCGCTTCGTCAGTCACCCATTCTCACCGCGCGCCCGAACCTCTCGCCGCGATTCGCGATCATCGCGATCGCGTTCGCCCCCGTTTTCGACGTCCGATTCGATCCCGCGCCGTCGCCGCGCCGCGTCCCGGCGCGTCCCGGCGCGTCCCGGCGTCCCCACGGTTTAGTACCCCTCGTTAACGACCGCGCCGTCCTCGCCCGCGCCCGCGCCGGCGACCGCCCGCGCGCGCGCGCGACGCGCGCGATCGACGCGTTCGAAACCCAACTCTCGATCTCGCGCCTCTTCGCGCGCGTCCGCGCCGTCCGCGCGCGACGCCGCGCCGGCGCGCGCCCTCCGCCGCGCGCCGCGGGGGAACGCGGCGCATCCGCGTCACGGGATCCGAGACGACGACGCGTCGCCCGCTCGCGTCGTCGTGCCTCGCGCGTCTCGCCCCCCGACGCGCGCGCGCGATCGACGAATATATCGCGCGCCCATTCCCGGCGCGCGCGACGCGCGCGCGTCGTCGCGGACGCGCGCGCGTCGACATTTTCGCGCGAATGTCACGCGCGCGCCACGCGGTTCCGACACATCGTGCGACGCGTCTCTCCGCGCGCGCGACCGCGCGTTTCCGCGCGCGCGCGCGCGCGATCGATGTGAAGACTAAAGACGCACCGTGTGTCGGCCTCGCGCTCGAGGCTTCGCGACGCGAGCTCTCGGGAACCCGTCGAGACGCGATCCCGCGCGCGCGCGATTGTGCCACGCGCGGCGCGCCAAAGATCTTTTGCGCGCGGCGCGCCGCTTTTTCTGGATTCGTTTGATGCTGTTTCTTTTATCTAGTGTACGAGATTTGTGTGCGTGCGGAAAGGGCACTCTGAGATAAATCGTGTGAGACTGGGCGCGTGCTGTGGTGATTTTTCGCGCGATGATGGGGATTTCGCGACCGGTGTACGACGTCGTCGAGGCCCCCTGTTTTGATCGGACGCGCGGTCGGTCGCACCAATCAAAACGCGATCTCGGCTGACGATATTTTTGGCGCCCTTTTCGGAGGCGGGCGCGAACGCGTTCGCTTCTGTCGCTAAAACGTCTAAAGTCGAAACGCGGCGAGGGCTAGCGAACGATCAAACCGTGGAGCATGGTTAACAGAAATATCTGTAACGCCGCGCGCGCGAGATGGCCCTGCCACGGCAAGACTTGCATGGACTCGTCGGCGTTCGGCGGCAGCGGACCGGGCGAATTGTGAGTCCACATGTACGTGTTCGCGGGCGTGACGACGATGGTCAACAGAAACAACCCCGCCGCGCTCGCGGGCGTCAGCCAGGATTCGCAAAAATCGGGCGTGAGACCGAACGGGAGCGAGCCGAGGACGACGCCGAAGCCGCCCAAAATTTCCGCGACGCCCGTCCAGTTGACGTGAAAACTCGCGCTTCCCGGTAAGTTCCAGAATCCCCACGCGCCTTTGTGCGGCATCATGGACGTGAACCCATCGTGCACGGCGAAATGCGCCGCGCCCGCGGCGATGTACGTGAGTCCGATGAGCGGCCAACTTCTCGCCGACCAAGCCGCGAGCTCCGGCGCGAGCGCTCGCGTCGCCGGGCCGACGACCTCGCAGCACTCGTACGTGCCGAGAAGGATCGCGGCCCACACCGCGAGCACGCACGCGGTCTGCGCGCGCTCGTCGAGCGCGGAGACGCGCGCGCCGCGATAGCCGGGCGCCGTCCAGGGCGCGACGTCCCGAGGCTCGAGCTCTGGGGACGCAGAAACTCGCGTCGCTCGCGGACGACGCGTCGACGACGCGGGCCGACGCGCGCGCGACGCGCGCGGACGCGCGACGCGGGCGAGCGCGGCGGCGCGCGCGACGACGGCGACGCTCGGACGCATGGCGACGTGTGCGGCCGGGACGCCGAGCCGGCGGCGCCGAACTTTACCTTTACGGAATCTAATGTTACACACGCCGTCGCGATCACCGCCGCGACGCCTTCGCTGTTCGACCACGCCCCACCGCTCGACGCTCGCTCGGCGCGGCGGGACCGAGGACGTGCGCGCCGCTTCGGTCGCGCTCTTGCTGCGGCGTCAACCGCCTCTTCGGCTCGGCCTTCGCCCTCGCGCGCGCGTCTTCGTCCGACCGTCCCGTCCGCGCGTCGTCCGCGACGCCGGAGATGATGTGATTCGAAATCGCCGCGATCGGATTCGAGCGAAACGTCGGGTGCGCGAGCACGGCTTGCATCCGCGTCGTCTCCCGCGCCACGAGCGCCGTCCGCCGCCTCGCCGTCGGCGTCTTCGCCCCGTTCCCCATCCCTCGCCCCCCGCCCGTCGCCGCGACGTCCGCGAGCGACATCGACAGCGCCCTGACGTCCACCGTCGTCCCTCGCCCGCTTTTCTTCCCTATTTTCTTCATCTTCGTCGCCGTCGCCACGCGAATCTCTGTCCCGACCGCGCGCGCCGCGCGCGTCCGCCGTCAGTCGCCCCGCGCGCGCCGTCCGTCGCCGTCGGTCGCCGCGATTCGCGCCCTCGAACGCACTCTCTAAAAATTTCGCGCGCCGCTTCGCCTTGCGCCGATGCGACGGCGCGACCGTCGTCGCCGTCGTCGTCGTCGTCGTCGTCGTCGTCTCCGCCGCCGGTTCGCCTCGCGTCGCGCCGTCGTCGTCCCGTCCCGCCTCGCCCGCGCGCGCGCGCCGCCGACCGAGCGCGCGCTCCACCTTGCGTCGGAGCTCTCGCTTGACCATCGCGCGCGCGCGGCGCGTCGCGGCGTCGCCGAGTGTCGACCGCGCGCGTCGTCATCGTCTTCGCGCCATGTCGCGCCGCGTCGTCGCCGGCGCGCGCGCGCTCCAGCGCGAGCTCGACCTCGAGCGCCTCGCGCGCCTCGTCGCGCCCGCGCGCGACGCGTCGTCGCGCGCGCGCGCGGTGAACGACGCGCTCGTCGCGCAGCTCGCCGAGCTCGCGCGCGCGACGCCCGCGCGCGCGTGCGACGTCGCGCCGTCCACCGCGGGACGATCGGGCGCGAGCGCGGGCGACGGGTTGTTCGCGCGCGGCGCCGTCGCCGCGGGACGCGTCGTCGCGACGTATCCGGGGCTGACGTACGTCGGCGCGGCGACGCGATTCATGAAGGATTATCCGCGCGTGACGCGCGAGAACGAATACCTGATCGCGCGAAGCGATGGGAGCGTGATCGACGCCGAGCCGTGGGGACGGGGCGGTGAGAACGACGACGCGTGGCCGGGCGCGCCGGTGGCGCTGAGCGAGGCGGAGGCGAGACGGGCGGACGGCGCGAGCTGGCTGGAGCGGTTGCGAAAGCCGACGCTGCCGAGGGCGACGCGAGCGCGGTTGGCGAGGGAGTGCGCGACGCTGGATCGAGGAGATGAGCTGGCGCTGGCGCACTACGCGAATCATCCGCCGAGTGGGACGGCGCCGAACGTCGTCGTGGCGTCGGTGGACGTGCCGAGGGACTCGGACGCGCGGAGGCGCACGCAAAACGTAAACGTGGAGTGCGAGGAGGAGGGGGAGGAGACGGAGAGCGTGTGGTCGATCGTGCGCGATGGCGAACGGTCGCTCGTGGAACGCGCGCGAGACGCGTCGTTGGCGATGTTCGGGGAAGATGCGGATAAACCCAGAGCTCGAGGAGGGACGGTTCGGCGAGACGTCGTTCGAGGCTTGGTTTTAGTGTCGACGCGAGACATCGAGGATGGGGAGGAGATTTGGTTGAATTATAGATTATCGACGCACGTGACGCCGCCGGCGTGGTACGTGCGCGTCGATCCAGAGGAGGACGAGCGTCGCTGGTCGTTGGATTAGAGAAACTAGATTATTTGCTATAGAGACTACGCGCCGTTTAGACATCGACCGTGCACGCATTTCCCACCGACGTACGTGGCGACGATGTCGCTATCGCTAGAACTATCGTTAGAACTATCGAGAATTATAAAATCAGCGAACGCCCCGGGTGCCATGGTACCGACGAGACCGTCCAACGTGAGCGCGTGCGCGCCGCCGCGAGTGAACATCGTCGTCGCCTCCTCGGCCGTGAGACTTTGGCTCTCGTGTCCGTCTCCGCGCTCCACCGCCGCTCGCATGCCGGCGAAGACGTCAGCGCTGACGATTGGCCAATCGCTACCGCCGGCAAGAGGCACGCCGTTTTCCAGAAATGTCCGCAAAGCGTAATATCTGCTCGCTCGTTCCTCGCCGAGCTTTTCCGCGGCGCTTCGCTCGTCGAGCGCTATTTGCGCAGGCTGCACGCTCGCCACCGCGCCGAGCCTCTTGAATCGTTTGGGTTGGCCATCGATTGGCGCCGTTAAGTGCTGCGAGTGCTCGATTCGAAATCTCCGCAGCGAACGCTCGCCGTTGGCGGCCTCGATCGAGGCTAGGAGCTCGAGCGCTTGTTCCACCGCGGCGTCTCCGATGGCGTGCACGGCGATCTGAAGACCCGCTGCGTCCGCGAGAGTGGCTTGCTTGCGCAAAGTTTTCTCTCTTTTACCTCTGGGGTACATCAAATGTCCAGACGTCGACCCGTCGTCTAGATACGGCGCCATCATCGCCGCGGTTCGCCCGCCCAAGCTACCGTCGAGAAACGCCTTGACGCCGCCCAATCGAACCCGAGAAGCCGCGGTCTCATTCTCTCGCGTCCAACCACCGTTCCACGCGACGTGGGATTGAACGCTTGCCCAGTCCCCGAGTGGCATGTACGACGTGATGCGAATCGGAAGGTCGCCGACCGCGTCCCATCGCTCGAGCGTCTCAAAATCTTCCCAGAGCTGCGCGTATCCATCCGCGCCCGCCACCAAGCTCTCGATGTCCCCGAAATCACCCACGGTCGTGATTCCTTTACTGAGTAAGTACTCAAACGCCCGTTTAAACGCTTCATCGCGCTCGCTCCGCGACCGCTTCGGCACCGCGTTCGACATCGCCGCCGTGGCCAACTCCTTTAGAATCCCAGTCGGCGCCCCCTCGTCGTCCAACTCCACGATCCCACCCGCGATCACCGTCTTCGCGCCCGTGATCTTCGCGATTTCCAACGCCGCCTCGCTCGCGAATCCGACGTGTCCGCACGTCCGCGTGACCCACACCTTCGCTCCGACGAATCGTTCGTCGCCGCGCGTCCACGCGTTCGACGGCGTCTCGCCGCCCCACGACGTCTCGTCCCAACCGTGTCCCAGCACCCATTTTTCCTTCCCAGCGTCGATCGCTCGCGCGAGGGTCTCTATGAACTCTTCTTTGGACCGCACGCCTCGCAGATCGAGCGCGTCGAGCGCGAATCCGCCCGTGACGACGTGCGCGTGCGCGTCGACGAAGCCGCTTCGCAGCGCGCGCCCGCCGCAGTCCAACACGACGCCGAATCTCGTCGACGGAACGTCTTCGACGGCGATGATTCGCCCGTGTCGGGATACCGTGATGTCTTTGATCGCGCCCGCGTCGCCGACGGCGCAGTTCGCGAACGTGGTGACGTCGGCGTCGCGTTCGGCGTCGGTCGAGTGATGACGCGCGCGAGCTGGACCGGTGGTTTTAGCGCCGTAGCCGAGCGGGCAGGCGGAGAATCGAGCCTCGAACGCGGGCCAGGCGATCGCGAGGAGTGCGCTCGCGATTGCGAGGGCGAACGCGACGTCGCGGGGGGTCCATCGCATGGCGCGGGAGCGCGCGCGAGGCGGACGCTGACGCGAGGAGCGGCGAGCGGGCGCGTGGCGGCGGCGGCGGTATGATTACATGAATGCCTGCGTGCTGGACGATCGGTGGTCGTCGTGAACGCGAGACGCTCTATTTGTTGTTGCTTTCGGCTTCGGAAATTTTTCTGAGAGCCTCCTTTTGAGACGCGTCGAACGCGTGCTGCATGTCTCGCTCGTTCCAACGCAAACATCTTCGAAGCGAATTGATGAAATCGCCCGTTTGATCGGCGTAGTTGATGGTGGGAATCGGGTATTGGCTCATGCGGACGAACACGGAATCCCCGCTCTCGAGCTCGCAGCGATCGCGGCCGTCGAAGGAGACCCAGGCGGAACATCGAGCGTCTTGCGCAACGCGTAGCTCGATTTCGACGCTGTCGGGGAAAATGACGGGTCGGAAAGACAGCGTGTGTGGGCAAATCGGAGTCATCAAGATTGCTGGAACGTTCGGGTGCACCATCGAACCTCCGGCGGACACGCTGTAAGCAGTGGAACCGGTGGCGGTGGCGACGATGACGCCGTCGGCTTGAATAGTCGTGATGAGTTCTCCGCGATCGTACGCCTCAATTTGAGATAAATACGGACTTGGACCTCGATCAACGAGCAACTCATTCAAGACGGTGATCTTTTTCGTGAATTCGCCCGTTCCACCGCTTCCGATCTTGTCCTTTGCCTTGACCAGTGTACACTCGAGACGCATGCGAAGCGTAATCGGCACGCCTCCTTGGATGTTCACCACGGGCTTCCCTCGTCCGATGGATTGAAGCAAGCTCGAAGCCATTTCGTCCGATGGGTGGCTTGTCAAAAACCCGAGCGAGCCGAAATGGAACCCGAGAAGCGGCGGCACTGGCCCTTGGAATAACTTGCTCGCGTGCAGGATGACGCCGTCACCGCCCAAACACACGATGATATCAGTTGTACCCCAGTCCTCTTGAGGGATGATGCCGTCCACTTTGCGCAGTTTTTCGGCATTTTTTAAAACTACCGCTCTGTGCAGGGTGTCTTCGAGGATGTCTGCGTTCGCCAATTCATCCATGACGTCTTCGTCGAGGACGACGGTGATCCCCATCGTCATCACCGCGTGCGCGATCTCTATGAGTTCTGGCAGCAGGCCAAAGCCAATCTTCTTCAGTAAGAAAACACGCCGCGGTTGTTGACGCCATACCAATATCAATTGTTGCGTGCTCGGGTGAGATATCTTCAGTTCCCGGTTCTCGACGAGCTCGCGCGTGCACGAGAAACCGTCGCTTCGAATTATGTACATATCCGGAGCGTCCGTCAGAGAGCTGTGTTCGCCAACGACAATTTCTTCCCCGTTTGCAGTACTATCGAATTCATGATCCGCGATAAACTTTTCTCCGTTGAATGTCTTGTTATTCAACTTCGCGGCGTACTCGCGAACAAACGCCTCCTGTGCGATCGATCCGAAGTCGCACACGAGCGATTCAGCCGAGAGCGCCTCGTCGACGTCCATTCCTTGGTGCACACGCCAGCACGCGACGAGTGATCCGGTCCGTCCAATTCCAGCTTTACAGTGCACCAGGATCGGTCGCATCTTGTCATCGTTTACAGTCTCGATGAATCGTTTCACATCCTCCTCCGTCGGCGGCTCCATGTCGGGAATCGGTATGTGTACGATGTTGAGCGCGCTCGCGCCGAACGTCCCTTGGCCCGAGCCTCCCCCGAACGCTTGTAGCCACTGGTTATCTCTATCGCTCCCGCGCAAATCGATGACAGTTTTGAAGTTGTTGCGAACCAGCCAAGCTCGACCTTCCGCGGTGGGCTGCCCTCCTCGATAATACGCCGCAACGCTCTCGTCGCCAACTTCGGTGACGATTTGCAAGTTTGGGATCGCCGTTCCGCTCGGCGCGTTCGGCGCGCGTAATCGCGGATGCACCAAGTCCAGCGACGCGCTTCGAAGCGCCTCGAAGCGATGCCGCACCGTTACCGAGCATCCGCCGATCTCTTCGCACGACTGTTCCAGTATCACTCGCAACTCCCACAGCGCCGTGCGAAGACGCGACAACTCCTTACTTCGCAAGTTGTTACTGAACCTCCCGGCGACTTCCGCGGCGGACGCGTACACGACCATCCTCCCCAACGCCTCCGTCACCTCTCCCGAGCATGAAGCGAGCGTGTTATTCGAAAAGTCCACCTCGCACTCCGCCGATAAGACGTCGGCGAACGACGCCAGCACCGCGCGTTCTAATTGCGCCGCCAACTGCGGCAACGGGACGTAACTCTGATCCGAGGTCGAAGGAAACTCCACGACACCTCCCTTTTCCTGTTTCTTCGCCCCGGTATCGACCGACGGGAACATTTCAGACTCTGAAATCGCGCGTCGCTCGCCGCCGCCTCGACCTCGCGACGCGTCCCGCGCGTTCGCGCGCGCACCTCCGAAGGCCGAGCGCCGTCCGGGCAAATGCGCGCGCCGCGCCGTCACTGTGCATACAATAGACCGTTCACGCGCGAGTTTCGTCGTCGACGACGCGCTGACGCGCGATGCCGCGGCGATCATCGTCCCGCTCGCCATCCCTCGTCACCGGGCGCCGCACACGATTCCCGCGCGCTCGCGCGTCCGCGGGACTCGCGAGACCTCGCGACGGGCGCGAACGATGCTCTCGCGCTCGTTCCACGCGCTCTTCCGGCGATCGCGGCGTGCGCGTGCGTCGACGCGCGCGCGTGTGCGCCCGGGCGCGACGCGACGGCGAGGCGCGAAAACGCCCTCGCGCGCGTCGCGACGCCCAGCTTCGCGAAACCGAAACGTCCGAACCTTTAAGCGCCGTCATCGCAATCTACTCGAATCACTATCAGTGTCGCGAAACACACCATCGATCGAACGCGCGACGAGCACCGCTTCGCGAAACATGAAACCGATCGACCCACCGTCAGGTTCACGAACCTGCAAGCTCCGAACCCGCGCGCGGGTTCGATTCGACATCAACGAACCTCGCGCGGTTCGGCGAACCTTCGATCGGGTGACAAAAATATCATCCCGAATGATGCGCGCCATCGTGGATCGCGGAATGGATGTCCGATCGAAAAAATACGACCGCGATACCACGGATGCGTGGGTGTACGAACATCGATATCGATATCATCGATGACCGGGGTTTCGATCGTTTCGTCGCCCCGTCCGCGATCGCGCGCGCGGGCCGGTCGCGCGTGCGATTGCGATTACAAGGGGCCTCCCGACGC
>Ga0228649_1000714_pt1 | contig 13674 bp, 10 predicted proteins | sample 61DmetaG_FD_190074 | JGI IMG/M metagenome (GOLD analysis project Ga0228649, IMG submission 190074) | Seawater microbial communities from Monterey Bay, California, United States - 61D | ecosystem: Environmental > Aquatic > Marine > Coastal | place: USA: California | collected 2016-10-31 | reverse complement strand
AACATTGTGGCCAATTAAGCCCACAAAAGACGAGGATTGGGGCGCTGTTAAAAAAGAATTCAACCTTGTCAAGAATGAATACATCATCACAATCGGGCATGCAATTTATGCCAAAGGGCTGTGGAGTACGATCGAAAATCTAAACTCTTCAAACTTAACAATCGTTCAGATTGGCGGCGGAGTGACAGACAAACATCAAGACCATGCCAAAGCGAATAATGTTGAATTGAAGGCCCTACCAAGAGTGAACCAAGCAACGATTCGAGTGTTGATGAGAAATGCGAAAGCGATGGTCAGCAACGCGATCAACGAACCATTTGGACTCACCCCCCCAGAATCTTACTTTGTCGACTGCCCAGTCATTGTTTCGAATCAAGGAGGATTTAGAGAAACGGTCGTCGATGGCATCACAGGTAGACTGCTCAACCATGGGGATGATTGGGTTTCAGCGATTGAGGAAGGCCACATGAACAGAGAAAAATGGTCAAAGGCCGGAAGAGAACACATCGAAAAAATAGATTTGACCCCTGAAACACAAGCCAAAAAACTGTATGATTTACTGGCAACCATTTCTGGATGGGATGAATCGGATACGACAAAGGGAAGTTAACCCCACAACTCGGGACATCAGCGCCCATCATGGAATTTGAAAAGCCTGATGAACCTGAATTCATTGGCGTTCAGTATGACCCTGCCCAACGGCGTTTACGAAGATGTAGTTTCAGCGATTGGTCACACCCCTCTCATTCGGTTGAACAAGGTGACTGCTGACTTGTCAGGCTCAGAAGTTTGGGCGAAACTCGAACGCTGCAGTCCAGGAGGCTCAATCAAAGACCGAATTGGTCTTGCTATGATCTTGGAAGCGGAACAAAAGGGTTGGCTCAAGCCTGGTGGAACCATTGTTGAGGGCACCAGTGGCAATACGGGCATTGGATTAGCGATGGTTGCAGCGCAACGGGGATACAAGTGTGTCTTCACGATGCCCGACAAGATGGCGAAGGAGAAGATTGACCTGCTGCGTGCTATGGGTGCGAGGGTCGAAGTTTGTCCGACTGCTGTCGAAAAAGAAGACCCGCGTTCTTACTACATGGTCGCTGAGCGACTAAGCAAGGAGATTGAAGGGGCATGGTATCCCGACCAGTATTCCAACCAATCAAATCCACTCGCCCACATTCATTCAACTGGGCCAGAACTTTGGCAACAGACCCAAGGGGAGATCACCCACTTTGTCGCCACAATGGGGACCGGCGGTACCATTACCGGATGCGGAAAATATCTAAAATCACAAGCAGAAGAACACGGCAAAGATGCTCCAAAAATCGTTGGCGTTGATGCTGAAGGCTCGATTCTGAAACAATGGTTCGAAGAGGGAACAATGGGTGTGCCCCACGGGTACAAAGTTGAGGGCTTTGGTGAAGACTTTATTCCACCAGCGACTGATTTTTCAGTGATTGATGAAATTCGAATGGTTGATGACGAGATCTGTTTCCGAATGGCTCGACGTCTGGCGAAGCAAGAGGGATTGTTCTGCGGTGGTTCATGCGGTGGAGCCTTACAGATTGCGTTAGATATTGCAGCTGAATACGATCAAGCAGGAGAAAAGGCGAAAATTATTGTCATTCTCCCAGATGCAGGAAATCCATACCTCGGAAAAGTCTACAACGATGACTGGTTAAAGGAAAACGGATTCGATGTCGATGGATGGGAGTGGTGAAGTGACTGGAGATTCAACCCGCTGCGTGCATTCATCTTTGGATCCTGAGGTGACGACAGGCTCTGTCCATACGCCTATTTTTCAAACATCAACCTATGTTCAGAACGACTTTGCTGACCACCTTGGATACGAATATGCCCGTGGAGACAACCCCACACGAAATGCCCTTCAACGAGCACTCGCAGAAATGGAGTCACCTCATCAAGAAGCGTATGGATTTTGCTTCGGGAGCGGGATGGCAGCGATTACCACGATCAGTCAAATGCTCAAGCAAGGCGACCATGTCATCGCATGCGACGACCTCTACGGCGGTACGGTTCGCTTGTTCGACCAAATCGCTTCACGGTTTGGGATTGAAACAACCTACTCGCCCTTGAAGACAGGGGACCTTGGAAGCCTTGTTCGTGAGAATTCGAAAATCCTCTGGCTCGAGAGTCCAACCAATCCACTTCTCACCGTTCATGACATCAAATCCTTAGCCGCAGAAGCAAAAGAACACGGTCTCATTGTCGTTGTTGATTCAACCTTCGCAACGCCAATTCTACAGCGCCCGTTCGAATTGGGTGCAGACCTCATTGTGCATTCAACAACCAAGTACATCGGTGGCCATAGCGATGTCATCGGTGGTTGTTTAATCACCCAAAGCAAGGAACTTGCTGAGCAGATCTCATTCTTGCAAAATGCAGTTGGTGCCGTCCCAGCACCGATGGATTGCTTCCTCATTCTCCGAGGACTGCGAACACTCGCTTTACGAATGAACCGCCATTGTGAGAGTGCTCAAACGTTAGCGGAGCGATTGGAGGACAATGAAAAGGTCACTCGGCTCTTTTACCCCGGACTCAAAAGTCATCCAACCCATGAAATCGCACAACGGCAAATGACAGCTTTTGGCGGAATCATTTCCCTGGAAGTCAAAGGCGGAGAAGAGGGTGCTCGAAAGTTTGCAGCCCAATTGAAGCTGTTTGCAACGGCAGAAAGTTTGGGTGGAATCGAATCGCTCATCAATCATCCATGGACCATGACCCATGCGGCAATTCCAGAAAAGCAACGCTATGATGCAGGAATGACGCCAGGTCTGATTCGTTTGTCGGTTGGTATCGAGGACATGGAAGACCTATGGCAAGACCTTGTGAACGCTCTTGATGCGCTCTGAGTGGCGTTTTTGGAATATTTTACTGCTTCCTTTGGTGACGAGCCTATCAATTGAAAGTATTGCAAGCAGTAGGTCGGGTTGTGCGGGCGAAGGTCATTTCCGTTTTGATGCTCCTGCTCTTGCAGGGCATGGTGGGTGTTCAAGCGACGACGCCTAGGGCTACCAGCCTTGATTTATCGACCGTCACCCAGGAATGGTTGTCGAATCAAACTGTTGAAATCGAAGCCTCGGTATCGAACGCACCTTTCGGGAACACACTGAATTTTGAATGGCAACTTCGTGATGGGTCAGGAACCCTCCTCTTGAACGGCTCGGACCAGTTTCAAGCCACGGGCACTGTGACGACCGTGATTGTGGACCTGCGTCAGTTCTACAGCGGTGAATCATTCTACCGATTCACATTTACGCTCAAGGATCACACCAATGCGATCATGGCTGAGGACACCCACTCATTCGCTGTCTTCCACAACAGCGTCATGCCTCAAATTGGCAATCTTTTGGCGTTTGGAGATTCACTGAGTGACATGGGAAATGCAAAGAATTCCATCCTCAATGTGCCAGATGTCCCTCCCTATTGGCAAGGTCGTTTTTCCAACGGTCAAGTGTGGATTGAGCATTTGAGTGCGGCCTATGGCGTGCAAACAACGGTCGGGTCTGGTCTCAGCAGTGGGGATAATCGTGCGTTTGGTGGATCGCAAACGGGCAGTGGATACTCCTATGTTTTGCTTCCGAATGTCGGCACACAAATCAACAATTACCTTGCCAACGTGCAAAGCAGCATACCAAGCAATGAGGTGGTTTCCCTTTGGGCAGGAGGAAATGATTTCCTCTATGGTACAGCCAATGCCGACACCATTGCGGCCAACATGGAAGGACATATTCGCCAACTCAACACGGCAGGTGCGTCCGAATTCATCATCCCGAACCTGCCTCCTTTGGAGAACACGCCTGAAGTCTTGAGCCGTTCTCAAAATCAACAAACTGCGATTGGCCAAGAAGTGGTAAGGTACAACCAGAAGCTTGCCTCATTGACCTCCAATCTGTCCAGTGAACTGGGCATCACCATTCATACCATCGACGCCTGGAGTATTTTCAATGAGATTCTTCTGAACAAGGGTGCGCTTGGGCTGACCAACACTCAGGATGCTGCTTGCAGCGGGGGTGTGTCCATCCTACCGCTTCCAATTTGCAGCAGCGGTGATTCAGTCGCCCCTAATGTGGATGAATACCTCTTCTTCGACAAGGCCCATCCAACTCGGGTCATGCATCGCTTCATCGGACAATTTGCGATTGAAGAAATCGGTTCGGGCGATATGGATGGTGACGGTGTTTTGGACGCTTACGATGCATGCGAATGGACTGAAGACATGAGCACAAGGGACCTCAACGGTTGTGACTGGTCGCAGCGTGACGACGACAACGACGGGGTGGAAAATGGACGTGACGATTGTCCAGCAACCGTTCCAAGCGCCCAAGTGGACGAGCAAGGCTGTTCAGCAGAACAACGGGACAGCGACCAAGATGGGCTTAACGATGCGGTTGATCCTTGCCCGTTCAGTGAGAACACCAACGATCACGATGCAGACGGGTGTACAGACGAAGTCGATGAAGACGACGACAACGATGGTGTGCTTGATGCTAATGATGCCTGCCCTCGTGGTCGTCTTGGAGCACATGCTGACGACCTCGATCAAGATGGCTGTAACGATGCAGAAGATGACGACATCGATAACGATGAATTCACCAATGAGCAAGAACAGAATGCGGGGACAAATCCAAGGGTTAGGGATTCGGACAACGACGGTGTAATCGACGGGCTTGACGCCTTTCCAATGGATCCAAATGAATCTTCAGACAGCGATGGCGATGGCTGTGGAGACAATCAGGATCAATTCCCAACCGACCCTACAGAATGCGTTGATACTGACGAAGATGGGTTTGGCGACAACGAAGATGCTTTTCCAGCAGATGAAGGGGAATGGGCTGACCAAGACGACGATGGTGTAGGCGATAACAGCGACGAGTGCTTCTTGGAATACGGCACCTCATTGATTCCACTCGGATGCCCCGATAGGGACGGTGATGGATTTGGGGATGCCTACGATGCGTTCCCAAGGGATGCCTCTGAATGGAACGACAGCGACGGCGATGGTGTTGGCGATAACAGCGATGTGTTTCCCCAAGACGCTCGAGACTGGGAGGATCGAGACAATGACACCTATGGTGATAACACCGATGTGTTTCCATCCGACGCTTCAGAATGGAACGACACCGACATGGATACAGTGGGCGATAACAGCGATGCATTTCCTCAAGACCCAAGCGAATGGAGCGATCGAGATAATGATGGGTGTGGCGATAACAGCGATGTGTGGCCAGATGATCCAAATGAATGCGCCGATCAAGACTTTGACGGTGTTGGCGACAATGCAGATGCCTTTCCCTTGAGCGCCTATGAATGGCTGGACAGCGATGGCGATGGTCTTGGAGACAATGAAGACGCATTTCCCTTTGATTCAACAGGCAAGTACGATTCTGATAACGATGGTATTGCCAACGCACAGGATGCCTTCCCAAACAACGGCGGTCTCGACTCATGGCTTGACGTGTTTGTTCGTCTCCTTGTGATCACCCTGTTGGGTGCTGCAGCGTTTGCCGTCTGGAACAACAGAGCCTCCACAGGTGGTGAAGAAAAGTGGTCTGATTTTGGTTCTGCGACCGAACGGCAGATGTCTGAAGTTCATCCGACGGTCTCTCGCCCTCAAGCACCTCCCTCGAGCGATGCCTTTGGTGTTGACAAACCGGAATGAAGAATGGCATGACCGGCAACGGCTAAGAGTCAGTTGCTTCAGCAATGGACGAGGGGAACAATGAAATTGCGCTTGCATCAATTCCTTTCGAAGACCGGCGTCTTTGCTTCCAAAGCAGATGCCAAACAAGCCATCTGGAATGGCGACATCACCGTTAATGGTTCAGTGGTCAAGAAAATAGATTTCCAATTTAACGTGAACACAAAAGAGGTTCAGTTCCAAGGAAAGGTGCTTGAGTTGCATGATGAGGACGTCCATTTTTTGTTGCATAAGCCCGCAGGATGCATCTGCTCTCGATTGAATTCTCATGAGCAATCCTTGGAGAAACATTCCGTCTATGAACTGTTTCGCGACCATGTCGATGGCCCAACCTATGAGCGCCTCATCACCGTTGGTCGACTTGATGAACAAACCACAGGGTTCCTGCTGGTCACCACCGATGGCAAGATGGTTCATCGCATCACTTCACCAGACCACACCGTCAACAAAACATACCGTGTTGAAACCAAATCACCAATTACAGACGCTCAGATGGACACCATTCGTAATGGTGTACGCATTATCATTGATGACGGTGAAGCCAGCGAAGATTACTGGACCAAACCTGCTGTCATCGAGCGCACAGAGCCGCAAGTGGCCATGCTGACCATTGGGGAAGGGAAAAAGCGACAAATTCGCAGAATGTTTGGAGCCTTAGACAACCCAGTTGTGGATTTACACCGCACTTCGACCGAGGCCATGGAACTTGATGCCTACGGACTTGAGCCAGGTGAATTTGTCGCAGTGGCGCGCAGCGACATCGTCAAGCACATCTATCAGCCAAGCATCTGATCGGAAACGGATGCTTCCTCGCTCTTACCTCTCGATTTGAGAAAGCGAAACAGCACTCGAGAAAACACCATCGAGCACAGCAAGAATCCGATAGAGACCCACAATGGCGCTTCAGCCTCACTTGCAAGCAACCAGGTCACGATGAGAATGCCTGTCCCGTACACAGCACGGAACATGGAAAACAGAAGGAGGGCTCTGAAGGTAGGGTTTGAGTTGAGTTTGGACCAAAAGCCGATGTTTGTCTCTCCTTCGCTCATGTTCTGCCCTTTTAGCCGGGGGTTGAAAATCATACGCAACAGCAGCAATGATTCGGTCCACAACCGTCAAGAGCCGTGCAGGACGACAAAGCGCTATGACTCGAACCAACTTAACGGTGGAATTTGCCAAACTGGATGAAGATGCCCGTATGCCAACCCAAGGCTCAGCTCACGCAGCAGGGTGGGATCTCTATGCGCTCGAAGAGACAACCGTCGTCCGGCACAAGAGTTCCCTGATCAGAACCGGACTTGCTACGGCGATTCCCGAGGGTTGGGAAGGGCAAATCCGTTGCCGTTCATCGTTAGGAAAGAAAGGCATGATCATGCCAAATGGACTTGGGACCATTGATTCAGATTACCGTGGAGAACTGATGGTTCTCGCCACGTGGATTGGTGAAGGTGATTCCTTCGTGGTCGCCAAAGGAGAGCGAGTGGCACAGATGCTGTTTGCTCCGGTGCCCAAAGTCACGCTTGTTGAAACGACCGTCGACGCTCTTGGCACCACCAGCCGTGGTGAAGGCGGATTTGGATCAACCGGTCAATTCTGAGGGGATGATTGACGCTTCGTTGGCCACAGGTGCATTCTTAGGCCCGTTCACCTCAACACGATACATGACAAACCAAGTTCTCCGGCTGCAAACAACCTTGCCAGGTGATTGGATTGAGGCGCTTGTGGGGGCGTTCAAGTTGAATTTGCTGCAAGCTGGTGCTGCATGTGTGGAGCATGAACGCATTCATTCGATGTACAGTTGGGGCGGATCGGTTCAATCACAGCATGAATGGAGGGTGAGCGCAACTCTGAGTTCGAAGGCTCTTGAGGGTGTCCTTGAATCCCTTCACGCTCACCATCCATATGATGTGCCACAAATTTTGACCTGGAGCGTTGAGGCAAATTTAGATTATTCAGATTGGGTTGAAAGTTCGGCCTCGGAAAATCCCGAGGGGAAGTGAAACTTTTCGCAGTCTCGACCGGAAACGGGCCTAGCGAAGGTGTGAAATTTACATTCAAAAACCGGCCTTTATAGTATCCGGCTGAAAATCAACTTTAATGATACACTGCGCCACTTTTCTGCCTGCCAATTTAACTTGCCAAAACGACCTCACGCCACGCTTGGCAGGGGGATATATTATACACTCTATCGGAAGGCCAATAAAATCCAGCGCGTGAAAGAAACGAGGGGGATATGCAAATGGTCATCGAACACAGTAATACCAACACGCCTAATGACGGATTTGAAGTTGACTTGAGTCAAGAGCATCTTGAACCCATGCTTCAAGAGAACCTCGATCGATTCGTATTGTTCCCGATTCAACACTCTGATATTTGGGAGATGTACAAGCAACAAATGGCCTGCTTCTGGACTGCCGAAGAAATTGATTTGGCTGAAGACCTCAAGGATTGGCAAAACCTCAACAGTGACGAGCAACATTTCCTCAAGCACATTCTCGCTTTCTTTGCCGCAAGCGACGGTATTGTCAACGAAAACCTGGGCGTTAACTTCTCGAACGAAGTGTGCTGGCCTGAAGCACGTGCGTTCTATGGATTCCAAATTATGATGGAGAACATTCACGCAGAAACCTACTCCCTTCTCATTGACACCTACATCAAGGACGAGCAAGAAAAGGATCACCTGTTCAAGGCTCTTGAAACCGTGCCATCGGTCAAGCGCAAGGGCGACTGGGCCATGCGCTGGTTGTCCCGCAAAAAGGGCTCCTTTGCCGAGCGACTCGTCGCTTTCGCAGCTGTAGAAGGGATCTTTTTCTCCGGTTCGTTCTGCGCTATCTTCTGGTTGAAGAAGCGCGGTCTCATGCCAGGGCTCACCTTCTCCAACGAATTGATTTCCCGAGACGAAGGCCTTCATTGTGACTTCGCCTGTTTGCTTCACAACAAACTCTTGCGTGGTGCAGGTGCAGCTAAAATCACCCGCATCATCGCAGAAGCCGTTGAAATCGAAATCGAATTCGTCACCAGTGCATTGCCTGTATCGCTGATCGGCATGAATTCAATCTTGATGGAACAGTACATCCAATTCGTCGCAGACCGTCTTTTGGTCGCTCTTGGCGCCAGTAAAATCTACAATGTCGTCAATCCTTTCCCTTGGATGGAAATGATTTCTATGCAAGGCAAGACCAACTTCTTCGAAAAGCGCGTCGCCGAATACCAAAAGGCCGGTGTTATGGACAATGCATCGCTTGGAAGCGTCCAACAACGCTTCTCAGTTGACGAAGACTTTTGAACCGTACGCGATGAAGGGAAGTTACTGCGCAATCACACAATTGGAGAACTGGAGGAAAAAATATGACCATGCAAGTAGTAAACAGGAAAGGAGAACGAGAGGATGTCCGATTCGATGCAATTCACGAGAAGTTGCGATCCCTCACACACGGGCTGGACCCAGTTTGGGTTGACCCCGGTCACGTGACCAAGTTGACCATCGAAGGATTGTACGACGGTGTGACCACACGAGAACTCGACCAACTTGCAGCAGAGACCGCAGCCTCCCTTGCGTCCCAGCACCCTGATTACAGCCGATTGGCAGCTCGCATTTGCGTTGACGACCTCCATCGTTCAACCAAGGACACCTTCACCGATGTCATCACCGACCTGCGTGAATACATCGACCCTGAGTCTGGAAAGCACGCTCCGCTGATTTCAGAAGAAGTCTATGGCATCATTATGGAAAACGCTGAGATCCTCAACAACCACATTGATTACAGCCGAGACCACAACTACGATTATTTCGGATTCAAGACCCTTGAACGATCTTACCTTCTCCGCTTGAACGGTGAGATTGCAGAACGCCCACAGCACATGTTGCTTCGTGTCGCTGTTGGAATTCACCATGCAAACATCACAAAGGCCCTCGAAACATACGATTTGATGAGCCAAGGGTACTTCACCCACGCCACACCGACACTGTTCAATTCAGGCACACCTACGCCCCAAATGTCTTCATGCTTCTTGTTGACCATGCAAGATGATTCCCTCGATGGAATCTATGATACGCTCAAGCAGTGCGCTTTGATCTCCAAGTCTGCCGGTGGAATCGGCCTGTCCATCCACCACGTCCGTTCCAAGGGCTCTTACATCAAGGGCACCAACGGAGAAAGCAACGGGATTGTCCCAATGCTTCGAGTGTTCAACGACACCGCACGCTACGTCGACCAAGGCGGCGGCAAGCGCAAAGGTTCCATCGCCATCTACCTCGAACCATGGCACCCAGATATTCTCGCCTTCCTCGACCTCAAGAAGAACCACGGTAAGGAAGAACTCCGAGCGCGTGACTTGTTCTATGCGCTCTGGACTCCAGACTTGTTCATGGAACGGGTTGAGCAAAACGCCGACTGGTCCTTCTTCTGCCCGAATGAATGCCCAGGTCTCCAAGACGCATACGGTGCAGACTTCAAGGCCCTCTACGAGAAGTACGAATCTGCTGGCCTCGCCCGTGAAACCCTCCCTGCCCGAACCGTTTGGGACAAGGTTGTCGAATCACAGATTGAGACTGGCACGCCATACATGCTCTACAAAGATGCAGCGAACGAAAAGTCGAACCAGAAGAACTTGGGAACCATCCGTTCATCCAACCTCTGCACTGAGATCATGGAATACACCGCAAAGGACGAAGTTGCAGTGTGCAACCTCGCCTCGATTGCGCTCAACAAGTACGTCGACATGGAGAACAACAGTTTCAACCATCAATTGCTCTATGACGTCACTTACCACGCAACTGGCAACCTTAACCGTGTCATCGATGTGAACTACTACCCAGTTCCAGAAGCACGCAATTCCAACATGCGTCACCGCCCAATTGGTCTTGGCGTCCAAGGTTTAGCCGATACCTTTGCCCTGCTCCAGCTTCCGTTTGAAAGTCCAGAAGCACGCAAACTCAACAAGGAAATTTTTGAGACCATCTACTTCGCAGCATGCACCGCTTCTAAGGATGCAGCCATCGCAGAAGGTGCATATTCGACCTTCAAAGGATCACCAGCCAGCAAGGGCGAACTTCAATTCGACCTGTGGGGCATGAACGACCACAGCGGTCGCTGGGACTGGACCACCCTCAAGGGTGAAATCATCGAACACGGTATGCGAAACTCGCTGCTTTTGGCTCCAATGCCAACCGCATCAACATCGCAGATTCTTGGAAACAACGAATGCTTCGAAGCCTTCACTTCCAACCTCTACGTCCGACGAACCCTCTCTGGCGAGTTCATCGTCCTCAACAAGCACCTTGTCCGTGACCTCATCGCTTTGGACCTCTGGAGCCTGAACATGAAGGACGAAATCCTTCGTCACAAAGGTTCCATTCAAGCCATCGAAGGAATCCCTGACCACATCAAGGCTCTCTACAAGACCACCTGGGAAATCAAGCAACGCCACGTCCTCGACATGGCTGCTGACCGTGGTGCATACGTCGACCAAAGCCAATCGATGAACATCCACATGGTGGACGCAAACCCAGCAAAGGTGACCTCGATGCACTTCTACGGATGGAAGCAAGGGCTCAAGACCGGTATGTACTACTTGCGAACGAAGGCTGCAGCAGATGCCATTCAATTCACTGTTGAAGCTAAGAAAGGCGAAGATCAAACCGTTGGTGGCCTTGCTGACCGTGCTGAAGAAATCTCCAGCCTCGAAGCGATTGCCTGCTCTCTTGACACCCCTGATGACTGCCTAAGCTGCGGTTCATGAGCCTGTGATGCGTGCCCGCTTTGTGCGGTGCTCCACTTGCGACAGTTTGTTTCCGGCCGTAGGATTGTACCGTTTGATTGAACGAGTGACGAACGTGGATTATGTTCATTAGACGATAAATGAGAATAAATCTAGATGAAAAAATTTATGATTCTCCAAATCGTTCTCTTGATGAAACCTTGTCTTTTCCTCATGGTTCTTAGACAGAGGATTGATTGTTAAAGATTAGGCCGGACATCAAGTCCAGCATCCAATTGCGTCAAGCAGTGTGTATTGCGTGGCCCAAGGTGGCCAAGACACCCTCGTGGGTCATCTCGGTCATGGTTGGATGAGCGTGGATGGTGCCAGCAACATCTTCGAGCAATGCTCCCATTTCGAGAGCAAGGGTCCATTCACCAACCAACTCACTGATGTGAGTTCCAACGCCTTGGATACCAAGGATTCGATGATCGTCTTCTCGAGCGCAGATTCGAATGAATCCAGCCGACTTCTCAGCCTCTTGAGTGAGGGCTCTTCCGTTTGCACCGAGTGGGAACTTTCCAACGATGACCGGATGGCCAGCGGCTTCAGCCTCTTCTGGTGACAGACCCACTGAAACGATTTCTGGTTCGGTGAACACGATGGCGGGAACGGCCACTGGGTCGTAGGCTCGCTTCTTACCAGCAATGATTTCAGCCACCATCTCGCCTTGAAAGCTCGCCACGTGAGCAAGCATTTCGCCAGAGTTGCACACATCGCCAATGGCATACACGCCTTTCATGTTGGTTTCGCATCGGTCGTTGACCTTCACGAAACCACGCTCGTCAAGAGCGACGCCTGTTGGTGCGAGGGATGCGGAGTTTGGCTTGCGGCCAACAGTGACAAGCACCTTGTCGACCACGACGTTCTGCATCTTTTTCTCATCCTTCTCGTTCTTGTCGATGAAGTTGAGTTGAATTCGTCCGTCTTTGGTTGGTTCGGCGCCTTTAGCAAACACACCGAGGTGCGTCTTGATCTTCTGTTTCTTGATGGAAATCTCGAGGGGTCGTCGAATCTCTTTATCGAAGATTGGCAGGACACTGTCCATGGCTTCAACCACAGTCACCTCAGATCCGAGCATGCGGAAGGTGATGCCAAGTTCGAGGCCAATGTAGCCGCCACCGACAATTGCCACATGCTTTGGAAGCGTCTCGAGCGAGAGTGCTTCTCGTGAGGAAATGACATGTTCATCATAAGGCATGAACGGCAGTTCGATTGGCACCGAGCCGTTGGCAAGGATGACATGTTCCGCTTGGACGATGATCGCATCTTTTCCTTCGCCAATTTTGACGGTCTTTGCGTCTTGGAATTCAGCCCATCCGTTGATGAGTTCTGCTCCAGCGTTCTTGAGAAGGTGTTCAACACCTTTGTTGAGTCGGGTAACGATGTTTTCTTTCCATCCAACAAGGTCTGCCATGTTGAGTTCAGCAGGGCCAGGAATCGAGATGCCCATGTGACCATCTTTGGCAGCGTGCTTGGCCAGATCGTGGAACCTGTGTGCTGCATGTATGAGGGCTTTGGAAGGAATGCAACCACGAATAAGGCAGGTGCCTCCGGCTTTCTCACCCTCTACGATGATGGTTTTGAGGCCAAGTTGGCCTGCACGAATTGCAGCGACATAGCCACCAGGGCCAGCGCCGATGACGAGAACTTGACACTTTTTTGTCTCCATATCAATCAGGCCTCACATGAAGATGGTCGCTGGGTTCTCGAGGTAGGTTTTGACCAGTTGAACCAAACTTGCGCCATCGTGTCCATCGACCACTCGGTGGTCCCAAGATGAAGAGAGGTTCATCATTCGGCGAATCACGACTGCTCCGTTGCGGACCACTGCTCGGTCTTTGGCGTTGTGAACACCGAGAATACCGACTTCTGGCTTGTTGATGATTGGCGTTGCACCAAGGCCACCAAGGCGGCCGAGGCTGGTGATCGTGAAGGTGGAACCAGTTAGGTCGTCAACGCCTGCTTTTCCATCTCGGGTTGCGCTGGTGACGCGGCCCATTTCTGTGGCAGATTGCCAAATGTCCATTGCTTCAACGTGCTTGACAACAGGGACAAACAGTCCACGGTCAGTTTGCGTTGCGATGCCGAGGTTGATGGCTTCGTGTCGGGTCACGACATTGGCTTCATCGTCGTACAGTGCGTTGCACTCTGGGCGTTCAGCGAGTGCCTTGACAAGCGCTTGCATGATGAAAGGC
>Ga0228649_1000697_pt1 | contig 13913 bp, 9 predicted proteins | sample 61DmetaG_FD_190074 | JGI IMG/M metagenome (GOLD analysis project Ga0228649, IMG submission 190074) | Seawater microbial communities from Monterey Bay, California, United States - 61D | ecosystem: Environmental > Aquatic > Marine > Coastal | place: USA: California | collected 2016-10-31 | reverse complement strand
CCCGAGTCGAGTCTTCGCCTCGCGACGCGCGCGCGTCGCGCGTCGTCGCTCGAACGCGCTCGGCGCGCGTCGTCGCGCGCGTCGCCGTCGTCGTCGCGCGCGTCGCGTCGCGCGCGCGCCGGCATGGCCGTCGCGGTGTGACGGTCAGACGCCGACGCGCGATGCCGCGCCGCGGCGTCCTCGCGCGCGTCTCGCTCGCCGGCGCGGCGCGATGCGTCGCCGCGCCGCTGTCGCAGGCGCTCCAGCTCGCGCTCGTGGGCGCGCGCGCGTCGAGCGACGCGCAGGCGGCGTTCGGCGTCGCGCGCGCGGTGGCGCGGCTGAGCGCGGGCGCGCTCAACTTTCTCGCCGACGGCGTCGCGGCCGAGGTCGGCGCGCGCGCGGGCGCGAACGATCGCGAGCGCGCGCGGATGTGCGCGGCGCTGGCGATGGCGCTGGCGCTGGTGAGCGGGACGGCGAGCGCGATCGCGTGCGCGGCGACGCTGACGCCGAGCGCGCGAGGCGCGTTTCGGTTGACGCCGGAAGTCGCGGCGCTGGCGAACGAGATGTTCCCGTGGGTTCTGGGCGCGACGCCGTTCGCGATGGCGTTCGAGAGCGCGATGGGGACGGTGTGCGGGATCGGCAGGGTGGAGACGGCGACGCGGTGGTCGGCGGGAAAGGCGGCGGCGGACGCGGCGGCGACGCTCGCGGCGCTGGGGCTGGGGAGGGGAGACGCGGCGAAGATGCGGTGGATCGGCGTCGGAACGTTCGCGGTGAGCGTCGCGCAGGCGGGATTGGGGTGGTGGTTGGTGTCGACGACGACGCCGCGAGGTTGGGACGAGCCGCTCGCGCCGCGAGCGACGTCGGCGAGACGGTTGGGCGCGGCGGAGACGTTTGGATTTTTGGCGAACGGCGCGAGCATGGTGGCGCGGTCGATTTTGTTGCAGAGCTCGTTCTTCGTCGCGGTGGTCGTCGCCGCGAGGAACTTGGAGCCGAGCGGATTGGCGGCGCACCACATCGTCGTGTCGCTGTGGATGGTGTGCTCGTACGTCGTCGACGGATTCGCGACGTGCGCGACGGTGATCGGGTCGCGTTTGTTCGGCGCCGGTCGAAAGGATGAGCTCGTGCGATTGTCGCACACGCTCGTCGCGTGGGGCGTCGTCACCGGATTCGTCTTCAGCGCCGCGCTCGTGGCGGGCGAATCGGCGATTCCGAGCGTGTTCACGCGCGACGCGAAAACGAAAGAGGCGCTGCTCGGCTCGGGGGTGTGGCGAGTGCTCGTGCTCGCGCAGCCGATCAACGCGGCGGTTTTCGTGTATGATGGATTCATCTACGCCACGCACAGTTTCTCGTTCGTTCGCGAAGTCATGGCCACCGGGGTTGGTTTGGTTTTCTTGCCGACGCTGTATCTCGCGAATCGCCCGCTGGTAAGTCTGAAGGGCATTTGGACGGCGAAGTTGGCGCTGAACGCGTGGCGCGTGGCGTGGCTCGCTGGACGCGTGCACGTGTGGTTGCCTCGACAAGAGATGTCGCCTCGCGATGACAACGGCGAGAACGAGAGTGAGAGTGATTCTGACGACGACGAAGAGGCGGCGCACTACGAGCCGTTGTTGCCAGGGAACGAGAGCGAAGAAGACGTCGAGTCAGTCACGCCGCAGACGAACGACGTGCAGTACGAATCGTCGCTCAAGCCGTCGAAGATTAAGGCGAAGGGTCTGTCGCCGATTCGCACGCCCGAGCTCGCCATGGCGCGGGCGTCTAGTTTGCGAGCGAGCGCCGGCGAATTCGCGCCGTCATCGAGTGTATTGTAGGATCAATTAGCCGCTAAAAATGATCATGACAACGTCTACTCCCCCTCCCAGTCAAAGTCTGAGCCGCTGTCGTCCTCTGCGGCGTCGGCGACGGCTTTGGCTTGGCGCCGCGCGCGTTTCTTCGCCGCGCGCGCGTCGCTTGGATTGTATTGTCCCTCGTTCCCGTAGAGGACTTTTTGTCGGGCCGAAGACGCCTTCGCGGCTGTTTTAGCGCGCGCGTGTTCGAGCGCGCGCTGAGTGCGACCAGCCTCGGAATCATCTCGCGCGCGGATGACTTGCACCGGAGCGTCATTCTCCATGTCGTCGGCTTCGTCCTCGTCCATGTCGGCTTCGTCTTCGCTCAAGTCGTGCGCCTCGATGAGGCCGTTGCCGAGCGACTGCACGGGCATAAAATCGTCCTCGTCCTCGTTTTCAGGCAAACCCGCGATAACGGTGGACTGTTCGGCGGCGAAAACTTTGTCGGCGTCGAACTCTGCGCTCCAATTGCCGACGATTTCCGCGCCGGCGTGTTCCTTATTCTCCTCGCGCTTCGGCGGCGAGGTGAAGTACGGAATGCGTCCGTTGTTCCAGTCCGTGAGCACGACGCGCGCCGCCGCCTTCAGGTCCGGGATCCCGCCCTTCTTCAACTTACCTTGTAACCGCGCGACCTGACGTAAAAAGTCGTCGACATCGCCGAACCTTCCAGTTTTGTACATGAGCATGAGTTGTTGCGCCGGACATCGACGAGTGATTTCGTGCACCGGAGCGATTGGGTCGTCAATGCGTTCAACCTTGATGCAGTTGCGCAACGCGGCGGCGCCCGCGGACTCACCGAGCGCGCTCGCAAAGACAACACCGGGAGAGTCGATCAACTTGACGTGCTTGTCGAGTTTGATCTCCTTCAAAACCTTGGTCATCCCCGGCGTGTTACCCACCGCCGCCGCGGTTCGACTTCGCTTCAACGAGTTGATGAGACTCGATTTACCGACGTTCGGGAACCCGACGATCCCGACCGTGATCGCCGTCTTGATGTTCTTGTTGCGCGCGTAGTTCTTCAACATCTCCAACACACTCTCCGCGCCCAAAGAGTCCGCACCACCGAGCGCGTTTCCGGACGATTTAAAGTTTGCGTTTCTCGCGCCCAACTTTCCGCTCCCGCCAGACGTCGCGCACTTGAACGCCACCGTCGGTAGTTCCTCGCGGAAATACGTCAACCACGCCAACACATTCTCCTTCGGCACTAAATCAATCTTATTCAGCAGTAAAATCATGCGCTTATCCGGGTTCATCCTCCGCACGAACCGCTCGACCTCTGGCGATCGACACGACAACGGATCCCGCGCGTCCAAAACCTGTATGATGACATCCGAAAGCTCCACAACCTTAACAAACTCCTTATAATACGCCCGTCGACTCGAATCTTGATCTTCATCCTCCCTCTCGAGCTCTTCCGCCAACTTCGCCTTCTTCTTCTCTTCATAATTCGTTTCTTTTCGATCCGCGATCGCTCGCAGTTCCTCCAGCGTCGGCGCCGGCGCCCCCGACTCCATCATCTCCTTCGCGATTCTCTTATTCTCCGTCCGTCGCGCCCGTTTCGCCTCCATCAGTTCCTCCTTCTTCATCTCAATTTTCTCGTGTTCGTGATCAATCTCCCTCATCAACTCATCCTTGTGCGGCCACGCGTTCGGCACCCCCGGATCCTTCGGCCCCTTCTTCTTGATGCCCAATCGCTTCAACCGGTTCTCCTCCTTCCGCTTCTTCTTGTGATGCTCCTTCACCTTGCGAATCACCTTGTACTTTTGTTTCAGCGTCGTGCGCTTCGACTTCGACTTCGTGCTCTTCTTCGGCATGGTCGCGCGTCGTCGTCGGGCGTCGGCGTCGAGAGCGTCGCCGCGTCGGCGTCTTCGCGCGCGTCGCGCGTCGGCGACGTCGCGTCGACGACGCGCGACGGACGAGCGTTCGCGCGCGCGCGCTTTCGAGCCTCGGTCGCGTCGTCGTGCGCGCGCGCGCGCGTGACGTCGAGAACCGCGCGCGATTGTGTCGCGTCGCGTGGCGGCGGCGGCGGCGCGAATACGAATCGCCGCACACCCGCGCGCGCGCGCCCGACGCGCGCGCGCGCGCGCGAACCGAGGGCGACGATGAAGTACCCGCGAATCGCGCTGTTCGCGCTCGCGTTCGTCGCGTCCTCGCTCGTCGCGGGTACCGTGTACGGATGGCCGCCGCTGCGCGCGCTTTTACTGCGCGAGCGCGGCGAGCTGAGCGAGAAACGCCTCGCGCGACACTTCACCGCGGGGTCGTGGAGCGTTCAGGGCGGTCGGTTCGTCGCGGGCGTGTCGCGGGACCGCGTGGGGACGCGGTTCACGTGCTGCGCGTGCCTGGCGTTCGTCGTCGGCGGCGCGCTGGCGCTCGGCGCGAGCGAGGCGACGAACGACGCGGCGCTGACGCTGGGGATGTTTGGATTGGGGTTAGGGAGCGGAGTGCAGTTGTGCGTGCAGCCGGTGGCGGCGTTGTTTCCGGAAAGCGCGAGCACGGTGATGTCGTCGCTGAGCGGAGCGTTTCAGGTGAGCGGCGTGGTATTTTTGGCGTTGACGGCGGGCGACGATCGAGAAGTTGGGTTTTACGCGTTCGCGGCGTGCGCGGCGGTGTTGTTCGCGGCGTGTTTAGTGATGTTGCCCAAGGGACAGGACTTTCACGAGACGGCGAACGTGGATTTCGACGGCGGCGGCGGCGACGGCGGCGACGGCGGCGACGGCGCGGAGTTGACTTCGCCGTCGCGGCGAGATTTACACGCGCGGTCGGAAGGTTTAGCGAATGGGTTCAGTCGAAGCGAGCAAATGCGATCGGTAGAGTACATCGGACTCGTCGGGTGGTTCACCGTCGTCGTGTGTCCGCTACAGTTTTACATATCCGCCATAGGGTACCAACTCAAACTCAAGGGCGACGCCGCGGGCGAATACTCGAGCATCTTCTCCGCCGCGTACGGTTCGGTGGCGATATTCGCCGCCTACGGCGGTCGCGTGGCGGATGCGATCGGTTGTGGGGCGTGTCAGGCGTTCGCGACGATCTCCACTGCGATCTCGTTCGCGCTGCTGACGCTTCCGAAGAGCGCGGGTTTGGGAGTGCACGTTCTCGGCATGACGCTCTATTCGTTGGGCCGACTGTTTGTGTTCGCGATGTACTTTAGCAACATCGGTCGACGCTTCGGATTCGAGCACTACGGTACGCTCTGCGGTCTTGGACTTTTGATATCCGCGGTGTGGAGCTTGTTGCAGTACCCTATGCTCGCCTGGGCGGTGGACTCGAACGACGCGACGGGGGCGAATTTGTTGGCGTGCGCGATGCTTTGCGCCACCATACCGTACACCGTGTGGCTGGGGAAGCGCGAAAAATTAGAACGAGAAGAAAAGATACGGCAGTCGAGCGAGCGCTCGACGACGTAGGCGCGCGCGCGTGTGTTGATGATATTCATGATTGTAAATTTATCGAAGCGATTCTTTCTACAACGCGACCAGACGCCGTGGCTGCGCTTGCGGCGAAACGACGTGAATCCGCGTCGGGTTCGCGCCTTGCACGTCCACGATGATGTATTGAAACTCCCACTTCCCCGTCGACTCGTCTAAGCCCGCCTCAGCGTGCACCACGGCGCTTCCTCTCGCGCCGCGCGCGTGAAACTGCACGCGCAACCGCTCGCGTCCTCTCTCATCGATCACCACTCTGTGCGCGATCCTGTGTCTCGCGCTCCGACTGCGGCTTTCGCTCCCATATCCCGTCATCGGCGATCCAAGCGCGACGGTGACGCGCACGTCATCGTGTAATTTATCCATAGCCGCGTTGAACACCTTTTGCTCTCGCGGCGTCACCAACAACTCCGACGCCCCGTACCACACCGCTCCCGCCGCGATCCCGAGCCCGATCAGCCCCACCGCGCCGTACGACGCGCCCTCGACCACGCTCACCGGCTTCTCCGGGATCCACTTATCGGTGATTTCGTCGTACCGTCCGCTCTCCGGCGTCGACGCCAGGTCGCCGCGCGTCCCGCTCGCCGCCTCATCCGCGCTCGAGCTCGACTTCGTCCCTCGTCGCGTCGCGTACGCGCGATCGCGCGACATCGCATCGCGCGCGAGACGCGCGCGCGTCGGTCCGGCGACCGTCGCGCGCGCCGTCGTCGCCGCGGTCGCGCCGCATCGATGTCCCGACATCGTCATCAACTTCATCGACCCCGCGCGCGCCTCGTGCGTCGCCAGAGTCGCCAACGCGCCGAGCGCGCGCTTCGCGGACATCGCGATCGACGTCGTCGACGCGCTTCGAGGCGACGCGCGACGGGCGCGCGGACGCACGCGCGGCGCGAAGTGCGGATTCCGGAATCGCGTCAAAAAGCGACGCGCGCGAACGACGAGGCGGCGACGCGCGACGCGCGCCATGTTCCTCCGCGACGCGGCGAAGAAGCTCGAACGGGAGAACGCGCGCGAACAGGGAAGGCTGCGGGACAAGATCGCGGTCGAGCGCGCGGAAAACGCGCGGAAAGAAGCGTTACGAAAACAGCTCGACGATGAAAAAATGCGCGCGAGAGCGCGAGAGCGCGAACAGCGGCGCGCCGAGGAGGCGATGATGGTGCAAAACGAAGGCGTGTCGTACGACGCGCGCTTGTTCGCGCAATCGAGCGATGCGGCGAGGAGGCGGGGGATTCGCGCGCGGGGCGAGGACAAGGCGCAACTGCCGGCGAGCGCGGCGGCGAGCGTGGGGGCGAATCGAAGCGGACGCGCGCACTTTTGCGTGTCGAGAGGAGAGAGGAAGACGCACGTTGGGGTGTTGGATTACGGGAGCGTGGATTCGGGGACGATCGGGCTGCCGGAGCCGGTGATGCGGACGCTCGGGTTGACGGGGGACGCGGCGCGCGAGGACGGCGCGGACGCCGACGCGAGACTGGTGCGAGTGACGTACGCGGCGCTACCGCTTGGGACGAAGATGACGCTGAAACCTCGTATGAATGATTTCGCGCGGGATTTCGTGGATCAGGACGTGCGCGAGGTGCTGGAGCGCGTGATGATGGGGCGAAGCGCGGCGACGGTGGGCGACGAAGTCGTCGTCGCGTCGACGACGGATCCGAGCAAGACGTACGAGCTCAAGGTGACGGCGGTGGAACCGGACGACGGTTTCGGCGCGGTGTCTTTACTCGAGACCGACGTAGAGGTCGAGCTCGAACCGAGCGAGGAGTACGAGCGCGTGATGGATGAGATCGCCGCTCGCGAGCGCCGGCGCAAGGAGGAATTCTTAAAGGCGAAAGAGGCGCTCGCCGAGCGCGAGCGAGCTAAATTAGCCGAACAAGAGGCGTTCGAGACTCGTAAAGCGACTTTGCGCGCGTCCATAGCGCCCGAGCCGAGCGCCGCGCGCGGAACGCCGGGCGTAGTGGCGCTTCGATTTAGTTTGCCGAACGGCGCGGTGAAGACGCGCAAGTTCGACGCGAACGCGTCTACGATTCGCGACGTGTTCGATTACGCGCGCAGTTTAGACGACGCGGTGTTGTCGATGCCCACGTTCGAGCTCACCACGCGCGCCGGGGAAGTCGTGTTGCGGGAAGACGGCGGCGACGCGCCCGCGCTCGCGGCGCTCGACGCGCAAACGTTCTTCGTGCGCGCGTCGTCTTAGAGAAAGTCGCCCGCCGACGCTGTTGTTTGTACAAATTACGCTAAAATCTAGTGGCGACGGTAGATTTACCAGAATCCCCAGTCCTCGTCTTTCGGGTACACGATCAACGGTTTGAGCGCCGAGCACCCGCGCGACACGCGAAGATGTCTTTGCATGCACCCCGCCCGTCGCGTCTCGAACCCGCGCCCGTGATTCATGTACACGAACCGCTCGTGATACCCCTTGTTGTGCGGCCCGTTCACGCAACACGTCGGATCGGCGCCGTCGCATCGGTAATAAACGATCGGTTCGTTCTTTATCACGCCCTTCCCCTCCTGAAACGCCAACGCGAACAAAATCGCCGTCGAAAACGCGAGCGTCGACGTCACCGTCAATCCCACCCCGATCGTCAGCGTCAACAGCCCGCTCTTCGCCGGCGCCCCGCTCGCCCCCACCAGCGCGTCTCCCGGCACCGCCAGCGCGTTTATCCAATCCCCCGCGTGCACCGTCGCCTCGAAGCACCCCGCCGTCGCCGCCAAGCACGCCGCGCCCGCCGCCGCGATCGGTCCCGCCTTTCGATGAAACGGCCGTCGTCCCCCGATCGCCGCCGCGCGCGCCTCCGCGCGCGCCCGCTTCTCCGCCGCCGCTTCTTCGCGCGCCGCCGCCTCGCGGTCCTCGTCCGCGCGCTTCCGCGCCTCGACCGTCGCCCTGACGTTTCGCCGCGTCACCGCCGCCTTCGCGTCCGCCGCCGCGCGCGCCGACGCGCGCACGAGCTCGTCCGACCGCGCGTCGTTCGGCGTCGCCCCGCGCGTCGTCGTCCGCGCGCCGCGGCGCGACGCGACGCCGCGTCGCGCCGCGACGACGACGCGCGCGCTCGACATCGCGTCGCGCGCTGCCGTCGCGCGGACGACGACGCGCGCGCTGGACCGCCCGTACCCGGTCGACGCGTTCGACGGCGTCGTCGCGCACGCCGCGGGCGATGCCGTCGAGCGCGCGCGAGCGCTCGCGACGCTCCATCGCGTCGCGAGGCGCGCGCACGGTCTCATGAAGCGTCGCGGATGGCGCGTCGGCGAGCTCACCGAGCTCCCGCCGGCGCCGCCGGGCGAGATCGCGCTCTGGGGGGACAATCTCGACCGAGGCAGGCGCGTGCGGGTGCTGGTGCGACAGCGACGAGGGCGCGGCGAGGCGGCGTATCGATGGATCGACGAGGAGCAAGTGTTCGCGGTGATGCTGCACGAGCTGACGCACGTGGAGATCGGACCGCACGACGCGACGTTCTACGCGCTGCTGCGAACGCTCGAGCGCGAGGCGGCGGTGATGATGGCGAGCGATTTCGTGGTGTGCGGACGGTGCGTGGGCGGGGACGGCGGCGCGAGACGCGCGCGGTCGCCGCGGACGAACGCGCGAGACGCGGCGGCGAGACGCGCGCGACTCGCCGAGGTCGGTCTGCGCGGCGGCGGACGGCGATTGGGAGGGACGGCGCGTGATGAGAGTCGGTTGTTGGCGGCGCCTGGGGGGGACGATGCGGTGGTGGTGTTGGACGCGGAGGCGGACGACGACGCGCCCATCGTTCTCGACTGAGAAGAAGGCCGAGGCGGCGTCTGTACCATCGCGACAGCGGCGCGATGGCGTCGCGACGGCGCCGTAAAACTGTGAAATAAAAAACGCGTTCGCCAGGATTCGAACCTGGGCGTGCAGAGCACACTCACTCACTGCTCTTCGGATTGCTCTTCGTCGTCGTCGTCATCCTGGCTCTCGACGGCGTCGTTGGATTTCGATTTCCCCGCGCTGACGTCCCGGGCACGTCCAGCGACCGCTTCCGCGCCCGCGCCGACGTCCCGGGCAAGTCCAGCGACCGCTTTCGCCGCCGCGGCGGCATCGCCGACGGCGCCGAGGTGTGACGGGACCCAGACGGGACGGGACGCCCGTCGAACGCCAACCGAGCTGGCGCTCGCGCCCGTAACATTCCTCACGCACGAGACGTATCGACGAACTCGATGACTTCAACGCCATATAATACCGCGTTCGTGACCGAGTGGTTTTAAGGTGAGAGCCTGCTAAGTTCTTGTGCTCTGCACGCCCAGGTTCGAATCCTGGCGAACGCGAATACTATCACTTTCCTTTTTTTTATTTATTTCGTCAGACTGGCAGCCATACGCGTTAATGAAGCCGCGAACGCACGCGCGCGCGACCCGTCGTCCGTCGTCCGTCGTCCGTCGCCGCGCGCGAACGCCGCACTCGTCGACATGGCGGCGTCGCCGACGGGCGCGGCGCTCGCGCGCGCCGAGGCGATGGACGCCGAGGAGCGACACGCGCGCGCGGTGGCGCGACAGCTCCTGGGACAGCTCGAGGCGAGACGCGCGATGGCTTTGAATTCGACGACGTCGGCGTCGAAGACGACGGCGAAGACGACGGCGAAGACGAGACCGCGGGACGCGCGCGACGCGCTCGCGGCGAACGATGAGAACGCGTCGTCGTCGCGCGCGTCGGACGCGAAGGCGATGGACGCGCTGCGAGGACGGTGCGCGAGGCTGACGCGCGAGCGCGACGAGGCGAGACGGTCTCGCGCGGACCTCGCGCGCAAGTGCGAGCGGTTGCTCGGCAGGGCGAAGACGCAGGACGTGGAGTTACACAAGCTGCGACGGCTGTTGGGGACGACGCGCGCGACGCGCGGCGCGGCGCGGCGGTCGGCGCCGGCGGCGACGCGCGGCGACGGTTCGCCCGAAGTCGTGTCGTTCGAGTATCACGTCGCGTCGCTCGCGGCGTTCGAACAAAAAGTCGAATCGTTGATCGAGGAAATCGAGCGTCTGCGCGCCGCCGACGCGAGGCGCGCGCGCGAGGCGGACGCGCGCGACCGAGCGGCGGACGACGTAGCGGAGGACGATTTAGAACGCGCGTCGCCGTCGCCGCCGTCGTCGCCGTCGTCGCCGTCGTCGCCGACGCGCGTTCCCTCGCGCGCGTATTCCCCGACTTTATCTCCCTTAGACGCGCTGCTGTCGCGAATCACCGTCACCGAGCGCGACGCGACGTCGAGGCGCGACTTCGGCGACTCGGACGACTGTGGTTGAGCGAAAAGCGCCGAGATGCGCGAGTAGGATAAGTAATCCACCAAACGCTCGCGTCGCGCGCGCGCGTCACTCCACCGCACGCGACCCATCCCTCGACGCGCGAGATGATGCAAACCAACGCGCTGTCCGCCATGCGCGCGATCTCGAGCGCGAAACGTGCGTGCGCGACGCGACGCGACGCGCCGACTCGAAACGCCGCCGCCGTCGACGTCGACGCGACGACTCGAAACGAGCCTGAACGCGCGCGAGACTGACGAAAGCGCGCGCGCGAACACGCGAAAACAGCGATTCAAAAGAGACGCGCGATGCGCGCGTCGACGCGAGACGCGCGCGCGGTGACGCCGCGCGCGAGCCTCGCGGTGGACGTCGCGCGGTGGACGCTGAGCGTCCCGACCATGTACGCGATGGTGTCCATCAACGAATACATCACCCATCGTTACTACCAACACGCCGAGTTCAACAAGAACGAAACCTTGAAAAAGGTGTGGTGCTTCTTCACGAGACAGAAGGAAGCGCCGAAGGTTGGCGGCGGCGGACACATCGAACACCACGCGGAGACGCTGGACGACATGTCGCTTCGCGTGGACGACAAGTGGATGAAGAGCGAACCGGCGGCGGTTTTGGAAGGGAACACCTACCGCGGAACGGCGTTCGAGTGGGATGTCACGGGTTTGATGACGATGCAAATGGTGATCACGTGCGTGCCGGTGCTGGCGCTCATGGGGTTCTCCGCGGGGCCGATGGCGGCGCTCATCGGCGGGTCCACGCTCGCGCACGCGTTGATTTGGAACTCGTTGCATCCGGCCATGCACGGCTTGAACGAGGTTCCGCTTCAAGATGGGATCCCGTCGTTGTGGCTCGCGCGATACCGCGAATCCAAGTACTACGATTACTTGTACCTGAACCACAGCGGTCACCACGTGTTGTCCGGCCAGTGCAACTACAACGTGTGCTGCCCGCTCGTCGACCACGTGTTGGGCACCTACGTCGAGCCGGAGGTTTGGATGAAGAAGACTCGCGTGCCGTTCGGTAAGGAACACCGCGAGTTCTACCCGGCTGGCGAATACGCGCGCAACTTGGCCGCCAAGGCCGCCGCCGCCGCCATCGAAGGCGCGCTGCAAGCCGACGCGTCCGCCGACGAAGGCGAGCGCGACCTCGTCGCCGCGTAGAGCGCAGTACCATACGTAAAAAAGATTTTTTTATTCACTGGGACGGCGTGCGTCCCGCGTAGAGACATATTTTAATCCATCCGATTCAGAACTTCACCGCGACTCGACGTCGTCTCGCTCTCGCGCAGAGGGGAAGGAACACCGCACTTCGCGCCGAACGTCGCGATGGGATGCTACTTCACCAAACCCACCGCCGCGCTCTGGGCCGCGACGCCGTCGCCCAAGGCGATCGCGCGTAAAATTCTATCCTCCGCGTCGCCCAAGACCGAGCGTCCGCCGTCACCGACGTCCATCCTGTCGTACTCGCCGATCGAGCGACGCAAACCGTCATTCCGCGCGAAACCGCTCGGCGCGTCGCGCGACGTGTCGTACAAGTGCAGGAAATCGGAGACGATCGCGATGGAACGGTCGGCGTACGTGACGAAGTTCTTCGCCCAGGGCTGCGAGGATTGCGTCTTCGTGATCTGCTGCGCCGTGAAAGAGGTGAACGTGCTCGACTGCAAGCGCTGCGTGTTCGTCTTCGGGCCGACGACGGATTCGACCACGGCGCGAGATTGCCTGAGTTGCGACATCGCGACGTGCGCGACCGTGGGTGCGTTCACGCTGGAAGATTGCGTGAACGTGCGGGCGTTCGTGAAGACGTACGGGAACGGATCGCGAGCGCGAGCGGAGCGGTGCTCGACGACGGCGTTCGGGACGTGCGATTTAGAATACGACGAGTTGGAGGAGCAGATGGCGTCGTGCGGATTCGTCGACGCGAACGGGGATTTATTAGCGTCGACGATGACGGTATCGTCGGAGACGTCGACGCTCGAGAGCACGGCGCGCGAGGTTGTTGGCCACGCGCTAGAGCGCGTCGACGGTTAGAAGTTAGGCGCGGCGCGAAGGACGCGCACACGTATCGGCAACAACGATGGAATACAACAAATTCTAGCACTCTATTCTATCATGACGATCATCTACTTGCGTCGACCCCAGTTCTCGCGCGTTTTGAAGACGCGGTCGAGGCCCGTGCGCACGCGTCGGGCCTCGACGAACCATTTCGAGACGAAGAGCGACAACTCGGGCGCGTCCGTGGACATCTCGACATCATCTCCCAGAACGACGTCGTGTTTGACGTGCGCGCCGTCGATGTAAATCGTCCCCACGCGCGAGTTCCATCGGAACGACAGCGCGTCGCCTCGCTCGTAATATCCGTGCCCGACGCTCGGCGGCGGCGCGTGGTCGTAATAAATCGGCTCGCGATCCATGTATTGCATGGACATCGAGTCGTGCGGCATGATCTCCCCACCGGCGCTGTACATCGCCGCGGTGGACCCGCTCGCCGTGCACGTGCGCACGCCCGAGCTGCGCACGTGAAAAAATCTCTTCGCGGACTCGTCGTAGCCGTCGCCCCCGCGCGCCGTCGGCGGTAATCGCACGCTGTACCGACTCACCGCCGCCGGGCTCGGATGGGCGATCAGCACATCGTTCAACGCCGGTTCTAAGACCTTACCGTTCAGCACCGTGCGTATCCTCGCCAATCTCGTCGGTTTCAGCGTTCCCCGCAGCGCGCCGTCCAGCACCGTCTCCGCGTCGAACCTATTCGCCGCGCACAGATGTCCCGTCGACCGTCGCTCGTCCACGCACGCGTTCGTCAGATACATCTTCGTCAATTCATCCTTCGTCGCCGGATCGGTGTTTATCCCCAGTATCGGCACTTTCGCGTCCCTCACGTGGTGCGCCGATATCAGCGTCGTCCCGTCTCCGCCCAGCGCGACGATCAAATCGTGCCCTCTCACCGACTCCTCCGTCAGCGCGTGCCTCTCCACGCACTCGAACGCCACGCCGCGCTGTTCCAGCATGCGTTTCACCGCCTTGACGCCGCTCTTGTGCGTTTCGTGTCGCGTTTTCACGCGTTCGTACCGCGGCGTGTCGTACAATTCTCCCGACCCGATGAGCGACGTGTACTCCGTCATCGGCGTCGTCTTGACGACGAGCAGCGCGTTCCTGTACAGCGACGACGACGCCGTCGTCGCCGCGCGCGCGACGCGGGCCATCGCGCGCGACGCGCCGACGTGTGGCGTCGCGCGTCCGATGGCGCGCAACGACCGCGACGGCTCGACGCCGCACACGCGCGCGCGCTCGACGCACGGCGCGCACGACGCGCGCATGACGCGCGCGACGACGCGCGCGACGCCACGCGTCGCGTCCGCGACGCGCGCGACGACGCGGCGCGGCGCGACGGCGCGACGCGCGACCGACCGACCGCGACGCGGCGCGGAACGATCGACGCGCGTCGCGCC
>Ga0228649_1000695_pt1 | contig 13918 bp, 10 predicted proteins | sample 61DmetaG_FD_190074 | JGI IMG/M metagenome (GOLD analysis project Ga0228649, IMG submission 190074) | Seawater microbial communities from Monterey Bay, California, United States - 61D | ecosystem: Environmental > Aquatic > Marine > Coastal | place: USA: California | collected 2016-10-31 | reverse complement strand
CGGTAAATGCGCAGAAAACTCGACGAGAATTAAAAGTATTAAGTGTTCAGCATTCGGCCACTGGTCGCCGGTCGACTGCCTGCCTGGGTGCCGGCACTGCGACGCGCGCGATGGGTGGGCCGTACTCGGGGACGAGCTCGCTCGCCGCGTTCCTGCGCGTCGGCGCGGTGACCGCGGGATTGACGTACGGGATCGTCGTCAACGGATTCACCGGGCTGTTCGGGCGGTCGTCGGCGAAGAAGTGAGCGAGCGCGGGGGACGGGGCGATTGATGGGTGATCGAGCGGTGAGGCGAGAGGCGACGCGCGCGGTGACGAAGAGCGAGATTTGATTGTGATATATACGAAGTAGTAGATCTAAGACGCGCGCGACGCGGCGACGACGCGCGCGACGCGCGGCGCGCGCGAGCGCGACGCGCTCACTGCGCGAGATCGCGAAGACAGGCGACCCAGCGGTCGAGGGCGACGACGCGACGGCCGTCGCCGACGTCCATGGAATCGCCGAGATCGTCTTTGCCGTGACGCGCCATCTCGAGAAGCATGAATAATCGCTTAATCGGCACGCGGTCGCCCGTGAGGGCTTGGAGCGCTTGACACGCCCGCGGAAGATCGACGGCGTCAAAGGCGCCGAGCTCGGCGAGCACGGCGGAGGTTTCGCTAGGGCTCAACTCGGGAACGTGTAAGGAGACGTTGAAGGCGGCGTTGAGACCCATGTCCTCGAAAACGAGTGGTAACGACGTCGTACCGATCACCAACAGCTTTCGTCCGGGTGGGGGTTGACGTTTGAGCAACACCAAGAGCGCCTGCAAGACGACGTTGCTAAAGCGCGGGCCGATGGCGACGTACTCGAGCAAGCGCTCGATGTCGTCCAATACGATCAACGAGACCGGCGACTTGTAGGCATCATCGAACAATTTTGCGAGAGCTTGACACTTCGCCGCTTCGGAGGCACCGACGAAACCGTCTGAGGTCAAGAGCTTGGTGAACGGGAACTGCGACTTGATCGCGAGCGCGGCTGCGAGCGCCGTTTTTCCACTCCCGGCGCCACCTTCGAGCAAGCACGTCAGCATGGGAGTCTTCTCCGACACCCTGACTTGCTCGATGAGTGACTCCATGGTCGAGACGAGCTTTTCGTACTTTTCTCCGTACGAAATCATTCCATTCAACATGCACCGTTCGAATAGATCCGTCGACGCCCCAAACGCTGGTTTGACCTCGAGCAGCGCGAGCTCGAAATCTGCCATCGTGACTTTGATATTATCTTCGTCAATCGGTGCACCGATATCATTCATATCCACTTGCCTCGTCAGCGCGAACGACACCGCGGATTTCACCAAGCCTTCAATCTCAGCTCCGCTAAAGTTGCCCGTGCGCTTGGCCAATTCCGCCAAGTCGACGTCGCCGCCGAGAAACTCATTTTCACTCATCTTATTCGAGTGAATGTTCAAGATCTGTATCCGTCCGTTCTCATCGGGCAAACCGATTTCGATGTGCACCTCTAAGCGACCGGGGCGCAAGATTGCCTCGTCCAACATATCCTTTCTATTCGTCATACCGATGAGCAAGATGTTGTTCAACGCGTCGACGCCGTCAATCTTCGTAAGCAACTGGTTGACTATGGAGTCGTGCACGCCTGTGCCACTCGAAACACTTCCACGAGATTTACACACCGCATCGATCTCGTCGAAGATTATGATGTGCAAATCACTATCGTCTCCGCGCGCTTTGTACTCGGCTTCGGCGTCTTCAAACAACTTACGAACGTTTTCTTCCGATTGTCCGACGTACTTGGACATTACCTCCGGCCCGTTCACGATTTTCGGCTCTTTGCCGTTCAACATCTTCCCGATTTGCCTCGCGATCAGAGTTTTGCCCGTACCCGGGGGACCGTGAAGGAGCATACCTTTGACGTGTTGGATCCCGAGGCGTTGCACTACGCTCTGCGGGAAAATTCTCGACGAAAACGCTCGTCGAAAGATGTCCTCGAATTGTTGATCCAGACCCCCGATTCCGAGCTTGGAAAAACTAAAATCTTTACTCTTGAACAACCCTGTGTTCATCACCGCCGCTTTTTGACCTAAAATTTTTATACCGCTATTGGACGACGCCTCGTACACGACGGCCGTCGACGGCGTAAACATCCCTCGCAGCGATGTCACGCCTTCCCTCGCCCCCTCCACGACGACGTGATTCACACTAAGCAAATAATTATTCCCACAGTACTCAACCGCCGCCTTTTGTCCCACGGTGAACACCTGCGAGCTAAATGTCCTACGCAAAATCGTCGTCATCGAATTCGCGTCCACGCCCTCGTGCGCGTTCTTCGCGATCAAACTCGCCGCTAACGCCGGTCGCGTGAACTCCAACTCGATCGTCATTCCCGCGCAATCGAACTCTCGGCTCGGCGGTTCGTACTTTCGCCACTTCACCGCGTCTCCGGTGCTCACTCGCAGCTGTTTTCGCTGCACGCCGTTGAGTCCCACCGCCCCCGGCGCCACCTCCGCGCTCGCGCGCGTCAAAAACACGCAATCGCCAATCTCCACGTACGGCGCGCACGCCTCGACGTCGGCATCGTTCACGAACGCGCAGTTCGTCAGCGCCAGTTCCTGCGTCCCGCGCGCGTCGCGTCTCCGTCAGTCTTCGTCGTTTCATCGTTTCACGATTCGACGCGCGATTCGATTCGCAATCTCGAATCGCGCTCGCTCGCGCTCGTCTCGCCCTCGCGCGCCGCGCGCGCGCGCACCTGACTCGGGCAGTTCGCCACGCGCATCGTCCCGCTCATCGCGCGTCGCGCTCGACGCGTCGATCGACCGCGCGTCGCGGATTGCGGTCGCTCGGCGGCACTCGGCGCCGCGTCGTCGATGCGCGACGCGCGCGACGCTCGATCGAGCGCGCGGGACGGGACGACGGGACCGGCGCTGAGCGCGAGCGAGTCCGCGAGCGCGCTGAGCGAGAGCGCGTCGGCGAGCGCGTTCGCGAGCGCGGCGGACGACGCGGAATTCGCGCCGGTGAAACCGCGACACGCGGGGACGAAAGCGGCGCGCGAAAGGAATCACTGCGAAGCGGGCGTCGTCGCCCTGGCGCGAGGGTGGACGTTGCTGCTGTGCTGTCAAGGACCGAGCCGAGGGAAGGCGAGGGGAGATGGAGAGCGTTGTTGAGTGCGCGAGGCGCGCGCGGGGACGAGACGCGGAGGGCGCGGCGAAGGAAGCGAGAGAGGGACGGAACGCGTGCGCGGGGAACGCGGCGGAGACGACTCGGTTGAGGGAAAACGAGGGATGTAGAATGTTGATGGAGATCGTGCGCGAGATGGGGACGATGGAGGCACGCGGTGGGAGGGAGGAGGAGGCGCGGGCGAAGTGCGCGATGTTCGCGTTGCAAACCGTCGTCAACGCGGGGATGGACGATGGCGAGTGTTTGACCGAGGCGTGGGAGTGCGAGGCGATGGAAGATGCACTCAAAGCCGTGACTTCACTGCGCGGGATTGGAGGGGCGAAGACGCACGGATTGGCGTGCGTATTCGTGGACGCGTGCGTGAAGCACGACGGCGCTCGCGCGGAGAAAGTCGTGGATATGGCGCAGAGTTTTTGGCTCTCGCTATTGCGTGCGTCAACAGAAGTTGAAGAACCCGAGAATGTCGGCGGTGGTACGCATTTGATGACGCTGATTCGTACGATATGTTGCAAAGGAGGCGGTTTACCAAAACTTTTCCGCGCGTTATCGCCGAACGGTGCTGAAATTTCTGCTCTCAACGAGGCCATGCTTCGCGCGCGTCTTGTCGAGCTCGCCGAAGATGATTCTCGGGTGAATGAGGTCATGGAAAGTACGCACAAAACGAATCTACCTCAGATGGTGTTTACGTCCGAACAGGCGACTTTGCTGCATTTCATTGCTGCATTGTTGAACGACAAAGATGCGACGTCGTACGTCGACATTCCTCACTCCGAGATACGCGAGGGCGAGCAACCACCACTTTTAATGCCAGAAGGCGTTTTAGCGTTTCTATTAGATACCACCTCTGTCGTCGCCGCACGGTTCGAAGCCGCGGTAGATGATGATGAGCGAAAAGTTGCGCTGTCGATACTCATGGAGTGCGTGAGTATTTTGCGCGCGATGAGTGAGCGCGAGGTGAAGCCTCATGCTGGCGACACCGTCGCGTGTTTAGCGGCAATGGGTCTCGTCAGGCTTACCCTATCGCTTCTCGCGGCGTTACCTGCACCAGAAGGTATAGGACAGACGAGTAAGGCAACGGGACCCGCCGCCGCTCCGAAGCTCAAGCAAAGCGTGCCGGAAGAGTTGAAGAGCGACGTCACGTATCCGTCTCGAGTCCCGTGGTCTGGTTACAGAGTCGACCTGATCGCGATTATTGGAAACGCAGCGTTCAATCGCGCGCGTGTCTGTGACGATGTCGCGAATTTGGGAGGATTACCCATAGTGTTAAATCATACGAGAGGCGAAGAAGGCGAGGCGTACCTCCGAGAGTGGGCGCTTTGGGCAGTGCGAAACTTAACGCAAAGTAGTGAGCTGGCGCGCAGTAAAATCGCCGAGCTTCAACCTCAAGCCGTAGAAGAAAGTGAAGAGCTTCTCTCTAGAAGTCTCGGCGTCGAACTGAATAGAGAAACTGGAAGACCGAGAGTGGTGAGGCGAGAACAGATGCCCATCGAGGACGTCGCGGCGCGGAGAGAGAATGACGACGCCGAGCCCGCGATCCCAACGAATTGGAAAGTCACAGAGCTCTGAATTAGCTGACATTAGTTATTTCCTACATTTGTACCTTGTAAAATACAACGAAGACCAACTAATGCTACTCTATTTCCTTCTAGACCTCAGCTTTTGAAGGACGACGCAAACAACCGTCATCGCCGCCGCGACAAACCACCGATTGCTTCGACTCCTCGAGTGCGCTGATCCACGCACTCGTCGCTCTGAATCTTCTAGTTCCCTCAACGCCACCTCTAACGTAAACGCTCTCTCTATCCGAATCACGCTCGCCGCCACCGACCCTGTGCTCCCAAAGCCCGTCTCCACCGCGCGAGCACCGTGCCTTTCGTAATACTTCAGCAACCGTCCTCGCCCGATCTTCCCATCCACCTCCACGCTCGCCTGCAACCGAGTGATACCTAATTTCCCCGCGTGCGCCTGCGAAACGTACATGAGATACGATCCAAGCCCTTCGCCTCGCCGTCTCGGGACGACGCCCAGGTGCGCGCCGTACCAGCTATCCGCGTACGCGCACCCACACGCGAACCCGACGATCGCACCGCGACGTCCGTGCGCATCGAGCTCGCGCAGGACGAACCACGTTGTTTCGCGCTCTTCGTGGAGCCAGGTGACGCGATCGAAGAAGGCGTCCTCGGTCTCGCCATCGTTCGGGACGCACTCGTCGTTCGGGACATCGTTCGGAAAACATTCGACGTGCGCGGCGCGGAGCTCGGGGAAGAGACGCCGCGCGGCGACGTGGTCGATGATGTCGATGATGAGCATCCTCGTCCGCGCGCGCGCGCGAGGTGGAGGACTTCGATCGTGAAGGGAGTGGGAGTGCGGGGAGTGACGCGCGTCGGTTGGCTGTCTATTCATAAAGTGTTGAATGAAGAGAAGGCGACTACTGCCCTTCTCCCGCTAAGATTACGTCGTCAATCTTGAGAATGAGCTTGACGACTTGCGTGGCGAGCAAAATTTGTTGCTGCTTGCCGATGAGAGTCTCGAACACGCCCTGAGACTTCATGTCGTTGGTGCCAATTTCTTTGCAGTCGACGCCGAGGAACGGATTCTTGTCCTTCAATTGCTGCGCCTTGATCGTGGCCACGCTCTCGATCGGAGGAAGGCCGCTGTTTTCGGCCAAAGCGTTCGGAACAGCGTCAAGAGCGTCCGCGAAGGCGCGCATGGCGTATTGCTCGACGCTTGGAATCTTGTCGGCTTCCTCCTCGACGGCGATTGCGCACGCAACTTCGGCAGAACCGCCGCCGTACACAATGTTGTTCGATCGAACCAAGTTGCGAGCAACACAGATCGCGTCATGCAGAGAACGCTTCGTTTCATCAACCATCATTTTGTTGCCGCCGCGCACGAAGACTGTGACCGCTTTGCTCGCGGCGCAGTCTTCAATGATTACCATGCGTTCCTTAGTCGTTCCAAACGAAACCTCCTTCACCATGCCCGCTGAACCGAGTTTCTCTGGCGTTAACTCCGTGAATCGCGGTACGATACGACCGCCAGTGGCGATAGCCAAAAGCTCAAGCTCGACACCACCGACCCAGCGAATGGCGGGAAGCTTTTGCTGCATGAGCATCGAATTTGCCTCGTCATCAAAACCCCACTGGCAAATGACGAGCGTCGCGCCACAGTCCTTGCATTGCTTCACCATGTCGTTAAAGTACTTTTCTTCTTGCTGACGGAGCTCCTCGTACTTTTCCGCCGTGTCGATTTCAATCTTGTGCTTCGTCTTCGGCTTTGGCGGCTCAAAAGGGCAAGTCAAGATGGCGATCTTTGCGTCCTTAATCTCCTTCGCCATCTGCGGGTGGCTGATGTCCTTGTCCAACACGATACCGTTCACCAACATGGTATCTTCTAGCTTGCCGCCCACCTTGCCTTCAACCTTAATCAAGTCTAAGTTCACATCCTTACGTTCTAAGTCGGCCACCGCCATCACAGCCTTCACGCAAATCTCTGCCATTTCGCGCTTGCACCGGTTCACAATCTTACTACTCAGCGTCGTCATACACGTTTGAATTAACGGTTCGATATTCTCCGCATCGAATTCGAACTTTTCGCTGATTCTTGCCAGCTCCTTTGTCGCCACCTTGGACGCCATCTCGTAGCCTTCCGCGATTCGAAGGGGATGGATACCGCGGTCAAGAAGTGACTCGGCTTGCTCCAACAGCGCGCCCGCTAAAACCACCACGCCGGTCGTCCCATCACCGATCTCGTAGTCCTGCGACTTGGACAGCTCAACCATGAGCTTACCGATCTCATGTTCGACTTCCATTTGATCCAAAATAGTCGCTCCATCATTTGCTGCGAGATAAAATGACCGTCAGTCATCGCGTTCGAAAGTCAAACCTCGCGAGCGCTTCGCCTCGAGTTTCGAAATCGCACACGCACTTATCGTGATGTCGCCGTCGCCAGACTGTAAAATCTTATCCATACCCTACGATATTTCGCGACATCGCGTCGCCTCTCGTCAGTCGCCGCGCGAATGAATCGCGTCTCGCTTCGCTTTACGAAAAAGTCAAACGTCGCGCGCGTCGCCGCGTCTTCATCTCACCTTTGGCCCGAGCGAAGACCGAAGCGTTCGAGCGACGCTCTTCGCCGCCGCGATGTTCGCTTTCTGAGCATCGATCCCGCGCACGCGCGTTTTCGCTCCTTGTTCCTGCATCGCGTAAACGACAAACGCGTTCCAGCGTCAGTGTCCCGATCGCATCGCGCGAGTCCTTCACCATCGCGCGCGCACGTCGCGCGCGCGCGTCCGTTCGTTCGTCCGCCGCGCGCGCGGATACCGCGACGGCTCGTTCGTCGCCCTCGCACCTTGATGATGATGAACGGTCGCCCGAACTCATCGAACGCCAGCGACATGGTTCCGTCGCGGGCCGCCGGGCTGATTGTGCGGCGTCGTCGACGACGATCGATCGATCGACCGACCGACCGACCGCTGGGGCGGCGGGGTGGTTCACCTACAGTACAGTGTTTTACCGTAGTGTTTTACCGTCTACAAACAATACGTACGTCAGCTACCGACGTTGTCTACGATGCTAAGATAATAAAACGCAGGATATTACTCGTGTTGATGTGTGTTGATGTGTGTTGATGTGTCTTGAATGCGCTCGAGCGCCCGGCGTCCGGGCGAGGGGGTCGCCGTCGGTCGCGGCGACGCTCACGGCTCGGTCGTGTCTCCACCTTCCTCCTGGCCCGCGGCGCCGGATATCTTTTCCCGATAGATTTCGAGCTTTGCTATCGTTGGATCGACCAATGTGGCGCGGATCTCACGAATTGCCCCGCTCAACGTCTTCGGACGCTCGCTCAACGGTGGCGTGCGGCGACCGCGCCGACGCCGCTTTGGATTTTTCACGGCGTGAACGAGATGTTCCTTTGCACCGCTTCGCTCGCTCATCGCACGATCCACCTCGAGGGGTGTGGACTCCGTTAAGACCTCTTCGCCTTTAACTCGCGCGTCTTTCGTCGCCGCCGCCGTCGCCGTGACTGCCGTATTGATGGCGGTTTCCATCGACAACGCGCGGCGTTTCGACCCCCCTTTATTGGAAGGATCGTCGTCGTTTCCGTCGTCATCGCGCGCTCCGGTCGACTTCCGGTCGTTGACGTGGCTAAGACGCATACCGGCGCGCGCGTGTGCGTAAACGGTTCGACTTTCCGCGACGAAAACGGCGACCGGCCCCAGTGGTAAAAGTATTTTAGTATCATGTGCCACACTGATTGCGCATACGAGAGCTAGACCGCAAAAATATGCTCGACGCTTGTGATTTTCTACCTCGCGCGCGGGCACGAGCGCGTGTGCGAAGACTTGTTGAATGATTGATTGATCGATTAAAACGTAGGCGAGTTTCCATTCTTTCTTCGGTTGCTTGTTTACGACGAGGCAAAGACGACGACGGTGCCGGAGGCGGTGCCTGCGGCGAAGGAACCTGCGGCGTAGGGCTGCGCTCGAGCGCCGACGTCGCTGACGGCGACACACGTGACGCACGCGCGTTCGGTGGATTCGGGAGACCAGCGAGCGACAATTTCGCCGGATGAATGCCGAACGAAGTCCACGTCGCTCGCGTCGGCGCCAGAAGCGCAGAGCAGGGCGCCCGCGGTTGCGATGGCGGCGCCAGAGTTTGGCGCACACGCTTTGGCGACGGTTCGCGACAACGGATACGGCGCAGCGGTAGACCACGCATATACGTCGCCTACACTAGATGTTGTGATGATCTCACTCGTTGATGCATCATGCAAGACAGACGTCCACGAGGGTTGCGAATCACTCGCGACGTTCATTCGCGTAGAACGCCCGTTCATGCGCAAGTCAAAAACGCGCAAATCGTTCGAGGCCGCGGCGACGACGGTACGACCGTCTGATGAAAACGAAAGCCCGCGAATCTCGGATGCACCATGTGAGTACATCACCATCGGAGCCCCGCCATTCATGGCGATGCGTGCGTCCCAGACCTTGATGTCGCCGCCCGAGCCCGCCGCGGCGACGAGTTGCTCCGCGTCTCGGCCAACCTTGGTGAGCGTCTTCACGCTCCACGGTGCCGCGTGTTCGCCTTGCGTAAGCGCACCAAAAATTTGGCCAGTAGCGAGATCCATTTGCACGATTTGTCCCATATCTGTACCCACGCAAACGATGCGCTCGTTCATGACCGTCGTCGCACTCATGCCCCTGGGTGCGCGCATGAGTGCCGCTGGCTTTCGGCTGTCGGGTGCCCACAAGCGGAGACAGTCGTCAGCGCTTGCAGTCAAAAGTGATAAGCCACCCGGACCATCGATAAAATCGAGGGAAATCAATGACTTTCGCACATCCAGCTTTTGAAATGGTTGCATAGCGTTTACGGCGATTTCAGACGTCGACGGCTGCTGATCATTCAGTGGCGAGCCTTCCTCGCGCACGACTCGTCTCTGCGTCTCTTCGTTCGAATGTATCTCGTTTTCGAGAGTTATCAATTTTGCCACCCCTTTAGACGGTACCGTAACATTCAAGTCATACGGTTGTTCGTCGCTCGTGCACTCGAGTAACTGTCGCTGAATCGCCGCGGCTCTGGCGTACAGGTCCGCTTCCTCGCTTTGAAGTTGACGCAAAGCGCGTGTGACATCGACCGCTTCGCTTTGTCGCTTTGCAATCTCACGCTTGACTTCGACCAACTGCGCTGCAAGTTCCTTGGGTGTCGTCGCCAAAGGTTCCATGACGAGCGGTGACATTCGAGCAGACACCGTCGCGCCCTGCACGCGTCCCTGAAACTCGCGCCCGTCCGGCGTCACACACGCATTACTGTACATCGCCGGAACACCACGAAGTGGTGACTTTTCACGAAGGGGGATCGAGCTCGGCCACGGCACCGCGTTATAAACCGCCGGCGTCGGCGGTAGGCCGTTCGTGTGCGCCAACGGCGCCAACCGCTTCTGTTCGCTCTGCGTCGCCCAAAACGTCTTCGACTCACTCCTATCCCCTTGCATCGCAAACGTGAAGCTATCCGTCGTCGTCGTCGTCGTCGTCGTCGCCTCCACGTCGGCGGTATCAAAATTCTCCCCGTCCTTCGCCTTCTTCGCCGCCGGCGTCGACGCCCGCCTCGCGCGCTTCCCCATCCCTCCCTCGCGCTCCGCGCTCAGCTCCACGTTCTCCAGCGATCGCATCGCGTTAATCGGCGTAAAGTTAAACGTCTCCGTCGCCTCTCCCGCGCCCGTCTCGCACCCCCCGCCGCGTCCGTCCTCCGAATCACCCATCGCCTTCGTCCCCTTCGCGCTCGATCGCGCGCTTCTTCGTCGCGTCGCGCTCGCGCCGCGCGCCATCTCCCGATCCCGACCGCGCGCGTTCGCCGCGAACCCACGCGTCGCGTCGCGTCGCGTCGTCGTCGCGCGTCGTCGGCGCCTCGCGTCGTCGTCGCGCGCGCCGTTTTGCCGTCGCGCCGATTCGTTTCCCGCGCTTCGTTCCCCTCGCCCGATCGGCGCGCGCCGCGCCGTTTTTCGTGTGTTTCGTCCATCCACGTTTACTACCGTCAATTGCACGTTAAACGCGTGATCTCGCGCGCGCGGTCCGCTTTATCGGTGTCTCGGGTCCGCGCGCGTGATGGTGGTTTCGGATCCGTGTGTATGGGTATTTCGCGCCCGCGCGCCCGCGCGCGCGACGTCGATCGCCGGGTCGGCGTCGCCGGATCGTCGCGATCGGGGCGACGCGCGGGCGACGCGACGCCGGCGCGCGCGGGCGACGACGCGCGACGCGCGCGCGGTGCGACGCGAACGTCGCGTCGACCGCGCGTCGCCGCGATCGCGACGCCGACGCGCGGGCGACGCGCGACGCGCAATCGGCGGGCGAGGACGCGAATGGACGTTTCGGCGTTGACTCGGGAGGCGCGGGCGCGGGCGCTGGAGACGGCGGCGGGAGGGGGGCGGGACGGGGAGGCGCGCGCGCGGGCGTGCGAGACGGTGGGATGGATGGCGGCGAGCGCGACGAGGGAGGAGGCGCGCGAGGCGCTGGTGCGGCTGGGAGGGAGACTGGCGCGAGGGGAGGAGGCGCGCGAGGAGGCGCGCGAGAGCGCGGCGCGAGCGATGGGGAGGATTTTGGAGAGGGTGCGCGCGATGCCGTCGACGTCGACGTTTTTGGCGCTGGATGCGGACGCGCGCGATGCGGTGGTGCGCGCGCTCGGGGGGTGCGCGAGAGAGGAGTGCGCGGAGGTGGCGATTTCGGCGCTCGGCGCGGCGCGCGCGGCGGCGCGAGATCGAGCCGACGCCGTCGTCGTGGTGCGCGAAATAATCGCGCCGAGCTTGACGCATCGTTCGAGTAAAGTGCGTCAACACGCGCTGTGCGCGCTGCGGGAGACGATATCGGCGAGCGGGTACGACGACGTCGCTTTTCATCTCACGGGTGGCGGATATCGAGGCGACGACGACAGTCGTCGCGTGAACTATTTTGGCGCGCTCGCGTGCGATCGATCGCCACTCGTGCGCATGGAATTCATTCGATTATGTGGAACGATTGTTAATGTCCGTCGCGATGATCAAATGCCGCGAGTGCTTCCTTACATACTCGGCGCGTTGAAGGATGACATCGACGACGTGCGCGCCGTGGGCGAAGAAGTCGCGCATTCCTCGGCGGAGGATTTTGAAGATTTGGTGTGTCGACACCTCGGCGACGTGCTCGTTCCAGCGCTCAATGAGCTCAGCGCGCACGCCAGCGTCGGTTGGCGCGAAGATGTCGTGCGGCGAGTGTTGGATTTGTTGGAGGCTGCGCTGCGCGTCGCCGGAGAGCGAGCGACACAGTTTGTCCCAAACGTGCGCGAAGGTTTACAAGAGGTGCTCGCGGTGGAAACTTTCGATGAAAATACGAAGCGACGAGCGATCGAAGTGGAAAAGTGCATGATTAGCGCGCACGTACAACAGTTTTATTGACAACTTTATTGCTGCTGTTCTTGAGCATCCGTCTCGGGCTCGCCGACGCGAGCCCACAACGCCAAGCCACCGCCTCGACCTCGCGCGGCGATGCACTTATCGTCGGTGTACACGAACTTGAAGAAAGGATTGGCACCGGGCTTGGATGCTTTTACGTCCGATTTCTCTATGTTACCTTGCCCAGAGCTCGCGCTTTGCTCGGCGGCTTTCACGGCTTCCCATTTGCCGTCGTCTATATCCTTCGACCACGGTCCTAGGGAACCGAGCGCTAAGCTCACGCGCGTAAAAGTGAATTCCAACATGTCCAACTTTTCGCGCCAGATGAATGGTCCGTCGAAAAAGAACTTAATAGGGCCGAGGTAGATTCCGTTGCGAATGCGTCCCGAGTTCAAGTCAAACGACTGCACGGCGGGAATGGGAAAGTAGCTCCCACCACCCGTTCGATTGACGTTCGCCGCAACTTTCTTTGTTCCCGTGGTGTAAATCAATCGCCACTGACCGGTCAATTCCTCGCCTTTGACGTTGTCCTTGTCTTTGGACTTTTCGAGCGCAGAGATGGAGGTGAAAATATCGTCCACGTACGCCCGTCGCGACTCTGCGGCGAGGTGCAACGTCTTCACGGGATCCGGCTTCGCCGACGGATCGTCACTCAAAGCCTTTTCCACGACACGAGCGGCGGGACAGAATCCTAAAATCCCTTGATCGTCGTGTCTGAACGCAGCTTTCCCGTCGTCGAAGACGATGACCCCACCGCGCTGCACCAACAAGTTGCTATCCTTCGGCGTCAACGCTTCCCAGTTATTGAGAATTTGAATCATGTTGTTCAATCGCAACGTTGCAAGCTCAAAAGGCCGCAAGTAACCGTCTCCGAGCGTGAGTTTCATCGCCTTGCGAATCGCCGGAACGTCCAGGTTGCTTCCTTCCACAAAGATTTCATCCTTATATTTCGACCCAAAATACCCCCCGAACACCGCCGGAAGCGTCCCGGGCGACCCAATCCCCGCGCACATCAGCAACAATTTCGCGTACCCGTTCACAAACGGCGTCTTGTCTTCCATCCACGCGAAATCCCCTCCCGCGCGTCCGAGTCCCGGCGCGAAACCGAGCGCCTCGTGACACTTCCCTCCCTCATCCGCGTACAAATTCTCCAGCGGAAACCTCGTGCGCTTCGAGAACTCCCTCGCCGCGTCCGCGCTCCCGATCCCGATCGCCACCACGCGCACGCCCGCCCGTTTCATCGCGTCCAAATCGTCCACCAATCGCTGCGCGAGCTCCCACGAATCGAAATCCCCAAACTGCGTCAAAAACAGCGCCGCCACGCGTCCCTCGCGCGCGATCGCGTCCCCGACCGCGTCGACCTCGACCCCATCCACCGCGCGCGCGATTTTCACCTCGCGCAGCGCCTCCAACGCGTCCACGGCCGCGTCGGACGTCGCCGATGCGGATGACGTCGTCGTCGTCGCGCGGTTCGCGCGCGTCGCCCGCGCGACGCGCGTCGCGCGCGTCCCGCGTCGCGCGCCCGCGCGCGCGTCCACCGCGCGTCCCGCGCCGCGCGCCGCCGTCGCGCGCGCCATGTCGCCGCCGCCCCGTCGTCGTCGTCGCGGTCTCGCGCGTCGCGCGTCGCGTCGCCGCGACCGACCGACCGACCGACCGATCGATCGATCGCCCCGATCGATCGATCGATCGAGTCGACCCGCCCACCGATCGATCGATCGACCCATCCACCGATCGATCGATCGACCCACCCACCGATCGATCCACCGATCCACCGATCGATCGATCGAGTCGACCCACCCACCGACCGATCACCCACCGACCGACCGATCACCC
>Ga0228649_1000692_pt1 | contig 13992 bp, 6 predicted proteins | sample 61DmetaG_FD_190074 | JGI IMG/M metagenome (GOLD analysis project Ga0228649, IMG submission 190074) | Seawater microbial communities from Monterey Bay, California, United States - 61D | ecosystem: Environmental > Aquatic > Marine > Coastal | place: USA: California | collected 2016-10-31 | reverse complement strand
CGTATCGATCCACCGTTGAACATCAAACCTGAGCGTGAACCGCCGACCGTTGATGCGGTGTTGATTGAGGGACCGTCCTAGGTTGCTTGTTGCTTGTTGCACTGGCAAGCCCCGTACATTGATTTTCATCGACATACCGTGCAGAGTGTCTAAACTGTGAATCAAACTTCACATCGATTGGGCACACACTGCACATCAAGAACAACATGCAGCACGCCTGGTGAATACGATTTGACCCGTTCGATGTGCTTGGCTTCAATTGACCAATCCCTGCCTAAAAAATGGGCCATCTCGTCGAGTTTCTGCACCGTTTCATCGCTCCAAGACTGCACCTTTTCTTTCTTGACGTTCATGTGGACATGCAGCCAACCACCCGTCGGTTTGAGGCAAGCAAGAGCGTGCTGCCACACCGCTTCTGATGATGGCAACAATCCAAGATGACATCGATCGGCCACGCCGACAAGCTTGGGCAATGTGGCTTGATTGTCGCCCTCGTGAACGCTTAACTGCTCATCAACACCGTTCTTTGCTGCCGCCCACTTTAATCCTTCAATCGAGGCTGGATTCATTTCGCAGGCATGGACATGGCCAGCCTGACTTCGCACCAACATCGGCAGTGTGTAGTAACCAGCACCAGCGTAGGCATCAACCACCGTTTCGCCCTTCATGTCGATGCTGCCAATCCTATGCCGTTCTGTCACGTTTCCTGAAGAGAACATCACCTTGCTGGCATCGAAACCGAAGGACACTCCGTAATCGCTGAACTCAACCCAAGTGGATTCACCAGCAAGCATCTCAACTCGCGGACTTCTCAACTCATTGTCGCTGATGTGATCTTGGCGAGCAAGACGGGCCCCTCCAAGGGCGTGGGCGACGGCTGCCCACAATTGATCGGCTTGTGCCTTCGTTGCGCCACCAAGAGCCTTAATCCATACCTCATTTGCAAACGCATCCATTGGAATGACAATCAAATCGCCAAGCGCTTCCCATTTGCTCGGAAGTCCATTTGTATGGGCTTCAGTTGCCGTTTTTTCCATCTCTTGCATCCATTCAACCACACAGGCTTGCAGTCGGTCGTGAGGGTTCACCGATGGACCAATTGACTCGATTTTCGACATGGTCTGTTCAAACGGATGTGGGAATCGTTGTGCAAGATCATTGAGCGCTTCATCGCTCAATGGTGAAGACTGCGTGCAGGCGAATCCAACCTGTCCTTCAGCATGGTGCGAACGGCCGAGCGGGTCAAGCCAATGCAGAGCCTTCAGAATGGCATGCAGGGCCGAGCCGTTTGCCGTTGAGGTCCAAACCACCACACCAATGTGCGTGATGGTTTTGCCAGTATCCATAGACAGAACAGGGGGGGAACTCATATCAATGTCGCGTGCTAACCGACAAAACATGAGCGAAGTGCGTCGTTGGTCAAACGTTCGACAGCAGACCCTTGCCCACCTATTAATTGGGCTCATGGCGCTCTCCGTTTTCGCTCCATACGCAACCGCTGCGGGCATGACGTCGTGCGATAAGGACCCTGGTGCTGCTGTGGATGGCATCTGTGATACATACTCGGATTCTGACGATGGGACCCCCAACGTCCAAGATTGGATTGAGGGCACCTATGACTTCACCATGCTTGGTACAGAACAAATTTCCTTGGAATTGACGTGGGCCATCCATGAATTCGATCGCGATGCCCTCGGCTTTACCGACCCCTTCATCTCAAGCGCTCTGGCCAACGACGGATTGGATGAAGACGACGGCGCTCCTGCTGATTTGATTCGGAATTTCTTCGACCAAGAAACAGCAGGCTCGGGTTCACCAACCGTTGGTGAAAAACTCAAAATCGAAATCAGCAATGCCATTGAAGACTCCCTTGAATCGAGTTTTGGTGACGTTGTGGTCACCACGGATTACGCCAATCAATTCGCTCAAGGCGGAACCACTACTGCGTGTTCCGTAGACCCAACAAGCGATTCTGCAGAGGAAGGAGCGTCTGAAAACAACGTGTTCCAACCGCCAATCTGCATCTCCACCTCAGCCATCATCAACCTTGATCAATCGACCTTCAACCTGCAACCAAACGCAGACCTCGACCTCGAAAGGGCCTATCAAGGCCTCATGGTGATGGGCACGGAAATCACCTCCTCGTTCGATTTCGTGGCGCAAAAAGGTCATTTGGCGACCTACACGGTCAACCCGCCAAGTTACGCAACCATCGACCAAGTGGACGCAGCAGGGACCCTCGTCACCCACGGCGGTGCCTCGCCGTATGCCTCAGGTTCCTGGACTTTGGATCACAGAAGCGCCAATGAAGTGGATGCAGACCTTACGCAAGGCGTTGAGTTGACGCTCAAGCACCGCAACCGCACCGACACCACCACCGTTCAGATTGAAAATGGATCAAAGGCGCTTGATTTGCACATCATTCTCGACTTGGAAGATGAATCAGCTGCAACCCTTGGGTTCACCGCAGGGATGCATTACCTTGACGCTCAAACCCTCGAGGATTGGGGTATTTCTCTGATGGATGTGGCTGAGAAGGCAACCGTTCCAGTGGTGACCTCCGATGGCATTCGGCTTGCTTATCACAACGGCCTTGTGGATTTGACAAACTTCACTTCACAATTCCCTGTTGATGTGATTGCTGAAGGTGTTTCCTCAACTGTGGCGGGTATCGACACCATCGAGATGGGTGAAATGACATGGATTTCACAAACATCAGGGATTGGTTCTATGCCTGCGGGTGGTCTCAACTATTCCCACACCACGGGATGTTCAGAGGTTGCGCCTGGTGGGGTTCAGTTGCATTATTGCCTGCAAGGAGAGACGGCCATGGATGACTCACATCCCGTCTATTTGCAAACGCTGAGCGCCCCATTCTCAATGCGCTTGTTGGATATTCTCGCTGAAAACAACGGCAATGAAGAGGTCGCTGAAGTCATCGATGTTCTTTCTGAAGACGATTTCGAGCGCGTCCTGAACGCCGGGCTCACCTTCGAAACGGTGCTTGACAGCAGTTACCTGTCCAGCATTGTGCCATCCAACCTTCCGCCTTCTGAATTGACCTTAGAAATCGTCCTCCCTTCATGGGTAAAGACTGCGGAAGGCAACGACCGATTAATCCTGAAAAGCACCATCGCAGGTGATGATGTCAACTCAATTTCATTCGCAGGAACCAACCCATACGATTGGCGCCATGCGATTCGAGATGATTACCAAAATGTGAAGTGTCCAAGCACCAACAAAACGTGTGTTACAAGCGCAATTGAGATGGACGCTATGTCGTTCAACATCAATGAGTGGACGCAATCAATCGAGTTTGAGTTTGCCCTCGATGCCGATGTCTCGGTGTACAGAGTTGGTATTCCGGAAGATGTTCTTGAAGACCTCGATACCGGTGAACACAGCATCTCAATGGAAGCCCTTCCCTCTGATCTTGTCCGTCTCGGCCTTGACATCGCAAGCCGTTTGGACCAGCCATTGAATCGAACGTTCGACCTTGGGGAAATTTTCGAATCGTTCTGCCCAGATTTCAGCATCTGCAACGAAACCCTAACCTTCGAATTCACCGCTGACGGGCTGATGGAATTTGTCAAACGCATTGGTGAATTGTTCACACAGTTCATTCAGGAGGCTGCCAAGGAGCTGAAAAACGCAGAGGACATTAATTTCAAAGAAATTGACATTAGTGATTTTGAAATCAAGACACGTCTCAAGGGCGTTGGTCCTCCAGACCTCACGGTGAGCGACGAGGAACCACTCAGCTTGACCCTTCAAATTCCAAAGGTGGAATTTGAACTCAAACTCGGTGGCGATTTCGGTAAAATCCGAGAAGGTGACACTTCGGGGATCCAACTTAGTTTGGTGACCGATGCCATGCGCTCGACCTTCATCGAACCAATGGCGCTGCTGATGCAAGGCATCACCGGTATGCTGACCAACAGCATCGTGGCTTGGGACGGCGTCACCCTGCCTTCAGGTGCTGATTCCGATGAGGTCATCACGATGCCTTTGACCTTCGATAGCACCCTCAACGATGAATTCGAATTGGCGGTCAACGGGCCAATCACCATCATCATGCCAAGCGGTATCACCCTCGAAAAATTGGAATCATCTCAGGGCAACATCGTCGACACCATGCTGGACGGGCGTCAACACATCGTCTACACCATTCCCGCAGGTGATGTGGAGGACACCATCACCTTCCAACTTCACTTTTCTTGGCTCTACTTCTTGGTTCAATTCTGGAAGTATCCTGCGATTGTCTTGATCCTTCTCTTGCTGTTTATTCGCCGTCGAAGGAAGACTAAGAAGAAGAAAAAGGCACGCAAAGCAGCGGCTGCCTCACAGGCCAAACCAATGATTGGAAATGCAGAGTTCGCAGATCTTTCCGGATTCCATAGCTCTGCTTTCCACGGTGAATTGGACGAGTTGAATGAATACAACAACGCCGCTCCACCGCCGGTGCCGCCATCGATGGAGAGCATCAACTCACAACCGTTTGAATTTGCTGAGGACCCACTGGCCGACCTTGGTGAAGAACGGTTTGATTGATCAGCCATGCAAGGCTTGGTAGATGCGTTCTGCCAGAGCAGGACCGATTCCAGGCACCGTCATGAGGTTGTCAGCAGATGCGTGCTGAATGCCTTGTCGTCCACCGAAGTGACGGAGTAAATTCTGCATCTTCTTGGCGCCTAATCCTTCCACTTGTTCCAAGGGGTCAGCCATCCGACTTCGCCCTCTTCGCTTTCTGTGGAAAGTGTTGACAAATCGATGCGCTTCATCCCTTGCGTGAACCAAGACGCGCCCTTTGCGATCCAAAATAATGGGTTCATGCCCGTTTCGATGAATGGTTTCCTCTCTCTTGGCTAAGGCTGCCAGTTCGAATTTCCCCAACACATCATGCTCTTTGAGCAAAGCAGTGATGGTTGAAAGATGTGTTTCACCTCCATCGATCAGCAGCAAATCCGGCCAAGTGTCTTGACGCTTCAACCACCGTTCAACGACTTCCTTCATCATTCGTAAGTCATCCATTGCATCGGTTTTTACCGTGTAGGTTCGATATTCCTTCTTCGCAGGCCGGCCATTTCTCAACGTCACGCTTGCTCCAACTCGTTCGTCACCAAGCAATTGCGCCATGTCGAAGCAGACGATGTGATTGAGTTGAGGCATGCCAAGAACGGCAGCAGCATCGTTGGCAGCCCGTTGTTCCAATGAACCACTCGTAGCGTTGGCGAGGCGAGTCATTTGTATGTCGGCGTTTTGCCGAGCAAGGGTCAGCAAGGTTACCAAATCCCCTCGCAGTGGCGTACGGACCTCAACCTTGGCGTCTCTTCTGCTGCACAACCACTCTTCGACACCGTCAAGCAGAGGGGTCGGGGTGAGCAACAGGCGAGGTGGGCGGCGGTTGGCGTAATGTTCAGCGACGAATTGAGCCACCGTTTCACCAAGGTCACCACGGTGAACCATTGGCCAGACTTCTTGTCCTTTGACAACCCCTTGATCAGCGTGCATCACCACCACGGCAGCCATTTCACCCTGGGCGACAATTCCGATGGCATCACAATCGCGATAGACTTTGCTTGAGACAACGTGTTGGCCTGTCGTTGCACGAACAGCACGTATGGTGTCTCGATGGGCTGCAGCTTGCTCGAAATACATGGCTTCTGCGGCTTCATCCATGTGGACAGCTAATTCTTCCAGCAGGGCTGCAGCATCACCGTTGAGGACGCGCCGAGCGGTGTTGACCCGCTCGCTGTATCCAGTCGCATCGATGCACGGGCCGGCGCACAGGCCGATGTGCATGGACAGGCACCCTTGCGGTAACAATTCCTTACAGTCGCGAATACCAAATTGCCTTCTCAACAACTGCATCACTTGCTTTGCAGCGCCTGCGTTTGGAAAGGGTCCCCACCGTAGGCTCCCTTTAGGGGGATGCCTGGTGTACATGATGCGAGGAATTTCCTCCTTTGTCAGCACCAAATACGGATAGGATTTGTCGTCCTTGAGCATTGAATTGTAGCGTGGTTTGTGCTGACGAATCAACTGCCGCTCGAGGATTAGCGCCTCTTCGGGGGAATTGGTGACGATGCACTCAATGTCATCGGATCGTTTGACGAGTTCTGGAATCATTTGTCGGTCGGGACTCGATGCAAAATAGGAACGGATTCGCTCGTTCAACTTCGTTGCTTTTCCAACATAAAGCACACGACCTTGGCTTGTTTTGAACAGGTAGACACCTGGTCGCTTGGGGAAATCCACCGAAGCGAGGGTGACAGGCATATTCCACGGTTATCGCCGCCCCAAAAAAAGGAACCCCTTGGCGTGAGCGTTAGTGATGCATGGGCGGCGGTGGTATGAAAGGAGCCCCTGCATGCGTAGAGGTATGGTTGGAAGCATTACTGCTCCTCAGGAGCGTATTTTACGCTGGCTAGGAGGGTTTTCTCCAACCATGGAAAAAGCATGGGACGTGACCCGGCACCTCTCGTTGCCCGGAATCAGTGAAGCCTTAGGCGTGGTTCGCAGCGCCCTCAATGCACCACTCAACGGACTTGAATCGGATGGACTCGTCTTCAAACGAAAGGCCCACGTGATTGGTGGGGGTTCACGCCGAAGGCATGTCTACCACCTCACTGAACAGGGACGTGCGGTCTTAGAGTCCTTAGGTGATGCCAAAAAACCCAAGAAAGCATCGCGTGGAAAATCCTACGGTTCGCTGCCCGTGCTTGGTGAAGTCCATGGCCGACAGCATCTTGCTGCGGAAGTCATTGAGAACATCAAAGGTCAACACTGCATGATCCTAAGCGGGCTTCCAGGCATTGGAAAGACCACAGTCGGCGGTCTGGTCAGCGAACAATTGCTCGATTCGGGAACCAATGTTCGATGGGCCCAAGTTGGCGAGTTCACCGACCTCCACGCCTTGTGTGAACAATGGGGCTTTGGCAGTCCACTGCCAAAGAACAACCAGGCATTGGCGGAATATGCAGCGCTCAAATGCAAAGGCGATGTCCTCGTGATCGACGATGCACACCTCATCCCAGAACGCCACATCGCCTCCATTCGTACCTTTTGTCAACACCTTGACCAACATGAAGTCGCTCACATGTTGCTTATTGGTCGCGAACCGCTTTCCTTCCCGAAGATGCTTCCACGGATTGCCGTTCCTTCTCTTGAAGTAAAAGATGCTGCATTGTTGCTTGGCGAAACCATGGCGGAACCCGAACGTTTGCACATTGCCGAGAGCCTCGGCGGTCACCCACTTGCCATTCTCTTGCACGAAGATGGCTCTCCACTCCCAGAAGCAGGGGCGGACGTGCAATCCTATGTGGAGAACGTCGTTCTTTCAACCCTTGACAATTCCACACGCAATGGCCTTGACCACATTGTGATGGTGCCAATGCCGATTGAAGCACGAAAAGCGTTTGATTCGGAGGTGGTTGGGACCCTTGACGAGTACGCTTTCCTGAGATGGACGGCCAATTTGGAGAAAATGGAAATCCAACATTTAGTTCGTAATGTGCGGAGGTCTGCCTTGGATGAGGACACAAAGCGACAGCTTCACCGCTCCGCAGTGGAGCATTGGAATGGGTTGGCAGAAACCGATGAGGAAAAAGTGATTCTGCTTTACCACCGAATTGCCAGCATGGATGATGGCATCGATACTCAACTTGATGCTGAGATGGAACGGTTGCTTGAATCGCATTCCGGGGCCTTTTCAGTGCTCCTTGAACAGGCCATCAAGGTCTCCTCAATGCCATCGCATTTGCATTACCTTGCGGGAAAGGTGGCCATCGAACGGTGTGAAGTGGACCACGTACGCAGACACATCGAATCTGTTGAAGACCCAGCAGAGCACCGCCACCTGTCGCTGGGTTTGGCCATGCTTGAAGGTCGAATTCAAGACGCTGAAGAGATCATCGAAGCCGGGTTGTCATCCACCAATCAAAAAGACGCCAACAGAATGGCCCTTGCAGCAGCATCCCGTCGACTTGACGATTGCGTGTTCGGTGAAAGCGATGCTGAATTATCGAAGCAGGTCAAGCATTATCTCTCCAAAGTTATGATTCCAGAAAACGATCCCGAAGAGCGTTCGGTGACGCTGGTCGCATTGTCCATGATTCAGCACGCACTCGCCCTTCGAGAAGGCGACTTTGTCAAGGCCAGCCGGCTACGCGAATCGCTTGCTGGCATCGGTGGCTTGACGCAACCTTTGCTTCAGGGCATGACGGCCAAAGCCTTGTTGTTGGAAGCTGATACCGACCAAGCCATGAACTCAAGCATCGAACATCTTGAGCAAGCCATTGAGCAACAAAACAACACTATTCGTGCCAATGCGCTGCGTTTGTCATTGGTTGAACACACCCTCGAGCGAAACTCGCTCAAGGCCTCCGAAGTGTTTGCGAACATCGAAGAACCACAATCCACCTCAGGCAGTGCGACGCTGCATCGATTGCACGCACGCTGGTGGACATGTAAGGCAAAATTACAGCCAAACATGCGTCGAATCGCTTTGAGAGAAGCCATCACCCAGCACCGGGCAGCAGGCTGTCCTCGAGCGGCAAAAACCCTCGAATTGCAGCTTCATTCGTTGCTGTGATCTCAGAGTTCGGCACCGATCAATGTCTTGGTGTCAGCAATGCCGTCGATGACGCGAATCTCTTCGACGATGCAGCGAGTGAGTGTGTACTCGTCGTCTGCTTGAACACGGGCAATGAGGTCGTATTCGCCAAACAGCATCCAGCGGTCTGTAACAAACTCGATGCCATCGAGGGTGGCACGGACGTCATGTTCTCGTCCTGGTTGCGTTGTAATCAATACAAATCCTATCGCCATATCTTCACCTCAATATTCAACCGCAATCAGCGTCTGAGTTTCCTTTACCCCGGAAATCTGTCGGAATTCCCTCATCAACATGGTCGTTAACTGGCCTGCGTTTTCAGAACTGACCCTTACAAGAAGGTCAAATTCACCATAAAGAGCGTGCACTTCCGCAATCGCCGTGTGCTCAGCAAGTGCAAGGTAGACTTCCCGTTCATGCGAGGGTAGGGTTTTGAACAGCACAAAAGCCTCAGGCATAACTCGCCCAATGCCACTCCAGCCTTATTGGTTGCGAACTAAAATCATAGGCAACGCCTCTTGAAAAGAAGGACATGAAGCCGAACCCTTGAAGTGCGTTTGACCGAACCTTGGAACATGGACAGCGTTGTGCATCGTCATTGGTCAGCATTCGTGTTGGTGGGATTGTTGCTCTGCATGCCCCTTGCAACGGTCATCCCTCCGGCTGATGAGGCATTCACGGAAGAGACCATCCAAACAGAGCATGCCTCAGCACGCGCCCAAACCACATGGTCAGGCACCGTCACCGTCACCACCTCATACACCGTGGCGGTTTTTGATGAACTGATCGTCAGTGCCTGCACTCAGATTGAACTCGGTGCAGGAGCTCGGATTTATGTGGAAGGGCGGTTGACAATCGAAGGCACAAACGCATGCCCCGTTGTGATGTATTCCTTTGCAAGTTCGGATCACGAGGGCCTTCAATTCAACAGCAGTTCGAACGGACGTGGCTCGGTTATTGACAATTTGACGATTGAGGATTCGATTTACGGCGTTACGATCTACGGAAGCAATCCGGTGTTTTCCAATCTGACCATCTTGAACCCCGATCGAGTCGGTGTCGATTTGTTCAGCAGCGCAGCTCCGATTATTCACGATCTCTACATCGACCAAGCAGGCCGAATGGTTCCATTCCAAAACGACTGGCGCTACGGGCTTGGACTCTCGATTGGTGCAGGGTCAACGCCAATCGTTGACGGTGCTTACTTCACCGACCATTTGACGCGCGCCATCAACATTTGGGGCGGTTCAGGCGGTCTTTTGCGCAACATCGTCATCGACAACATCAGTGGTTCAACCTGGTCGGTGGCCGCAGGCGTTTGGGTCGAGGACAGCCAACCTCTCCTGACCAACATCACCATCGATAAATCAGACAACGGAATTGTCATTCGACACGTTGACGATGGTGGTTACACACGTGCAGTTGTCAAGGACGCAACCGTCTCCAATTCAATGTACAGAGGGGTCTATGTCGACAAATTGAACCACAGCAATTACAGCAATTATGAAACGGCAGATTTCACCAACCTCACGGTTCGAGGAACCGGTGGCCCTGGTGCAACCACGTCGAACATTGGTTCCGCAGCCATTGATGTGAACGCAACGGGCGCCTGGTTCGAAAACACATTGGTTGAAGACTCAACAACCGTCGGTGTACGGTTGTATTTTGTCGACAGTTCCACGACATTCCGAAACTTAACAGTCCTTGATTCAGGAGACCCCGGGGAGGGTCCACATGAAGCAGGTGTGGCGGTCCGCTCTTCCTTCTTCGCACCTCATTTTGACGGGTTAACGGTTTCAGGTTCAGTCGGACCTGGTGTTGCATCCACCTCTGGTGGGGCCATGCAAGGTTCTGATTGGAATCTCCATAACAACACAAAGGATGGTCTCTTCATCGATAAAGCAACGGTGATTGTGGACGGGATGAACCTTGACTCGAATGGCGAATCAGGCGCCCATGTTTATGATGCAAGGTACGTGACCTTCGAAAATCTCACCGCCACTGACAACGGCGCAGATCCAGCAACCGCCTCAATCGGCGACCAAGCAGGTCTTTACTATGAAAAATCAAACGACATTGAAACATCATCAGGCGATGTGGCCTGTTGGAACTGCACCGTCACTGGATCGACAGGACCAGGGGTCTATGCTTTGAATTCAGTCGATCTTTGGATGTACGACCTTACCTTGTTCGACAACAACCCGTCCATGTCACCGCTCATGGTCGACAACGAAGGACTAACGCTCGGCCAACAAGGCGGGCGCGTTCAAATTCATGGGGCAGACATCGCCCTAGAGGGGCCAGGTGTCCCTGCAATTTCCCTCGACCACGCTGCTGCAGATATGGATTCTATTGTCCTTTCAGGAAACCACAGCGGCATCGAATGGAACGCGGACAACAACGGAAACTATCCTTCCAGCCTCAGCAGGACTGAGTTGTCTGGTGCCAACACCTGCTTGACGCTCATTGACCACGTCGCTCTTTCAGGCGAAGGCAATACCTTATCTGCAGAGTGCACGGGCACCATTCTATTGCAAAACAGCCAAGTCAATTGGTCATCGCTCACCGACGCCACAGGAACCCATGCTCTGCAACTCGACAGCACCTCGACGTTGCATTTGCATCAACCATCGGGAGTTGACCTCAGCCTTGCGACCATCGCATCCGGTGCTCACATCGATGTTGCCTGGGACATCACAGTTTGGGTTGTGAACACAGTCAATAACGGCATACCAGACGCCAATATCAATGTCAACTTCACGGCGTTTGAATCCTCATTACAGGAAACAACCAACGATCTTGGTTATGTTGACTTACCAAATTTTGTTGGCCAACGCTGGACCAACACGGGGGCATCGAGCCACAACCTCGTCGAGATTGACTGTGGCTACGACAGCGTTTCGAACACCACCAACGCTGTCCTCGACCAAGACCGTTTCATCAATTGCGTTCTTCCGCTGGAGAACCAACCACCGTTCCTCATTTGGGATACACCGATGGACGCCATGGTTTACCCTTCCCAAGGCGCCGTTCTGTTCAACGCCTCTCACTCTTGGGATTTGGACAACGATCCTCTTGTGTGGGCATGGACCAGTGACCTCGATGGCAACATCGAAGATTCCTGCCTCGTAAGTTGGGATGGCCCAAATAGCCCGGCTGACGGCGTACCGTTCACGGCTAACGTCAACGACAATTGGTCCTGTGAACTGTCCGATGGCATTCATACGATCACAATGAGCGTTTGCGATGATGCTGCGCATTGCGTTGCTGAGCAGAGAGTCATAGAGCTGAGTAATCAAGCACCAATCATTGTGCTCGATGTTGAACCAGCCCTCTCGCCTTGGTCTGAATTGATCATTCCACGGACACAACATGTTATGTTCAACATTTCAGGTACCTATGATCTTGAGAATGATCCACTGGTGTGTTGGTTGGAACGTTCCTACATTTTCGCTGAAGTAGAAGCCACCACGTGCCCCAACGAGTTGTGGATGAACCTCACCATGGAGGAAAGCGTTCCATCAACGTTTGAGGTCGTGATTTACGCCTTTGACAACATCAACCCCCCCGCTGAGTACCGAATTCCTGTTGAACTGTACAATGAGGTTCCAGAACCCGTATTTGAAGTCCAACGAGCAGAAAACAGCAGTGAAAGCCTGGTTGTGTTCGACGGAACGGCAACCATCGATCCCGAAGGAGACACCCTCGAAGTTGAATGGTGGTCGAGTTTGGATGGACAGCTCGCTTGGTCGAACGAGGCGAACGCTACGTACTGGGAAGGATACCTCTCGCGAGGCGTTCATTCCATCGAGATGCGAGTGGTCGATGATCGGCCAGAACACATCAACTCAACTCAGACCACATCCATGCTTCTGACCGTGACCAATTCGTTGCCCAAAGCCAGCATTGGAACACCTCTCGATACACAAACATACACCTCTTCTGAGACCATATGGTTCTCTGCCAACGGGTCTGGAGACTTCGATGCGGCCTGCTCAACCTTCCCAATCAACGGCTCATGGCACTGCGCGGAACGCCAACCGTTCGCTGGCTCAGAGTACCTTGTCGTCGTTTGGTCGAGTGATCTCGATGGACGCCTGTCGCCTGAAGGGGAAGATTGGCTGATTTTCGATGGCCGTCTTTCCGCAGGCACCCACATCATTTCGCTTAGTTTGGACGATGGCATCAACGAACCTGTTGTGGTCTCAAGAACCGTTGAAGTGTCCGCCTCAGCACCAATGTTGGACCTCGTATCACCGGTTGATGGTGAGATCTTCCGCTCTTCAGATCCGATCTTTTGGAACGCCGTTCAATCCGTTGATTTCGATGGCGACAATTTCACACTCACCGTGCGCAGTGATTTGCTCACAGAGCCCCTTTTGGATGCTGCCGATCCCAGTCAAACGCACATCAGCAATCTCAACGCTGGAACCCACACCATTGAGATTACACTCGAAGACGAAACTGGTTTGGCCTCAAGCACGTTCATCACCCTCACAGTGGGTCAATCCGATCCGGTTGCCGTCATGATCACACCTACCAATAGAGACTCAATCGAAGCAGGTCAACCGGTCGTGCTGAGTGAAGAATCAACTGATGCAGACGACGATATGGTGGCGAGAGAATGGAGGCTATGGGCGCCTAATGGAACCTATACCGTGCTCTCAACGATGAGCATCGATCAAATCTATCTCACGCCTGGTGAACAAAAAATATCGCTTTACATCAGGGACAGCAGAGGCGGCGAGGATGAACGCTTTGCCAATGTCACTGTGCAATCAAGCCTGCCTCGTTTGTCGAACTTGGTCTACACGCCAACCTCATTCACCGTTGGAGAATTGACCACATTCAGCGTATCCGTTGCCATGGAAGATTTAGATGGTACGACCAAAGATGTGCGAATGACGTTGAAACACGACCTCCAAGTTTGGGAGATGAACCTCACTGACACCGACGGTGACGGCGTTTGGACTGCGAGCATTGAGGTGCTGGCAGATGGTCCAGGCCGACCGAACCTGAAGGTCATCGCAACGGATGGTTTTGGTGAGAATGCCAACGTCGAGGTGCTCAGTGTGACGTTGACCATCGAAGACCCCCCCGCCGACAACCGACCTGTGCTTCTCATCGGGGCTGTTGTGGCTTTCATTGTCGCCCTTACCGCTGGTGCAGTCGTGCTCCAACGGCGCAAGACCCGCTTAGCTGAATTGGATCTCATCGAATCGTGGGATGCTTTCGGCTCGGTCAAGGAGGTCGTCAAATTGGAGGATTCAGCACGGCTGGAAGGCGGGGCGGTCGACGGTGCTTCGGAGGTTGAAGCAGAACAGGATGGCACCGCTGAAGAGCCGAAGCCATTGACTGGCGCAGACCTCGATTGGGAC
>Ga0228649_1000691_pt1 | contig 13994 bp, 10 predicted proteins | sample 61DmetaG_FD_190074 | JGI IMG/M metagenome (GOLD analysis project Ga0228649, IMG submission 190074) | Seawater microbial communities from Monterey Bay, California, United States - 61D | ecosystem: Environmental > Aquatic > Marine > Coastal | place: USA: California | collected 2016-10-31 | reverse complement strand
TGTCACACGATCTTCCACTTCGTCCACCACATTCACTTCACAACTATATTCAAAAGCATCGAGAGGGGGTTCGAAAGACGCTTTTCCAGACTCTCCGACAACAACGCGTCCAAATTCTTCCCCCAATAGCTCGCAAAGCTTCGCATGAATTGGGTATAGCGTATTAAAACACGTGTCAATAATCATATTGATGGGGGCGTTTCCCTCTGGCCAAAGGGTTACCATGATGTCGGAATTGGTGACCGCCAGATTTAGGCACGAAACAGTGCCCGCGAACCGTTTTGACATCTTCCAGCGTTCAGTCCAAGGAATCTGCCCCTTTTCACCATGGTGTTGGAGGCCAGAACGCTCTTCAACCATTTCTTCTTCTTCGGGGGTAAAGGTACGATGAAACATGATGTTGGATATGGTATTAGAATATTTATTAGGTGTATTAGAATATAGAATGTATATGTTTATAAATTCTATACATATGTTTTTCTTATGTTTCCGCTGAATTATCTTTATATTTTTATATTAACGCATGTCTTTGCGTATTGCAACGGGTGGTAATGTCGATGCGGGCAAGTCCACTCTAACCGCTTGTTTGTTTGGTGAAGTGGACGATGGACGCGGTTCAGCACGTGCCACTCTTTTTCAACATCTTCACGAAAAAGAATCAGGGCGTACTTCAACCGTAACCATCCGCGAGGGACGTATTGGTGACCGTCATATTGTCGTTGGCGACCTCCCGGGCCATGAGAAATACTTTAAGACGACTATTTCTGGATTGGTGGGATTAATGACTGATTATGTGTTGATTGTAGTGGCTGCAAATCGGGGTGTAACGCCTATTACAAAGGAACATTTCAAATGTGCTGCTTGTATGAATTTGCCTATTATTGCCGTTGTAACCAAAATAGATATTGCGCCCAAAGATATTTATAAGGAAACGTTAAGTCAGTTGAAAGAACTTTGCAAGAAACACAATCGAAGAAATTATCGTATTTCGTCCACCGAAACGTCTGAGAATGTTATTACCAGTTGTGTTTCACGTGCAATTGTGCCTATTATTTCTTTATCGTGTGTAACTCAAGCTGGTATGGACCAGTTTTTTGCCTTCTTCAACAAATTGCCTATTTGGCGCACCTATGATTTGGAGACATCTTGTGCCATTCAGATTGAATCTATTTTCCATGTGCGCGGTGTCGGCATAGTTGTGGGTGGTGTGTGTGTCCGTGGGAAAATCCCATCAAATACGTGGGCCTTTTTAGGCCCCTTTAAAGGCGGCCAATATAAAAAGGTACGCGTCAAGACTATTTTTACAGAAGACACCGACTCGGGCCGCGTTCAGGCGGGCCAATACGGTACACTGGCGATTGTTCATAAAGATTTAAAGCGCAAACACATTTCAAAGGGCATGGTATTGACAACGGACCCAGAAGCTGTCGCAATTCGCGAGTTTGAAGCACGTATTTTTGTTCTGCATCATGCGACCACCATTAAGATTGGTTATAAACCCGTGGTTCATTGTCGGTCTTTAAAGAAATCTGCCACTGTTATCGAAATGAACAAAAAAATCATTCGTTCGGGCGACTATGCCAAGATAACCATGCGTTTTGATTCGCCTGTGTTTGTTTTGCCAGGTGATCATTTTGTGTTTCGTGAATCAAAAAGTAAGGGGGTGGGCAAGGTGATTAGCGTAAGATAATAATATGCCAAATTTGTATTAACATAATGGGATATTTGTAAAAAAATGAATTCTCAAACGTTTATGTATGGGTTGGGTTGTGGTAGTGGAACAACCACAATAACGTTAAAATTTGGCGAACAAACAACATCGCCAGAACAAATAAGATATTGCCAAGTTCTTGAAAAAAAACTGAAAACGGCGCCGCTATCTGTTCAAATTGAATATGAAGAAAATTGGATGTGCCAAGATAATGTTCAAAAAAAATATACAGGATTTTATTATAAAGATAATGGAAATCACGGATTTATATGCGTTGTTAAAGACAACCAAAAATGCGTTTGGTATGAATGTTTTATTGTTTCGGGCAACAGGACTCCACAAACGATGGAAATGAGCGAAATATGCGCTTCTACAGGTTGTGTGTGGACTACGGATAAAGTAAGTAGTAAATCTATGATTCTTGTTTGTTCTTCAAACACGTCGTGTGGTATGTATATTGGTCCAAATCAACATTTGGAAGATATGCCCAATATTTGTTTGCGTTATACACAACAGAAAATTAAACCTCCACGTAAAAAAAAAAGTAAAAAAAAATAACAACCGCTTTAAATAGTATACTATTTAAAGCGGTTGTTATTTGTAAAATGAAATTTTTGATATTATTAATAAATTTATTTTTATTTGCAAAAGCAAATACTAATACGTTCTCATGTCCTCATGCCGAAGATGAAGCAGTACCCTCTGATGAATTATATAATTATGTATTCCCCACCAATGCCGCCGGAACTTGCCCACCTAAATTTGGGTTTGAAAAATTAGGAGATTGCGTGGATCTTCAGATTGGTGACTATTACAACTATTTCAACGAAACCACGAACAGGATAGTTTATTGGGCCACCGTGACAGACGCAACGAATAGAAATTGTCAACACAAATATACAAATGTTACCAAGTATGGTAATACTACACATGCCGGATGCTATATAGGTGATGGGCTTTATCAAGATGGATGTAAACTTGAGCAGTACGAGCCAGCCATAGGCCTATGTTTGAACTGTTATGCCTATAAACCGGAGTTCTCTTGGAATTTTAATACTGATAACGAGGGATGTCAAAAAGAATATAAATGGCACAGTTGGGGTGACCAGAACCAACAACAGACGAGGTGTAGTGTTAAATGTGTAGATATCACTACCGCCACTACCGCCGAAAAACAATTTTGTGGAACATCTTTTAATGACAAGCCAAGTTATGTTATTCTTGGATGTACAGATTTGAAAGCTGTGAATTATAACAGTACAGCAAATAAAGACGATGGTTCGTGTAAAAAGTTATCTGACGAAAATTTTAAAGAAGTGGTCAATAATTGTTTACCTGGAGAATATAATGACAATTGTATACTACATTCGGAATACGGTCCTATCAGCGGATGGGACACTTCAAAAGTGACGAATATGGACAGTATATTTAAAAACAAAACAAACTTCAATGAAGACATTAGCGGTTGGGACACTTCAAGCGTAACAAACATGAAATATATGTTTTCAGATGCCGCTGCCTTTAACCAAAGTATCGGCGATTGGGACACTTTAAAAGTAACGGATATGCATGGGACGTTCTGGGGAGCTTCATCGTTCAATGGCGATATCAGCAGCTGGAACACGGTCAAAGTAACGGATATGTCATACATGTTCTATAAAGCCAAAGCCTTTAACAAAGATATTGGCGGATGGGACACTTCTAATGTAAAAACTATGGACGGGATGTTTTATTTTGCCGACGCCTTTAACCAAGATATCGGCGGATGGGACACTTCACAAGTAACAACTATGGAAAAGATGTTTAAAAACGCCGAAGACTTCAACCAAAATATCAGCAGCTGGAAAACGGTCAAAGTAACGGATATGTCATACATGTTCGAGGGTGCTAAAAAATTTAACCAAAGTATTCGTGGATGGACCGGTGCCGCGGCCAGCTCCGAACAAGACAATATGTTCAAAGACGCCACTGCGTTCCAAGATGTATACAAATGCACTGATGTCAATGACGGGCCTGTAAGTTCGTGTCATATTGTTGGATGTACAGATTTGGAAGCTCTGAATTATAAAAGTACAGCAACAAAAGACGATGGTTCGTGTGTTGTGCTTTTATCTGACAAAAATTTTAAACAAGCAGTCCAAGATTGTTTAGATAAAGCGTCCACAGATGGCAATTGTATAAACTCAAAATTCGGCCCTATCAGCGGATGGGACACTTCAAATGTAACAAACATGCGAAAGTTGTTCTCGTCGAAAGAAGAGTTTAATGGAAATATTAGCGGATGGAACACCTCACAAGTAACAAACATGTTTGATATGTTCAAATATGCTCGAGTTTTCAATGGCGATATCAGCGGGTGGGACACTTCACAAGTGACAACTATGTCGATGATGTTCCACCAAGCTAATAAATTTAATCAAGATATTGATAGCTGGGACACTTCAAGTGTAACAAATATGGCTTGGATGTTTGATTCCGCCTTTCTGTTCAATGGTGATATCTCAAATTGGGACACTTCAAACGTAAATAATATGGCCGGTATGTTCCATGATATTGCCTTTGACCAAGATATTGGCAGTTGGAATACTTCGAGTGTAACAAACATGGCCGGCATGTTCCATAAAAATATGTTCAATAAGGATATCAGTAAATGGGACACTTCGAGTGTAACGGATATGGAGCGGATGTTTAAAGAAGCCTCTGCCTTCAACCAAGATATCAACAGTTGGGATACTTCGAAGGTAAATGATATGCAGAGTATGTTCTATAAAGCCAAAGCCTTTAACAAAGATATTGGCGGATGGGACACTTCAGATGTACAGGATATGAACATGATGTTTGAAGGAGCCTATGAATTCAATGGAGACATTAGCGAATGGGACACTTCAAACGTAAATAATATGAAAAGTATGTTTGATGGAGCCTTGAAATTTAATAGCGATATCAGCGGATGGGACACTTCGAGTGTAACGGATATGCAGAGTATGTTTAAAGAAGCCTCTGCCTTCAACCAAGATATCGGCGGATGGGTCACTTCAAAAGTGACGGATATGGAACATATGTTTCATAATGCCACAGCCTTTAACAAAGATATCAGTGGATGGACCGGTTCAGCAGCCACAACAGCACAAACCAATATGTTCGGAGGCGCCACTGCGTTCCAAGATGTATACAAATGCACTGATGTCAATGACGGGCCTGCAAATTCGTGCGTAGGGAATCCATGCGACGCTTCTGTCGCTCCAACAAACGGCAAAATAGGAGACTGTACGAATACATTAGCGTCTGGCGCAACGTGTCAGATTGTGTGTAATGATGGTTATGCCGCCTTTGGAAAGACGTCATGTTATTTAGGCGTGTTAACGGCGGCTACATGTATAGAACCCCAAAAGTTATCTGACCTACATTTCCATCAAGCGGTCAGAGATTGTTTAGCAGATGAACCCATTGATGGCAATTGTACAAATACTGTTTTCGGTACAATAGATACGTGGGACACTTCAGACGTAACAAACACGAGCTATACGTTTTTTGAAAATAAAGTTTTCAATGGCGATATTAGCGGATGGGACACCTCACAAGTCACAAATATGTCATGGATGTTTAGAAGTGCATATGCCTTTAACCAAGATATTAGCGGATGGGATGTGTCACAAGTAACGGATATGTATAGAACGTTTAATAGTGCTCAAGTATTTAACCAAGATATTGGCGGATGGGACACTTCTAATGTACAAAATATGGAGCAGATGTTCTTAAATACCATCTTTAATCAAGATATCAGCGGGTGGGATGTATCGCAAGTGACAACTATGAAGCTGATGTTTAAAACGGCCATGTTCAATAAAGATATCAGCGGGTGGAACACCTCAAAAGTAACGGATATGTATAGAATGTTCTACGAAGCTGGTCCGTTTAACCAAGATATCGGCGGATGGGACACTTCACAAGTCACGGATATGGCCGGGATGTTTAAAACTACATGGGTTTTTAACCAAGATATCGGCGGGTGGGACACCTCACAAGTAACAACTATGAAGCAGATGTTCGAAGCAGCCACAGCCTTTAATCAAAGTATCGGCGGATGGAACACTTCACAAGTAACGTCTATGAAAGAGATGTTCAACGATGCCGAGGCCTTCAACCAGGACATCAGTGGGTGGGACACGAGCCAAGTCACGACCATGGGCGGAATGTTCAGATATGCGAAAGACTTTAACCAAGATATCGGCGATTGGGATACTTCTAATGTAACGGATATGGGAAATATGTTCCAACACACCAAGGCCTTCAATCAAGATATCGGCGGATGGAACACTTCAAACGTAAATAATATGAAAAGTATGTTTGATGGAGCCTTGAAATTTAATAGCGATATCAGTGGATGGGATACTTCTCAAGTAGCGGATATGGAAGAAATGTTCGACGAAGCCTACGCCTTTAACCAAGATATTAGCGATTGGAACACCTCACAAGTAACAACTATGAAGCAGATGTTCAGTGATGCCGAAGCTTTTAACCAAGATATCGGCGGATGGGACACTTCAAAAGTCACAAATATGTATGGCATGTTCGGAAGTGCTACAGCATTTAACGGCGACATTAGCGGATGGGACACTTCAAAAGTAACAGATATGGGAAGGATGTTTCCATTTGCGAAAGACTTTAACCAAGATATTAGCGATTGGAACACCTCACAAGTAACAACTATGAAAGATATGTTTCGCCGCGCCAAAGCTTTTAACCAAGATATCGGCGGATGGGACACTTCAAAAGTAACAAATATGGAAGAGATGTTCAGATATGCGAAAGACTTTAACCAAGATATCGGCGATTGGGATACTTCACAAGTAACAAATATGGATGCTATATTCAATGGCGCCAAAGCCTTTGACCAAGGTATTAGTGGATGGTTAGGACTGGTCGCTAGCCCATTTCACACGAACACGGCATTGTACGACACGCTGGCTGAATCAGATACGGTGGTAGAGGATAGATTCGGTTCTGGCGTTTCTGTGTACAGAAATACAGCAGTGGTGGGAGTACCTGGGGCAACTAACGGTCAAGGTGTTGTAATTGTATATACGCGTCCAGATTCGACATCAACATTTACACAGCAGACAAAAATCACCGCGAGCGATGCTGCTGCTGAAGATGATTTCGGTACTTCTGTGTCTTTGTATGAAAATACATTAGTGGTCGGTGCTCCAAAAGACGACGTCAAAGATTCAGGTTCTGTGTACGTATTTACGCGTCCAGATTCGACATCAACAACATTTACACAGCAGACAAAAATCACCGTGAGCGATGCACACCATTATGATAATTTCGGTAGTTCTGTGTCTTTGTATGAAAATACATTAGTGGTCGGTGCTCCAGGCGCCGACGACAATGACAAATATGATTCAGGTGCTGTGTACGTATTTACGCGTCCAGATTCGACATCAACAACATTTACACAGCAGACAAAAATCACCGTGAGCGATGCACACCATTATGATAATTTCGGTAGTTCTGTGTCTTTGTATGAAAATACATTAGTGGTCGGTGCTCAAAACGACGACGACAATGACAAATATAATTCAGGTTCTGTGTACGTATTTACGCGTCCAAATTCGACATCAACAACATTTACACAGCAGACAAAAATCACCGCATTCGATGCATACCGTCGTGATAATTTCGGTAGTTCAGTTGCCATATATGGGAATATTATATTGGTGGGAGCACCAGGACATTATAATAACGGCAAAGTATATGCATACACAATAGGTACGAGTGGGACAATAACACCAGAAATGAAATTTACTGCGCACGAAGAACAGTATCCATCCGAACTTGACTCGTTTGGTTCGGCCGTTTCTATATATGAAGATACAATATTGGTTGGTGACAATCAAATACTTCCCTGGGGTAGGTCCCATAATGGTCTGAACAATGGCTCTGTCTACGAATTTACTACCAAAATATCATGTACATACACCGCTCCAGAAAATGGTGGCATGGGAGACTGTACGAGTACATTGGCGCCAGGTGTAACATGCCAACCCACGTGCAATGAACACTATAACGTCATTGGAAAGACGTCATGTCACTTAGGTGTATTGACGGCAGCTACGTGCTGGAGACCATTGACTAATACGAATCTTATAACTATGGCTAACGCGTGCATAAATAATTTAAACGCTAATCGCGATTGTGACTATGGCTTGGAATACGGTCCTATCAGCGGTTGGGACACTTCAAAAGTGACAAACATGAATAATATATTCGACACAGATAATACAGGGAGTGGTTCAGGGGATTTTAATGAAGACATTAGTAAATGGAACACTTCACAAGTAACAACAATGAAAGATATGTTTAAAGGCGCCAATTCCTTCAACCAAGATATTGGCGGTTGGGATACTTCAGAAGTGACAAATATGCGAAGTTTGTTTAACGAAGCCGAGGCCTTTAATCAAGATATTAGTGGGTGGAACACCTCAAAAGTAACGACTATGGAAGATATGTTTGAAAAAGCCAAAGCCTTTAACCAAGATATCGGCGAGTGGGATACTTCGCAAGTAACGACTATGGGCAGCATGTTTAAAGAAGCCGAGACCTTCAATCAAGATATCGGCGGGTGGGATACTTCAAAAGTAAGCACTTTCAAAGATATGTTTAGAGAAGCTAAAGCATTTAATGGCGATATTGGCGGATGGGACACTTCACAAGTAACAACTATGGAAGAGATGTTTAGAGAAGCCGAGGACTTCAACCAAAATATTGGCGGATGGGACACCTCAAAAGTAACGGATATGGTCGGGATTTTTAGAGAAGCCGAGGCCTTCAACCAAGATATTGGCGGATGGAACACTTCGCAAGTAACAAGTATGAAAGATATGTTTCATAGTGCATCTGCCTTTAACCAAGATATTAGCGGATGGGACACTTCAAAAGTAACGAATATATTATCTATGTTTGAAGCAGCAGAATCTTTTAATGGCGATATCGGCGGATGGGACACTTTAAAAGTAACCGATATGGGAAGGATGTTCAGTGGTGCCAAAGTCTTCAACCAAGACATTGGCGGATGGGACACTTCACAAGTCACGGATATGGAAGAGATGTTTAGATACACCGAAACCTTTAACCAAGATATTGGCGGATGGGACACTTCAAAAGTAACAAATATGGAAGAGATGTTTAGAGAAGCCGTGAACTTCAACCAAAATATTAGCAAATGGGACGGTTCAGCGGCCAAAACACCACAAACCAATATGTTCGAAGACGCCACTGCGTTCCAAGCTGCATACATTTGTACTAATGTCAATGACGGGCCTGCAAATTCGTGCGTAGCTAAACCACCAAGTCCACCAAGTCCACCACCACCACCAGCAGCATGTGCTAGTGACGAAGTTTATTATAATGAACAATGTGTTACAGCGAAAGAGGCATTCAATAGGGATAATTGTATAACCGAACATTCCGAAGAATGTGAAACTTATAAATCTAAATATACACCTTCTTGTTAAAAAATAATTAAATTTACATTATATGCATAATATCTAGGTCCGTAATGTGTTTTACCTTCATAACGTGTTTTATCTACTCTAAAACTAACCCATGTGTATATATCTTCTAAAACCTGTGGCGAAATTTCTTCTAAAGGTGCATAATATTGTGGCCCTTCTTTTGTTTGAATAGCAGCGGCTTTTTTCCCATATGTAATAATATAACCATAAAACAACATTATCTCCATCTCGAGTTGATTTATACTACATTCTCATCTCTGCAGATTCTACAATGACGTCCTGACTATCGTCATGAGGCACTTCGGCATAAAATCGCGGTGTCGTATTCACCACCTTTATTTCTTGGTAATTGTAGTGAAAACAAATGGAATACACGACCGTGGCACACAATATGGCCACAGCAAACATGATATCCATCGTCATTAATATATACATGCACAGTATATGATAAAATTTCTCTACAGTCCGTTGTATAATTGGATTTTTGAGGTTATTAATAGCGAATAGGCCTAATAGACAACATATAAATGAAGTGCCAACGGATATGGCATAAAATTCATCGGAATCGATAGTAAACAATAATAACTTTATCGGATAATTACGAAAGGTAATCAACATAGTATATAATTTTGATGTCTATAAATACTTATTTTTAACATAATCTTTGATTAAAATATATCATATGTTGATATTTTAAGATCATGGACTTTTTGAATATAGAGCTACACCCAGAATCTGTACTTTTCCCCGTACATTGTTTACATGATACAATGAAACGACTATTGGGGATTCCCATTAAAAATGATACATGGCCATCGCCTGAAAACGTTGATTTAAAAGCACTCATTGGATATGGAGTCGAAGCAAGGGAAGCTCGTGCTTATATCCAATATAAAAACGGCCATGTGTCAAATTTAAATTTGGTGTACGAGTTTCTAACTAAAACAGGCGGACCTGATGAAGAATGGCAAGACGTTATTCAAAAACTAAGTACTGCGGAACATTCGAAAAAACAAAAACAAGCTGCATTTGAATGCCAACACATTAATCGTTGTAACGTAGAATCTTATGATGTTGTTCAATTTTACCAACCAGGGTGGCTATATGAACACCGTGGTATAAACACGGTTCCTCAAGTCCAACCAGGTTATGTTGTTGTTCGTGCGGACCAAACATTTGTGACCGCAAGACCTTGGGTAACGCCTGAAGATATTTCCGCACTTAAAGTACGCGTTCGAAAATGGTTATATTCAACGCATGGATGTGAACCTCCACATGTAGATGGATTAATATTACCTATCTACGGAGAACTTTAGATAGAAAGATGTTCCATGCGATTATCTAATTGATATTGGTGAATAAATGTTTTCATGTTTGGTGAAATGTCCCAATTACTTACGTCTAATGTAATGGATACACCACATAATATATTCCTTACTTCTATTTTATTTTCAGCCGAAGCGGCCTTTTTTAATTCTTCCAATAAATTCAAATCTACATTCGGAGAATTACACGGGGCTGCTGGTGTTTTATTTGGTCGTTTCTGTCTGTACATTTTTCCTCCGACTAATGCTCTCTTTAACTTGTATGCAGACACACTTCGACTTATTAAAAAAGACATTTAAACATTTGGACATCCTTAAATAGATTCTTTTTATAATACGTATAAATACAACTCTTATTTAATATATTACATGAACTATAAAAAAATGGTTAACTTTAACTGGGAAAACGGTTGTATTTTCCCAATATATCCGAACACTTCCGGTTCACATGCTTCACAGCGCCGTATAAACAAATTAAAACCCGTCGCAATTGCTATTTTAACTCGGGAACAAGTGAAAATAGAGTCTGCATTTAAAACACTTTCTAAAAGTCGCGGCCAATATATAAATGTGGATATGCATTTGGAGTGGGCCGTTGAAAAGATAAAAAATGCGCGTATGTCGAGTGAAGATAGCGATTTACACGGAGAATCCGACGGAGACACGATTTGGATATCGAAAAATAAAATAAATGATGCAGAATTATTAGGTGTACTATTACATGAGTCTTTACACTACTGTTGTACTTTTAACGGTCACGACATTTGCACGAAAGACGAACACAGAGTCATGCGTATGTTAGGAGATGATTGTTAATCACCACGAATTGGAACGCGTGGTGCGCACTGTCGAGGCCTCTGAGGAAGCCGCCTCGGAAGGAGCCGGAGAGGCGTCAGAAGGGTCCGTCGTGGCCTCGGAAGAGGGCGTTGAGGGCCAGGAGTGGTCTCCCATCGAAAAGGTCGGAGAGGCCATGGCTTCGCTTGGCACTCCCGACACTCTGTCGCGGATGTAAGTGTGCTGGAACCGAAGGGCCTCGTCTTCGACGGCGTTCTCGAACACCTCCACGAAGCTGAGGAGCTTCTCGTAGGTCATCGAGGACTTCTGGAGCTGCAGCCCAATCATCTCCTCGTCTTTGTAGTACCGAGCGCGGATGTTTTCGTCTCCGCCGGCCTCCTGAATCAGACGCAGAATGTTGGTCTGCTGTTTGCCCAGCACAAACTTGACGACTGAAGAGTCGCAGGCGACGCCGAAACCGGTCTCGATAGAACGCTTGCCGAGCGTGTTGAAGAGCGTCTGATAGGCCAGGCGAAGCAGATTCTTCTTGTGAATCGCTCCGCGGAAGTGGAAGGCCACAACGCCGTCCTCCGACACAGAGTGGTGGAGTCGAAGTTTGGTCTCGGTCTGGATATGCTCGCGAGCCTGAATCACATACTTGTGTCTGGCTCCGAGGAACATGCCGACGTGGCCCGGGGTGAGTTCGAACGAGTTGGAGGCCGTGACCCGGTCCAGCATGGTCGGCTCGGCCGTGCGAGTCTTCTGGGGGGTGTTTTGGACTTCGTCGGCGTAGTAATCAGCGAGAACGGCAAACATGGACATGGTGTGATGGGTGGTGTGTGGTGGTGGTCGTGAAATAGTAGTTGTAATGTGTGGTAGGCGATGAATCACTGGTTGTGAGAATAGAATGTCTATCGAATGAATGGCTGTGAGTGAAGCAATTAAAATGAATTTATTTTTTTATTGTAGTTCAAATGAAAATGTTGCCATTGTATCATCTAATACTTGTATGAACGTATCTATATCTTCTTTAGTAAGACACATAGGCGGCATAACTCTTAATACGTTCTTATTTTGACCTCCTAAGCCGACCAATATATGATTATCTTTCATTGTTTCATAAATATCAGCTGCGAATTCGGGTATTAGTTCAATTCCCCACATTAGCCCTTTACCTCGAATATCAATGCATAATTCTGGATATTTTATTTGAATAATAGCAAATTTGCTATCCAAATAGTTTCCTAGTTCTGTGGCCAACCCTTGGACGTTATCTTCTGCAAGAATATTTAAGGTTTCCGAAGCGGCGACACAGGCTAATGGATTAGCTCCATAGGTAAAGAACACCCATTTATTGTGTTCCATATACTCTTCGAATAAAGATTTTTTGGCAATGACACAAGACAACGGATGGCCGTTTGAAATGCCTTTTGCAACAACAACAATATCAGGTTCAACTTCTGACATTTCAAAAGACCAAAAATGCGAACCCATGCGACCTAAACCAGATTGAATTTCATCTGCAATAAGAACACCGTCATAGGATTTAACAATTTTTGCCATCCCTTGAACGTATTCTTTTGGCAATACATGAATACCACCATAGCCTTGAACTTGCTCAAATAAAAAACCCGCCATTTTATTGGGCGTTGAGCTTTCAATGGCGTCTTTGGCTTGTTTTAATAATAAATCTACATTTTTTTTATCTCTATTAATAGGCGCTGGCAAATGATGAAGGTGTTGTGTTTCAGGTAACTGATGTTTACAATGATGAATGCCACAAGCTCCCATAGCAGTCCCTAAAGACCCGTGATATGCATTACGCAACGAAAATAGGTCCAAAGAACCCGTGGTAACTCTTGCCATTTGAATAGCCATTTCTACGGCTTCGCCTCCTGAAACAAGATACTGGACTATCCAATCTTCACCATCAGAACGTTTAGGCATGGTTTTGAGTAAATTTTCGGTGAGTTCCGCAACTGGTTCCGAATAATACATGGACGAACAATGTGCCAATGTCGCCGCTTGTTGCTGAACACGGTCAACAACTCGCGGATGACAATGACCAACTGAAATAGAAAGATTATTGGCTAATAAATCAAGATGTTTGTTATTATCTTGGTCATAAATGTATTGCATGCTCGCACGTGAGGCAATAAATGGGGTTTTGTAAGTTTGAAACATACCGTACATTGGTGCCATCCATTTTTTTCGAGTTGAAACAATACGAGATACCATGTTATTGAAATAGTTCTGGTATTAAATAGTACATTAAACAAAACATATGTTATTCTTAATAATTATTTTTTTTAACAATGTGTAATGTTTATAAAATCGATGGATACTCTTGTCGAATTAATGGGTGAACAAATTATGGCACCCATAGCCAATTATCACGAAACAGAAGCCGATAAAAAAGCACGTCAAAGGCCAAGCCTTTGTCAGCGTAAAGACTCCAACGGAGATGTCATTGTCACTGGTAATTATTATATAAATTCGGGAAAATATCAACATACATATGATAAAATCATTGAAGAACATGTCCCAGAGCGTGGGAAACCAACTACAGGCGGCAAAGATGCCATATTAGTGTATACATTATTCAAATTGCAACGAGAATGGACGCATAATTTTTTTGGAAATGTCGATATCGATGCTTTGGAAAAT
>Ga0228649_1000681_pt1 | contig 14127 bp, 2 predicted proteins | sample 61DmetaG_FD_190074 | JGI IMG/M metagenome (GOLD analysis project Ga0228649, IMG submission 190074) | Seawater microbial communities from Monterey Bay, California, United States - 61D | ecosystem: Environmental > Aquatic > Marine > Coastal | place: USA: California | collected 2016-10-31 | reverse complement strand
GATAATACTTTCGAATGTCGCGTGACGTCGGGCGTTCGGTCAGGCTCAACGAGGTTATGACTTGGCGCGAGTGCGCGATGCAGGTCATGAGTTCGCCCTGTAATTTCGATCGCACTTTCGTCTGAGCGAAGCGCTTAAGAGCCTCTCTGCGAGTGGCCACCGAACTTCGTCGCCGCACGCACTGAAGTAACGACGCAGCCGGCGCTTCGTCGACGACGTACGAGTAGCGCCGGAACACGTAATCGATACACGATTGTACAGCGACGCGACCTCGTTGCAGGGATATGGCTTGCATTTGCACGTCATCGACGAGCTCGGCTCGCGTTTCCCCGTCGATGTGGGGCGAGAGCGCGGTGCAACCGAACGAATGGCCGACGTACTTGGTGATGAAGTACTCGTCCGTCGCGGCTCTGTGCCGGATCTCCGCCTCGAACGTGCATCTCCCCGTCGAGGACGCGTTTCTGTCCGAGTCGTCGATCGTACTACACGTGTAAAAGTTCACTTTCCTGCCCGAACGCTTGAACCCGCTCGACTTAAATCGCAACCCGTCGTACAGCGAGCTGCCGTTGGCTAATGATGTGCGCCTCGGCATCACCTTTCGCTAACTCCTGTCAGGAGTTTTAGCTAACTCCTGTCAGGAGTTTTAGCTAACTCCTGTCGGGAGTCAGCGGTGAGAGCTGAACAGTGCTCAAAGTACTTAACAGACAACTTTTTGAGAACGGAGTTGAATTACAAGGGCAATGAGCCTACCGCCGTGACGTTGGTAACTAAAACATGTCGAATCTGTGTGCGTGATATCCGTACGCAATGATAAATATAGTAAATATTGCGCAAGCAAGTACGCCTCTTGCAAAACAGGCTTTGGGCTCGAATTCAGTTGACTGCAAGTGTCGACGGTATGCAGACACCATCGATGTGATCGCAGTGCTCCTTCCTCTTCTTGAGGAGCTGTCGGCTTTTCGCTCGCGCACCAGGTCCTTGGTGTGTAGGAAAATCACCCTTGCACTAAGCATCTGTGATATCTGATGCACTATACTACTGACTGTGGTGTTCGTGCCAAGACTGTCAACAGTCACTTCAACATTGAACCGTTTGCCAACTTGAATAAAAAAATATGCAATGCCCAGTGAGTCCAATCCGTGGCTCGCAAGTGTATCATCTAAACTTACAGGACTGGTCGTTAATGTTGATAAAATTTCCAAAATCTCGCGTTGCACGGCGTTAAAAATTTCCATCGCATCACTACTGCGTTCTGTAAATGTGCTGCTAGCTTTGTCGACAGCATTTATAGTCTTCATTGAAGTGAAAGACTGCGATAGGATGTCTGGCCGTGGAATATGAGCCAACTTATATGCCTGCGTAGACGTAAAGCTATGATAAAATGAATTCGTCGTGAGGCCACCGAGTCGTCGAGACTCCAGCGCGTGCACCACGCACCCTCGATGCGCCGCCGAAAGACTCGACCAGTCCCACAGGTGGTGACGAGATCTGCGCGTGGACGCGTTCCGCTCCCCGCGCTCAGGCGGAGCCGTCGCGAGCGCGAACCGGGCGCGGTACATGTCCGAGTGCCCGCCTCGCGTGCGGACGCCGCCGATCGTGGCCGGGACGTGCGGGCTCTCTTCTGTCGCATCGCTACCCGGCGGCGGCGCGCACGCGCTGAGCGCGTGCAGCGCGGCATCGAGCACTGCGGGCGGCGAGTGATACGCCGCAGCCGACAGCGTGGACATCTGACGCGCGCGTATGTCGCCGTACACGCGGTGCTCCGCGCCCGGGCCTCGTCGCTGCGACGAGCGCAGCCAGCTCGCGCCGTGAACACAAGGCTGCACGTCCAGCGCGGGCATCGCCGGTCCTCGCGAGAGGTGCGCCGGAGACGCAGTAATTCTTGAGGCGCTTCTGCGGCTGAGCGCGCCCGCGAGGAACGGCGCGGCGGCAGAGGACGACGACACGCGCACGCCCACGCGGGCCACGCCTTGCGGCGTGACGTCGCACAGCACGTCGGTCGTCGGCGCTCGAAGCTCGAGGGGCGCTGCAAAAGATACGTGCGACAGCGAGATGTCGGCGAGCGGCTGGTCCGCCAGCGCGCCCGCCATGGCTCGACATATCTCGACGTGCGCTGTGCCTGGTAGCAGCGTCCGGAGCCCGACGGCGTGATCAAGCATGCCAGCGAGCGACGCGGACCGACACAGGCGCACGCACGACCGCGCCAACGCGCTCGAGTCTCCCTCGCGAGGATGCAGAGCGCGCACGGACTCGATGAGGCAGTGCCGTTCTGGCGCGCACCAGTGGCGCTGACGCTCCCACGCACGCGCCGCCGTGTGCGTGCTTCCCGTGTACCCGGGCGCAGTCGCCTGTCCGGGTCCCCGGGCCATGATTGCGTGCGCGTTTGTGCCCTGGAACGCGAAGCCGCTCACGCCGGATCGCCGCACGCGCGCTCGAGCAGCGTCCGCTGCTCCAGCCTCAGACGCGCCGTCATCCGGTCGCGGCATGCCTTGTCGCGCGAGCACCGGCGCGCGCGCATGCGGCGACGGTGCGTTTCGGCGCGTCGCGGCCTCGACGTGAGGGTTGAGCTGGCGCAGGTGGACGAGGGACGCGACGGCTCGCTCCGTCAAGTTTGCCATCGCAAACAGCAACCCAACCGCGCCAGCCCCTGGTTCGCAGTGGCCAGCGCGTGGCTTCACGCCCTCAAGCGTGAGCGCGGGGCCCCTGGACGGCGCCCGGTCCGCGCGCGTCGGCGGCGCGAGAACCTCAAGCGCGGCGCCGACCTCTATCGGATCTCCCAGCGAAGTACCCGTGCCGTGCATCTCCAGCCTGCCGAGCGCGTCGCCGTGCAGCCCCGAGCGGAGAAGCGCATCGGCCACGAGTGCCTGCTGCGACGGCCCGTTTGGTGCGGTGAGCGAGCTCGACCGTCCATCCTGGTTCACACCGGTCTGTTCGAGAAGAGCGAGAGAGGGAGACTCGGCGTTTGGAAGATCGGGCGCTTTGGGCGCTCCAGCGCTCGCCCCGTCCACCGACACGCGCAGGACCACGCAGCACTCGCCCTTGGCGTAACCGTCGGCGCTGGCATCCAAGGTTTTGCACCGACCATCGAACGATAGCATGCTCGCGGCGGTGGCCACGAGGAAGGTGCCGATGCCGACGTTCACGCTCACGCCGGCGACGAGGGCGTCCTCGCACGATCCATCGCGCAAGTGAGAGCTCGCAACATGCGCGGCCACGAGCGAGGAGGAGCACGCGGTGTCGACACACACGGACGGGCCACGCATACCAAACGTGTACGATACGCGACCGCACAGCACGCTCAAGGCGGAAGCAACGCCAGAGTACGGCCCCGGCGTTGGCTCGTACACGCGGCACATGTCTGCGTACTGAGACGTCCAAGCGCCGACGGACACGGCTGTGGCTGGCTTCGGCGCGCTGTGCGGCGTCGCACTCGTCGCGGCGAGCGCGTTCTCCAGGAGCACGCGCTGCTGCGGGTCCATCAACCGCGCCTCGTGCGCCGTTACGGAGAACTGCTCCCCGTCAAACAAGCTGCGCTCGATGAAGTACCCAAACTGCACAAGATGCCGAGCGACGAACTCGTGCGATTTTGAGCTTTGTGGATCACACACTTCGCCGCACGCATGTCGCATGTTGTTCACACGCACGGCATCGTGCGCGCCTGATGCCTTACTCGACACAGCGCTGACGACGCTCAGCTCAATCTCGTTGCATTTCGGCATGCTGTCGAGAGCTTGTGTAGTGAAATCTCTGGCTTTCGTCAAGGAGACCACGCGCGCTGTCGCGCTCGGCTGCCTGCCCAACGATGGCGTGTCGAAGCGATCTTCAGAGGCTCGCTCTGCCATGACGCACCTCACGAACGATGAAAACAACGCCGAGCCGCCATGTCGAGCAGGATTTGGCTCTCGATCATCCGCGTCGAGTCGTCGCACGCTCCGTCTGATGGCCATAACAACGGGCGCAAGACCCAAGATTTCGCGCGCGTTGGATGCAATACCTGGCATCGAGTCGCGCGAATGCGCGACCGCGCCGCTCGCGGCGCGCGTGCGAGCGGCGCTGGACGCCGCGCCGCTCGATTGGCGCGCACGCGATCGCGCCAGCATCGCACCCTTCAGGTACCCGGATATCGCGGTGATCGTCGGGTAGTCAAATGCCAGCGTGGCCGGCATGTTCACGCCCGTTTCCTTTTGTAACGCCCCTCCGAGCTCGACCGCCGCGAGCGAGTCTAGGCCCTCTTCCATGAGCGACGCGTCCACCGACACGTCTCTGCCGAGCGCGCGCGTCACGGCGGAGGCCACGATCTGCCGCACGCTCTCATCTGACACATCGCGCGCCGCGTCTTCCTCGGCGCCCGGATGGACGGCGACTGGAGCGCTCGACCGCGCCGACTCCGCGCGGTACTCCGCAATCAGCGCGCGCGAGCGCTGCGCGCGCGCGAGCACGGACCACTGGAACGGGACGACGGCCAGGACGCCTTGGATTGCCCGCCAGCGACCCGTCACTGATGCGCCCTGAAGCGCGACGTGTACGGCCCCGAGCCCGGCTTGCGGATCGAGCACGCCGATGCCTGTCGTGCGCGCGTTCCTGAGTACAGACGCGTTTGTCAGCGCCATTCCCGCGCCGTCCCACGCGCCCCACTGCACGGATTGCACCGCGTACCCGCGGCACCACTCGTGTGCGGCTCGCGCGTCCAGCGCGGCGTTGGCCGCGCTGTAGTTGCATTGCCCTGGACTCCCCAGCAGCGCCGCCACCGACGAGAACAGCGCGATGTGACGCGCGCCGCGCTCGACGCCGACGCACTGGCGGAGCAATGCGTGCGCGGACACTACTTTGGACGACCACACGTATCGATGGGCCGACGCGGATTGGCGAGCAGTCAAAGAGTCGCGTAGCACGCCGCCCGCGTGCAGCACGCCGTGTGCGCGCACGCGCGCGTGCGCGCGCGCACCGCCGTACGACGCCTCGTCGGTCGCACACGCGTCGACGCGAAGCACGTGCAATGCGCTCACGTCGGTACCGCCGCGCGACGACCATCGCAGCAGAAGGGACTCTCCGCGCCCGCGGCGACCAGTCAAGTAGGCGTGGCGAACGCCTCGATGCGCGTACCACGCCGCCGAAGTCTGACCCAACGCGCCCAGACCGCCAGTCACGAACACGCTCGAGACTTTCGGTGCCGGCGACGCCGTGGTCGTCGCCGCGCCGTCGCGCGACGCGGCGGGCGTCCGGCGACCGAACGCCGGAAGCAGCCGCTCAACGCACAGCGCCCCGGCGATCGACGCCCCGGCGGCGATCGATCGCAACGCTCGGGCTGGCGCGGTGTGCGGGGCGCTCGCGACACTCAGCACCAATGGCTCGCTGCGTTCCTGCGCGGAAGACTGCACGGTGGCGCGCACGCACGATCCACAGACTGCGGGCGCGGCCGAAGCGTCCTCGTGGACGATGTCGTTTGCACGCACGTGGGCGCCGGAAACGCGCGCACGAGCGCCGCAAGCCTGCAGCAGCGCAACCGCGCAAAGAGAGGCGCGCGTGCTGCTTCGCGTGCTGCCTTGCGCGATCGATGGTGACGCGTGGGTCTCCATCAGCTCGCGGCGGTGCGACGCGTCGTCCACAAAGCACTGCGAGTTGAGGGTTGAGCGTCGACGCGCGCCCTGGCCATCCGCCGCGCCGCACGCGCGCTGTTGCCCGACTCCATAAAGCACACGCGGCGCGGCCGCGCGACGCGGCGGCGGTGCCCTCGAGCGCTGTTGTGCTCGCGAGCGCACGACCGCGGCGCCACCGAGTCGTCGAGACTCCAGCGCGTGCACCACGCACCCTCGATGCGCCGCCGAAAGACTCGACCAGTCCCACAGGTGGTGACGAGATCTGCGCGTGGACGCGTTCCGCTCCCCGCGCTCAGGCGGAGCCGTCGCGAGCGCGAACCGGGCGCGGTACATGTCCGAGTGCCCGCCTCGCGTGCGGACGCCGCCGATCGTGGCCGGGACGTGCGGGCTCTCTTCTGTCGCATCGCTACCCGGCGGCGGCGCGCACGCGCTGAGCGCGTGCAGCGCGGCATCGAGCACTGCGGGCGGCGAGTGATACGCCGCAGCCGACAGCGTGGACATCTGACGCGCGCGTATGTCGCCGTACACGCGGTGCTCCGCGCCCGGGCCTCGTCGCTGCGACGAGCGCAGCCAGCTCGCGCCGTGAACACAAGGCTGCACGTCCAGCGCGGGCATCGCCGGTCCTCGCGAGAGGTGCGCCGGAGACGCAGTAATTCTTGAGGCGCTTCTGCGGCTGAGCGCGCCCGCGAGGAACGGCGCGGCGGCAGAGGACGACGACACGCGCACGCCCACGCGGGCCACGCCTTGCGGCGTGACGTCGCACAGCACGTCGGTCGTCGGCGCTCGAAGCTCGAGGGGCGCTGCAAAAGATACGTGCGACAGCGAGATGTCGGCGAGCGGCTGGTCCGCCAGCGCGCCCGCCATGGCTCGACATATCTCGACGTGCGCTGTGCCTGGTAGCAGCGTCCGGAGCCCGACGGCGTGATCAAGCATGCCAGCGAGCGACGCGGACCGACACAGGCGCACGCACGACCGCGCCAACGCGCTCGAGTCTCCCTCGCGAGGATGCAGAGCGCGCACGGACTCGATGAGGCAGTGCCGTTCTGGCGCGCACCAGTGGCGCTGACGCTCCCACGCACGCGCCGCCGTGTGCGTGCTTCCCGTGTACCCGGGCGCAGTCGCCTGTCCGGGTCCCCGGGCCATGATTGCGTGCGCGTTTGTGCCCTGGAACGCGAAGCCGCTCACGCCGGATCGCCGCACGCGCGCTCGAGCAGCGTCCGCTGCTCCAGCCTCAGACGCGCCGTCATCCGGTCGCGGCATGCCTTGTCGCGCGAGCACCGGCGCGCGCGCATGCGGCGACGGTGCGTTTCGGCGCGTCGCGGCCTCGACGTGAGGGTTGAGCTGGCGCAGGTGGACGAGGGACGCGACGGCTCGCTCCGTCAAGTTTGCCATCGCAAACAGCAACCCAACCGCGCCAGCCCCTGGTTCGCAGTGGCCAGCGCGTGGCTTCACGCCCTCAAGCGTGAGCGCGGGGCCCCTGGACGGCGCCCGGTCCGCGCGCGTCGGCGGCGCGAGAACCTCAAGCGCGGCGCCGACCTCTATCGGATCTCCCAGCGAAGTACCCGTGCCGTGCATCTCCAGCCTGCCGAGCGCGTCGCCGTGCAGCCCCGAGCGGAGAAGCGCATCGGCCACGAGTGCCTGCTGCGACGGCCCGTTTGGTGCGGTGAGCGAGCTCGACCGTCCATCCTGGTTCACACCGGTCTGTTCGAGAAGAGCGAGAGAGGGAGACTCGGCGTTTGGAAGATCGGGCGCTTTGGGCGCTCCAGCGCTCGCCCCGTCCACCGACACGCGCAGGACCACGCAGCACTCGCCCTTGGCGTAACCGTCGGCGCTGGCATCCAAGGTTTTGCACCGACCATCGAACGATAGCATGCTCGCGGCGGTGGCCACGAGGAAGGTGCCGATGCCGACGTTCACGCTCACGCCGGCGACGAGGGCGTCCTCGCACGATCCATCGCGCAAGTGAGAGCTCGCAACATGCGCGGCCACGAGCGAGGAGGAGCACGCGGTGTCGACACACACGGACGGGCCACGCATACCAAACGTGTACGATACGCGACCGCACAGCACGCTCAAGGCGGAAGCAACGCCAGAGTACGGCCCCGGCGTTGGCTCGTACACGCGGCACATGTCTGCGTACTGAGACGTCCAAGCGCCGACGGACACGGCTGTGGCTGGCTTCGGCGCGCTGTGCGGCGTCGCACTCGTCGCGGCGAGCGCGTTCTCCAGGAGCACGCGCTGCTGCGGGTCCATCAACCGCGCCTCGTGCGCCGTTACGGAGAACTGCTCCCCGTCAAACAAGCTGCGCTCGATGAAGTACCCAAACTGCACAAGATGCCGAGCGACGAACTCGTGCGATTTTGAGCTTTGTGGATCACACACTTCGCCGCACGCATGTCGCATGTTGTTCACACGCACGGCATCGTGCGCGCCTGATGCCTTACTCGACACAGCGCTGACGACGCTCAGCTCAATCTCGTTGCATTTCGGCATGCTGTCGAGAGCTTGTGTAGTGAAATCTCTGGCTTTCGTCAAGGAGACCACGCGCGCTGTCGCGCTCGGCTGCCTGCCCAACGATGGCGTGTCGAAGCGATCTTCAGAGGCTCGCTCTGCCATGACGCACCTCACGAACGATGAAAACAACGCCGAGCCGCCATGTCGAGCAGGATTTGGCTCTCGATCATCCGCGTCGAGTCGTCGCACGCTCCGTCTGATGGCCATAACAACGGGCGCAAGACCCAAGATTTCGCGCGCGTTGGATGCAATACCTGGCATCGAGTCGCGCGAATGCGCGACCGCGCCGCTCGCGGCGCGCGTGCGAGCGGCGCTGGACGCCGCGCCGCTCGATTGGCGCGCACGCGATCGCGCCAGCATCGCACCCTTCAGGTACCCGGATATCGCGGTGATCGTCGGGTAGTCAAATGCCAGCGTGGCCGGCATGTTCACGCCCGTTTCCTTTTGTAACGCCCCTCCGAGCTCGACCGCCGCGAGCGAGTCTAGGCCCTCTTCCATGAGCGACGCGTCCACCGACACGTCTCTGCCGAGCGCGCGCGTCACGGCGGAGGCCACGATCTGCCGCACGCTCTCATCTGACACATCGCGCGCCGCGTCTTCCTCGGCGCCCGGATGGACGGCGACTGGAGCGCTCGACCGCGCCGACTCCGCGCGGTACTCCGCAATCAGCGCGCGCGAGCGCTGCGCGCGCGCGAGCACGGACCACTGGAACGGGACGACGGCCAGGACGCCTTGGATTGCCCGCCAGCGACCCGTCACTGATGCGCCCTGAAGCGCGACGTGTACGGCCCCGAGCCCGGCTTGCGGATCGAGCACGCCGATGCCTGTCGTGCGCGCGTTCCTGAGTACAGACGCGTTTGTCAGCGCCATTCCCGCGCCGTCCCACGCGCCCCACTGCACGGATTGCACCGCGTACCCGCGGCACCACTCGTGTGCGGCTCGCGCGTCCAGCGCGGCGTTGGCCGCGCTGTAGTTGCATTGCCCTGGACTCCCCAGCAGCGCCGCCACCGACGAGAACAGCGCGATGTGACGCGCGCCGCGCTCGACGCCGACGCACTGGCGGAGCAATGCGTGCGCGGACACTACTTTGGACGACCACACGTATCGATGGGCCGACGCGGATTGGCGAGCAGTCAAAGAGTCGCGTAGCACGCCGCCCGCGTGCAGCACGCCGTGTGCGCGCACGCGCGCGTGCGCGCGCGCACCGCCGTACGACGCCTCGTCGGTCGCACACGCGTCGACGCGAAGCACGTGCAATGCGCTCACGTCGGTACCGCCGCGCGACGACCATCGCAGCAGAAGGGACTCTCCGCGCCCGCGGCGACCAGTCAAGTAGGCGTGGCGAACGCCTCGATGCGCGTACCACGCCGCCGAAGTCTGACCCAACGCGCCCAGACCGCCAGTCACGAACACGCTCGAGACTTTCGGTGCCGGCGACGCCGTGGTCGTCGCCGCGCCGTCGCGCGACGCGGCGGGCGTCCGGCGACCGAACGCCGGAAGCAGCCGCTCAACGCACAGCGCCCCGGCGATCGACGCCCCGGCGGCGATCGATCGCAACGCTCGGGCTGGCGCGGTGTGCGGGGCGCTCGCGACACTCAGCACCAATGGCTCGCTGCGTTCCTGCGCGGAAGACTGCACGGTGGCGCGCACGCACGATCCACAGACTGCGGGCGCGGCCGAAGCGTCCTCGTGGACGATGTCGTTTGCACGCACGTGGGCGCCGGAAACGCGCGCACGAGCGCCGCAAGCCTGCAGCAGCGCAACCGCGCAAAGAGAGGCACTAGCCGAATTAATATCTTGCATTGACTTACGACCCATTTCGCGCATGATGGGCATCAGTTCTGGAGCATGTAAACTGCCTACTTCACGCAAGTTTTGCATATTTGATATCAGCACTCTTTGTTGTCTCGCGTGGTACAACAATCTCGCGAGTTCCAAGCATGTGCGAGTGCGTAAGCCAGCTTTCATCCGTACGGTTGATACTTTACACAGTAAACGATGTATCCATGTCTGCGTTTTATTGTTACTCGAAGAGTTACTTGTGACAGAGTTATTACTTTCAGTCACATGCTGCGTCTTCTGCAACATGTCAACATGCGTCGATCTAACAAGTATTTTTCCTGTCTGATTAACAACTATGACGTCTTGAATTGTTGTTGGTAGCTTAAGTAACGATACGCAGTCCATGTAGGTTGTATCAGATGCGAAAGCTGACGTGTTCAAGACGTATGCAGAGCATTGTAGACTCGCATCCTGGATACACGGATTCACGACATTTTGTGAATCGAGAATTGGCGTCGTCCCTGCTATTGTTGCGGTCGCACCTTTGAAACGCCGAGAAACGAGTTTACTAGTCAGATAAAAAGTACGGTCCGTGCACCAGGCACGTCCTACTGGTATTTGAAGTCGTGCAGTACTACACCAGTAATTGGATATGCCAGAGCCACATCCAACGCGTAAGCGACCATGTGTGTTCATCTCTGTGATAAGTTGATTGCTTTCATCAAGCTTGAGAGGCAGCATAAATGCGATCTTTGTCAGAAGATATGGTTCATTCCTTACGAGAGCGCACTTCGTGAGCTCTCTTTCAAGTTCAAGATGGCCTGTGGCTGGCATAAGATGCATATCAGCTACACGATGATCCAAAAGTCGCTTCAATGTTTTGTCGTGAATCATTGAAGTTAGCTGTATCATTTTCCCATTGACGATGCTAAGGCAAGAAAATGTGTACGGGAGTCTTACAGGGGATTCAGTCTCCAACTTGACCAAAGATCTCAGACCTGACGTGTTGCGAATCACTCTAATACTGCATTTGTCGATATATGTCAGTGAAGCCATTGCGTTCGTCCCTTGGAACGCGAAGGAGCTTACTGTGGTGACACTCGCCATAGAAGTTAAGGGAAAACTGGAATGCAGTGAACGCTGAAAAATACTTTCATCAACCGATGTTAGTATATGATTGTTTAACTGCTGTAAATGTGGTTGACCATGTAGCTTGCACTGTGCACCTGATACGAAAGCAAGTATGGTGCTGCATAGACCTGAAGCAGGTTCTGTGTGCCCTCGCATCGACTTTTCTGACACATACAGCCTGCACAGTGACGAAAACGAGAGGGCAGAATTGATAGCAAACACCTCTATCGGATCCCCAAGAGGCGTACCTGTGCCGTGGGCATGTATTTTAGCACCAACGTGTTTTGAAGGGTTATAAACGTCCGATAGTAACTCATTCATCAGGTTCCGCTGAGCTGTTCCATTAGGTGCCGTAAGTCCAGTTGATGTTCCATCTTGATTGACGACGCATGACATATGAACGTCATGCCGCAGTACATTCCTATGAGTTTTTGTGAAGCCATTGAAGTGTAAGAGTACGATGTTGCATGCCTCACTCCGGACGTAGCCATCCGCGCGTGCATCAAATGTCATACATCGATGCTCTGAAGACATCATTCCAGCAAGCTGAAATCGATGTGTCATCGTGGTTGTCAAAATCAAGTTGATGCCACATACAAGTGCACTTGATTCACGGAGCGAGCCAGCTGCGTACATGGATTGATGCAACGCAACCAAAGATGATGAACAAGCCGTATCAATCGTCACAGCACACCCTTTGAAATCAAAATAATACGCAATTCTACCCGATGCGACACTTATTGATGTTCCCGTCGAATCATAAGTGGAGAAAAAGTCTGCACTATACTTTCTGCGAATTTCCTCAAAGTCATTCCACGATACACCGACGTGCACGCAGAAGGAGTCGTCGTGTTGACAAACACGTGTGTTACTCAGGTATAAGTCTGCTGCTGCAAGAAGTAATAGTCGTTGTTGTGGGTCCATGCAGAGGGTTTCCGACTGAGAAATATGGAACAGACTTGAATCGAAACCATACACATCATTGAGTATACTAGCACTGAATTGTTTATTCACTGCGTTGTCTGGGATCTTAGCCGCGGAAAGAACGCGATCGTTCATAGTAATTTTGTCGTGCACGCATTTTGTGTCATCAGTACGACCATTGCAACTTCTTTCTGCCTGCGAAATATCCAAAATGTAACAAAGGTGACTATGCTTTTTATTCGGTTTAAAGCATGTTGCCATTCCGTGCGTACCATCCATGCAATTGTTGAAAGTAAATTCGACATGCTCAAACGAATTATTTTCTATGCTTCCTTTGATGTATTCCTGATAAGTTTGCCTCAACAGGTCCAGAATGAACCGAAAAGTGAGAACGTGTGTGGCAAAGTTATCTATGGAGTGATGTTGCCTAAGTCGTGTCAGGTCAACGCGATTTGCGAGCTCGATGACAGAACTAAGTACATGCGCGAACTCATCGTTATGCATATCATGCCGCTGTGTACACGTGATCGCCACTTCATACACGCAGGTGTAGTGAAGGGTCTGAATCTCTTCGAAATTAGGAACTGACACCGACGTATGTGGCGCGGAGAATTGACACCCCTCGAGCTCGTCCGTGCAGTCCCATCGCCCGACCTGAAAGTAAGGGTTCGACATAGCGCGTGTGTCTAGATTGCTCATTCGTGATTCATTTCGGGGCGTACCATTCTGAACGCTCTCCGGTTTGTGGCGCGTTAACATCGGACATCGGAAACGCTCGAGCGCCAAGCGTTTCAGACGTACGAGCTTCCATTTTGAGTTAGCTTTTATAGCACATGGATATGGGGTGGTCGGTCCTTGCGAAGTGGGGGTAAAACGTTGTAATACGATGTCATATGTCACTATATCACAAGAAATAAATATTTATTTCTGATGTCAAATATATTAAATTACTTAACGTCGAGCACTTCGACAAGACGGAAAAGACGACTAAGAAACTAAGCGAACCCGCGAAACCTCCCTTCCTCAACGTAAGATGCAAAAAACAGCTGAACAGTTGCTCGCTTTTCGATCCACGCGTGCACCCGGTCGCAGATGAATCGCAGCTTAGCACTAGTCGCTATTGTAAATGCGGCGACATCGAAAAAAGTACAGTTGAAAAACAAAAAGTTGTCCAGTGGTAGAAAACGTGTAACGTGCGGTTCCTCAAGACAAGAGTCATTTCAAACGACGCTGAAGAGGCCTTTGGGCTTAATTTTGCAGCCACAGAACGACGATAAGGGTGCTTATGTTGCCGACATCTCTCCAAGAAGTCACGCGGCTGATTGTGGTATTATTTCGGTGGGTGATATTATTGATGCGATTGAAATAAACAACGTCGCTTTGACGGGTTGTAGTGGTGTGTACTTCGACGACATCATCTCCTTCATATCTACTCAAAAAAGTGTGCAAGTCAAGCTCACGTTTTCACGACCTGAGACTTTTTCGATAGAATCTGAAGACATGGCCTCTTATTGGGAAAAGAAGCGAAATGAAAGGTTGAATAGTCCAGCTGTCTTGCGTCGAACGGTTGGCGTGCAGCCCGAGGATATACGAATATCAAAATCAGGACCACTTGGTGAAGGTAGTTTTGGCACTGTGTTCCGTGGTACGTGGAAGGAAAGAGATGTCGTGTTAAAATGTGCAAAAAGAAATGTGTATGGTGCGACTGAGCTCTTAGACGCAGAGCTTGAGCTGAACGAGGCAGTTCACAAGTTGGCGAAGGGATCGTGTGCTCGATTCTTCGGCTGTTGCGAAATAGATCAGCGTCAAGAAGGTCAGATCTACAACGGTACGCTACCAGCTGGCCTTTGGCTAATGTGGGAATACTGTGGCTCGGTTACTCTTGGGGAAGCATTGCGTAAACCTGAAACACTCGAAACAATTACTCGCAAAGCTTACAATCTTTCACAAAGTACAACTGAGTGTGAGATGATAAAACTCGTTCTGCGTTCGATTCTGAAGAATTTGGAGAGTTTACATTCGGTGGGTATTGTACATCGAGACATCAAGCCAGATAATATAGTTTTCTCAGAAGAAGGTGGAGTTGTGTTCATCGACCTGGGTGCCGCTGCTCAGTGCTTGGGAGTTCCTAAAAACTATGTTCCCGGTGAAGGACCAGCCGACCCTAGATACTGCTCTG
>Ga0228649_1000662_pt1 | contig 14425 bp, 11 predicted proteins | sample 61DmetaG_FD_190074 | JGI IMG/M metagenome (GOLD analysis project Ga0228649, IMG submission 190074) | Seawater microbial communities from Monterey Bay, California, United States - 61D | ecosystem: Environmental > Aquatic > Marine > Coastal | place: USA: California | collected 2016-10-31 | reverse complement strand
ATGGGTTCATTCCGCACCGGACGTGGACGCGCCAAGTCCACCACCACCACCACCACCATCGCCGCCGTCACCGCCGCCGCCACCAAGTCCGCCTCCGCCAAGTCCGCCTCCACCAAGTCCGCCTCCGCCAAGTCCGCCTCCGGGAATGATGAGATGATTATTGGATGGGACACTACAACCAAAATTTATAAGAATATATATATTTAAATAAAAGTTAAATAGTATGATTTAACAACAACATTTACAATCGTCACAACATTTCTCTTTACAACATTTACAACACCTCCCGCCTCTTAAACGAAGCACCAGATGAAGCGTAGCCTCTTTCTGGATGTTATAATCGCTTAAAGTGCGTCCATCCTCCAACTGTTTGCCGGCGAAGATGAGCCGCTGCTGATCTGGTGGGATCCCCTCTTTATCTTGAATTTTAGCCTTGACGTTTTCAATTGTGTCCGATGGTTCGACATCCAAAGTGATCGTTTTTCCTGTGAGTGTTTTTACAAAGATTTGCATGGTTTTAACTCACTTATTCAAAGCTTTATACTCCATAATACACTTTTTAAATGTATAGTTTTACAAATGTTATTTACATATATTTTGTTACAAAACATATTCTAAGCATATTCCAAATAATTTATAATGGCGTAGAACTAACTACGAAATCATGGCGACCGATGAATTTATTCGGATTACGAACGAGTGGCGGCGTTCCTTCGCGCCTTTAATTACTACGTATGTTTAGAAGCATTTATTCCATTTAAAGAAATTCTATAATAAAATTAAATTCTATAATTATGACCCCGCCCAACACAACGCCAACTATTCCAACCGAAGACCCCAACGACCCATATGCAGACATGCCGCCGCTTCTTTGTGGTGTTTGTGATAAAGCAATGTCCACGGGGGGTTGGATTTACGAGTTAGAAACGCCAACGGCGAGCTTTTGCCATTGTTCTTCCTGTAGTGTTTCTGAGGGATAGATATTCCAAATTCACAAAGTATACATATTCAAAATGTCTTCTCCGCCCTTATTAGCAAAGATACTTCTTTCCAAAACACCTGGCATAGTTTTGACCAATTCGTTATTGTCAAGCGCATTGTCTCTCGTTGTTAGAGTTATTGAAGTAGTTTTTACTTTAATTATTCTATTCATTGTAATACAATGTTTGTTTGTTTTTCCAAAATATTTTCCAGAAAAATCGAAGTTTCCAGAAGAATCGAAGTTTGTTGACAATGGTGAATGTATTGACGAATGTAGTATATGTTTGGAGTTAAAACCATCTTCTAGATGGATAAAATTAAAGTGTGGTCATTATTTCCATCAAACATGCGCTGAAAAGTGGTATCAAAAAAAACCAACGTGTGCTTTATGTAGGAGTGTTATATAATCTTATCACATATATTACCATAGTTCTTAGTAAAATTCTGATGTCTACATATATCTTTAAGAACAGGTAACATTTCTTCAACGTCGTCAAGTATTTTGCCGGCCTGTGTGACCAATCCGTTTATTTCAGAGGCAATAGAAATTGACCAAGATGCTAAAGAACACAAAATAATAAACATAAGTCCAATGGCAACTACAGAACCATAAAAAAGACTCCAGTGTATTTTATTATTTTTAAATGAACGACTTTCAATTAATTTTTCAACTAGACTATCATGCATATCTTCAGGAGGGCTTACTTCCATCATTATAAAAATGGATTTATCTTTATATAGTGTATAAAGGTTAAAACAATCAAGTTAAATCAGAATGGCCACTGAACAGCAGATATTAGCAACAAAACAAATATTCATGGCGATGGATAAAGACAAGGATGGAAAATTAAACCGGCGTGAAATTCATTCTATGTTTCGCAAGTTGGGAGAACCATTAACACTGGCCGAATTGGAAGTAGCTGTCCATGAGATGGATAAGAACAACTCTGGTTATGTAGAATGGAAAGAATTTAAAGAATATCTGTTTTAAAAAAATTTTAATATAATACTATTTTTCCTGCAATCTTTTTTTTGTAACCCCCCTAGTAAATGCGCCACTCTATTGCCTTTCCATTCAGGCGCTTCTTCATGAAATGATTTATCTCCACCAGACGAAGCACCGAGGCGTCATTAGAGTCCGTAGACTCGTCCAGGATGTAGTAAACACCCTTAAGAACGTGGAGAACTGGACTGAAGCGCTTTTTTTCCCAGATAACAATCAAACGACCCGCTTGAGCTTGACCGGCGCCAGAAGGAGGAAGGCCCCACTGGACATAGGGACCAAACGAACGATTTCCTTCGCGGCCAGCGTTTGGATTGCTTTCGTCCGTGTCGTCAATGCCACGAGACTCGGTGTAGATACCCGTGATGATGTTGTGATGGCCATAGACGTCGCCAGGGCTGAAATTCGCCACCGTAAGCGAACGAGAACCACATGGAAGATGGGTTTGTTCGCGGCAACAGAGAGTGTTTTTGGAAAATCCTTTTCTGGTATTGGGAAAGTCTTTGTTGGCGCCCGTGGCTTCTTTGATGATATCAATGGCCGGCGAGACGCGCAATTCGACAAATTTGGCCTTCATCGCCCTCTTGGTACGTTTGCGAATCGATTCAGCGTCAGAAGAGCGGTTTTCGGTGGTGGAATTGTGAGCATCGAGTTCGGCCCGATACTGAAGAAGTGCCTCCAAAGAACTGGCGATCTTGAACACCGAAGCCTCAACTTTGGTCTTGGCATGGCCAAAAAGGCGTTCTTCGCGGCGGCGGGCTCTGTGGATGTCATGCAGAAAGAGAGAGGAGCCAGTTGAGCTACTCTGTGCGCCCGTGCGGCGCCTCTGTGTCGGTCTTTCTTGGAGGGTGGAGGTGGAAGCACGGATCATGCTGGTTGTGTTGTGTGGTTAGGTTGTATGTGTGGTTGTTAATATGTTACCTAACAATTGAAATGGAAATTCTATAGAAAATGAATGGCTGTGAGCGACTGAAATGTTTCTAGGAAATTTCTTCTGAAAAAAATGAATGGCTGTGAGTGGCTGAAATGTATCGAAAAAGTTTCTCACAACCACACATTCATCAACAATACACATATACCACAACCAACATGTTCACCAATACTACCCCCACCCCTACGTTTCTCAAAAACTCCGGCTCTTTGGGGTTCGAAACTTCCCCCAACAACTCGGACCATCAAGACAAGCCGTCTGGTGTGTGTGTGGACCATCGTTGGGAGATGGAACTTGCCGAACTGCAAAATGGGCATTCCACCAAGAACCAAAAAAAAATACTGGTACCCAACCAAAAAAAAGCACCCCACAAAAAAAAGCGTCCAGCTTCTTTAAAAAGCTGCGTGAACCCGAATTGCACCCACCAAATGGGTTGCAAGGCGAAGAAGTGTAAAGTCTGCAAAACACAGCAGCCTTACAAGTTCACAAAGGCTACAAAGCCCAAAGCCGCCAACAAAGGTTATGGAAATGGCAAGTTGGTGTGTTCTTCTTGCCATGCCAAGTGGGGTACGCGCAAGCTTTGTTGTGATTGTGGCGCCGAAAACATCTGGGACAAAAAGAAAACGCTCAAAAACACAAAGAAGCGGTCTCGCAGCATCCCAAACGTGCCCACGGTGCATAAAAAGGCTCCAAAACGCCAGAGGTGTAACAGTTTCGAAGAGTTTTTGTCAAAACAACTCAAAGAAGCCGAAGCTCAGTTTACGCTTAAGCCGGCAAGGCCACGCGGCGATTCTCTGGTTCCATTGGAATCAGACAGTCAAGCTCCAGAGGAAGCTTTTGGGAACACCTTCTGGCCCCTTCAAAGTGATGAGCGGCCTCGTTTTGACTCTTTCGAGTTAGACGCCGGTCCAACATTTGATTCTTTCGCCTTGGCACCAACCGATGCTCTGGAAACATTTGTTATCAACAATACCGACATTTCTGTCTGAATATTATAAGTAAAAGTGCTCCAATTGGCGCCTCCAACAACTATTTACTTTTAAATAATAAGTAACGCATAATATACCTTCTGTTGAATGAATAATTGTAGGTCTTCTTCGAATAGTTCTGGCGTGTTTAAGTTGAGTTACTGTTTTAGTAAATTGTCTTTTCCACGGTGGGTCTTTTGGTAACATAAATTCTAAGACCAATGACCATATTTCGTAAGGAAGCCACATTTTACAATCCGCGAATGTACTTATAGTGTTATATTTAAGGTGTTATAAAAAAGTTAGATGTTATTTCAAAAGTTTGTATTTGTACTCTACATATTGTTTTGTTATGCTTGGTTTTTACTTGGTACTTTGTATGAAACGGAATATCGTTTTGTACCGATTATCTCGATGATAACTTCTTTATCATCTATTTGTATCATAACATTATTTCAGCTTCAGTCCATTTTTGACCGTCACCGTTTGAACGACAATGAAAAATGGTCCACTATATCTTGGTCAGTCTTACATATTTTTATTAGTATTTTATTTATAGCTGACGGCATGCAATGGGCAAATATATTTGTCATTTTTTGTATTGCCGGGTTAACCATGACACTTGTTATATTTATTGTCGGTACTTGTTCTTGTCATGTTATTATTAATAATGGAAAAACTTGGTACCCACACGTTCATTTAACTTGTGTTGCGTTTTGGACACTCGTCCAATATATGGCTTTAAGGACACCGGAATCTGTTGTAAATACGATAACAACAATACCAATCGTATGTATGGCCATTACGCGCCTTATAGAACATTTTGAAGACGACATCGATACCAAAATTAAAAAATACGGTGAATTGATATTATGGATTGTTTGTATAGTGTTCCATATTATGCGCGATATGAACACAATTAAACATGAAGTTTTCTATTGGGGCATTGCATTATTTATTTTTTTAATGTGTTTATTTTCAACGTATGTAAAACAACTCTTCTTGGTTGTTATATTGCCATTATTATTAATACCATTTTCATTATACATATGTATAGTGAAAATATTAAATGGGAAAGTAGAACATGCCATCACTGAAATTGCGAAATTATACAAAGATATTATTGAACAAGACGACAACTTAGTTATTTTGCCGTTCGATGAAGAATTTTCAGAAAAGGATTGGGAAGAAAAACTATAAAGACTATTTATGTAGATATAATATAAAAAATGGAACCAATACCTTTATTTAGTGAACCATCGGACATATCAGATGAAAACTGTTCTATTTGTTTACAGAAATTAAATAACCAAGCGCATACTTGTTTATCACCATGTAAACATCATTTTCATACAGACTGTATTATTAAATGGTTCAGGTCAGGTTCACCAAGGTGTCCACTCTGTAATGATACATCAACACAAATTCCAAGAGGTATTGGTGAACGTTATAAATTAGTTAGAGCTTATGCGCGCCGTAAAAATGCACCGAAACGTCTTAAAAAATATGTAGACAAACTTAAAAAAACAGAATTAGCTATGAAAGATATTAATCATAAAATAAGAGAACTTTACAAAGAATCTGGGGTTTTTTCAGAGTTGTTAAAAAAAAAACGAAAGTTGAGGACACGACTTCGTGTTTTAAGATGCCGCGAAAGACGCTACCGAAGATTATTAGGTTCTATAGACATTGTCCCATTGTACATACAAATCTAAAATAAATTTTTAGCTAAAACTTTTTTTTTTGCAAAATATTGAATTCTCTAAAACTTTTAGCTAAAAGTTTTAGAGAATTTTGTCTTATTCCTAGAATATTTTTTCTCTAAATGTTTTAGCTAAAAGTTTTAGAAGAAGTCAGTGTTTTGCAAAACTTTTTTTTTAGTATTTTTTGTTTCTTAGCATATTCTTCGAAAAAAATAGTTACATAATAAATATAATAAATAAGATGGAAGGTATAACTTCATTTAGTTGGGAAACATTGAGAACAGAATCTCATCAACTTGGCGAAGATGGTAAAGAAGGTCAGACATTTTTAGCGTTTACGCCCTCCGCATTTAAAGGGGAGGTCTTGGACCTTGAATTAATCTTGCCTAAAAAATCCCGTGTGGCTGTAAAAACATTTAAAAAAACAAAATCAGCGACAACGCTGCGAAAAGAAGCCGTTTATCAGCAGATTGCTGCTTCAGTCGGCGCTGCTCCGCCTATTTTCGGCATTCATACACAAGAAAAATATATAGTCATGAAATGCATGGATACTATTGTTGCAAAAGAATTAAAAGGCCAGCCCATGCCTGAATCACTTCAATATATGATTTGTGCACTTATGAATCGTTTAGACGATGCCAAGGTGATGCAAAACGATTCCAATGCTCTTAATGTAATGTTAGACGAGCGCGGGCGTCCGTATATGATTGATTTTGGCATGGCTAAAAAAATTACCCCCGCCATTGTTAAAAAACGCAAAGGTCATCCAAATATAAATATTACGCTTTGGGGACTTGTGCGCGGTTTTCGACGTTATAAAATAGATGTAGATATCATGGATGCGTGTGTAAAGGCAGAAGACCCCACGTCGTTTATTGAACGCGGTGAATTAGAGTTAAAAACGTTTGAAAAAAAGCGTAAACGCAAACGTCAAAGTAGTAGAGTAAAAAAACGTAAGCGTTAATTATTATATAAAGTTTACTGTTAAATCTGATTTTACTTTCGTAGATTTTCTACGATTTCTTTTTTTGCGGTTGTTATCGTCGTATATTTTTAAACACAGAAAGACGAGTCCCATAAACACAAGTATACAACTTGCACTTATGATAGGAATCCACGGTCGTAAATTTGTTGTATTGTTTCTGAATTGTTTCTTTAGAATTTTTAATCTGGTTCCGCATGTGGATCCATCTCCTCCACAAACCCCACATTTATCTGGTTTTGTTGTTCCAAAAAGTACACCGCTGCAATCTACACATGTTGAATTATCTCCACCACATATACCACAACCATCATTGACATGTCCATCACAGTCACATTTCCCATTTAAAAATGGCATTTCACATGGTTTTTTTTCTGGCGATTCTGGACAACGTTTACCTTGATAACTGTAATTTGTTACCATAGTAAATGTTCTGGTTTGGTTGCCTTTTCCACAGTCAACGTCGCACAACCATCCAGACCACGTCCCGTCACAATCGATGTCACAAATCTCACCTTTGCATGGTTCTGTTTTTATTTTTAAAGTTGGGCACGTCTCGCCTTGGTATGTTGGTTGCTGGATAATATTCAAAAACCCAATCTTTACACCGTCGCCACACCGTTGACTACAGCTCGACCATCTATTGTATTCATATCTACAATCTTTTTGTATGTCTATGCCAAACGTCTCATCATTGTGAGTGTATTGAATCAAACCGTTATAATCTTCATTTATTGTAAATGAAAGAATGTCTCCGGGTTCTGAAATGCCAAATTCATGGTTGGACATAAGCATAGGATTTTTAGAGGTCAATACGGTATTTGCCTGTGTCCAATGCCATACTGTAGGTGAATTTTCAAATTTAAAAACTCTTCCGCCTATATCTCTAACAACAAATCGGAATGATTTTCCATAAGTCAATGGGGGCGGCGGCGAAAATACGTAGTGTTTGTTATTGTGTGTAATATTAATAGTATCACATTGTTTTCCAGAACACGTTGTATTTATTCTTGAAAGTTCATTATAATAACAGTCTTTCGGCTCCATGCAACCCTTACAGCCTTTAAAATCACACGGGGTACATATTCTATTGGATGTTTCAGTGTGTGTTTGGGTGATATATTCATTTTCGCCACATATGGTCAACGTTTCACATGTTCTATCGGTTTTGTGGTCTCTGTCTGTGTTTGATTCATATTGTAAATTGGTACAGTTGTGTAGGAAAGCACACGTTCTGTCGGTTTTGTGGTCCCTATCTGGATTTGATTCGTATTGCAGGTTGTTACAATTGGTAAGCTTCTGACATTCGCGGTCAGTTTTGTGGTCTCTATCTGGGTTTGATTCGTATTCTGTTGCTGCATTGCATTGTTTTAAGGGCAAACATTTGCGATTTAACCAAGATGTAGGTTCAACTATTTGGTATTCGTTATTTGAACATGTTGTCCAATCATGGCATATTCGATTTGTTTTTCCGCCAGGCGGTTTAACTCCATATTGACCGTCTGGACAATCTTCAAAGTTAGTACATTCTATTTGTTTTCCTTCGTCATGGCCAGTTTCGTATTGAAATGGTCCACATTGGATGAGTAGTTCACATTCTCTATCTGTAACGTAAAACCCGTTTTCCATTGTTGGTTCTTTCTTTTCCGCGTGTGTTTGTCTTGCACATTGTGTCAAAGGAGAGCATTCTCTGTTTGATGTATTATTATGATGTTTGCTTATCCATTCTATAGTTGAGCATTGAGTTAAATTTTTAACAACATTGTCAGATGTTCTTGTGTGAAGTTTGTAAATATATTGTGTTTGTGTATTTATGGTCGTAATTGGCGAACATGTCCCTTGTTCTGTTTCCCAATGTGTACTGTCGCATGATGTACACCATTCCATTCCATCTTTCGGACAATCATAACCATAAGCAGCAACTCCTCCAGTGCATGTACATTCGACCTTTTTACAACATCTTTCAATTGAACACGGGTTACTATTTATATTATCTTGAAAATCTGCACAATATATGTCGTTCATTTCTCGAATATACATTGGATTTGCATCACATATCACTGGATTTTGCTCTTTACAATGTGGCCGAGGAATACAACATTCGTCTCTATCTTTTGATTCTAAACATTCTCTATCGGAACAATATCCGGTATAAGATGTTCCCTCCGTAGAAACAACGGCATTTGGTCGTATAAATGGTGTTAATGGGTTTGAAGGATTCCGTTTATCATAACAGAAATTCTCTGTCGGGCATTTATCGACACATTTACCTTTATAATAAAATTTGTCACAGAATTTACAACACGAGGAATAGTCTACGCTTTTTTCGCACGAAGTGCCTTTGCAGAGTTCTTCTGGTAAAAATCCATTTCCATAATTTTCGACAGCGCAAAATCTGTTTTGCGCCGCAATCCCTTTTATATTATCTCCACATTTTCCACTAGTACATTGATTTGTTTTTGCGTCACAATAAAACCCATTTTCGTCAGTGTTACACTTGTTATTGCCACATAAACATGAATTAATATTTATGCCTTGAGTGTCACATGAAGGAATTTTGTCGTTTGCGTCACACATGCTAAATTCCCAATTGCAAAAAGAACCCGACGGACATACAAATTTATTACAAGCACAGGTGTTTACAACTCTTGTTTTGCCATTACGCTGGTCGCCAATGTCGTCACATTCTGGAATAACCTGTGCCAAACATCCACAAGATGGAATATTGGGGTCATTTGAGTCTTTCTGACAATCATACTGGTCATAACAAAAATCTCCCAGACCACAGCTGATATCGCCACATTTACAAGTGTCAAGCGACTGTGCTGTACCCATAGAACCTGGACATTTTGGTGTGTTTGTACACGAACCAACTGCGCCCTCAGACCAACAATATGGTTTGGCACTATCGCATACTTCTCCTGTCTCGCCATTTGTATTGTCTTTGTAAATGTAACGTATTATTTTGATGTTTTCTCGTTGAAACGTACATGTTGTTACATCTGCTGTATCACAATAACATTCTCGAGTATCTTTGTTATAAGAAAACCCCTTTACACCACTAAAACTATCACATTTGACAGCACATTTATGTAATGTATCTTGATTTGGTTGTTGAGTTGAACCAGAGCTACATTTTCCACGCATGTGTTCGTAATATTTCTTTTTTGACGAGGTTTGACGTAAGCCACAATAACAATTTGACTGATGTTCCACCGTCATATCTTTGTTTCCACAATAGGGTGCATCAGAACATTCACCGACGTTGCAAAACGGCTGAGCTTTATTACAATAATTCGTTCTTATTTCTTTTTTGCGTAGGGTTGTTGTTCCGTCTGTTTTTTCCCCCGAACACACTGATAATTGTTTACAACTCAATATACCAGAGTTTTCGATATTAATTGCATTACAAAATGGGTTTGCACTGCACTGTTCTTCACAGGCCAAACATCTATCATCTCTATTACATAACCCATTAACTTCGTCTTGACGAGTACACCAATTTCCATTATCACACTCGATGTTTTGTGTTAATAGTACATTTGATTCGTCTTCTGGTGTACACCAATCATATAAACAATCTTGTAACATATTACAACTTTCTCCTGTATTATGCGCCACCCATTTGTATTTGTCCCACGTTGTAGAAACGCTATTTTCTATGTTTTTACAGCATATACATTCGCCATATCTTTCATTTGTATCGTCGTTATAAATACTAAAACCATCTTTATAATTACGACATTGGTCAGAACAACGTTGTATTTTCTCTGCGAAAACACCTTTATTTTCATAAGCTTCTAATGCCAAATCATTCGAAGAACATTTGGCATTTTCTTTTATATATTTCGTATCTATTTTATAGATATTATATTCGCCGGAACATTTTTTACACGTACACCACGCTTTATCACATGCATCCGGCGTTGTTCCTGAACACTGTTCCCATTTCGAAACCCCGCCCCATTTATTACATCTCTGTGTACAATAATTTTGACTGGGTTGTTCATGGCCTTGGTCATTGGCGTTTGTTATTTTATAAGGATTTGTACTTGGCGGAGTATCGGATGTATCATAATACCAATAATCTAACACGCCAGAACAAGTTATTTCTCTCGCTAAAAGTGTATTTGGTTTTCCGTAACGATAATAAGTAGTATCGTCATCTCCAACATATGCAAATAAATATCCAGAATTTATTTGTAAAGTCGTTGTTATAGCGTCCGAAACAATTTCAGTAAAATCAGTAGTGCCTCCATATGTAATAACAGATGTTGCATCATACATATATATAATAGGAGGATTGGCTGAACTTGAACATTTATTATATCCTGTTTCGTCGGCATTTAATAATTTATCAGCTGGACAATAATTCACAGGTTGTTCGCATTCACAGATTTCTGAACTCAAAGACAAATAATTCGAAAATGCTCCATTCGTATATGTACACAATGGCCCACGATGGCAAGTCTTCGAACTTAATTGGCAAAAGGGACTGTTTTTAGCGTCACATGTATAACTCGGTTCCGTGTTTAATCGACATTCACAATGTTCAGGATTGGCTTCTTGGCGTTGTATATTAGCACAATTTTTATAATAACATTTCTTTGAACGACTTGGCATACAACGATTTTCTTCCCCAATACATAAAGACCAAGATTCACCGAGTTCCCCACATCTACAGTTTTCCGCATTGGCGGTTAACCCATCCTTTTGTTCACACATTGGACCATCCGCACAAATGCCGTCCGAAAAACAATATTGACCAGGCTTACACGTATTTGTATTTCCACATCTACATGTCACCTCATTAGATTCTCCACTGGCACTTATTTTACAAGTGGGATAAATCGCACAACCGTGTGGAGATATACGTTTGCATACTTTATTAGTTCCACTTGTACACTTGCCCCCCGAAAAAACAGTTGATTCCACTAAAATATGCCCGGCGTTCGTACATTCGTTTCCAGTGGCGATTTGTTCCCAACCAGTATCACAAGTCGTTGCCTTTTTGTATGTACGATGTAAAAAGTTTAGTTTTACATAGTGTGACTGTGGATTTGTTGGTGTTTCTTGATTGTAACATACACCATCTGCCAAAAAACATACATGGTCTTTGTAATAGAATTCACCACAAGAAGCATGTTCGGTGCATTTTTGCTTACATGTTTCAAATGTTTTGGCTTTGACGGAACAAGAGGATCCATCTAAATTTGTTGAACAAACCTTAAAATGTGAATTCCAATCTATGCATTGAGAATCATCTTTGTATACAAATGTTTCAAAATATTCGTTGACTGCGCATGTCGAACCAGGTGTGGTACTACTTGGCGAACCATCTCCCGGATAAGGCCAAAATGGCGCACACTGGCTATTTGATTCTAAACAATAATTTCCTGGAGAACATTTATTCACACCACACCAACAAGTATCGTCATTTTTCTGTAGTCCGTCTACATTTTGACATGTATTCACCTCTGAACATAGACCATTTGGGAATTTTGTTCCATCAATATAACAATGTTCATTCACGTTGCATTGGAAATCTCCACAAATACATCCATCACATATATTATCACTTTTGCAAAGACATTGATTTGTACTACTACAATCAACACCGTTTGATTTTGTATTAAATACAAGACCTGTATCCGTTTCATAACAACCAGATGGCACTTGAACCAAACTATACGAATCTATAATTGTCGCCGACGTATATTCACGATTCTCAAATTCTAAATTTTTCGATGCTTTTAAACATTCTGAAACGGTTGTAATCGGATTGCTGCATTTTCCGGAATCAATACGTATGTAATAATGTTCCAAACCACAATATGTTGAGTCATCGACATTCGTACATTCTTCAAAATTTTGTCTTTTGTTTGTTGTTCCAGTTCCAAATTTTGAATTTTCAGTGTCTTTGGCATTAAAACCAAAAATCCAATCTTTTGGACATTTGTTATCAGAAGATGTGTCCGAATTTACTATTGGTTTGTCTGTATTGACAGCGTTTTTAACACTGCATTGTTCTTGACCACAACCAGTGGTTTTGCTATCCAAATTAAATTTACAAAACCATCCTGTATTTTTTGTACAAGAAGAAGATGTTGCAAGATCGCCGTCTTTTGCACAGGTACAATCAAATGGATAATTCCATGTATCAGATTCACATGGTCTATTTACACATAGTGGGCCAGAACCATCGTCAACGCAAAATTGATCTTTTTTACAGACAGTTGATTCGCCTGAAAGCGTGATATGTTCACCATAAAGATTTGGCTTGCCACAACGACAAGTTTCAGTTGCAACGTCGGCCGCATTGTCTGTATTCGTGACAACGTTACACCTTGGTGTCTCAAAACAATAAGAATTTTCGTCAGTAATGTCGCAATAACGTCCTCGGGCTATAATAGTATGTTGGTATTTATCTGTATCAACCAACGGCCCATCACACGTACGATGTTTTGTACATCGTGTACGTATTTCAATATTGGGACACCAACTTTCAGATTCTGACCTACTCGGATCGCAAATATTTACAGATAATGCTGGGCTAGAATAACTGTCACAATAACTATATGTTCTGCATATTTTGGACTTGGAGTCAAAATGTATTTCATTACATAATTCCTTTTCTTCATTACATTTTGTTCTGCAGTTAGCAATATCTGCAACATCTTCATATGTACGATAACGTCCCACCATACATACTACTTTTTTATCATTGTTATTGATGTCTTTTTCATAAACATAATCTATATAACCATTGCCAAACTTGCCCTTTTGTTTGCTAATGGCAATACATTCTCTATCTTTGCGACATTCTTCTTCACAAATAGACGAATGTATTGTTGGTTCTCCACCAGAAATAAGCCAACCATTATCCTTCGTCTCACCAACATAAAGAGGATATCCATTTTCACATTTTCCACTTGATGTTGTCTCGACACCCGTACACATATCATTTTTACAATAACAATCACTCGGATTTAGATTCAATCCTGCCTTCTTTGTACACATGGGGAAATCCAAACACTGTGAATTTAAATAATCACAATATTGCCCAACTGCGCACTCTTTAATTCCACATATACATAATTCATTATTTGGGTTTATAGCTTTTTGATTACGACATGTTCGAGTTGGAAAACATTGCCCAACTTGACATGTATATCCATCGCCGCTGTCCGAAAATCCTGTATCTTTCTTGTCGTAAAAACACTCTTTTGATTTTTCACAAACTTTTTTTTGGTCACCACTAAATATCGTACAATCGTTTCCACTTGTGCCGGTTTGACAGGCTTCTTTGCCATCAGGCCAGTAAATAAGCCAATTTTCACAATTTTTAACGGCTAAATTGACCTTTTTGCCTAGAAAATCATTGATTAATAATTTAGGCACGATTTCACAATATTCAGTATTACTCGTTGAGCATTTTGTAGTTCCGCATTTACAAGTTTTTTTGTTTAAAGCGCCGTCCCATATTGAGGCTCCCTCTTCGATTTTTGAACAAACTTGCGGTTCTGTGCATAAATTATTTGCCTTATCACACATTAAACCATTTCCGGCACAAACGCCGGGTGTATTTGATGACGCCGGGTCACAATCTCCAGTTGATGTATGCGCCAATGAACATATTGCTGTTCCGCATTTACAAATACCTTTATTTTCAACGGAAGATTCGCCGTCAATTAAAAAGTGTGGACAATCTTCAATATCTCGACATTCCTTTCCAGACCCCTTATCGTCACACATCATTTCGCGAGGTTTGCCCCCTGATTTTGAACATGTATTACTTCCACATTTACAATCTTTTCGGTTAAAAAATTCGCCGTTTGTATATGCACAATCTGTAAT
>Ga0228649_1000628_pt1 | contig 14777 bp, 20 predicted proteins | sample 61DmetaG_FD_190074 | JGI IMG/M metagenome (GOLD analysis project Ga0228649, IMG submission 190074) | Seawater microbial communities from Monterey Bay, California, United States - 61D | ecosystem: Environmental > Aquatic > Marine > Coastal | place: USA: California | collected 2016-10-31 | reverse complement strand
CCTTCTAACACTTCTTAAATTAGTTACATAAGAAAATCCCGTAAAATCTTGACCTTCATATTCTTTTTCTGCGGAACTATCAATAGATTTATTTATACTTTTTTCATGCAGAGCAATCGCGGTTAATTTCCCTGGGGTAATAATTCCTGATACATGATGGCCGCTATCTGAACTGTCCCCAAAAGATAATTTACTAAATGGTTTATTAGTACCAATACCTACTACATGTGGCAAATCGATATTGTAATAAGCTAAACGTTTAATATTATCTGGTGTATAAATAGTATCCCATTTACCGTTAATATAAAATGCTTTATCTACTTTAACATTTCTATTGTGTTTCATATTTGCTCCCTGTTTTCTTCCCAAATTTTTCCAATTTGTAGAACTCATTATTTATATATATATTGACTAATTTATTATATTATATAAACTAATTACTTAATAATTAATAAATATTATTAGTTCCTACATTAATGTAGTAAAAAAACATATAAATTATTTTTACGAATGTAAATAAAAATATTTAGACATCATATATGACATATTTAATTGAGCTCTCTTATAACCTTTCTAAAAATACAAATTTAAACGATACTATTAATAAGTTGCTAACTAAAGCAGAAAATTGTCGTTTAGAAAATTTTTATAAAAATTTTGAATTTATGGGAAAAAATAGACGAATTATAAGAAATCACTGCATATTAACATTTATGTTTGAAGAACATATAGAACTTGTAAGTGAATTTATAAGATTTGTAAAAAAAATTAAAACAGTTAATATTGAATCTGTTAGTTATGATAATGCTGTTTTTAAACTAATTTACGCATCAAAAAAATATTTAAATTTTATGGAAAAGGAATTTGCCTTAAAATATATTCAAGATAGAAGAAATGGAAACTTATTTCAACAAGATTCCATTTTAATGAAGGCAATATCTGCCAAATGTTAATTAAATAAATTATTTTTAGGTGTTATAATTTTTTTATAACTACTTCTTATTTTTCTTTTTCTCCTTTTTGTTTGCTTTTTACGTCTTTTTTTTCTTTTTTTTTTCTTTTTTCCTCTTGTTTTTCTTCTTTTTTTACCTGCTACTGGATTTTTTAGTGTTCTGTGCTTTTTTAATAAAGAATTTAACTTTCCATCTATAGGTTTCTTATTTTTCTCTCCAAAATCTTTATTATTAAATATATTAGCTAAATCATTATTATTTAATTCCACATACAATCCTTCATTGCCGTTTCGTATTAATAATTTACCCTTTTCTCCATCATAACTTCCCATATATTGTTTATTTTCTACTAATTGATTGTTTATGAAAGTTTTAGACATTCCTTGAGTCATTATTGAATCCATCTTATATTTATATTATATTTATTATTTATAAAATGGATATAATTTTAGATAAATTACCTACACCATCTATATCTAGAAATACTACAGCAAAAATCCAAACTAAAATAAATCGTGATAAAGAAAAAGAAAAAAAGGTTAAATATTTGGATAAATTATTAGAAACTTCATTTTTGGATAAATATTTTAATGAAAAATAAATACATATTGTATATGACAGACAATATGTATGGTAACGCAAAAAATAATAAAGGAAAATTAGAATTTAATAAAAAAGTCAAACCTGGTAAATGCATTATACCTTTCAAATATAAATGGAAAACGCACGATAAATGTTATGAAACTCCTAAGGGGGATATATGTGCAACATCAGTTAGTAAACGTGGTACTTTAAAAACTTATGGATATTGTTATAAAAAAAACAGAACTAAAAAAAAAGCACGAAAACTCAAGAAAAAGGTTAAACTACCCAAAACGCCTAGAGCAAATACAATTAAAAAAACCAAGACTAAAAAGAAATCTACTATTAAAAAATTTAGAAAAAAAATCAAGTTGCCCCTCAGTAAAATTGAATTAAAAAAAGTAGTTAAAAATATAACTCATACAAAACCCAAGATGAACTACGCACCTCAATTCATTACACTACTTGAAAAGTTGGAAAGCCTTATGACTAAAAAAGGCGAACATTTTAGAGGAAGAGCCTATTCCAAGGCTAAAGACTCTATTATATTGTATGGAAAACCCATTCATAAACTTGATGAAATCAAGGACTTACCTAATATTGGCTCTACCATACTTAAAAAATTCAAAGAATATATGGATACTGGAACTCTTCAAGTTCTAGAGAGAGCTAAAAATGATCCTATGTTAATATTTACAGAAGTATATGGTATTGGTTCTAAAAAGGCAACCGAACTAGTAAAAACTCATAAAGTTACAACTATTGAAGAATTACGTGCTAGACAAGATGAACTACTTAATGATAAGCAGAAAATTGGATTAAAGCATTATGAAGATATTTTAAAGCGTATTCCACGCAAAGAAATTCTTCAATATGAAAAAGAACTAAAAAAAATATTTCAAAAAGTTAAAAATAAAAATAGCACTTTTCAAATTGTTGGTTCGTTCCGGAGAGGAAAAACAGACTCTGGTGATATTGATATTTGTGTTAGTGATCCAGATGATGACGTTGGAGTTTTCAACAGATTTCTGGATGCTCTCATTGAAAAGAAAATACTTATTGAAGTCCTTTCACGTGGTAATGTTAAAAGTCTAGGAGTTAGTCGGCTTAGGCGTAAACCTGCCCGACGTATTGACTTTATGTTTACTCCTCGAAAAGAATTAGCTTTTGCTCTACTCTACTTTACTGGTAGTAAAACATTCAATACTGTTATGAGAAAGAGAGCATTAGACCTTGGTTATTCTATGAACGAACACGGTCTTTATAAAATGGAAAAAGCAGGTAAATCATTTAAAAAGGGTAAAAAATTGGATAAATATTTTCCAGAAGAAGAAGATGTTTTCAACTTTCTAGGAATGGTCTATAAAGATCCTACAGATAGAATTGATGGAACATCCGTTCAACTTTTAGAGAATCAACAGCAAAGTGAGACAAAAACACAAAATAAAGTTAGTCTTAAAACTACTCGCTCTGCCTCTACTAAAAGCAATGTCAAATCATTTCAAAAATACGGACAATCATTTATTGAAAAGCTTACAGAACAACAACTTAGTGAAATGATACGACTATCTAATAAACTTTACTACTGTAATAATAAACCTATACTAAGTGATGAAGAATATGATATTCTGAAAGAATATATTGAAGAAAAATATCCTAATAATAAGGCAATCAAAGAAGGTCATACAATGTGTAGTGTAGCTGTTGAAAAGCGTAAAATGGCTCTTCCTTTTGAAATGTGGTCTATGGATAAGATCAAAAGTGAAAAAGATATTAATTTATGGCTTAAAAAATATAAAGGAAAATATGTAATTAGTGCCAAGGTTGATGGAGTTAGTGCTGGTTATAGCACTAAAATGGGTAAACCAACACTATTTACTAGAGGTAATGGAACTATAGGTCAAGATATTTCACACGCTATTAAATATTTAAATCTTCCTAATAACCCAAATTTGGAAATCAGAGGAGAACTTCTTATGAGAAAACAAGTATTTGATATGAACTGGAGTGACCGATTTAAAAATGTGCGAAATATGATTGCTGGAACAGCAAATGCTAAGGAAAGTTTTCCAGAGCGGTGGTCCGATATTGATTTCGTTGCTTATGAAGTTGTTAGCCCACATCTTAAACCTAGCGAACAATTCAAACTACTTAAAGCTCTCAATTGTGTTACAGTTATTAATAAAGGTCTAAAGAAAATTAATAAGGATAATTTGAGTAAATATTTACAAGATTGGCGCGAGAGCTATGACTATGATATTGATGGTATTATTGTTACAGATGATAAAAAACATCCGCGTGTAAGTGGAAATCCAAAACATTCATTTGCCTTTAAAATGGTTTTAGGAGATCAAATAGCAGAATCCAAAGTTGTTGATGTTATATGGTCTCCAAGTAAAGATGGATATTTGAAACCAAAAGTTCAACTTCAACCAGTTGAATTAGGTGGAGCTGAAATCCGATTTGCTACATTACACAATGCTGAATTTGTTATAAAAAATAAGATTGGAATTGGTGCGGTGGTCCAATTAATCCGAAGTGGAGATGTTATTCCAAAAGTTCAAAAAGTTATTAAACCTGCTCGTGAAGGAAAAATGCCAGATGAAGGATATAATTATCAATGGAACGCAACTCATAAGGATTTGGTATTGGTTGACGCGGCACAAAATACTACCGTCCAAATGAAAATTATTGAAGACTTCTTTAAAAAGTTGGATGTCGCAGGACTAGGTAGAGGAAATGTCAAGAAAATTATGGACGCTGGTTTCGATACTATTCCTAAGATATTAAAAGCTTCTATTGAAGATTTGGAAACAGTCAAAGGATTTAAAATAAAAACTGCTACAAAAATTCATAATTCTATTCAACAACAGATGGATAAGGCATCAATTACTAAATTAGCTAGTGCGTCTAATATATTTGGAAGAGGACTGGGTGAAAAACGAATGATTCAAATTTTGAAAGAATATCCAAATATACTACTTAGTAAAGAAAGTGCTGATGTTAAAATTCAAAAAATAAGTGCTCTTCCAGGTTTTAAAACTAAAACCGCGGAAATGTTTGTTCCATATATTTCACAGTTTGTTGAGTTCTTAACTTCTATTAATAGACAAGACAAATTAACACAAGTTACTAAGACTAAAAAGGTAATTCAACATGAGCTTACGGGAAAAAAAATTGTAATGACTGGATTTGGTAAAAAAGAAAAAGAAGCATTTAAGGAAATATTAGACAAATATGGTATTAAACTAGGTAGTAGTGTAAGTAAAAAAACATTTGCTGTATTGGTAAAATCCTTAGATGAGGATACGGATAAGGCTGAAACAGCTAGACAACTTAACATTCCACTTCTTCTTCCTCAATCTCTTCTTCAAAAGTATGGTTTAAATTAGTTTCATAAGCACATATAAAATTTTTTTCATCATCATATTCCACCGTCATAACATATGGGTAACAGTGTTTTAATTCATTTTTCTCATCACCCATCTTTTGATCTTTTAATTGTCCTATAAATGAACTATGACTAACAACAGCTATTCTTTTTGCCTTCAATTTACCAATGTAGTCCCATAGAGTTTTTATACGATTATTTAATTTAAATATTGATTCTTCTTCGTCTTCCCATTTTCTTACTTGTGATATTTTTGAAAAATCAACACTTGGATATATTGTTTGTAACATTTTCTTATTTTTTCTTTTATTACATTTTTCAAAACCACCCTGAGGATATTCCATTAAACAGTCTAACGCTTTTACTTTTATATCATCTGAAAATATAGTAATAGCTGTTTGTAATGTTCTTGTTAGTGGAGAAACTAGAACTATGTCTGGTTGATTTCCTGTTAAGCTAGCTTCTTTTAAAAAATCTTTTCTACATTTATAAGCTTGCATAAATCCTTTACTCAGCAATGGGGTATCATAATAATCGCTATAGGCCTTTTTACCTAATTTCCAAAAAAGGTCATTATGTAATGCATAGCCGTGGCGAATAAAAATAACTTGTTTTTCCATTTAATATACACATATATATAATCTTTAAATAGTTAGTTGGTATTTAAAATTACCATCTAACTCTTCTTTTATATTTTGAATAATATTATACTTAATAATACGTTGATATTTTTCTTTTAGTTTTGTATTACTTACTAAAATTCTGTCATTTTTTTTAAGAAAGCTCATACTGCCACTACCAAATTTTTGGTCGTGACTGAGTTTTTGTTCCCATTTAATACTTTCTTTCAGTATTTTGTTTTGAAACTTATTAAATATTTTTACTAAATCTTTTTCTGTGGCTTTTTTCCATTTTTTATCATAAATATATATTGCTTTCTTTTTATGATGAAAACATTTTAAAGGTAAATTTTCTTTTTTACACTCTTGATTTAAGAAATCTTTTATAAAATTTTCCCAATTTTCATTAAATATTTGCTGTAAATGATTTTGATTTATAGGTAATTCATTCAACCATTCACTATAATTTAATGATACCTTTATATTCTTGTTTAACCATTCAGATATATTAATCTTTTTAATATCCTTGTGAACTACTCTTTCTAACTCTAACACCTTTTTTTCTAATATTTCATTTTGCTTGTGTAATTTTTGTATTAATATCCACATCTGACGTGTTGTAGGTTCTACATCTTGTAATGTTATATCATTCATCTCTAATTTACATAACAATTCATGTTCTTTTAATTTTTTTTTTGTTTTAGAACTTAATCCACAATTAGAGCATTTATGCATTGATACTAATTATTAGTATTAATTTACTAAATCAATTTATTATATTTACAATAAGTATTTTAATATTATAAATATATAAATGAGTGGTAATTTATTCGGTTCGTGTATAAACGGAAATCCGTGTCCCAAACTAGCTTGTCGCACATCAGGACTGCGTTGGGTAGATCCAACTTATCCCCAATTCGGTCAAACAACTCCAGGATTCATAACTGATGAGTTTAATAATAATCCAACTAATTCACAAAAAACAGTTTATGGAGGGTTACTTAATAGTAGACGTATAAACCAATATGCTTCTATGCATATTTTAGCCAAAGGTTCATTAGCTACAGTAGATACAACTCCTCTTAAAACTACAATAGGTGAATTTATACAAAGCGGTACACCTGGAACTCCAAGTGAAAATAGCTATACTAATGTAGGAGGTCCAGGAGACCTAGACAAATCGGTTCCATTAGGTATTACTGGGTTTGTTCGTGGTAATAAGGCCAGAGTCTATTCTATGCCAGGTAGACATGATGGTGTTGATGTTAAACATAACAGTTACAACAGATATCTAGCGCGTAAAAAGGGTATTGCCCTTAGATGTTCTAATTGTTAATTATATTTTTTGTTGTTTCAAGTTTTCTCTCTCTAATATATAATATGTCTGACAGCAAAGATAAAGGCAATACAACATCCCATGCACAGCAGGAATCATTAAATAGATTTAATAATGAGTTCGTAGATAATCTTAATACACTAAAAGAAAAACGAAAAAAATTAGTTAAAAAGATACGAAAAGAAGAACAAATTAATAAACATTTAATCGCAAAAATTTCCGCATTACAAAAAGAACAAGGAAAATTAGAAAGTTCACTAATAAAGAAAAATAAAAGTTTAGAAAAAATGAATTCTACTATTCAAAATACATCAACCGCATATAATAAAATTATTGAAACTAGTCATGTTTTATTAGCCGTATTAAAAAAGGATTCTAATATTAAAGATTAATTAAATATATTTAGAACTTACATTTTTAATATATTTAAATGAATAGACTTACACAACTCGAAACAGTTCAAAAAGAAGCTGCTGCATTGTTTAAAAAGAAAAACAAAGATTATGGGGACGCATTTGCCAATTATGGACCAATAGGTGTTATTGTTAGAATGGGAGATAAAATTAATAGACTTTCTAATGTTACTAATAATGGTATTAATCTTGTTAAAACTGAATCTATTAGAGATACACTAATTGATCTCCATAATTACTCTGCTATGGCTGTAATGTTAATGGACGAAAAGAAAGAAAAATCTAGTGAACCAAATAATAAATCCATACCACGTAATGATTCATACGGTCACGAATTATCGCTTCAAGATAATAATGATTTACCCTATTCATCTAGATGGCCCGATTGTAGTAGTCCTAAAAATACTAGTCAATCTTCTTGGCCTCCTAGTGTAAATAAAAGGTAATTATTCCAATTTTTTTATATAAAATATAAATTCTCCTCCTTTTGGTATAAAATAATTTTCTCCACGACTTAATTTTTTTGATATTGTAGAACTATCTATACTAATAGCTTCTCCCAAACTTCTCAAATTACTATATAATTCTATCCTCTTATCTGGAAATACTACTACATAATTATTTTTTTTTATAAATTTACGCATTTCTGCTTCTCCATTCATCATCTAACTATTATTACTATTTAAATTTTAAATAGTAATTATATATATTAAATGAGTTTAATAGATTGGTTTAATTTTGAATGTTTTTGGAGATCTGAAGAAAAGCCCTTACAATCTAGTAGTAATAAAAAACTACGATTAGAAAATAAAAAAGTTGAGTATATAGATGATTTAATGTGTTCTTGTTGTTTTATGTTTATTGACAAGTTAGAAGATTATAAAAAAAAGGCTATAATAGGTAACGATCATTACGGATTCTGTAGTGATGAATGTTATGATAGATGGTTGAATCCAGCATTTCAAAAATATTTAGGAAAAATAAATAAACATTAGAGACATAATATCTATAATATAAAATGATTACGGATTTGTTAATTGGAGGAATCGGTGGCATTGTTAGTAGAAGTGTTGTAGCACCAATAGAACTAAATAGATTACAAAGACAAAATAGATTTATACCTAACTCTACACTTAAAGATGTTTATAAAAAAGAAGGATTAAGATATTTTTGGAAAGGTAATGGCACTAATTGTGTTAGAATATTCCCTCAATTATCTATTAATTATGCTGTATTTCGTAAAACTAAAAAATATGCTGAAAAGCATATTTCGAACAAAAATATATTAAATTTTTCAGCTGGATGTATTAGCGGATTTACTAGTATGATGATTACATATCCACTCGAAACAACTAGAACCTATTTATCTCTTCAAACAAATAAAAATAAATATAAAGGTATTTTTGATGCTTTACGAAAAATACCTACCAAACAATTATACCAAGGTTGTAAAATGAGTATATATGGATTTGGAGGCTTTAGTGGTATTCAGTATACTTCCTACTATTACATTAATCGTCTTATAAAAAATACATACTTTGATAGTAAATTATTTGCTGGAGCATTTGCTGGAACCTTTTCTGTTAGTATTACCTATCCAACTGATTTAGTTAGAAGAAGATTACAGTTACAAGGATTTGATAAAACTGTTCCTGTTTATAATGGAATATTTGATTGTTGTAAAAAAATCTATAAAAGTGAAGGCATTAAAGGGTTTTATAGAGGATTGGCTGCCACTTATGTTAAAACAGGACCTGCTGTAGCCATTCAATTCTGGACTATTGAAATGTTAAATAAATATTTTAAAAATCAAGATATATAATATATGACTGATTTAAATCTTGAATTAAATGTACTACAATATTCTAAGGAAGAATTGGAAGATTTATTTAATTTAAAAAATAATTATAAGTTTGAAGATATACATTTACAGGCTTTAAAAGTAAAAGATACCATATTTAATATAAATAGCATTGATGACACTAGAAAAAAACAACTTGCTTCCTTTTTGAAAGACGCAATGTTATATCTTCAAAATAATTACATAGTCCATTTTTTCCAAAAAAAATTAGTATAAATACTTATAATTTATTATAAATATTTATTAATGTCTATTCAACATATTAATTTATCTGATTTTTCTCAAGTATTTGATGTTTCTAATAATAATAAGTCAACTTATGGCGAAGTTCATACTGATTTTTCCATTGTAAATAAAATACTAGAACTTATACCTTCCCATTATTATAAAAATACTAGCCTTACTTGGCTAGATCCTTGTGCCGGTAGAGGATACTTTCCTATGGTTTTATATAAAAAATTATATACTAGCCTAGCAAGTGCTATACCTAATAATAATTCAAGAAGTAAACATATACTAACCAAAAATATTTTTATAAATGAAATTAATCTTCTCCATAAAAAAGTTCTACTAGAATTATTTGGAGAGAAAAATAATGTTTCATTTAAGAATTTTCTTGATATTTCTCAAAAATTTGATATAATCTATGGAAATCCTCCATTTAATATTAATGGCTCAAGCAAGACTCCTACTAATAAAAAACTCAAAAAGAAACTTGATGGCACTAATGCTTGGGTTCAATTTATAAAGCATAGTATTAACTTACTCAAACCCAATGGATTACTAGCCTTTATTACTCCTTCTATATGGATGAAAAATGACTACTTCTTCCATAGCTATATGAAACAATTTGAAATACTTAAAATAATTACATTAGATAACACACAAACTAATAAAGCTTTTCACGGTCACGCTCAAACTCCTACTAGTCTATTCTTACTACAAAAAAAACCTTCTACCCATAAAACCCTTTTGTATGATAATATACATCAAAACTATATACCATTTGACTATAGTAAATCAAGTATTCCACTTTGCTACACTAGTATAATTAATAAATTTAAGCCTTATGTAGCTAAGTATGATTCGATTAAAGTTATTAAAACATCTATGCGACCTGGTTATAAAGGACTTATAACTGGTCCTAGTTTAAATGGAAAAACAGGGTATCCTAATATTAAGTCTTGTAGGCTTAATGGTCTTAAACCACAATTAGCTGTTAACTTTTCGAATATACCCTGTAGTTATTGTGGTATACCAAAAATTGTATTAGCTCACAAAATGCACGGCTTCCCATATCCTGACCTTGATGGAATGTTTGGTATCTCCAACAGAGATAATTATGTCATTTTAAAACAAAACAAACAAGATTTATTAAAGATCTATAAATTTCTCTCCAATAATTTTTTTGTGAAACTTTTTGAAGCAACCAGATATAGAATGAAATATCTAGAACGCCATATATTCGATTTCATTCCTGACATCTCCAATATACCTAACTTTCCTGAAACTATTTCTCTTCAATCCATTTATAACTTTTTCCAAATTAGTGAGTTGGAGAGAAATTTTATTGAAACACATACAAAAAAACATTATGAATTTTTTTAATCTGCCTTACGCACCATTACAATTCCTTTCATATCTTTCCCAAAGCTTGTCTTATCAACCTTTTTAAAACCATTTTTCCTGTAAAATCGTATAGCTTTCTTATTATTGGAACGAACATCTAATATTAAATTAGTTTTCCTATGCTTCTTCATGAAAGCCTTAAATACTTTCTTTGCCTTTCCATTACCTTGATTCTTATTTACAAGCTGATTAATCTTAATATCTCCTGGTTTTATTTTAAACTTATATTTATTAACCGAAACCTTATATTTAGTATATGTTAATACTACGCCATTTCTGTATATTAATGTTCCATTCTTTTCGTGTTTATCTAAAGTTCCCGTTAAAAATCTAAAGTAACCACGTGGAAATATATTAGGATATTGTTGAAATATTTTTACTATTTCCTTTACTTTTTTAGACTTATTTCCCCCTCCACGTAATTTACGCGTTTTATTTCTTCTGGATCTATTTTTCCTTCTTGTTTTCATATATATTATGTTTTGATTATATATATGAAAAAATCATATAAAAAACGTAGCAGAAAAAGAAGCACCAAAAAAAGAGCACGCAGAGCACGAAGAAGAACTAAAAAAGCTGGCGCTCATAGTGAATTAGCAAAGGCGGTCATGAAAAGGCAATTTCAAAAAAGAGCACTTGACAATTTGAATACTCCAGGAGTAATTAGTAGTCTTCAGGCTCTTCCATTAGATAATCCAGATGCGGACTATGCCGATGCTCTTGTTATGCGCCGTATGAGTAGAGCCCCACAGCATATAGGAATGGCTGGTAAAAGAAAAGCTGCTATAAAAAAATACAGAAAAACCAAAAGAAGAAAAATAGATCATCCTCAAGCTATAAAAATGACTGGCTCTTTCTCCTTAGGAAAAAGAACAAAAGAAGGAGATAAAAGGAACCGTAAAACACGCCGCAGAGCACGAAGAATACGCCGTTAAATATAATAAAATCTTCTATGTGCGTATGTAGGATGGGCGTTCTGTTTAATAAATAACACTTCACGCTCATTTAATTTTCCATAATATTTTATAAATTTATAGATAATTTCACATATCCATATACTTATCACAGTAGCAAGCATCACCCAAATAAAATCAAATACGTGTTGCTGTTGCGACTGGCCGTCTAAACTATGATAGTAAACGAAGAAATACGCTAACCTACCAATTATATTTACTAACACGCAATAAACAAAATAACATTGGACTAGCCTCACATTATATTTTTTAGCTCCATGATATCCAGTAAATGCTATTAACAACGGAATAAGAAAATAGGGCTGATACAAACAATAAATAGCGGAAAAAAATATATCTATACCTGAAAACCACATCACACTTCGTCTATAATTATAAGTTTTAATCATATCATCACTTATATCTAATTGAGGAACAGGAACTTGAGGAACTCTTATAGGAACAGTTACAGGAACAGCTGTAACATATTCATCGGTCTGATTCTTGGGATCATATTCAACCATTTACATACAAATTATACCAAGTTTCTAAGTAGTTTTTGAAAATTGAATAGAAAAATTAGCATAGAAATACTATTACACCCCAGAACAGTTATTAGACATGTCACGTTCTCAATACAAGATAATGAATAGGTTGTTGGCCGCTGCCAGCGAATCACCTCAGCACACAAGAGTTGCGGCAGCTATTTGTCGTGGTAGTAAAATATTAGCTATTAATATTAATAATCATCGTTCAAAGTACGGAAATCAGATTAAATGTTCCGGTCACGCTGAAGTAGCTTGTATTCACAAGCTATTTCCTTATTACTTCCGGGGTAATTTAAAAGGGTCGTGGGTTTAGCAGTAAGAAATTTAGAAGGAAAATGAGAAAATTAACAATTTACATCGCCAGACATCGTAAATCTACTCCTATGTGTCCCGCTCATTCTCAACCTTGTTCTAATTGTCTAGGGGTTATTAAGAAATTAGGTATTAAGAAAATTGTATACGTTGATGATTATGGCGAAGTTAATAAATGTAAAGCATGTGACTATAAAACTGACTATATAACACCTGGATATAAACTATATTATAATGAAAATATTACCCCAGATTAGTTTAAATTACAAAATTAATTAATTTTTTTATATTATATGGCATTACGTAGGACAAAAAAAAGACGCTCCTTGAGTGAAGATGGGTTGAATTTATTTAATTTGTGTTTATCAAATGATTCCGAAGAACCACCGCAAGAAATACAAAAACCGTCAAAAAACTGTTTAAGAGGACTTTTTTACAAACTTTTCACTACTGATTTCGATATAGAATTAGAAAAATCAAGAGACAAATTTAGAGAAGGAACTTGTAGTCTTTACTCATTTTTAGATAATAAATCTGTTAAAAATATACCAAATTTTTTTAACAACGCGGTTGCTAATTTAGTTTATCTAATACTAGTTACAGATGGAAAACTTAATAATAAAAGAAAAGTTCATAAAAATTTATTATTTTATTATTCATTAGCCAATGAAGCTATGAAAAATAACGATCATAATACTGCTGTTTTACTCAGAGCAGCATTAGATAATACAGCTATTAGAAGACTAAAAGTAAAAGAAACGAAAAAAATGAAAAGAATAAAAGAAAAATTTGAAGATATTTACGGTTCTTTTCTAAGCTGTAATGCAAGGCATCTTAAGGCTATTCTCAATAACAAAGATATTAAATATCTTCCTTCTTTACTTATTTTACTTATGCATTTAAATAAAACCAAAGAATACGCAAAATCCTATAGAGCATTAGGTAAATTTCCAAAAGAATTAGAAAAAAAAAACACACAACTTCAATCTATAGCCAATAATTATTACAATGAATATGTTGGTTTTAGAGAAAAGATATTAGATTTATATACCAAAGACCCTCACGAATTAGAACTTTTACGTGATAGCGACAAAAGCAATATTACTACTAAGTTATTTGAATTATCTGATAAGATAAAAAATTGATTTAAATAACACTTAATATTATCCTTATACAACAAATGTATAAAGATAAACCGTTTCATATAGGAACAGTTAGATTTACAAATAAGACATACACTGAAAATATTAAATGGAAAGAGCGAAAAAATCATAAAGGATGTGTTTACGGATTAGATACAAAAATTACAGATAATATAAATAAAGGAGAATACATATTTGTATTAGAAATGAATAATGATAAAAATAAAATAATGGGTATAGGCCTTATAAAAAATGTAACAATACCAATAGAACGCAGTAGAATATATGAAGATGAAATTTACAATAATCACGTTTATAAAGGAAAAAAACATATTACTAGAGAAAAATTAATGGAAATGAAAAGTGATATGGTTTTATTTTTAGAAAAAATACTATTTCATGGTTGTCATCATTTTAAAAGAGGAAATGGGTGCACTATACTAACTAAAGACAGAATAGCACAAGCAGAATATTATGATAGACCTATTCAAAGACGTATTTATAGATGTAAAATTTGTGGAAAAAAGAAAAAAGGCCATGTATGTCCTGGAAAAAGAGTAAAATTAGTTCCTATAGAAAAGAAATGTAAAATATGTTTTCAAGTTAAAAAAGGACATATTTGTCCTGGAATAAAAAAAAATTTAATATTATTAAATATTGTTTTAAAATTCTTCTCAAATATATTTTAACTTTCCATAATAGTTATCGTTAACATAAATTAATTTTTTATTTTTTATTAATGGACAAAATAGACCTTGAATATTTTTTGGTTTTTTCATATCCGATTTTATATCTTTAATATTTATTTTGGGAGTTTCAAATATAGCATCTATAATAGTAACTCCATTATTATAAGATTTTCCAATTTTACATAACTGTTTATTACAGTAAACTCTTACTCTTGTAAGTTTATTCAATTCATCTCCAATTTTACTCAACATTATGAATAATTTATGCATTACATCTTTATCAGTCATCATTTTTGTGAAATACTCCTTATACCTACTGGATCCACTTCCATCACGAGAAGGATAACG
>Ga0228649_1000627_pt1 | contig 14782 bp, 9 predicted proteins | sample 61DmetaG_FD_190074 | JGI IMG/M metagenome (GOLD analysis project Ga0228649, IMG submission 190074) | Seawater microbial communities from Monterey Bay, California, United States - 61D | ecosystem: Environmental > Aquatic > Marine > Coastal | place: USA: California | collected 2016-10-31 | reverse complement strand
GAGATCAAAATCATCATTCGATCGCGTCGGTGCCGCGTCGCGCACCGCGTCGCGCGCCGCGTCGCGCGCCGCGTCGACGCGAGACGCGATCGGTCACGTCGTCGCGTCGCGTCGCGTCGTCGCGTCGCGCGAATCACGCACCGGTGCGCCATGTCGAGTCGGAATCTGCGGCGCCGCCGGAATCGAAATCACATCGCGTCGCGTCGCGTCGGCCCGTCTCGCGCGCGCCGCGACGCGCGCGCGATGCGCGCGGTGCGCGCGTCGCCGTCGCTGGCGCGGCTGACGCGGTCGACGCGACGACGCGACGCGACGAAGACGCGACGCGCGTCGTGGCGAATGAGCGACGGCGGCTCGAACGACGACGACGACGCGCGGGACGATCGGCGCGACGCGCGCGCGCGAGAATCGGCGCGACGCGAGCGTCGACGCGCGTGGGCGAGCGACGAGGGCGAGGCGTCGTACGACGGGTTCGGGGAGGCGCCGCGAGGGCGGCTGGCGCGGGAGGGCGCGGAGGACGCGCGGCGACGCGGCCGCGGGAGCGAGCGCGAGGCGCGGTACGATCGAGCGGCGGCGAGGCGCGAGCGGGGGGTGGCGCCGACGATCGCGGAGGGGCTGGTGGGGGAGATCGTGTACGGGACGAATCCGGTGCTGGAGGCGCTGCGGCGGAATCGACGCGCGCTGTTCGCGCTGTACGTGCAGACGGGCGAGGGCGGCGCGGCGAACGGAGGGAAGGGCGCGGGCGCGGAGTCGGAGATCTTGCGGTTGGCGGAGGCGCGCGCGGTGACGGTGAAGCGCGCGAGCAAGCACGATTTAAACATGGCGTGCGATAATAAACCGCACCAGGGCGTGTTGCTCGACGCCGAGGCGTTGGAGATTCCGACGCTGGAGGACTTACCGAAGTGGGACGGGCGAGGCGAACCCCCGGTGTGGCTCGCGCTGGATGAAATCGTGGATCCTCAAAATTTGGGCGCCGCCCTGCGAAGCGCGCACTTTTTAGGCGTCGACGGCGTCGTCTGTTGCGCCAAGAACAGCGCCCCGTTCAACGCCACCGTGAGCAAAGCGAGCGCGGGCGCCATGGAGGCTCAGGTCGTCCATCAGACGGGCGTCATGCACAGATTTTTAGCCAAGGCTCGAGACGAGGGCTGGGACGTCGTCGGCGCCGCCGCCGACGCTCGCGCCGAGGACGTCTCCGATTTCTCCGTGCGCGCGCCGACGATTCTCGTCATGGGCAACGAGGGCTCGGGTTTGCGCACCAACGTCCGCCGCGCGTGCAACCGCTTGATAGAGATCCCTCGTTCGGCGTCTTCCGCCGCGGGCGTGGACTCTCTGAACGTCTCCGTCGCCGCCGGCATTCTCATTCACCGTCTCGTCGCCGCGCGTCGGTCGCGCGCGTGATCTGTTCTTGTACAGTTGTATGTGTATTACATAGCGTTAAACATTTTCAATATACGTTTAAACCCTCACATTATGAAAATTTATTCCGACCGACCACACCCCGAGAGATCACGCGCGCGTCCCTCCGCACACGCGCGCGCGACGACCGCGCCGACGTCCTGCCGCGCGCGCGCGCCGTGAACGCATTTCCGCGCGTCTTCGCGCGTTTCGGGCGCCGAGCGCGACGCGAGCGCGACGCGAGCGCCGCGGATGGTGATCGGCACGCGATCCGCCGCGACGACGATGACGCTCGGCGCGCGCGCGACGACGACGCTCGGCGCGCGATCGAGCGCGCGATCGACGCGCGCGGTGATCGGTAATCGATCGCGCGTCGCGCGGGCGGCGAGCGGGACGGCGCGGGCGGAGCCGCGACGATGGACGCCGAGCGCGGCGGCGGCGACGAGGGAGACGAGGACGACGCGAGAAAAGCGAGGGACGACGACGCGACCGCGCGCGGCGAGCGAGGAACCGACGACGAAGAGTGAGAGCGTGACCACAGCACAGAGCGGGGAGATGACGAGCGAGGCGAAGCAGAATCGGGACGTGGCCATCGTCGCGGCGTGCTTGGGGGTGTCGTGCGCGTTCGGCGCGGGGATCGGCGCGGTGGAGGGCGCGGATAAGGCGAGCGAATACTTTGCGGGGTACCTGTTGGAGCAGAGTTTGAGTGTGGATAATTTATTCGTCTTCGTGCTGTTGTTTGAGTATTTCAAGGTGCCGCCGGAGAGGCAGACGAGGGTGTTAAACTACGGCATCGTCGGGGCGCTGGTGATGCGAGCCATCATGGTCGGGGCCGGGGTGGAGTTGATTGAAAATTTCCAACCCATTCTTTTGGTGTTCGCGGGTATTTTGATTTTTAGTTCGTACAAGCTACTCGCGGAAGGGGAAGAGGAGGAGGAGGACATGGGGGATAACGCCATCGTGAAGTTTGTCGGAAACTTTTTGGAGGTGAGCGAAGATTACGACGGCGATAATTTCTTCACCGTGCAAAACGGGGTGAAAATGGCGACGCCGCTGTTGCTCGTGCTCGCGGTGGTGGAGATTAGCGACGTCGTCTTCGCCGTGGATTCCATCCCGGCGGTTTTCGGAGTGACGAAGGATCCGTTCATCGTGTACACCTCAAACTTGTTTGCGATTCTATCCCTTCGACAGCTTTACACGTTGATTTCCAAAGCCGTGGGGGAGTTGAAGTACTTGCAAACCGCCGTGGCGCTCGTGCTCGGCTTTATCGGGGCCAAGATGATCGTCGAGTACGCGGGCGTCGAGATCCCAACCGAGGCTTCGCTCGCCGTCGTCGTCACCATGCTCGGCGGCGGCGTCGGCGCCAGTCTCATGTTGCCGTCCGAGGACGAAGAGGGCGAAGAGTAATGTCGACGAGAACGGTTACGTCTAAGTTTCGTCTAAGTTGTAAAAATCTAAATCACAACCGCGCATCTAGAGTCGTCAGCACCTTGGCCACGCCTCGACTGAGGCTTTCGTACTGCAGCGCCAATCCTTTGTAGTCGTGAAGCAACCTCGCGACGTCGCCGACGGTCAAGTCTTCCACCTTGGCGTACAGAAACTTATAGTCCGAACTCAAAGTCAAGTTTCCAGCGACGTCGAGCGCGGTGAGTTGCGTCGCGCCCTCGGCTTCGACGTCCTCGGTCGTGCGCCACGGAACGTACGGCGCCGCGGCGCGAGACGTCGGCGTGTGCAAATTATCGTCGTCGGTCGCGTAGTCGCCGACGCCACCGCCAGCGTTCTTCGGTATTTCCCTGGGCGTCGTCGACGTGTCCCCACCTTCGAGCGCGCTCAACGCCGCGCTCATCTCCTCGACCGAAATCTGCGGCGGCGGCGTGGACGGCGGCGGGTTCTCCGCCGACGCCGCCTCGACCGGCGTCTCCGCTATTTCCTCGTCTTCGTCTAAATCCACGCTCGCCAACACCCCGTCCTCGTTCATCACCCTTTCAAACATCTCGACATCCATGTTTGTGAAATCGTTCGCCGCACATCGCCCCAAAAACCGCGCCGCGCTCACGAGGTTGGTGAAAAAGTACGCCGCCTCGCTCACCAATCGCGACTCGCCGCGAAATCTCTGAATGTACTTTAAATTACTCTCCAACCGCCCCGGATTCGCTCGCATCGCGACGTAAATCAACACCGGCAAGAAATCGTCCGCCCCCCCGTCCGAACCCTGCCGCGTCGTCAGCGTATTATTGATTATTCGACACGTATTCAACACGCACACCAACTTATCCCGCGGCGCCTTGAACTGATTCATCTTCCCCAACTCCACCTCCGCCAGCGCCCACGACGCGCTGCACTCCCCGATGTCCAGATGTTTCGGTTCTATTATTTTCTTCAGCGTCTCCACGCGTTTCGCCAGCCTTTCGTCCCGCGCTCGATCTTCGCGTCGTCTCGCGAAGACGCCCGCGTGCGCCTTCGTCATGACGTACTTTTCCAATCCCTCCCCCGACGCGTCCAATTCCGCTATCGACGCCCCTCGCCACGCCGGGTGTCGCTCGAACGTCGCCTCCGTGTCGCGCAGGAACGTCTGCACGCGCCGCGCCACGCGAAGGATCGCGTCGTCGTCGCCATCATCGTCGTCTTCGCCATCAACCGTCGTCGTCGTCGTCGAGGCGTCGTCGTCGAGGCTCGCGATGAACGTCTTGACGTCGCGCACGAGCGCGCCGGCGCTCGGTTGACGCATTTTTTCCAGAAACGTCTGGAACGTCAGCACGGCCGGCGCGGGAGAGGACGACATCGCGAGTGGACGCCCGATCGAACGGCGCGCCGAGGAATGCGGCAATCGGGCGCGACTGGTGAGTGCTCGATTGATGAGTGAATGAACGCGCTCGGACTTTTCACAACGAACGACTAGTGGTGATTCGATTTGAAACGCGCGATGCGACGCGAACGATGGGATCTATCGAACGATTAATCGAACAAGTCGAAGTCCATGTCGGCTTCTTCTTCCTCTTCGGCTTCCGGAGCCGCCGCGGCGGCCGCGCCGCCGGCGTCGCCGCCGCCGCCGCCGCCGCCGCCGCCGCCGCCGCCGCCGCCCGAGGGCACGGACGCGAGCTTGGCGTTACCTTCAGCGATCAATTCCGCGACGTCCTTACCCTCGATTTCCTTGAAGAAGGCGGAGAGCTTGGAATCGTCGACCTCCGCCGCGGCTGCGTTCGAACGAAGCGCGTCGTCGTCTCGTCAGTCGCGCGTCTCTCGAGGCGCGCGTTCGCGTCGCGTCGCGTCGCGTCGCGCGTCGTTCGCGACGTACCTCCGGCGAGAATCGCCTTCACATCGGCCTCGGAAGGAGATTCCTTCCCGGCGAGTTGCGCCTGCGCGTCGCGAAGCGAGAGTCCGCGTCAGTCGTCGTCCCCAAAGCCCTAGCCCCATCGTTCGCCGTCCCGCGTCGCCCGCGCTTCCGACCCCTCGCGTGCCCGCGCGCGCGTTCGCGCCGTCCCGAAACGAACGAACGCTTCCTCTCGCTCGCGTCCCTCGAGCGTTCCGGCGCGCCTCCCATCGCGCGTCCCCGCGTCCCGTCGTCGTCCCGCGCGCGATGCCCTCGCGCGCTCGTTCGCGATCGTGCGCACCAGCAAGTACGCGGCGACGTATTTCATCGTGTGCGGTGTGCGTGTGTGTGTGGTGAATTACTGTGCGTTCGTGTTCGTAGCCGAGAACCGAGGTTCTGCCTTAGCGTGATGAGCAAACGACGCGCGCGCGCGAGAGGCGGGGCGCGCGCGATCCGCGTCGCGCGCGCCGTCGAGTCGGTCTGAGATGAACACGGACCGGACGGTGCGCGTGATGGGTCCGTGTGGTGGACGAGGGTTCGCGATTCGCGACGACGACGCGCGCGCGAGAGCGCGACGCGCGCGCGAGGGACGGCGCGAGCGCATGGCGGGGTGGTTCTATCGCGCGATGCACCGCGAACCGGTGGTGATGTGGTCGTGCGCGATCGGTGGGCTCGGGATGGCGCTGCCGGCGATCGTGCCGCGCGAGCTCGTGGAGACGTTTTCGAGGGATGGGAAGGCGACGCGAGCGGTGCCGAGCGCGGCGGCGGTGGCGAAGGCGCTGCGACCGTCGGCGTGAGGGCCAGGAGGGCGCGGGGCGGGGCGCGAGGCGGGATGGGACGCGGGAGACGCGCGCGGGGGGGGCGAGAACGCAAAGCGCGAGAAACGAACGCGAAGCGCGGCGAAGCGCGAGAAAGTGTAATGATCATAGTCACTCGTGAGTAGAGCGCGCGCGCGTGGAGGCGAGACGGTTGGTCGGCGGCGGTGCGCGGGCGATCGATTCAATCGTGAGCTATCAAGTTTCGAGCGATTTCTAAGTGCGCGTCGCGGTAACCTTCTCTGTGCGCTACCCATAACGGCAGGAACTCGCGCATGGAGATCTCGCCGCCGTTTTGTTGAAACGCGAGCGCGACGTCGACGCCGAATGACTCGTCGACGTCTGGGATGACGACTTCGTTCAGCGCCTCGGCGTACCGATCGGAGCCTGGACATCCGTGAGCGCACGCGTACTTCAAACATTCCAAATGTCCGTTCTCGGCGGCATTCATGCACGTCTTCTCGTCCCAAGGACACCCGTTCTTGCGCGCGTATCGCAAACATTCCAAATGTCCATAACGGGCGGCATTATCGCACGTCCTGTTGTCCCAAGGACACCCGTTCTCGTGCGCGTACTTCAAACACTCCAAATGTCCATTCAAGGCGGCATTATCGCACGTCACCTTGTCCCAAGGACACCCGTTCTTGCGCGCGTACTTCAAACACTCCAAATGTCCATTCAAGGCGGCCTCCTCGCACGTCCTCTCGTCCAAATCACACCCTTGCTCGTGCGCGTACTTCAAACACTCCAAATGTCCATAACGGGCGGCATTATCGCACGTCCGCTTGTCCCAAGGACACCCGTTCTCGTGCGCGTACTTCAGACAGTCCAGGTGTCCATTCGAGGCGGCAGCGATGCACGTGTTCTCGTTCCAAGGACACCCGTTCTCGTGCGCGTACTTCAAACACTCCAATTGTCCATACTTGGCGGCATTGTCGCACGTCTCCTCGTCCCAAGGACACCCGTTCTCGTGCGCGTATCGCAAACAGTCCAAGTGTCCATTCGAGACGGCAAACAGGCACGTCTCCCCGTCCCAAGGACACCCGTTCTCGTGCGCGTACTCCAAACAGTCCAAATGTCCATAACGGGCGGCATTATCGCACGTCGCCCAGTTCCAAGGACACCCGTTCTCGTGCGCGTACTCCAAACAGTCCAAATGTCCATAACGGGCGGCATTATCGCACGTCCGCTTGTCCCAAGGACACCCGTTCTCGTGCGCGTACTTCAGACAGTCCAAGTGTCCATTCCAGGCGGCAGCGATGCACGTGTTCTCGTTCCAAGGACACCCGTTCTCGTGCGCGTACTTCAAACAGTCCAGATTTCCACTCATGGCGGCAAACGCGCACGTCCACTCGTCCCACGGCGCCACGTGCTCGCGCGCGAACTTCAAACATCCTGAACCCATAATGCGCGCAGCCCGCATGCACGCCCCCGCATGTACTGTGCGAAAGAAACTCTCCTTGTCATCAAACTCGCCACCGTCGCCAACCCGGTACCAATCGACGCCGTCGCGTCTCAAATCTTGTAAAAACGACGCCACCGCATCCCTTGCATCGTCCGGGACGCGCTCGAGTTCACGGATGAGTTCGTCGTAGACTTCATTCCGCCTCCGCGCCTGTTCCTCCGCGAGCGACATCCCGCGCGTCGCGCCGTGGCGCGCGTCGTCTCGTCTCGTCTCGTCTCGTCTCGTCTCGTCTCGTCTCGACCTGAACCGCCGCGGTTGGACAATCGAGCAATCGGACACTCGGGCATGCGATGCAGTGAGATGAAATAAATAAAATATTTGTAAATGATAGGCTAAAAAAATTTAATATACGATCTGCTCCTACTCGGGATTGAACCGAGGATCTTCCCCTTACGAAGGGGACGCCTTACCACTGGGCCATAGAAGCGTTCGCTCCGAGTGGTGCGGTCTGTCCCGATCGCCGAAAATCGACGATCGCACATCCGCGTCTTACGCGCCCGTATACGGTCGCACACGAGGTAAATTGTCGATAAATCTCCAGCCGAGCGTCCCCGCTCGCGCGATCGCGCCGAGTTACGGGTTCTATCGATCGCGCGCGGGGGATCGAATGCATCGATCGTCGGCGCGCCGCAGAGCGCCGCGACTCGACCGCGCGACTCGACCGCGCGACTCGACCGCGCGTCGGGTTCGCCGTCGACGGACTCGACGATCGAGGACGCGCATCGTCGCGCCCGACGCGCGTCCAACGCGAATTCATCGACCGCGCGACGCGCGTACTGTTGACGGACGACGAATCGAATCGAATCGCGATGTCGCGCGACGCGATGAACGACGACGCGCCGATCGCGGACGTCGGGACGACGCGGCGAAACGCGGCGAAAACGATCGAAGAGGCGATGGCGAGCTCGACGATCGCGCGGTTGGCGTGGAGCGGGTGGACGCACGTGACGAGACGACGAAGGGAGACGAACGCGCGCGCGACGGCGCTGTGGCGGGATCGGTCGCGACGAACGAGCGCGCGAACGCTGATCGCGTGGGCGCGAATCACGAAGTTTAACGCGAAACGACGGGAGATGACGCTGGAGCGATCGAGGGCGCAGCGGGAACACGCGAAAAAGTTGAGGACGCTGAGGGAGTGGAAGGCGAGCGTGCGACGGACGAGGGAGGCGAGACGCGACGTGATTCACAAGTATTTGGTGTGGCGGGCGAAGAAGTTCTTGAGGCATTGGCGACAGGCGACGGAGGAGAGCGTGGAGGCGCGAGGGGGACGGAAGCGCGCGGTGGAACCCGCGGCGGCGGCGGAGCCGAGCGCGGCGCCGACCAAGGCGGCGGCGGTTCGCCGCAGGGAACGACACGCCACCGTGAGCGTGGGCGACATGAAGAGCAGATTGTGGACCAAGGCTGACCCCGCGGCGGTGCCGATGCCGGTGTCACACGTCGTGGAAGAGATTGAAGCCGCGGTGATGGTCGAACGAACGACGTCGGGGACGTCGACGACGTCCACGACGACGACGTCCGCGCCTCAAACGCAGCGCGCGCAAGTTCGACGACGGAAAGTCGTCGTGCGCGAGTCCGGAGAAAATGAAGCGGAGGAAACGGTAGTCGTGACGAAGAAGAGTGCCGATGCGAAGAAGATGACGAAGACGAAGACGACGAAGCTGGTGGACGCCACGACGATGACGCCGGTTGCGAGCGCGGTCTCGCAGCCGTCGCCGCGAACGTCATCGTCATCGTCGCAGCACATGTCGACCATCATTATAGTCGTCGTACTGTTGGCGATTTTCGGCGCCATCGCGCTCGCGTCCATCTTGACTGGCGTCTCGCCTTCCTTTGTCGGCGCCGGGGCGACCTCCGTCGTGCGCCAGCATCTCTCCGAGGCGCAACGAAACGTGACGATTTTAGCGCGTGCGTCGGCGATGCAGCGAAGAGAATTAGAGGCGTGTCGTACGTTCGGTGGCGGCGTGCCCGACGCGAGTCAAAACGCCGCAATCGCTTCCGCGGAGGCCAAGGTTTCAGATTCCGTCGTCCAAGTTGCCGATTTAGAGGTGAAACTCACCAAGGCTAAAGCCGACGTCGCCGCGGCGCAGAGCGCACAAAAGTTAGCCGAAGACCGATTCAATCGCTTAGGTTCGTCAGCGATGACTGTGGCGCAGTTACAAGAGTCGTTACAAAAGATGACGACGCGAGCGACGTATTGCGAGTCCACGTCGGCGCAAGCGTTGAAGCTCAAAGCCGCCAAAGACATCGCGACGGCGCGCGCCGAGAGTGCGGAGAAAGACGCCGCGGATACGAAGTCGAAGTTGACCAAGACTAAGACGCACTTGTTGGCGGCGCAGCGCTCGTTGACGCAAACCGTGGATGTGGCGAATGAGTGCAGGTACCAAATCGGGAAGCCCGCGTACGTGCCGTCGTATCACTCCAACTCGTCCCTGCTCCGCGTCATTGCGGACATGTTCCCCGCGTTTTCGTGGTTCTTTTCATCCTCGGCGTTGTTGTTTTACGTTGTGTGCTCGTATGCGTACTATTTGCGCGCGATGGTGGCATCATTAGTTGGTGAAAGAGATACGCTCGTCGGTGAATTGGCGAAAATTCGCACGCGAGGCGTGGCGCCAAACCGGCCGCATCTCGAGCACACCAGGGTGATGCACGAGCATAGCGCGGAAAGTAGCGGTGCTGACGATGATTCGCCATCAGTCGGTAAGACGTCGTCGTTCGATCGGAAGCGTTCCCGCAGTGTGAGCGACATCGGAAAAGATGGCGCGGAGACGTCGCAAAAGAAGACCGCGACGGCGAGCGACGTCAAGGATAACGACGAAGAGAACGAGTCCGCAGCGACGAGAGTGGAGGAAGTCACAAGCGCTGAAGATTTGAGCAAGGAGCAAACAGAGCGCGCGCACAAACTCATCGAAAGGTGGGCTGAGAAGTCAGCCGACGACGAGATTACGGGCGAACTCGATCGCATCCGTCGACTCGTCGAATTGGAAGACGAGCGCGAGCGATTAGAGGAGGAGTCGCAGCTCGAGCGGCTTAAGCGCCAGATTGAGTTATCTGCAAATGATACGCCGTGGCTTTAACAACAACAATGTGTAACAAAGAATCACTAATAAATAAAATATACTAGGCACGAATGAATGAATCTCTGGACGGTTCGACGATCGCCGGAAGTCGCAGCGTCTCATCCTCCATGTGTCGAAGCTTGACTTCGAGCTCTAAAAATCCATTCACGCGCGCCAACTCGCTCGGCGCTTGGTTTCTATCATCCGGTATGATGAATTTTGCCCGTTTTGTCGATTCAATCTTCGATTCAAGCAAGTAATCGATCACACTTTCGTGGCCGTAAATCGCGCACTTGTGCAACGCCGAGTGGCCGTTGACGTTGACGACAGAAAAGTCCACCTTCAGATCCTCGACGAGCCATTTCACCATGCTCAGCGCATCGTCTTGATTGGTTTCTGTGGTACACGCCCATAACACGGCGTTGCACCCCCATCTGTTCGTCGTCCCGCAATCAAAGCCAGGCGTGGACGCGAACCATTCCGCTACGTTTCGATGATTCTTCCAAATCGCCAAATGAAAAGGAAAGTCACCGTCATACGACGCCACCCCTGGTTTCGCGCCTCGACTCACCAGCCACTGACACGCTTCGAGTTCGCCGTTACGAGCGGCCCAGTGCAAGGGCACTCGACCGTCTTTGCGGCCGGTGTGATTGGGATCGACTCCGCATTCGTCGACGAGAAATTCGCACGCCTCCACGTGACCGCCGCCCGCGGCCCACATCAGAGCGCTGCTCCCGAAGGCATCCTTCTCCGTTACTGGGTCCCAGCCATCTTCTACGATCGCTCGACGCATGCCGAGCAAATCTCCACGTGACGCGGCCGACATTCCAGGCGAAAGCTCTTTGCGGTTGCCACCCGTGCGCCACGCCTTGGGTTTCCCCGCGCCTGAGCCGCGCCACGCGCTGGATTCAGTCTCTGTGTTCTCGCACGACATCGCGCGCTGCGCTGCGGAAGCGCAATCGGGACTATCGCCTCCAGATTCCCAATGTTGCCGCAGGCCACCGCCGTGCACGGCGTAGTACTTCAAACAACCTTCGCATTGCTTCAACCCGAGCGACGTCAGCGCCTCGTCGTGCTTCTTCGTCGTGAGCAACACTTTACCATCAGACGTGGGTCTGGCGGAGATGAAATAATCATCTTCGGTATCATCAACGATAGCATCGACGGTATCTTCGCGATTTCGGGCCGCTTGTCGTTCATTGATGACGTCTGCGATTTGACGAGCGAATCTCGCCTCTTCGCCGTTGACGACTCTCGCCACGCCTCTCGCGGCCAGTAATCGAATGGGCGCACTGCTCGCGTAATTGTTCGCGGGACGGCGCCCATTGACGCTCACTCGACATTTCCCGACAATTTCACGCTCAGCAGTCGTGAGTGGAGGCTGATTAGAACGCGATAACGCCAAAGCTACGGCGTCGGCGACGCTCTCGCTCAACGCGCCGCACAGAGCCGACGAGGCAAAAGACGCCAAAGACGCATTTGTCGCATCGCTTGCCGTGGATCCAGTTTCCGAGCCGCGATCGTCCTCGGACGCCGTCGTGGCGTACTTTTTCTTCACCGCGTACGGTTTCACGACTTCTGCGGCGCCGAGTTCGTTGACAACCTGTCGCACCGCCGGTTCTAGATCGTCGCACATCGAAGCCGCGATGCCTCGCTCGTTCAGCGTGTCGAGCACGAGCTTGATTTTTTTCGGATCGATCCCAGCAAACTCTGGGATGCGTTCGGTGAGTATGCTAGGACTATGAAACGTTTCACACGCTTCTCGACTGGCGCGCACTTTCACGAACGCTCGAGCTACCATCTCGCGGTAGAAGCACGCCAACGCGGTCTGAGGCGGCGCCTTGCGTAACCATTTTGACAGTGCCCACGCATCGAAAAGCGCCGTGTTCGCGCCTTGACCTTTAAACGGCGACATTGGGTGCGCGGCGTCGCCTATGCAAATCACTCGAGAGCTCGAGCTACGCATGACCAAGTGCGGCGTCTCCTTCGCTCGCGCCTTGCTCGTCGGCGGCTCCTCTCGGTCGTACAGCGGCCCCGCCCAGGCGTCTTCCCACTCCGTGTTGTCGAACATCGCGCTCACCGGATCGTGCCATCCTTTGGTGTGCTCTAAAACGAACGCCTTGACGTCTTCGCGAGGCGCGTTCGCCAATCCGCGCGCCTCCTCCTCGTCCACGCGCACGCTCAGTTGCCACATGCTTCGCGGCGGCGTGCCCTTAGCTTCGTTCGCCGCCTCGAAGGGCATCGTGAACATCCTCGACCGCCCGTCGACGGTATAAAACCCTTGCCCGCGCAACAACGCGTCGTCTAAATCCGTAAATCCCGTCACGAGCGCGACGCCGAGGTAGCGCAGCTCCCCAGACTTCAAATCCGCGCCCGCGCCGGGCGCTCGCCGCGTTCCCGATCGCACGCCATCCGCCGCGACCAATATCGCGCCCTCGATCTTCTCCCCGGTGTCCAGCGTCACCGTCACCTTTTCGTCGTCCTCCGCGTAATCCACCACTCGCGTCCCCCACCGAATCCACGCCTCGGGAATCTTCTCCAACAAAATCTTCCGCACCGCGTCGCGAGGCACGCGCAGATTCATCGGTCGCTTCCCCATCGCGCCCCCCGCGCTCGACCCGTCCCCTTTCCCCCCCGCCGTCGCCGCGAACGCGTTTCCGTAGTACCCCAGCACGCGTCCGCTCGCCGCAAACGTCCAGTGCGCGCTCGACGCGCACGACCGCGCTCGCAGCGCCTCTCCCACGCCCAGCCCCGCGAGCGCGGCGTTCGTCTCGCTCAGCGTCACCCCGTACCCTTGCCTTCGCGCCTCCCTCGAGCCGTCGCGCTCGAGCACGACGCACGTCGGCGCGTCCGCCGCGCCGCGCGTCCCGTCCCTCGCCCTCGCGAGCGACGACGCGAGCGCGAGCCCGGCGACGCCGCCGCCGACGACGACGACGACGTCGTCCGCCGTCAGTCGCGCGCGCGATTCCGCGCGCATCGCGCTCGCGTCGCGCGTCGCGACGTCCCGCTTCTTCGCGCGCGCGTCGCGCCGCCGCGTCATCGATCGCGATCGACAGAGTCGTCGTCGCGTCGAACCTCGCGTCGAGGTTCGACGCGATCGCGCGATCGATCGATCGCGATCGGGCCGTCGCGCGATTCGTCGGCGGCGCCACGTCGCGACGCGCGGCGCGACGCCGCGAGTCATGCCGACGCGCGGCGCGATCGCGCGCGACGGCGCGGCGAGCGAGGACCCGCGCGCGGTGTCGTGGGCGCGACACCTCGTCGACGGCATACGCGGGTACTTTGCCGAGGTGGATCCGCTGAGCGCCGAACGCGCGAGCGCGGACGTCGACGACGAAAGCGGCGGACTCCTGGGGGCGTGCGAACGGGGGGACGCGAGCGCGGCGAAGGAGATGCTGAGAGATGGGAACGAGTGCGTCAGGTGGTTGATGTTCGGGGAGCGGAGGAACACGCGCGACACGGCGGTGCACGGTGCGGAGGCGAGGCGACGCGACGCGAAGACTCGAAGAGCGAAGACGCGAAGACGCGGCGAGGGCGCGGTGAGGGGGCGCGAAGGGTGAGATGCGCGAGACTGACGCGCGCGCGCGCGCGGTGAACAGTGGCGGCGGCGAACGGGGACGTGGAGATGCTGGACGCGCTGTTGGACGGGTTGCGCTTCGTCGCGCGGTTGGTGATGTTTCACGACGAACAGTTTAATTTCATGGGGCCGTTTCGCGAAATAGCGAGGCGAGACGGTGCGTCGAGTGAGTTTCAGCGATGCGACGAGGAGCAGGTGCTGCGGGCGTTCTTATCGGCGCCGAATGATGCGCTCAACTCGCCCTTGCACGCGGCGTGCGCGACGGGGTCGCCGAAATCGGTGCGATGGCTGTTAAAGCACGGTGCCGATCAGCACGTGTTGAATCTTCTCGGTAAAGATCCGGTGAACTTACTGATCTCGACTTGCGACGCGCGAGAGCGCGCGGTGGCGGCCGTCGATGACGCGACGTTGAAAGTTTTGGACAAGGATTTCGAACGCGACAAGGATTTGGGGGCGTACACCTCGGGAAAAGAGTGCATGGAAATATTGTTGGAGGATGGACGGTTCACGAAGAATGGATTTGTGTCGGATTGTAATGCGTGCTTTCCGTTATACCACGCCGCTCGAGCTGGTACGCTGGACGTGGTCAAGCTTTTGTTAAAGCACGGCGCCAGTCCGTTTGACAGAATTTCATTCGAGATGGAACGAAAGGCTAAGGAGTGGGACGATGCCTGTTCGAAGGGCGGTTCTCGCGGCGGAAAGAAGCTCAATCCGTTCAGGACGCCTTCGTCGCGTTCGAAACGGACGATCGATACGGCGAGCGACGTGGCAAAGTCGCGCGGCCACACTGCGATTGTCGATTTGCTCGATAGCGCGATGGAGGCGCAAACGATGTCGACCTTTGACAAGTCTCTGGCGTTGTTTGACGATGAGCCGAAGAAAAAGAAGAAGAAACAGAAAAAGCTCACTGGAAGTCAGAGGAAAAAGCTTGCGACGGAAGAAGGAGCCGAGGAAGCCCAAGAAGGGTCAGAGTCGGAACCGGAGAAGGAGGACAAGCCGGACAATGTGAAGGAACCGGAACCGGAGCCGGCGCCGGAACCGAAGCCGGAACCGGAACCGAAGCCGGAACCGGAACCGGAACCGAAGCCGGAACCGGAACCGGAACCGAAGCCGGAACCGGAACCGAAGCCGGAACCGGAACCGGAGCCGGAGCCGGAACCGGAAACG